>ERZ777305.1238-NODE-1238-length-32408-cov-10.093778_pt1 | contig 32408 bp, 26 predicted proteins | sample MGYA00374965_ERZ777305 | MGnify/ENA primary metagenome ERZ777305 (study PRJEB29328, sample SAMD00013331) | mouse gut metagenome | study: EMG produced TPA metagenomics assembly of the Metagenome analysis of fecal microbiota from mouse which was promoted... | reverse complement strand
CTAAATTCATTTTTTACCTCATTTCTGCGCACTCTTTTACGCGTATTCTATGGAACTCACAAATCAGCGCTTTCGCACTGCCCGCTAGATTACATGTTTAACTTTTAATTTGTCAACAATATAGCTTACGGACTCATCCGGATCAAGCGTAACCTTCTCACCGGCACCCTTTCTGACTTTATCAGATGCCTTGGCAATCTTTGTGGGTGAACCTTTCAGACCTAAGTTTGCGTCATCTACATCCTTTAAGTCTGCTCTGCCCCATACAGTGATTTCCTGTTTGTAAGCATCGAAGATTCCGCCGGGTGTCATATATCTGGGCTCATTTAATTCAGAGAGCGCTGTGATCAGACAAGGCATCTTAGCCTTAACCACATGATATCTGTCTTCATACTGACGCTCTACTACGACGCTGTCACCCTCAATCTTGATATTCTGCGCATAAGAGATTACCGGTATGTCAAGATGCTCTGAAATCTGAGGACCTACCTGCGCTGTATCACCATCGATAGCCTGACGGCCTGTGATGATCAAATCATACTCAAGATTTCTGATCGCACCTGCAAGTGTGGTGGAGGTTGCCCATGTATCAGCACCGCCAAGGACTCTGTCTGTTACCAGCACACCCTTGTCCGCGCCCATAGCCATAGCCTCACGCAGAACTTCTTCTGCCTTGGGAAGACCCATCGTCACAACTGTTACTTCCGCATCATACTGATCTTTTAATCTGAGTGCAGCTTCCAGACCTGCTTTATCATCCGGGTTCATGATTGTAAGCATAGCGCCTCTGTCAAGTGTTCCGTCAGGATTAAACTTAACGCCGCCCTTGGTATCAGGAACCTGTTTAATACAAACAACAATTTTCATTGTATTTTTCTCCTTATATTTTTATTGATTTCATGTGTCGCAACACAGCTGATTTACTTAAGCAATGCACCGGAGATGACCATGCGCTGTACTTCGCTGGTTCCTTCGTAGATCTCCGTAATCTTGGCGTCACGCATCATGCGCTCCACATCGTACTCTCTGATGTAGCCGTAACCGCCATGCAGCTGTACTGCCTTGGTGGTCACTTCCATAGCCACCTCTGCTGCATATAATTTAGCCTTGGCAGCCTCTACAGAATATACTTTCTGAGTTGCTTTCGCCATAGCAGCCTTATATACCAGAAGCTGTGCAGCCTCTACCTTGGTAGCCATGTCTGCCAACTGGAACTGTGTGTTCTGGAAAGCGCCGATAGCTCTGCCGAACTGCTTTCTTTCTTTCACATACTCTACAGTCGTCTCAAGTGCGCCCTCAGCCAGGCCAAGTGCCTGGGAAGCAATACCGATACGGCCTCCGTCCAGTGTATGCATGGCAATGTTAAAGCCCTTACCCTGCTGTCCTAAAAGATTGTCCTTCGGGATACGGCAGTCTGTAAAGATCAACTCATATGTGGATGAACCGCGGATACCCATCTTTTTCTCCTTGGTACCAAAGGTAAATCCGGGAGTTCCTTTTTCTACGATAAATGCGGAAATTTCTTTCTGCAGTCTGCCGCGCTTCTCGACCGTACCTGTGATAGCGAAGATAACATATACGTCAGCTTCTTTACCATTGGTGATAAAGCACTTGGAACCATTCAGTACCCACTCGTCGCCGTCAAGCACTGCCTTGGTCTGCTGTCCCTGCGCATCTGTGCCTGCACCGGGCTCTGTCAGACCGAAAGCGCCCAGCTTCTCACCTTTTGCAAGGGGTACTAAATATTTCTGCTTCTGCTCTTCCGTACCATAAGTCATAATCGGATCACAGCACAGAGAGGTATGTGCGGAAACAATAACACCTGTGGTACCGCACACCTTGGAAAGTTCCTCTACACACATAGCATATGTAAGAGGATCACAGCCCTGTCCGCCATACTCCTTGGGAACAGGAATACCAAGAAAGCCTAACTTTGCCATCTTCTCAACGGTCTCTCTCGGGAAAGCCTCTGTCTCATCCACTTCCTGAGCGAGAGGTTTTACTTCTTTTTCAGCGAACTCTTTAAAAAGAGCTCTCGCCATTTCATGTTCTTTGCTTAAAGTAAAATCCATGATTTTTTCTTCCTCCATGTTTTATATTGTAGTCTGCCTCTGCTGAAACAGGCAGACCTTAAAACTACCCTAAGTCTGCTTACCCTGCGGTAAGCAGACTCAAAATGCTTATCCAGACTATTTGGAATAGTCGAAGAATCCTGCGCCGGTCTTTCTGCCGAGTTTCTTCTCTTCTACCATCTTCTTAAGAAGCGGCTGCGGAGCATACTTTTCATCTTTGGTCTCATTGTAGAGCACTTCCATGATAGCAAGGCAGATATCCAATCCGATCAGATCGCCTAAGTGAAGCGGTCCCATGGGATGGGATGCACCAAGCTGCATAGCCACATCGATATCCTCTGCAGAAGCGGTGCCTGCATCAAGCACACCGATCGCTTCGTTGATCATCGGAATCAGGATTCTGTTTACCACGAAACCAGGTGCTTCTTTTACCTGTACAGGTGTCTTGCCGATTTCCGTAGCGATGGCTGTAATCTTATCCACCATCTCCTGCGGTGTATTCTCGCCTCTGATGACTTCCACCAGCTTCATTCTGTCTGCCGGATTGAAGAAATGCATACCGATCATCGGTCTGTCAAGACCTTCTCCGATCTTGGTGATGGAAAGAGAGGAGGTATTGCTTGCAAACATGCACTCTTTCTTCACAATACCCATCAACTCTTTGAAGATAGCCTGCTTAATCTCCATCTTCTCAAGCGCTACTTCCACGATCAGGTCACAGTCTGTGCAGATACCATTTAAGCCTGTGGTGATCTTGCCCATAATCTCGTCAGCCTTCTCCTGGGTAATCTTCTCTTTACCAACCAGGAAATTCATGTTCTTCTGAATCTTAGCTTTGCCGCCTTCAGCGTACTCTTCCTTGATATCACAGAGGCATACCTCATAACCGTCTGTCATGACAAATGCCTGTGCAATACCGGAACCCATGGTTCCCGCACCGATAATACCTACTTTCATTGTAATTCCTCCTTAAAAATAGTTGTTGAATAATTGGTTTCCTGCTTATGTTTGCGCACAGCGCAGTCATCAGCCAGCTCTTTTATGCGTTCTTAAAAGGCTCTTTCACTTTCTCTTTGTTCTTGTCAAGGAAAAATGCCATACCGTATTTCTGATCTTCTGTCTCGAAGCAGTCACCGAAAAGCTTCTCCTCAATCACGATTGCCTCGTCCATACCAACTTCCAGACCATCATTGATGGCTTTCTTACAGTTGCGCACTGCAATCGGTGCATTCTTAGCGATGCCTGCTGCCATCTTCTCTGCCGCTGCCATCAGTTCTGCCTGCGGATATACAGCATTTACAAGACCGATACGAAGCGCTTCATCAGCCTTGATATTTCTTGCTGTGTAAATCATCTGTTTCGCCATGCCGGGACCTACGATTCTGGCAAGTCTCTGTGTACCGCCAAATCCCGGCGTGATGCCAAGACCCACCTCAGGCTGTCCAAACACTGCATTGTCAGAACAGATTCTGATATCACAGCTCATGGAAATCTCACAGCCGCCGCCTAAAGCGAAGCCGTTAACTGCCGCGATCACAGGAATCGGGAAGGTCTCCAATTTCCGGAATACATCATTGCCCTTCTTACCAAAAGCCTCACCCTCTGCCTTGCTGAGTGTGCTCATCTCGCCGATATCTGCGCCGGCCACAAAAGATTTCTCGCCCGCACCAGTCAGGATCAGACATCTTACTTCCGCTAAATCCACACCGTCAAGTGTCTTGTCCAGTTCATCAAGCACAGTGGAATTTAAAGCATTCAGCGCTTTCTCACGGTTGATCGTAATCACGCCAACCTGTCCCTTTACTTCATATAATACAAATTCCATGCTTACTCCTATCCGTCTGTCAAGTCAGACCTATACTATTTCATACTGCTGCCATCATCTCAAAGCCATGCAAAGAATGCCCGCATTAGGAGCATTCTCTGGTAAAAAGCCATAGTAATTCTTAGACAGCATATTTTGCTGTCTGAGAATTACTCTTTTTACGCTTACATTTCAACGATTGTTGCGCAGCCCATACCGCCGCCGATACAAAGTGTTGCAAGACCCTTCTTCGCGCCCTTCGCCTGCATCTCATGCAGCAGTGTAACCAGGATACGACATCCGGAAGCTCCTACGGGATGCCCTAAAGCAATTGCACCGCCGTTAGGATTCAGCTGTTTTGCCACATCAATGCCAAGCTCCTTACCAACTGCTACGGACTGTGCTGCAAATGCCTCATTTGCCTCGATGATATCAAAGTCTTCAATCTTATAGCCGGCTTTCTCCATAACTTTCTTTGTTGCCGGAACCGGACCGATACCCATAACCTCAGGTCTGCATCCTGCAAGTGCGCCTGCCACAAAAGTAGCCATAGGTTTAACGCCTAACTCTTTTGCCTTCTCCTCACTCATAACAACGATTGCCGCTGCACCGTCATTGATGCCGGAAGCATTACCTGCCGTCACAAAACCGTCAGGATTGATCGGACGAAGTTTCTGTAAGCCCTCGATGGTGGAACCCGGTCTCGGGCCCTCATCTACCTTGAACTCAACCGTCTCTTTTTTCTTCTTGACCATAACCGGTACGATCTCATTATCAAAAGCACCGCTCTTCTGCGCTGCCTCTGCCTTTAACTGGCTATTTAATGCAAACTCGTCAAGTTCCTCACGGGTAAGTCCCCACTCTTCGCAGATATTATCTGCAGTCTTAATCATATGATAATTATTGAAAGCATCCCAGAGGGCATCGTTGACCATGGTATCTACCAAAGTACCGTTGTTCATTCTGTAACCATAACGGCCTTGCATCACTGCATAGGGAGCCATGGACATATTCTCCATACCGCCTGCCACTACGATATCCGCATCGCCTGCCTGAATCATCTGTGCAGCCATATTGACACAGTTCAGACCGGAACCACACACCACATTGACGGTAACTGCCGGTACCTCATTGGGCACACCTGCCTTGATGGAAGCCTGGCGGGCAACGTTCTGTCCGAGACCTGCCTGGATAACGCACCCCATGTATACCTGATCGACCTGCTCAGGAGCCACACCTGCTCTGTTCAGTGCCTCCTTGATCACAACTGCGCCGAGTTCTGCTGCCGGTGTGGTGCTTAAGCCACCGCCCATGGTGCCGATCGCTGTACGGCAAGCGCCCGCTAAAACAACTTTTTTTGCCATCTTTTTCTCCTCCATTTTGTAATGATTTTAATTAAAAGCCCTGTTATCAAGGCTTGACAACGATTGTTATTTTTTTGTCATTGTCCACCGCTCCTATTGTATCATAGCACTATCTTTTTTGCAATCGTCTTTCCGAGATTTCCGCAGGCGCAAAGACCCGTATGTTATCGTGCACAGAGTGCCCTGACATGCCCCTTTAACCATCATTTATCCATCTGTCTGTGGTCTGCTTTTCCGATAGTCCTCCACCGCAGGGTCACGCATCTGCACGGTTCTCTTCCATTCTCTGGAATCCCCCACTTTAGACGCCTTGCTGCGGTTCCTGTAGAGGAACTTGGACAGTTCATAGCAGTCAATCCAGATCTCATTGTCACTCTCTTTCTGGGCTTCATCAAAGATGAGCTGCAGTCCCCAGTGAAGATGTACCGTCTCAATATTATTCACATTCTCCTTGGCACTGTAACCGGTGTGTCCCATGTAACCGATCACATCCCCTGCCGTCACCACACTGCCCTCTGCAAGACCTTCTGCATATGGGTAATTCTGCCGCAGATGGGCATAATAATAATAGCGTTTACCGTCAAAGCTGCGGATACCGATACGCCAGCCCCCATACTGGTTCCACCCCAGAGCTTCCACATAACCGGATTCCACCGCAACAATGGGCGTACCAATCAGCCCCATCATATCATGCCCAAGATGGGGTCTTCTGTAGCCATAACTGCGGGAAGAGCCAAAATCATCATAATGGCTGTAATCGAATCCTGCCGCAATCGGCAGAAAGGCTTTCAGCCCGTAATAGCGGTGCCAGTCCACCGCTTCCCCTGTTCCCTGTATCTTCTGTGTTTCTTCTGCTCCTGCATTCTCTTGCGCAAGATCAAACTCCCCGACCATTCCGCCAAGAACAGCCGTATAGGCTTCCAGATAATAATCATAATATTCCATGCCTTCCGTCAGCTCTTCCATGGTACTCTCCCCGGCACGCAGTTTCTCTGCTGCTTTCTTAATCTCGCGTACACTGTTTTTATCAAATTTTCCGCCGGTTTTTGCTCCCGCATAGGCCAGCAGTTCAATCCAGTCCAGATGTATCTCCTCCTTATATGTTTCCACATCCAAATCATAGGCAGCCGCCATGGCCTCACATGTCGCATGAAATTCCACCCACTTGATGTAATTGCCGTCCGCGGTCACCTCAATGGCCTGCCCATCCTCCGAGGTCCAGGCGGTGCCGCTCCCCTGCCAGGATGGTTCCTGCCACCTGCCAAGCAGTTCCCTGGCAATACACACACAGCCAAGAGCCAGCAGAAGTATCATCTCTATTCTGATGACGGTCTTGGATAAACTCCTCCTGCCAGAAGGCCTGCTGCCATGGTTTTCCTTATTTTTGTCTTTTTTTATCATCGCACACTGCACTCATCCGCTTTATCGTAAATAATATATGAACAGAGGGGTGGAGATATGTTCTGTGGATGTGATATACTGGACGCAAGATCAGCATCTTGCGTCCCAAGAATTACTTCGTAATTCTTGCTGCAGGTGCGGTAGGCTTTTGGCTTTTGTGGATATCATTTACTGGACGCAGGATCAGCATCTTGCGTCCCAAGAATTACTTCGTAATTCTTGCTGCAGGTGCGGTAGGCTTTTGGCTTTTGTGGATATCATTTACTGGACGCAGGATCAGACAGGAAAGGGGGATGCGTATGACCAAAAGAATCAGGGAAATACTAAAAGACAGGGAACTGTTTCTGTTCTCTATCTTCACCGTGATTCTTCTTATCATAACTGCATTGGTTCTGGCAACGCCGTTTGAAATTGCAAGGGGCATGTTAACCATTATTCTGACCAGGGACGCACTGGTCACTGACTACTTTGAACTGGCGGGGTTCGGCGCGGCCTTCTTTAATGCCGGACTGGTGATGGGGCTGGGCATCTTCCTGATCAGACGATTGAAGATTCCTTTCACGGGTTTCACCATGGCCGTTCTTTTCATCAATGCGGGCTTCGCTCTTTTTGGTAAAAATCCCGTCAATGTACTGCCCATGCTGTTTGGCACCTGGCTGTACGCCAGATTTCATAACGCAGGCATGAACCGCTATGTCTACACGGCACTCTTCGGCTCCTGCCTGGCTCCCATGGTGACAGAACTGGTCTATCTTCTGCCTTTCGGCTTCTGGAACAATCTGCTGTGTGCCGTGGCAGTGGGCATCTTTATGGGATTCGTCCTGCCGCCCCTGTCTGTACATACCGCCTCCATGCACATGGGATATAACCTCTTTAACATGGGGTTTGCCGGAGGACTTCTGGCCTTTGTGATGGTATGTATCCTGCAGTCCTTCAGCCTTTCAGGCAACAGCGTTTTTATCTGGAGCTACGGGCAGCCTCTTTGGCTTGCGGCAGGTTTGTATGCATATTTTACGATAACTTTCCTCTACGGACTGTTTCTCAATCAGGGGGCTATCAAACCTCTTTTTACCCTGATGAAACATCCTGGCCGGGCCGTGGCTGACTTCGTCATGATGGACGGCGCGGGTACCACACTTTTGAACATGGGCATCGTTGGATATGTCTGCACCACCTACATCCTTTTTGTGGACGGAGACCTGGCGGGACCGGTAATCGGAAGCATTCTCACCGTATTCGGCTTTGCCGCTTTCGGTGTCCATGTGCGCAATTATCTTCCTGTATTATTAGGTGTATATCTTTCCACCTTCTTAAATCACACATTACCTACCACGCCGGGAATCCAGATGGGCGCCATCTTTGCAGCAGGGCTCTCCCCCATCGCCGGACAGTTTGGTATTCTGGCCGGGCTCATTGCCGGCATGCTGCATGCGGCGGTGGTAATGTGCACTTCCGCTCTCTATGGCGGACTGAACCTGTACAACAGCGGATTCAGCACCGGACTTGTGGCCGTCGTACTGGTACCGGCCCTGGAAAGTTTTATCAAAGGCTATAAAATCAAAAAGGATAAAAGGAACAAGAGCTAAAAGAAAGGCAGAGAAACCATTATGACACATGAAGAAAAGAAGACCGCTAAGATTGTAGAGGAAATGACCATGTTTTTCTTTACACTGGAAGCCACTTATATCGACACCCGGATTGAGCGAAAGGGTAATCAGGTCCTGATCTGCGTGGAAGCGGATTTTGACCCGGCCTACGCCGATAAGCTGGCCCATCTGGATCACTATCTGAACGGTCAGAAGAACGATGGTATGGAAGACATTTACTGGGAACTTGCCGGAAGCGGCGATCCTGGCGAGAGCAGTCAGCTTTTGCTGGTCGGCATGATGATCGATAAGGCTGAAATTGAGATACAGGAGCGGTGTGTGAAAATGCGTCTGCACAGAGTAATCTGAACATAAGCGGAGAAATTTTCTGATTGTTCTGAACAAGAAAATGCGGGGAGTATCTTCTGAGTACTCCCCGCTGTTTTGCTTTCAGATCTGCATCATACTTCCGGCTCAATCAATCCGTAGGTATTTCCCTTTCTCTTATACACTACATTCACCTGATCAGTCTCCGCATTGCAGAAGACGAAGAAATTATGTCCCAGAAGTTCCATCTGTACACATGCATCCTCCGGATACATGGGCTTGATGTCAAACTTCTTGGTACGGATAATCTGCACTTCCTCATCATCCATGTATTCCTTCTCAATAAACTCCTGACGGAAATAGGAAGTCCCCTGCTTCTTGTCCACCAGCTTATTCTTGTATTTCTTAAGCTGCCTCTCGATGATCTCCTCCACCAGATCTATCGATACATACATGTCACTGCTGACCTGCTCGGATCGAATGATGTTGCCCTTGACAGGGATTGTTACTTCTATCTTCTGTCTGTCTTTCTCAACACTCAGCGTAACATGCACTTCCGTCTCCTCGGTAAAAAACTTCTCCAGTTTACCGATCTTATCCTCTACTGCTGCTCTTAATCCCTCTGTTACCTCAATGTTCTTACCAATAATAATAAATTTCATGTCACTCATCCCCTTCATTGGATTATTGTGTATATCTTGTCTTAGTATAGCATATCCACTCCTCTTATTGCAACAATTTACCAGCCATTTATCACTCCCTTTGTTACAAACTACACAAAACATTTGTTCTAAAGGTTACCATAACCACTGCAACCGTTTCGGTCAAAAAAGTGTGGATAATGTGGATAAATCAGTGTATAAATGCAATCCCCGCCAAATTACCGCCTTTTTATTGTGTATAACTATATTGGACAATACCTGCACCAGTCTGTTCATTCTTATTTTTTTGTACAAGATATACAAACAGCCTGTTATGCAAGCATTTTCGTTTCAGATTACCAGAAAAGCAAGAATTTACCATATTGCACAAAATGACACAAAAGAGGCCGCCTGCAAAAGGCTGCCTCTTTCATCCTGTTGTGTATTTACAATTCTGTAGCCTCAGCCAATCTTTAGAAGATTCGTCTGATGGAAAGGATGGATCTGTAACTTGCATTGGACACGATGATACCCGTCTTAGAGGTTGATGCGTGAACAATCTGTCCATTTCCTATATAAATTCCCACGTGACCGGAGTAGCATACGATATCACCGGCCTGTGCATTCTCCAGACCATTGACTGCCGCGCCTACGCTTCTGTCTGCCGCAGAGGAGTGAGGCAGGCTCACACCAAAGTTTTTATATACGCTCATAACAAATCCGGAACAGTCAGCTCCATTGGTCAGGCTGGTGCCGCCATACACATAGGGATTGCCTACAAACTGTAATGCAAACTGCGCCACATCAGAACCCGAACTGCCTGTAGGATTGGCATAAGTCTTACCGCCATCCGTAGTAGTACTCTTCTTCGAAGACTTGTTCTCTTCCGTCTTCTTCTTAGCTGCCTCTTTCGCTGCCTTTGTTGCCGCCTCTTCCTTGGCAAGTCTGGCTTTCTCTTCTTCCACTGATTCCGCTTTGACAAACTCGGTAGACAGCGTCACATAATCCATGGATACGTAACCGTCACCTTCCTCGATATTAACCTTAACCCAGCCGTCCAGCTCTTCGGTCACGATCAGTTCGTCCTCTATCGGAACCAGACCCAGCACACTCTCCTCCAAACCGGGCTTTTCCCGTACTTTCAGCGTGGTAGTTGTAACCGTTGCAATACGGGTTCCCACTTCTTTCGCATAATCAACCGCATCGTCTCCGGTCACACAGAACTCACCTTTGACATAACCTTCCACGGAACCGGAACTGATCTTATACCAGCCGTCTTCCTCCTCCATAAAGGTTCCCACAGATTTATTGTAAAGTTTACCTACAATCTCGCCTTCCTCACTGGGAATGTCTCTCACGTTGACATAGTCGTTAACTTTGGCAATGACCAGATTCTTAAAGCCTTCCTCTTCTTCTGACAGTCCGCTGCCTGCCGCCGCTTTCAGGTCTTTGGTATATCCTTCGCTGACAACAATCGTATCCTCAATTTTCTTCTCGGAACTGCGGCTGATCGTATTGGCCGCACTGGCAAGATCAGCGTACCCGCCCACTCTTGCGTTGCCTACCGTAACGCCGGATGACTGCTCTTTTTTCTCTTTCTCCGCAATTTCCTTATCCGATTCTTCCTTCAAAGCAGAAAGCGCCGTCGTCTTATCCGAATCCTGTATGGAGAAATCTATGCCGGCTGAAGGCAGGACACTTGCCACATTACCGGAAGCGTTCGCCTCGAGTCCTGTTCCTCCGAAAGCTATGATTGCCGCCATGGCACAGGCTGCTATTTTCATGTTGTTTTTCTTCATAAAAAACACCTCATTTGTTACAAAATTGTTACATCTGAGAATAATATAGCATCACCTGTATATTTTGTCAACCACATCATCTGCCATAAAATTAATGGATTTTCTGAAATTTATTGTATCCCTCCATAAAAATACCAGTACTTTACACCTAAAATCACGCGTATTTATGACATTTTACACGCCAAAGCCCGCCAGGTCTGATTTGTAACATTTCTGAAATATCTATCGTTTTGTTGTTACATATTCCTCCCGGCATTGTCACATTTTTGTGTACAGACGTCACATTCCGGTAAGATACCGCTCCGCAGAAGTAACCGCACAGGCCCCGTCTGCTACAGCCGTCACAATCTGTCTGAGTGCTTTGGTGCGAATATCCCCCGCCGCAAAGATTCCCGAGGCAGTAGTCGCACAGTCCTCTCCGGCAATCAGATACCCTTTCTCATCACAGTCGGCAACTCCCGCAAAAGCCTCCGTACAGGGGTGCATTCCCACAGCGATGAACACCCCCTCCACCGCAAGATCCTTTTCCAGCTGCTCCTGCTTGTGATATAGTGTCACACCCTCCACCAGATCGGTGCCAAAAATCTTCGAGACAGTGCAATTCCAGAGAATCTCCACATTCTCACAGGCAAAAAGCTTCTCCTGAAGCATTTTAGCAGCCCGCAGACTGTCCCGTCTGTGAATCAAGTATACTTTGCGGCACATTCTCGCCAGATAGATGGCATCCTCCACGGCCACATCACCGCCGCCCACCACGGCCACATCCCTTCCCTTAAAGAACGCACCGTCACAGGCCGCACAATAAGACACGCCGCGTCCCTTCCATTCTTGCTCCCCCGGAACCTGTAAGAGAGTGTGTTCCGCGCCTGTGGCCAGAATCAGGGCTCTGGCTTCATAGGAAGCACCCGATGCTGTCTCCACAACCTTGGTCTGCCCCTGGTCACGGATGGCTGTCACTGTTTCCTTGACAAAACGCGCATCCATTTTGTCTGCATGTTCCCGGAACTTCGTGCCAAGGTCAAAACCGCTGATCCCCGCCATGCCCAGATAATTGTCCACTTCGTAAGTATTTAAGACCTGCCCGCCGCTCATGGGCGTCTGTTCTATCACCACAAGATCAAGTCCCGCACGCCTGCCATAGACTGCCGCCGACAAACCTGCCGGACCGGCACCGATTATGATAAGATCGTACATGATTTTCCTCCGTCTTCTCTTTCTTTGGCTAAAATGTGAAAAGTAACCTAAAAAGTAGTATTCGCCTTTTCCATCATTTTATAGTAAATGCTATTTAACTATAGTATAATTCTTACAGGAATTGTTTGTCAAAGGGAATGAACCACGCAGATTATTATAGCGTATTTATAGAAAGGACACTGCCCAACATGAACCACACTTCTTCCATGACCGGAACACAACATCATGCTGCCGCCTGCCAAAAGACTCCCCCGGGGATTGCCCTTGTCACCGGCGCCTCCAGAGGGATTGGCCTTGCCATCGCAGAAGAACTGGCTAAAGCAGGCTATCACCTGTATCTTACCTGCCGCCATTGTGGCGATACACTGACAGAACTGTCAGAAAGCCTCACAAACACCTATAAAATCCCTTGTAGAGCCATTGTTGCAGATATGGGAAACCCGGAAGATGTGACACGCGTGTTTTCTCAGATTCAAGATTTGACTTTATTAGTCAACAACGCCGGCATCTCCTATGTGGGCCTGCTTCATGAGATGTCTGTGGAGGCATGGCAGGAAGTGATGCGGGTGAATCTGGATTCCATGTTCTACTGCTGCCGTCTGGCGATTCCCCTGATGCTTCGCCGCCATGCCGGCAAAATCATCAATATCTCATCTGTCTGGGGCCGCGTGGGCGCCTCCACGGAAGTGGCATACTCTGCCTCCAAAGGCGGCGTGGACGCTTTCACCAGAGCCCTGGCCAAAGAACTGGCTCCCAGTAACATCCAGGTCAATGCCATAGCCTGCGGCGTAATCGACACCGATATGAACCGCTGCTTCTCTGCTGAAGATATGGCGCTTCTTCGGGAAGAAATACCCGCTGACCGTATTGGTCAACCGCAAGAAGCCGCGCAACTGCTGCTTTCTATGGTCAACGGACCGGATTATCTGACCGGTCAGGTCATCACCCTGGACGGCGGATGGACATAAGTTTTCTCATCACAGCCAGATAACTGGGTATCAACACCGCATCCGCTCCAATCCAGGCGGCTGTCTCGGCAAAGAAAATACCAATCTGTCCAAAGAGTGCCGGCAGAAGAATGATCGACAGGGTCCTCATCACGAACTCCGCCACCCCGGACAGCATGGGCAGCACTGTATTTCCCATGCCCTGAATGGCAGCACGGGTCACATGCAGCACATACAAAACAGGCAGGCTGAAACTCATAACCGTCAGATAGAAATAGGCTATCTGCATGGTCTTTTCTGCCGCTTCCGGCGTACCGGAGATAAAGAGGCCCAATATATGTCTGCCCAGGAGTATCATCAGCAGGGCAATGACCACAGAGGTGCCCAGGGCAATCCGCAGGGCTGCCCGCATACCGCTTCTTATCCTGTCAATCTTACCGGCGCCCAGATTCTGCCCCACATAGGTGACCATCGCATATCCATAAGAAGTACCCGCAATCTCCAACAGTCCATAGAGCTTATTCGTAGCCGTAAAACCTGCAATAAAAATCACACCATAGCTGTTCACTACAAACTGCACGATCATACCGCCAATGGCGATGATGCCATTCTGAAAAGCCATCGGAAGCCCCAGCACAAAGAGATGTGCCGTGCGTTCCCTTTGCAGTGCAAAATCTGTTTTCCCCATCTTAAGAAAGCTTATCTTCCGGATATGCCAGAAGCAGAATACGCCGGAAACGGCCTGTGCAATCAGGGTAGCTGCCGCCGCACCGGCAATCCCCCATTCCATTCCCATCACAAACAGATAATCCAGGACGATATTGGTCAATGATGCCACCATCATCGCATTTAACGGTGTCCTGCTGTCTCCCAGGGACCTTAAGATGCAGGCCAGCAGATTGTAAAGCATCACAATGGGCACACCAGCAAACATAATCCGCAGATAGAGCAAGGTATACTCTATGATCTCTGCCGGTGTCTGCAAGAGCATCAGCACCGGCCTGGCAGCCAACTGCCCCAGTACCATCAGGACAACCGCTGACATGGCGGAAAGAACGGCAGAACTGCCCACGCTCTTTCTTAAATCGTCCTCCCTGCCGGCCCCAAAATCCTGCGCCATCTTAATGGCAAACCCCTGGGTCAATCCCTGAATGATTCCCAGCATCAGCCAATTGAGCCAATCCGAGGCCCCCACCGCCGCCAATGCATTGACGCCAAGATATTTGCCCACCACCATGGTGTCCACCACAGTATACAATTGTTGAAATATATTGCCCGCCGCCAGAGAAAGAGAAAAAGTCAGCAATAATCTTGCCGGCTTTCCCTCAGTCATATTCTTCATATGTGATGCCATCTTTTTGACCTTATCTTTCTATCGTAATCGTGTTTTCCTCATCCTGTTCTTACTAAATATATTTGCGGAATCCTTTACCCATGATCTCACTGCTCTTGGTCACCATGAGAAAGGCTTCCGGATCCACGGCCTGAATACGTCGCTCCAATAATACCGCCTGCTTGGGATCCATGACCGTCAGGATTACCACCCGGTCCCTGTGGGTGTAGGCGCCCTCTGCCTTATAGACCGTGGCACTGCGCTTTAAATCGTTGGTGATATAATCACAGATCGGTTCCGGCTTACTGCAAATGATCGTAAAATATTTACTCAGTTTCATACGCTCAATCGCCTTATCAATCAACAGCGTCTTAGCCATCAGACCACAGACGGAAAAGAGTCCTGTCCTTGTGTCAAACACAAAATACGCCACAAACACAATGATGGCATCCACAGCCAGAAGCGCAGAAGAAATATTCATGGTAGAATACTTCCTAAGAACCATGGCTATGATATCCGTCCCGCCGCCAGAGGCATTTTCATAGAACAAAATAGCCGAAGCCAACGCCGGCAGCGCGATGGCATAAAACAATTCCAGCATCGTCTCATTGGTGAGCGGCGCATGCATGGGAAATGCCGCTTCCATAATATTTAACAACACAGATGACAGTACTGTCACATATGCCGTTTTCACACCGAAATTCCTGCCAAGAAATATGAAGCCAAATACCAGCAAAAGCATATTGATTGCCAGATTAATCTGGGAAGCTGTAAACGGTACGAAATGTGTCACCACAACCGCCAGGCCGGACACGCCGCCAAAAGAAAAGTTATTGGGAAACTTAAACACATAAATGCCAATATCCATAAGAATCACGGCAATGGTTATCAGAATATATTCTTTCAACATCTGTCTTCGTTTGCTGTGCATGACAACCTCCCTATCCAAACCTCAAATCACCGGTTTCCCAGTTCTCCATTTCTGAAGCTTTTCCCACTGTTTCCTCTTCAAAAAGAGAAGCCGGAATGTATCAATCATTCAGGCTTCTCTTTCATCAGTGGAAGCAAAGGGGCTCGAACCCTTGACCTCTCGCGTGTGAGGCGAACGCTCATCCCGGCTGAGCTATGCTTCCAGACTGGAGATAGCGAGACTCGAACTCGTGACCTATACGTTGCGAACGTATCGCTCTCCCAGCTGAGCTATATCCCCCTACCAAAGATTATAGCACGCAGAAAATAAAAAGCAATAACAAATTACGCTTCACCAGCCAAGTGTTTTGCCAGCCAAGTGAGGAATCCCAGAAACCGTTCCACACCGCCGCCGCAGTGCCTGACGCCTTCCGGCCTTTCGCCCGGCACCTCAGAGACATCAAAGAAATCCCCCTCCCTTGTCAGCTCCGTTATCATAAAGCTGTCGCTGCCGAAGATACCTTCTTCCATGCCCACAAACTCATCTCCCCAGAATGCACAGTCCCTGGCGCTCAGTTCCCTGCTTCCTGTGGCCGGGACCGCCTCCTCTGTCTCCTGCTTTTCCTCCTTGAGGATTTTTCCAAAGATGGCATCCACATTGTCACTCTTGCTGCTGATTCCCACTTCCAGATATTTGGCATCACAGGTGGGCTTCACCTCTAATCCATGCTGTCTGCCGATTCTCAGGGCAAGTTCCATAAGTCCTTTCAGTCCCTTCTTCATTCCATGACTGCAGAGCTTTTCCTTTAACAGCTCCAGTTCATTCTCCTGCATGAACAGATTGTCTCCCCGCAGGGCTTCCGGCATCAGGTCTATCTTGCCATAATTAGGTCTGCTGAACACAATGTCCGTATCAAAGTCATACTCCCTTTTTAATTCCATATGAATCTCAAAGCAAATCCGGTGAATCTTCTCAAGGCAGGCCTCGTCCGGAAGCATATCCTGAAACACATAGGGTTTCCCGTCCTGAAAGGCATAGTTGAATGCCCCTCTTCCCAGTCCCAAGTACAGGTTCCCCAGTTCCTCCTTTGTGAAATATTTCTCAATCTCACCGCCCGCTATATTTTCTATGGTGGTGCCGCTGACAATCACCAGCCTGATACCCTGACGCAGCAGAGGTTTCATCGCCGCCACCGCTTCCTCCACTGGCGCCTTCCGGGACAGCACTGCCGTCCCGTCCCAGTCAAAAAACACTGCTTTATAATTCCTGTCGTTCTTATATGCCTCCAATTTGCCCTCCTTCTGCATCTGCCTGTAAGTCTAAAGAGATTTCCCCGCCTTCTTCCAATTCCATCTTTTCCCCGTATACAGTGAATCCAACCTTCTCTCCTGCCTTCTGACATTTGAGCAGTGTAAAAACAGCCTTGTCTTTTCTCACCGACACGCCCAGCACACACCCCTGGTACTTCACCTTGAAAGCGTAACTTTCAAAGGCTTGCGGCAGTACAGGCGCAAAGCGAAGTACACCGTCCTGGCAGCGCATCCCCCCGAAACCATTTACCACAGCCTGCCAGGTTCCCGCCATATTGGCCGCATGGATGCCTGCATAGAAATTGTTATGGTAGTCATCCAGATCCATCCTGGCCGACTGCATAAAATATTCATAGGCTTCCTCCACATAACCGATGCCGCAGGCAACGATTCCGAAGATGCAGGTGGAAAGGGACGAATGGTGCAGCGTCACCTCTTTATAAAAATCATAGTTCTTCCTGATCTCTTCCCTGGTAAAAAGATGACTGTGCAGGTACAGCCCCAGCACAGCGTCTGCCTGTTTGGACATCCTGTGGCGCATAATGAACAGCGGGTGGTAATTCTCATAAAGCCAGGCCCTCTTTTCCACGGGAATTTTCTCCTCCTCCCAGGGTCTTCTCATCAGAAACCCATCGTCCATGGGATAAATCCCCCTCTTTTCCTCATAAGGGAAATACATTTTCTCCACAATCTCATCCCACAACGTCAGTTCACTTTCCCCAAAGTCTATCTTTTCTTTCAGTCTCTCATAAGCCCCAGGCTCCTCCCCCATCAACCACCGCAGGGCCGCTGACGCAGCCCGCAGATGCTCCCTGGCCATCAGGTTGGTATAGAAGTTATTATCCACCAGCACATTATATTCATCCGGCCCGGTCACGCAACAAATGCAGTACCTGCCGTCCCTGCACTCTGCGAAGCTCCCCACATCCGCCCAGATTCTGGCCGTCTCTGCCAATAACTCTGCACCTTTCTCTTTCAGATATTCCCGGTCTCCGGTCACCTGCAGATACAAAGAAAGGGCATAAGCGATGTCCGCATTAATATGATACTGTGCCGTTCCCAGCGGATAATAAGTGGATGCCTCTTCCCCGTTGATGGTGCGCCAGGGGAACAGCGCCCCCTTTTCATGGCCCAATACCCGGGCCCGCGCCCTGGCCTGATCCAATGTATGATACCTGTAGTCCAGAAGTTTTCCTGCCGTCTCAGGCTCCGTATAGACAAACATCGGCAGCACATACATCTCCGTATCCCAGAAATAGTGTCCTTCGTACCCTTCTCCTGACAACCCCTTTGCTCCCATGCCGGTCCGTCCGTTCCTGCCTGCCGACTGGAAAATATGGAACTGATTAAAGCGAAGCCCCTGTACCAGAGCGCTGCCCCCCGTTCCCTTTATCGCAATGTCCGCAGTCTCCCAGAACCGCCGCAGATACTTTGCCTGCTGTTCCTGCAGACTCTCATAACCCGTCTCTTCCGCTTTCCGAAGCTCCCTTCGTACAAAGCCTTCCAGCGTATCTTTATTCGTATCCAGGGAAGTGGCATAACAGATCATCTTGTCCAGTATGATTGTTCCTCCCTGGGCTGCCACTGCTTCCAACATACAGGCCGCTTCCAGTTCCCTCACTTCTCCTTCACACTGGCAGGATGCTTTCTGTCTGCTCATTTCTCCCTCATAGCGGCAGGACAATTCCAGTTCCTTCACTTCTTCCTCTGACACACAGGAAGCCTCCCGTACATGCACTCTGTGACTGCTGCCGCACCCCACCGTAAGCCGGCTGGTCTGGGTGGTGCCCTCATAGTAGAGCAGGTTCCCATCCCGTTCTAACCGCTCCGCTTCCAGTTTCCGCCCGAAGGGGCCATAATCCACAATGGGATTCGTTTTCCTCGTATGATTCTCCACGTCTGCCTGCAGCTTCGACACGAACCGCACTTTCCCTGTAAAGTTTAACGGCGTCACTTCATACCGGGCTGCCATGATGTGCTCCATGACAAAAGATACCAGTCTTTTCGTCCGGATCCGCACTGTCTTTCCTCCAGGTGAGGTCCACACCAGCCTCCTTTCCAGGAACCCTTCCTTCATATGCAGCACCCGGGCATACTCTGTGACTTCTCCCTGCTCCATATAAAATTCCTCCCCGTCGATATAAAGCTTCGTCTCTTTTAAATTGGGCAGGTTCAACAGGGACTGGCTGTATGGCGGAGAACCGAAATTGGCCTCCCCATACCGAATCTTCTCGCTCTCATAGAACCCGTTCACAAAATTCCCTTCCAGTCCCGTATCCACATCAAAATCATAAGCTTCCTCAAAGGTTCCCCTTGTGCCGATGTAACCATTGGACAAGGAAAAGGTGGTCTCATTCCGGTAGTTCGTCTTTCTGTCAAAGGCTTCCTCCGTAACCGTCCATTCCTCTATGGGATAAATAGGATCTTTCTTTGTTGTCATCTTTTCCTCCATACCTGTGCTTTTATAAAATGTGCTCACTGCTTTACCGCTATCAATGTAAAATCCCGGACTAACCCTTGACCGCGCCTGCCGTCAGACTCTCCACCACCTGCTTTTGGAGTATGACAAATAAAAGGATGGTGGGCAGCACCGTCATCACCACCGCCGCAAACAGTGCCGAATAGTTATTGGCAAAGGTTCCCATATAATAATTCAGCGCAATGGGCACAGTTCTTGCCGAATCTCCGCTGGTTAACATCAGTGCAAAATAAAATTCATTCCAGGTATTGATAAACTGCAGCAGCGCTATCGTCACAAGCCCCGGTTTTGCTAACGGCAGAATGATGCAAAGAAAGGTCTGCAGGAAAGAAGCCCCATCAATATACGCAGATTCTTCCAATGCTGTCGAAATTGTCTTATAGTAACTGACCATCACAAAAAACGACATGGGGATTCCCATGGCCGAATACACAATGATCAGGCCCGCCTTCGTGTCAAAGATATGTAACTTCTGAAAAATGGCAAACAGCGGCTGTGATATGGCCTGGGCCGGCAGCATCAAAGATGCGGAAATCAAAAGCACAATCAATGTCTTTAAGCGAAAGCGAAATCTGGAGATGATATAAGCGCACATTGCCACCAGAATTACCGTCACCAGCACACTGATGCCCACGATAATGACACTGTTCAAAAAATACCTGGCAATGGGCGCATACCGGAACGCCGCTTTATAATTATCCAGCTTAAAAGAGGAGGGCCAGGAAAGCGCAGAAGAATTGATTTCCGCATAGGTCTTAAAGGAACTGATTCCCGCCCACAGTATCGGTCCCACTGCTATCAGTGTAAAGAAAATCAGGAACAGATATTTTGCTATTTTAGCCGCATAGATAACGCCTTGTGGTGTTTTTTTCATCTATTTTCCATCCTCCTCTCCGGCCTTTGTCATAAACAGCCGCTGTATCAGAAGCACCAGTGAAATGCCGATCACAATCTGGATGACGCCCACTGCATTGGCTTTTCCATAGTTATTTTCCAGGGTCGCCGCCTTGTACAGGTAGATTGGCAGATTTAATGTACTGGTACCGGGACCGCCCTTTGTGGTCATATAAATGATGTCAAACTGGGATACCATGGCCACGGAAGCCAGGGTGACACAGGTGCCGAAAATATTTTTCATCAGCGGCAGTGTGATATACCGGTCAACCTGCCAGGGCTTTGCCCCGTCCACCCGGGCCGCCTCATAGATTTCCTGATCCACAGCCCCCATTTCCGCCAGGAAAATGATAGTGTTAAAGCCGGCATACAAAATCCAGGTAAAGGTGACCGTCCAGAACGCGTATCTGGAATTGCCGAACAGATTGGGCACCTGCCCCATATCCATCCCCAGCTTTTCCCACAGCGGCCTGACCACGCCGAAACTGGGGTTCAACAGCAGGGTAAACATTACGCCTGTGGCCGCCGTTGGCACGATGTTGGGAATCATATAGGCCGTGCGCACAATCTTCCAGCCCTTCGGCTTCCTTCTGAGCACCAGCGCCATGGTAAGTCCCAGCGTCACATGGAAGGTTGACTGCAGCGCCACCCACAGCAGTGTGTTCTTAATGGATTCCCGAAATCCCTCATCCCCGAAAATGGTCACAAAATTCTTAAGACCCGTAAATTCCGGTGACGAAAAAGTCGTGTAATTACACAGCGAAGTATACATCACCGTCACAATGGGCGCAGCATAGACAAGGGCGAACAACAGCATGCACGGTACGGTGAACAGGGTGATCCAGAGCCCTCTATTTTTGATTCTCATGAGCCTTTCTCCTTTTTCTTAAAAAGCAGAGGGCTGTCAAAGCAGCCCCCGCCATACCTTATTCCTGATTCTTCTTCGCTGATTCGGACAGCTTGTCACAAAACTCTTCCGGTGTGATATTTCCATAAGCCAGTTCCGGCAGTTCTGTGGAAAACGTATCTATCGTGTTCTGATACCAGTAGGCCTGGTTCTGCCCATAAGTGACTTTCGCCTGGTTCTGAATCTCCAATACCTGTGCCATCAGCGGATCGCTTTCCGTCAGGGCGGACGGAATCTCAAGATCATTGGATACCGGCTGCAGGCCTGTCATCTCCAGCGCCTTAATCTGGTTCTCAGGCTTTGTCTCAAATTTCAGGAAATCCACAGCTGCCTTAATCTTCTCTTCCTCCGAAGCGCCCACCATGTCTCCCGGTGTGGGCACCATTTCCATGCCGCTTCCGGGCATCAGCATGATACCGACCTTATCATAAAACCCTTCCGGCGCTTTCTCTGTCTCTGAGAAATCCGGTATCATCCAAGGACCATTGGGGAACATTGCCACCTCTCCGTTAAAGAAATGTGTGGCCATAGGGTCATATTTGCCGCCCACTGCATCTGCCGTAGTATATTCCTGGAACATTCTCTGCACCGTTTCCGCTGCTGCCACTACCTCAGGTGTATTAAAGTCTGTGGGATACATGCTGTTCATCCACTGGTTGCCTGCCTCTCCGCTTGTGCCAATCAGCGCACTCATCCACAGATTGGTCAGCCATCCGGAATCTGCCGTATCCATACCCACCGGTGTGATACCGGCAGCTTTCAGTTTGTCACAGGCTGCAAAGAACGCATCCCAGTCTGCAAAAGCCACCTCCGGCGCCTCAATGCCTGCCTGTGTAAACAGGTCTTTATTATAGTAGATATAGGAAATTTCCTTGGATACCGGCACACCATAAATCTTTCCGTCCACCGTATTAAACTCCAGTGACGTCTCATCAAACAATGCCTTCCATTCCGGATCCGCCTCAAAATACGGTGTCAGGTCCGCCACCTTTCCGGATTTTGCCGCCAGTTCCGTAATGTTGTTACCGCCGTTGAACACGATATCCGGAAGATCCCCGCTGGAAATCAGCAGCTTGATTTTCTGATTAAAGGCATCTGTGGTAGGTATCTCCTCAAAATGAAATTCCACATTCTTACCTTCCTCTGTCTGTTGGAATGCCTCAAACAGATAGGTATAATAATCTGCTGCGTAGTCCGTGCCCACGTGATAGTTAATCACATCCAGCACCACCTTTTCCTCAGAAGAAGCCTCCGTCCCCTGTGTTGTTGTCTCTTCTGCCTTGTCCTGATTCGCTGTGCCGGTCTCCCCGCCTGCCGTGTTCCCGCAGGCCGTCAGCCCCAGTACCATCAAGCTGCTAAGTGTCAGCCCTAAAAATCTGTTGCCTGTCTTCTTTTTCATATGTTATCCCTCATTTCCGCGCTGCTTTTCTTCCTTACTATTGCGGCCGTGGATATGACCAATGTATGTCCGGCAGCGCTGTTTTGTTATAAGGAAATTTTATCCCCCAAAATCCATTCTTTGAATAAAATGCCTTGCTGCAATATTACATTATTTTATCATCCTTTCCTCCGTTTTGAACCGGAAAAAGCAGATTGAAATGCCTTCTTTGACTATCATGCTCTCTTCTTTAAAAATTTTGCTCACTTTAGGAAGCACATTGAAGAGGTACTTTAAATGTGAGATGATAGACGCAGGACGACCACTCTTTGGGCTGTCGACTCACGGAAAGGGAATGTATATGAGAGGAAAACGAAGCACACACAAGATCATATCCCTGCGTATGTTTATTACCCTGGCAATCTGTTTGACTGTAACGGTCATTCTGGTACTTTCCGGGCTGTTTTATTATAACAAGACTGCCGGAATCCTGATGGAAAACTATGAAAGATCCTTTACTTCCCAGCTCAGTCAAGTCAACCAGAAGATTTCCGATCAGATTGCTGCCGTGGATTCTGTTGCGCCGCTTTTTCTGTCCGATACCCGTCTCTTAAACATATTGGAATCTCCGGATTCTTCCCCTGTGGGATATGAGACAAAGCTTGCTATTGAAAAACAGATGTCCTCCATGTATCACAGGACTTCTATCGCCAGCCATAACTTCACGGATTCCATCTTTATTATCAGTAAGGACAACGCCCTGTTCCACATCTATACCTCCGGCTCTTTTGAGCCCTATGAGGAACAGAACGAAGCCCTGCTTGCGCGCCTTGACAAATCCCGCACCAATCTCATGTGCCGGATGCTGCCCTGGGATGACAACAGCATTTATTTTATCCGCAACCTTTTTAACGGCAACAGCGGACATTATATGGGAACCTTCTTTATTAAGATAAACCGGGCAAAATGGATGCAGTATTGTGTGGAGGGCCTTGATCCCTCCTGGTTCATCAGTCTTTATAACGACGAAATGGCCCTTGTCTCAAATGATTCCCTGAAAGAAGAGTGTCTTGAACTGGCTGCCCGCTCTGCTGCCTATACTTCTCTTCCCACCGCTTTTCATGAGGAAGCGCTTAACGGCGAACAGTATTTTGTTGCCTCGGAACGCCTTTCCGGCTCAGGGCTCACCTCTTCTGTCCTTGCGCCCAAGGACCTTTTGCTGAAAGACTTGAACAGCACTCTGGAAACCTATCTGCTGTTTCTGGTGCTGACGATTTTAATCGCCCTTGCCGCCGCCATCTGTATCAGTCAGATGATCACCACACCGATCAAGCGGATGATCTACCATATCAACCAGATTTCTGCCGGTACCAGCTCAAGGCTTCCGCCTATGAAAATGTACCATGAGTTCAAGATATGGGCCGATTCCTTTAACCAGATGCTGCAGCAGCTGGATACCTACTATACCGATAATTTTCAGAAACAACTGCTGCTCAAAAATGCGGAAATCCGGGCACTGCAGTCCCAGATGAATCCCCACTTTCTCTTTAACGTGCTCAATACCATCGCCTGGAAGGCCCAGATCATCCACAATGAGGAAATCTATCAGATGGTCATTTCCCTGGGGGAATTATTAAAGGCAAACACCCTGTCAAAAGAAACTGATTTTATAGAGCTGGAAAAGGAAATGGACTATGTGAAATTTTATATTTATCTGCAGCAATGCCGCTTTGAAGACCGTATCGACTGCGTCATTCGGATCCCGGATGAACTGAGGAAATGCCGGGTTCCCTGCTTTTGCATACAGCCTCTTGTGGAAAATGCCATCATCCACGGCTTAGAACCTAAAAAGGGGAAGGGGAAACTGATCATACAGATTGTTCCCCTCACTGCAGGGGATTCCCCGGAACCGGAGATGGAGATTGCCATCATCGATAACGGCATCGGCTTTACCCGGATTCCGGATATCCGTACCATTTCCTCTTCCGCAGAGGATTCACACACCCATATTGGATTAAAAAATCTGGATAAACGGCTGGAACTGCTCTTCGGAGAAAACGCCCGGATTAAAATAGAAAGTGTTCCCAATTTATGCACCACTATTTCTTTCCGGCTTCCAAGAATGGAGAAACTATGACCTTCAAACTTCTGATTGTGGATGACGAATCCACCATGCGTAAGGGAATCGCTGAATACATGAACTGGAATTTAATAGACTGCGAGGTGGCCGGCACTGCCAGCGACGGCTTAGAAGCCATTGCCTTTTTAGGAAAGCACGATGTTGATATCATCATCACAGACATCAGAATGCCCGAAGCAGACGGATTGGCCGTGGCAAAATACGTGTTTGAAAACTGTCCCGAAAAGAAAGTGATCCTGCTGACCGGCTATGCGGATTTTGAATACGCCAAAACCGCCATTCAGTACAAGGTATCTGCCTTTATCTTAAAACCCACCAACAAGAAGGAACTGTTTGAGGCGGTGCAGGCAGCCCAGAACCAACTGCTCACCTCCAAACACACAGACAGTATCACCAGGGAAAAGACCGCCTTTTTGAAAGAACAGTTTCTTCTGGAAATGACGGATCATCCCTATCAGCCGCAGTTTGCAGAAAAGCTGCAGCAATATGGCATTTCTCTGCTAAGTTATTATATCGCGGCTTTTCGACTGATTCCCTACAATGAAGATATCCGCGCCTTAAAGAAAATCATTATAGACGAAAAGAAGAATGCCTACTGTTACCGCTACAACAATCTGATCATAACCATTTACTTTTACAACGATCCGGAAATCATCCTGAAGAACTGCAATGAAATCGAGGCCATCACAAGAATGTTGGATTCCCGGGAAATCTCCGTGGGCATCAGCCGCTTCCATGATACCCCCGCAGGTTTTCGTCAGGCTGTGACGGAGGCGATCCGTGCCTTGACCCTGAATTTCTATGCCGAAAATAATGTTTCTTTCTTTTCCGAGGAAGTCAACGAAGACTGTGATCTGACAGCCGAAAACTCGCTGGATCTGTTTCAGTTTGAAAATCTGTTATTAGACTGGCAGTTCCAGGATGCGGAAACCCTTCTGCGGAACCTTTTTGCCAAGTTCAAGCAAAATTTTGTCAACGCACAGGACGTAAAGACCATCTGTGCCCAGATTTATTACATCTGTTCCCGCATCACCATAAAAAGGTCCAGCAAACTGAATCCGGAAATCCATGTTGCGGATCTGGATGCCATCGCAAAGTCAGCACCCCTGTCTGCAGAGTATCTGAACACCATCCGCATGGCCAATGACATCTTCACACTGGAACAGGCCGTTACGAAGATGTTCCATGCGCTGAAACACAGCTTGCAGGACACAGCCGGCATACCAGGCCAGCTCGCCGAAAAGGCCATGAAATATATCGAAGAAAATATTACCGCCGACCTGTCCTTGGAACAGATTGCGGATGCCTTGCATATATCTGCCTCCCATTTAAGCCGGACCTTCAAGAAAGCCGCAGGCATCTCCCTGACTGATTATATCAACCAGTACCGCATCAATAAGGCAAAGGAGCTGCTGCGCGGCACCGATATCTATATCTATGCCATCTCGGAAATGGTGGGCTACCATGATGCCACATACTTTTCCTCTATGTTTAAAAAGCTTGTGGGTGTCAGTCCTTCGGAATATCGAAATCCGGAAGGTTGAGATGAAAACTCCGCAGGAAAAACCTGCGGAGTCCATGATGTTTTTATTAATTACATAATATTTTCACTTCATATCTGCGATAAATTTTTCATACCAATCTGGTACATTATGCGAAATCCTAATCTGATTTCCATTCTTATATATTGCAAACCTGCGGAATTCTATTGTGTTATCATAAAATGCTGCCAAATCACATTCCGGCAAAACCTTTTTCAAATTATCAAATGTCTCAATAAATCTTCTCTCTATATCCTGCTCTGCAATACCATGACCGCCCTGTCTTATACGCCCAGCTACCCTCTCTTTTGCAATATCTGCATTCTCAACCCCGATATAATGCAGTTCGATAAAATATCCTCTTTTCTTTGCCTTCACTATATTATTTAAAATTGATTTCCCACATAATGTAGTCTCCTGATTAAATGTGGTACCTTCATCTAAATGTCTGGCAATCTTCTTTACCGCAATTTTTCCTGCAGTCATACTGTCAGTCACATTTCTCCAATCTCCAACTTCTCTCAATATTTCATCTGCATTCACCCTCGGTATGTCATGCAAACTTTGCAGTGACTGATACAGCGTTGATTTTCCTGCTCCATTGACTCCTGCTATCAATATATATTTTTTCATTAAAAGAGATTCCTTTCTATTACCTGTCTCTGTTTCTTTTGCAGGAGAAAATCACCAACCATTTCATAAAAATTTCTTTGTTCTTCTGTTTCAGCCTCCAGCACAAGCTGTAAAGTGTCTTCTGGCTGCAGATTTTTTATATCTTCATAAATTTTCTCATATTTTTTAACATCACACACAACATCACCTCCATAATTCGTATTACATTAAATTTATTATACCTCTAATCTCCTGAAAAGTTAAGATAAAAACTCCGCAGGAAAAACCTGCGGAGTCCATATCATAAAGAAAACTCCCAAAAATACTGGATTTTTGGGAGTTTTGAATGCTTTTTGAAATTGCCTGGAAATTATCTCTTGGAGAACTGCGGTGCACGTCTCGCTGCCTTGAGACCGTATTGCTATCGTTTTAGCGCCGTTTTCCCTTGATTTTACGGGCTTTTTTGAGGTAGCGGGCCTCGGTTGTCCTACCCCTTAACCCAATCAATCACAAACGTTCTCCGCAAGGTCAGATGGGCGAAGTGCCTGGTTCACCACATCGAAAAGTTCTTCGGGCTTATTATACTTGACCTTTGCATAAATGTCCATAGTTGTTTTGCTATTTTCATGTCCGGCAAGATACTGAACCGTCTTGGGATCAACACCCGCATAAAGCAAATTTGTAATATAGGTGTGCCGGAGCTGATGGGGCGTCACTTCAAAATCCAGGGTATAGACAATCCTGGGATTGTTTTTCTGGCTGGTTCCCAGCGTCGGCTTTACCGTGTACTTAATGCTCTGTCCGTTCACATATTTATAATAGGTGCGCTCCTTGGTGGAACGGACAACAATGTACTGCCACACTCGCTTGAACTGTGAGTAAGACAGGGGCTGGCCCTCGCTGTCGGCAATCACATAGTCAGACGTAGAGGTCACTTTCGCTTCTCGCAGGCAGTCAGCCAGACACTTGGGGATGGGAATGTCTCTCCGGGCCGCTTTGGTTTTTAGAACCGTAGAGATCACCGGCCGGTTGTGTTCCGCCCGCCATGCCCGCCGTACCGAAATGTATGGGGTGGGAACATCCAGGAACACACAGTCCCATTGGAGGGCAAGGGCTTCTTCCCGACGCAAGCCAGCGTATAGACCGATCATCACAAAGAGATATGGCGGCAGTCCTTTGATGGCCTCCAGAAGCACCGCAACCTGTTGATCGCTCAGCGCCTCCTTTTTCTGTGCCGGTCTCCCGCCTTTTCCCGATATTCCCACACAGGGGTTATCTGCAAGAAGCTGGCTGCGCTCGGCAGAATAGAAAACACACTTGATGAGCATATTCACTTTGTTATACAGGCCCTCGGACTTCTTGGACAGTGGCACCAACGCCAGCCGGATGTCATCAGCCATTTCTCGCAATACTCTGCGACGGTCGGATGCTGCCGGTGAAAGAGAATCTCCTGTACTTGGCGTCTCGCCGCTAATTGCTTCTCATAAAGTTCCTCACAAGTCGTTGCGTACAGGCTGACCTGCTTGCCATCGGCGTCCAGAATCCTTGTCCTATAATACTGGATTCCTTTTCGCTCCACACTTGTATACTGGGGAATTGTTTTTTTCTTAGCCATAGATAATTTCCTTTCTTATGCGCAAATTGGTTCCTTCACTCCCTTTTTATCAGAAAGACCTGATTAAATCAAAGATGCGGATTGAGAAAAACAAAGAGCGAGGCGTCTTTGCCTCGCTCTTGCTGTATTCTCCGTTCTATGCCCACATGGCATCCCATTGGGAAAATGCGCCGCCCATCGCTTTGACAACCTGATCCGGTTGGTTGTATTTGACTTTGGCGTAAATATCCATCGTGATTTTGCTGCTTTCGTGCCCTGCCAGGTACTGCACCGTTTTGGGGTCCACCGAAGAATGAATCAGGTTGGTTATGTAGGTGTGCCGGAGCTGGTGGGGTGTGACCTCGAAATCCAAGCTGTAAACACAGTGACCATTGTTCCGGGCTTTCTCTCCCAGCTGCGGGTAGAGGATATACTTCACATATTTCCCGTCTACCAGCTTCCGGGCCACTCTCGGTTTGGCAGTCCGCGTCACAATATACTGCCACAGCCGCTTAAATTGTGTGTAGGACAGCGGGCCGCCATCCCGATTCGCCACCACATAATCAGATGTAGATGTTTTCTTCGCCTCCCTCAAGCACTCTGCCAGGCAGGTCGGGAGCGGGATATTCCGCTCTGCCGCCTTGGTCTTTAGTTCGGTGAGAATGACTGGCCGATTATGCTCCGTGTGCCATGCCCGCCGGACTGTCAGATAAGGGGCATCTGTGTCCAGATACACCGAATCCCATTGGAGCGCAAGGATTTCTTCTCTCCGCAGACCGGCATATAAGCCGATCATCACAGACACATAGGGCGGCAAGTCCCGGATCGCGTCTAAAAGTTGCTCGACCTGTTCATCCGTCAACGCCTGGCGGTCCTCCTGTGGGACACCGCCGCCTTTTGCGTTTAGATGGAGCGTTGGATTCACCTCGATCACATGGCTTTCCTTCGCCGCCCGAAAGATGGATTTATAAAGAATCACAACGGCCTTGTAAACCGATGCCGATTTTTTGGAAACCGGGACAAGAGCGAGCTGGATGTCATCCAGAGTTACATCTGCCATCCGCATCTCTCCCAATTCTTTAATGATATGCCGCCTCACCTTGGAGGTGTAATCTGTCAAGGTGGTCTGCCGCACATGGACCGACTGCATCAGCAGCCATTTCTCACAGTATTCTGCTACCGTTGGCGATTTCCGATGAAACCGGGCATGACCGATCTGCTCCAACGCCTCCGTTTCTTTGTCATACAGTTCTTCGGGAGTTCTCGCATAAAGGGCGACCCGCTTGCCATCGGCATCCTCGATTCGGGTTCTGTAATACTCTACGCCATTCAGTGTGACCGTACTATAATCTGGAATTAGTCGTTTTCTTTTTGCCAATACCGTTACCTCTCAAGAATCATATTCAGCGCTGTATCTTTGTTTTACCAGACACCACTTATTTCAGCAAGGATACGGATCAGCTCACGCCTCGGCACTTCGCACTTTGCGGTATGTGGCGCACTTTTCCACCGGTTTCGCCCGATGCGTGAATTTTGCGATGTACTCCTGAAGGCTCGCGTCTGTGAAATAGACACAGCCGTTCTGCACATACTGAACATAGGAAATCAGGCCATTGTTGCGGGCCGTGTCCAGTGTTGCAATACTGATTCCCAGGATTTTGGCCGCTTCTTTCCTTGTAAATAACTTTTCCATATAATCTCTCCCTTCTTTGTCAAGGATATGGTTGTGGCTTCCAAAATCACATGAATGCGCTGGCAGTTTTGCCTGCCAGCGCATGGTATGTAATTTTGAAACTTTTTTTGTGTTACGCCACATTTGCCACGCATCCCTGACGCTGGGGACAGAACAGGTCTCCGCTGGCGCGGCTGTCATAACTCCGCAGCGTCGTTCATAGCGTGCGCCGCAGGGTTCCCCCCAAGTCTTTGGCGGGCCGTGAGGAAGTATCTTTAAGCCCCCGCGCAGTCATCGCGCCGGATGTGCCACCATCCGGGTCACAGGGACGTTGATTGCTCCGAAACAGCTTGTCCATCACCTCCTGGCTGCTCCATCTTCGCGGCGTCCTGCACTCGCTCATACGCGGGTTATGTACCTGTTCTGCCGTGTATTCAGTTGTCAATGTACCAATGAAGGTGAAAAGCTATCCTTCTAATGGTAGTGAAGAAAACAGCGACATTTTGGCCATGTTAATTAAACTTTTTGCACCTTTTTTCTCAGGCGCTTCAACCCGCGCTTTATGCTCTTATATACCCAGCTGAGATCAACACCTTCCACCTTGGCAATTTCCTTAATGGTCATGCCCAGGTAGAACCGGGCATAAATCCACTTGGCCTGCTTGTCTGGCAACTCCATCACCGCGGCATAAAGCTGATCGCGGAGTTGCTTGTCCTCCAGTATTTCTTCCGGGGTCAGCGGATGCTGTACCACGGCTTTCTCAATGCCGTTGTCGCAGTCCAGGGAATAGTGCGCTTTATAGTTATACACCTGTCGCAGGTAACGTGCTTCAGCTCGTTTGTCGGCCAGGAACACTGCCTGTACTTCATCGGATATTTCCAGATAAGTATCCGTTTTATAAATGTCGGGATACAGCTCCCGAAGATTGATTTTCTGCATTATGTACCTCCATTTCGATTCGCGGGTCCAGTTGACGGGTGAACTGAAATGAGGTGGAGAACGGCACCGGCACAATTCGTGGCTATTCCACAAGAAATAACAAGCAAAAACGCCAGTTTCCCAAAGTGGGAAACTGGCGTCAAGCGCATTTCTTTTATAATTGCTGGTTAGTCGGCAGGATAATGCCGATGGTGGAGTATAGTGAGCCGAGGCGTGAGCAAGGCTTTTTTTGATGAACATAAGTTAATTAGTATCAGATAACACTCATATACTCCAAGCTGTGCATTCCTTCTACGTTTGGGACAACCACTGTCTCCCATCCCGTCCAGCGGAACACCTTATAGAGCCGTCCGCCTTGCAGATAGTAGATGTAATTCCCATCTATGACAAAGGATGTGGAGCCCACATCTGCCAGCAGTTCGTCTACTGTCGGTTCATGGTCAAACAAGCCCCAAAAAGTCGCCGTGTTATCAGAGCCGGTGCTGAAGTAAAGCCGTGTGGAAAAATCCTTCAAGTCGATTCGGTAAATCTGAAAACCATCGCCCACCTCGCCGCTGGAAGCGTAGTAACAGGCGTCCTCGTCAACGTAGATGCTGGAGATCGCCCCGGATTGTCCAAAGGGATCACGGGTCAGCAGGATGGCCTCACCTGTGGCCTTGCTGGTCGCAGTGATGGTGTTCTCCACCATATCAAGCTCCACTGTATAGGCGCTGTTTTCTCCCTTGGACGCATCGGCCAGAAAATCATGCGTAATCTCACGGGAATTGCTGTACCCGCAGCCAGTCAATGAAACGGTCATACAGAGTATCAATGCCGCTGTCAGGAGAGGGCGAGTAGAAATGACCTTCCGCCTGCCAACATAAAACCTGAGACAGAGCCAAACCAGCAGACAGACAATAGCCAAGAACAGAATCACCAAAAGTCCAAACTGCTCCGGCGTGATACCCGGAAAGGTCACTATATCAATCAGGTTCCACTCCTCGTCATATCCAACCTCTGTCAGTGTTCCCCACACATAGCCGGTTCCTGCCAGCAACCCCGCAGGAAGCGGAAGGACATATTTGAGAAAGCTGCCGCCGATCAAATGTGGCAGGATAGAAACCGCGATGCCGGAAAATGTAGTCAGTACCGTCTGCCGGAACAGGATGGAGAGCAGGGCAATCAGGATTGCAAACCAAGCAGCGCCCAAGCACCTGGACAGGACTACGATCCCATACGCCTGTCCAACGGAAATGAGATAGGGCGAATGTTCAAAAAAGGACAGGCTTTGCAGCGGATAGGATGCTCCATCCAGGCCGACCAACAAGGAGACAACAACAAACTGCACCAACTGAAACAGAGCCGTCGCCAGAACCGCCAGGGCCGCCATTACGCCTAATTTGATTCCAGCCAACCGCCCTCGGCCATTTCTGCAAGAACGGAGGATCTGCGCCATCCCACACTGGTATTCCCCACAAAATACTGGAACACAAAGCGCCAGCAGGAACAACAGCAGGATTACATTCACTCCATCGTGGGTCAGGAGTGTGTCCCATCCCCGCTCATCCATCAGGAAGCGATGGGC
>ERZ777305.1233-NODE-1233-length-32565-cov-14.572778_pt1 | contig 32565 bp, 9 predicted proteins | sample MGYA00374965_ERZ777305 | MGnify/ENA primary metagenome ERZ777305 (study PRJEB29328, sample SAMD00013331) | mouse gut metagenome | study: EMG produced TPA metagenomics assembly of the Metagenome analysis of fecal microbiota from mouse which was promoted... | reverse complement strand
TGATATGATCAGGAACTCGGACGTTGATGACGACGTTGCTGTCCTGTAAGGAGAGATTACAACCCGAACCCATATCCACAACGCCGTTAAGGCTGTATTCGGCACTGTTCGAGGCGGGGAAACGTATCACGGTATCACGACCGTACATCACCAATGCATCTGTACCGCAGATTTCATCGGCCAAGTCTCCACGAAGGATATCGACTACCTTGATCTTCCAAGGACCTACGCCGCCGCTGATACTGAAATGGATGGAGACACTGTCGTCCTGGCATACATCAAGACTACCACTCATCACCAAATTCGCCAACGAATTGTATTGAATCTCTGCCTTAGGTAAACCGCTATTCAGCATACAACCATCCACATCTTTCATGGACACAATCTGGTATACACCCTCCTGTACAACTTTCAGCTCATGCGTACGGGAAGAAATTCCCCTCACCGTCTTTTCGCTATTATCCGGAAACCGGACTGTATACTCCCACTCCGGATTACCCGTCACCAATGTAACACTCAATGTGGCCGTATCTCCGGCACAAATCGTCACAACCGAGGGAGTCATTTCCAACTCTCTTTTCGGATAGACACGCAACAACATCGTATCACTCACATCTTCCCCACACGAATTATAAACCCGACACCACACTTGTGCACTGTCCAGTGCCATCGTCACCACAGGCCACATACCGTAATCCGTACTGCTCTGCGGCACCTGGACATTGCGGTCAAACACAGAATCCCGGCCATCCTTAAAAAGAACATGCCACTCATAAGTCAAATCGCCACCGGTAGCAGACAAACCTACCCGCAAACTCATCTCCTCACACAGAGTATCATTCTGTAATTCTGTTCTGATAACAGGAACAGTATCAATGCGCACCCATGACGTTTCAGTAGTTTTCGACTCACAACGGTTAAAATAATGACAATAATAAAATCCCGTATTTTGCGTACAATTGGGTATACTCAGCGTATCTGCCTGAGAAACCAGCACCCCGGCTTCTCCTTCATTCGTTTGCCGGTAATACCACTTATATTCAACCATCATGGTCCTGTCAATTCCCAACCGCAATACGGTATCGGTAGCACAATCGGCACACAATGTCACATTACGCAACGGGTCTGCCACATCAATAGCATCCGGCACCCGAATATTAATATCCCGGAAATTATGTGCTCCAGACGAACATTTATTCATAAACCATACCCGGTATGTATGATAAGTATTGACGTCAAACGGTCCTACCAATAACTTATTCTCCGTACCCAACGTATTCAGATTCCTGTCTTGCCATAAAAATTTAGTACGCTCCGACACCGGCGAAACATCAATACTCAATTCCACCGCTCCATCTGCCGGACAACGTATCATCGTGGAATCCGAGATACTCACGACTCTCAATGTATCATCGACATACAAGGTACCGACTGGCACCACTGATTTCCCGCAAGCATTCTCCACCTCAACAAAATAATTCCCTTCATCGGCTGCACTGACCGCGTCTATCGTATAACGCGGTCCGGTATAATTCAGTTTCACACCGTTCAGATACCACTCGAACGGTGTCGCCGAAGTCACATAAGGTGTTGCATAATAAGCTCCGGCACAAAGCGTATCCACCGTCACACGTGAGATAGAAACGGAAGGTGTCGTTCCTATCATCAATTTGGCTGTATCACGTACTTCCACATCACAACGATTATTCGCCACCACCACATAGGAGCCGCTGTCAGCCAACTGCAAATCCGTCAACTCATAGAAATTGCGATGCCCGATTTCAGTCGCATCATCGGGTAACTTATACCACGTATAAGTCTCCGCATTCCGGAAACCGGAAGAAAACATCACCGTCTTTCGGGTTTCGTCACATATATACTCATCCGGCATCGGATTTTCCAACCTTACCAACTCCCGCACCATCAACGTTACCTTAGGCGACATCACCGTTCCGCAACTATTCGTAATCTCACACTCATACACACCATAATCCGACACCTGCACATGCTCAATATTATAGAACGGCTCCCGTCCCTCTTTCAGCGTCAAACCGTCACTCATCCACCTATAATTCATACGACATCCCGTAGTCGTCACACTGAATTTCATCTCCGCCCCCTCACACTTCTCTATCTCTATATTATTCGGTTCACGTGCAATAATCCGTATCGGTGAAGCCGCCACAATCGTATCTGAGCCAAACATAATCCGTTCACAACCGCTTACCGGGTCGTGAGCTATCACCCGATAGATATAACCGTCTATCAAATCAAAATCATTGCACACCTTACCTTCCAGTCCTGTCCACAACAAACTCCCTCCATTACCAGTCTGCTCCGATCCCTCCACCATCTCTCCATCGCGGGTCAGATGATACTTCAATCCCGGCTGACTGCCGCTTAAACGGATACTCCCCTGCGGCGCAGACGAAGTGACACAATAACTGTTTACTACCGATTCCACCTCAAAAGGCAATATCGTATCCGCCAACTGCAACGTATAGGATCCGAAATCCACCGAACAACCCAATCCCGTACGATACGTAGCCGTCACATAATACGTACCTGCTTTCTTAATCTGTTTCGGGAAAACAAAAGCACTGCCCGTTCCCTCTAATTCCGACACCTCTTCCATCGGAGAAGCCAACCGCAACTGATAGCGTACATGCTGCTCACTGTTATCCAACCCCAACCTTACATAACTGCCCCGACAAATATATTCGCCATTCGAAGAGGTAATATCAAACGCATCCGGATAAGATTCCATAACCACCAGCGTACTGTCGATGTGCCGGCATCCGTTTTCGTCAATCACTTCCACCACATAATAACCTTCCCCATCCACCGGTGCGGGAAAACGGAAGCTGCTGCCATCCGCCTTACCGTTACATTGGGACAACAAAGTGCCGTCCGGACGATAACAATTATATTGCATCCGGTCAAAAGTAAACGCCAACACACGCAACGAATCCAACGTCCCTTCACAATAACGCAACTCCGGCTCCAAAGACAGCGAAGGCAACTCCAACACTTTTACAATCACACTGTCACGCATCATCGTCCCGCATACATACGCATTCACCCGATATACACCGCTCTCTGTGATACGTCCCACATTCAAACGGTTACCCGTACCCGTCACCCTGTTCACCGGTCTGCCGTCACAAAGCAACTCATAACCAACTCCCTCCTCACTTCCGGACAACCAGATACAACTATCCACACCCCGACAAACCACCACCGTATCACCCAATACCTGTTCCGGCTCCACCTCATAAACGGCAGGAGGTTCATTCAGACACAAACGCCCTTCCATCTCGCGCTGACAACCTGTTAAAGCATTCACTCCCATCACATAATAACAACCCAAAACATGTTGTTTATTAAAACTCCTTTCCGGTGCAGGACGCCAGGCAGACGTCAAACTATCCACCAGCAAATCATCAGGCTGCATCTCCCGATACAAATAATAATTCACACCGCCTTCCCGGCAAGACACTGCCACCGGCAAAGAATCGGCATCACTCTGCCGGCAAACATCATTCCCTGCTATCGGGCATATCTCCGGCAAACGGGCCCCCTTCACCTCCCAAAAATCCAATTGCCGGGGACAACCGTTATCCGCAACAATCTCATAATATCCCGGCTTATCAAACTTTCCAAGGACAAAAGGAACCGTTATCCCGTCACCGACAACTGCCGGATAAACCTGTGCCAGACTACCGGAATTCAAATAACGCTTCACAACATACTTCATACCCGCCTCGCTACCGGCAAGCGCTATCGTAAAGCTCTCCGGAGCACAATAATAAAGCGGCTTATCCACCAGCGGGAACCTCTGCGGCAAATCATCACCCGTCACATTCAGCGACCCGATTTCCTCATCCACCCCGCAAGGACTTATGGCATGGAAATAATACACCCCATTCAATACACTGACCGCATTGGATCCGTTGTATAATTTATTCCAGGCTAAACCGCCTCCGTCAATCCGTTGCAACGTATCAGATCTCAAATAACCATTGGTGACATAATACTTCCAGCCTTTTGCCGTCCGTTTCAATAACAATGAAACTCCAGTGGTATCTCCGTTACAAAAAGAACCTTTTACCTCCGCTTCAAATACGGGTAAAGGAGGATACACTATCACACTATCACGCATTGTGGCCGTACACCCGTTATCCGCAATCGCTTTCACCCGGTAAACACCGGTTACTTCCTGGTGCCCGAAATTCAATGCATTTCCCGTTCCTTCCGTCGCATCCGAAGACACTACCGTAGCATCGCAATAGAGAAAATAATCGACCCCGGCATCACTTCCGGTCGTCTGAACTTCAAAACTCTCTTCCGGCTTATAACATCCAGGAACCAAAGCATATTCATTCGGACCCGGCTTAGCCGTAATCGTCACAGTGTCCATACTCCGGCATCCCGTCTGCACATTCTCAGCAACCACCACATAATCTCCCGCCGGTTGCTTCCGGAAAGATCCGCTTCCCATTCCCTTCAACGTATCCAACTGCTCCAAACAATACAACACTCCGTTCTCCATTCTTCGAAGCACAATGCTGCAACCCGAATCCTCCGTATCACAATATTCACAATCATCCGTCCATATCTCAGGACGCGGATGAATCGTAAGAACCGTATCAAGCATCACCGAACAACCACCCGCAACATCTACTGCCCGGATCAGATAATTACCCGCCCGGCTGATTTCATCAGCAAAAACAACACTGCTACCTGTCCCCATCAATGTATCCAAAGCCACCATCGGACTCTCCTGCAACAACACATACGACACTCCGACAGAAGTCTGATTCAAACGAACCCGGTAATTATTACCATCACACGCCGGCTCCATACCTTCCAACATAACATCAATCTGAACAGACGGCTTTTCCCTCTTCACTACCTCAAAAAGCGTCTCCCGATAACATCCCTCAGGAAAACTAATCCGCTCCACCCGGAACTTATACCTGCCCGTTACAAACTCCCCGGCAAACAAAGGTTGGGGATTAGTCTGAGGATAAGTAAGTCTGGCCAGCTCGGAACCATTCTCCGTTAATATCTTATATGCCACGCCGATATGCACGCCGCTCAACTGCAACTTCGCTCCGTTTTCCCCTTCACAATAACCGAAAGGCGGAACAAGCGTATCATTGGGTACTCCTTCCCGGATTGTATCTTTTTCTATTTCACTTTCACAACCGCTCTGCACATCAACAGCCTGCACGGAATATACACCCGCCGACAAATCCATCAATAAGGTATCGGAAGCCGAAGTTTGAATCGTGATACTACCCGCCGGACCGCTAATCTCATAACGGCAAGTTGCCGATAAAGCCGAAAATTTCATCACTCCCTTTCCGGCTTCCACACAGTCATTGGTCACTACCGTCGGCAAAACAGGTCTCTCTACCGAATCCACTCTCAGCATCGCTCCCTTCACCTCACAATTGCCCCGCTTAGCCCGCACATAATACGTTCCAGCCGCCACATCCGGGAACACCGACTGTACTCCGCTCCGCACTCCGGCAACCACCAGCGTATCCTCTGGCAAACGGTACAAACCGTATTCCACCCCGGATTCCGCCCCCGGCACCCACAATTTCACATCACTACCGGCACAATACGACGTTTCGCCTTTCAACTCCGGTATTGCCGGAGCAGATCCGATTTCAACAGGCGCACTCAGTTCAATATCACATCCGTTCACCACACTCTTCACACTCCATTTTCCCGTCTGTGCCGGAGAAATATCCCATGCCAAACGTCCTCCCACTCCCGGTTTGGCATCTCCCACAGCCACACCGTCATGATACAACTGATATTCATAAGGTGCCGGCGCCGTTTCTATATACAAAACCACAGTGCTGTCCGCACACCCGTTTCCGTCATATTTCAATACGACTTCTTTCGCATCCGGATCGTAAATCTTCATCGTCGTAACCTTCACCGTATCCTCCATCGTCTGCTCGCAAGTCCCGACCTTAGCGATTACCACATAATTTCCGGCACCCAAAGAAATGGTATTACACAAACTGCCGTCTGCCTGAACAGCAAACGAACCCAACGTCAAACTTGTATTACCGGCAGAATACAAACCATAACTTACTCCCGCTTCCGGCACTGCAATGCAAACCGACGTACTCAAATAACCGTCACTTGGACAAAACTCTCCGCCACCGGTCACATCCACATCTTGAGGAGCAGGAGCCAACACCACCGAATCATATACGGCCTCACAGCCTGTAACCGTATGATAAGCTTCTACCCGGTAAACACCGACCGTCGAAAAACTGCCGAAAATCAACGTATCCTGTCCGGAACGAACTACAGAACTAAAGCCCGGATGATCACAAACCAACGTATACCGCACCCCAGCTTCCGCCTTCGTTATACCGATTTCAACCCCGGCAGAAGTGCCGATACAATGATTTCCGGCGCCTAACAGCGTCCCGATTCCCGGAAGCTCATGACGAACGACATGCACCGTATCTTTCATTACACGTTCACAAGCTCCGATTTTCCCCATCACCACATACTTCCCTTCTTCCAACTTTGCCGAAGTACATACACTACCGTTTGCCTGGCTGCGAAGGGTGTCAACAAAAACACCACCCCAATCCGTCGCCTTATACAAACCGTAAAATATATTATTCTCCGGAGACAATATACATACCCCCGACGACAAACCGCTACTATCGGCACAAAACTCTCCGCCGCCTACTACCGTCCTCTCGCCCGGCGCTTCTGCCAACACCACCTCTCCATACTCCCTCCGGCATCCTGTCTGCAAATCCTCAGCAACCACCACATAACGTCCCGTATCGCTAAGATTATTCGTAAACGTATAATCACCGGGACCCGTCCAGACAAACTCTCCGAAATTCGGATTAGAAGAACTCAACGTATACTTCACGCCCTCCTCTCCGCCTTGAACTCCTACAACCACCTTAAACTCATCCGACTTACAATACTCTCCCGCTCCAACCAAACTACCCAAACCCGGCACCGGATTTTCCAACACCTCAACCGTATCCGACATTGCCGTCACACAACGTCCTAAAACAGCCTGCACCACATATTTTCCTGCTCTCATTACAGGCTCAAACTTTAACGCATGACCCGTCCCCGTTTCCGTATACTTCACCCCTTCTTCCAAAAGAATGAGCTGATAGGCCATATCTTGTTCACTGCCATTCAGCACAATCATACTATCCACGGGACTATCCGCACAATAAGCCCAACCACCCGACAACGTAAACGCTTCCGGAGCTTGAAGCACTTCCAGCTCGCCCTCCATCATCGTCTCACAATATCCTCCGTCTGCCGTCTTGTGAGGCACCTGCGCAACAATCCGCAAATACTTGCCATAATAAGCCGCAGCATCCGGCAAAGCAAAATGCAACGGACTACCCGTACCCGCAACATTCGTCACCTCCGTCCAAACCACACGGTCATCACTGCTCTGCAAATAATAATAAGCCAATGGAACACTTCCTTTCAGCCAAATCGTCAACGGCTTACCAGCCGCAATACAACGCACACCCGCATCTTCAATCGTGTCAACAGAAACCACCGGATTCACCACTACCACCACCGTATCGTCTACCGACTCATTCCCGCATTCCACATGCAAATACACCTTCCCGTCACTTGTCGGGCTTACCGGAGCCAACTGCATTCCTCCCGCCAAAACTCCGCTCTCATTGCTCCAACTGTATGTATAGGACTGACAGGCACCTCCACTCACCAATGCCCTCAAATCCAAGGCATCTCCCGCACACAACTGAACCGTATCCACTACTTGACCGTTACCATCCACAATACCTCCCCCGAAGTCACCTCCCAACACATTCACAACCACCTCTTTCGTCACCGGACAAGCAGCTCCGTCCGTCACCGTCACCTTAAACAAAGCACTTCCGTTCATCGGCACCGTTTCCGGATCTTCCTTCACATCCTCTCCGGCCTTCAACCTGTCAGCCGGCACCCACTTATAAGTCACATCCCCCACCGCTCCCGTAACGGTAATATCCAACACCTTCGTATCGCCATAATTCACATATACCGGAGAAGATACCGCCACATCCAAACGGCTCATTCGCAACTGCACCGAATCATACATCACACTCTCACACCGTTCCGGTGTCGTATCCTTCGCAACAACATAATAATCACGCTCAATCAAAGGCACCCGGAGGAAAAGACGTCCACCCGTTCCGGCAACTTCCTTATACACTGTTCCGGAACCATAACGGAAAGAATACGTCACACCCAAATCGCTCCCGCTCAGCTCCAGCCAACTACTGTCCGTATCATACCGGCAATAAGACGCTTGCCCTATCAAAGCATAACGGACGGGCGGTTCCTGCACCTTCACCTCTTTGCTACCGAACACGGTTTCACATCCCCAACTATTCACAGCCTTCACACTATACACGCCTTCTTCCAGTCCTGTCCAACGTACCGGCGAAGCAGAAACAGGCGTACCAAACTCCTTACCCTCTTTCAACAAACGGTAACTGCATCCGGATTCAAAACAAGACAAATCCAGACGGACATCACTCTGCCCGTTCCGGCAATACACACTGTCATGCTGCCAGAACGACAAATCACACCCCTGCGGAACCGCATATTCCTTAATCGTCAAAGCGCCCGAAAGATCACGCACACATCCCGTCACCACATTCTTCGCCACAATCTTATATTCACCCTCCGTCAACTGAAAATCAAAAGGAGCACCCGTACCTGCCAAAGGCCACGGAGCCGCCTGTATCGTATCCCAATCCGTTCCGTCATACTTACACAACTCGTACACCACGTCCAACTCCGTTCCCGTCAGTCTCACCTCCGCATACGTCGTATTCTCACACAACTGCTTCAACACTGCCAGCGAAAAATCCGTCGGCAACGGGTCTTCCTTCACTTCCACCTCTCCCGGCATCACCGCCGTACAACCATTCGTATCCTCTGCCACCACATAATACGTTCCTGCCTGCGCAAGTCCCGAAAAACACAACGGTCCCGTCAAAGGCACTGCATCACGGCCATGAAGCGTAGCCACCTCCACCCCTGGCTTCCGGTACAAACGATAAAGCACAGACGTATCCGACCCTTGCAGACAAGCCCCTACACCAACCTCATCCCGGGCACAATAACTGCCTCCCCCTTCAAATCCAAACGACACAGGACGGCTCATCGTCACATAAGCCTCCGTCAATTCCCCTCCCTGAGAACACATATTCTGAATATGACAACTAAACGTCTCCGTCTTGCTCACCTTCGAAGCATCCACCTCCAGACGGTTGGAATAACCATCTGCAACCACTTTCCCGCTCTGTGTCCAGATATAGCGGATTGGCTGACTTCCCGTAGCCTGTACAACCAAAGACTGTTTCTCTCCGTCACACATCAGTAGCTTCACCCCGTTCAGCCCATTCACAAAACGGGCCAGCTCATGCAGTGTGAACCCCACCTGATTGCTCCGCGTCACTCCACAACCATTATATACCTCCAGATGATAATAACCGTCACCATCGCCGACACGCAAACTGTCTATCTCCAACACCGCCCCTGCCGTTCCGGAAAGATGTCCCGCAACATCCGCCAGCGGTTGTCCTCGATAAAACCAACGCATACTGTCTATCTCCGATGCCTTACTCATCAACACCACCTCCGCACGAAGCGTATCCCCCTCGCAATACTCCGGCAGCAACTCCGGTCCCGAAGAGACAACCGGCAAACGCTTCACCGCAACCGCAACATTCCCGCTCCGCACCGTTCCGCAACTGTTCGACACATTACAATAATAATATACCGTATCCCGCTCATACTTCAAAGAAAACAAATCATACGTATTGGAATTCGTTGCAGCCCCCAACGGCACTCCATCCTTAAACCACTGGTAAGACAATGGCTCCGTACCCTTCGTTGAAGCATCCGCCCGAAGCGTCAGAGACGCCCCCACACAAAGCGTCGTATCCGGAGAAACACCCTCCATCGTAATCGGATACTCCAAATGCAACACCATCGGATTACTGAACGTACTGTCACAAAACGGGTGATACACCTTAATCAGATAATATCCCCCTTTCGTCACTCCATTCAGGACAAACTTATTCATATAGCTTTCCGCTAACTTCTTTCTTGTTGACAGCGAAGGATAATCCGTCAATTCATACAACGCATACCGATACCTCTCGTCCTGGTTCGTCTTCACATAAAACTCGGCATTCCCGCCCAGACAAGCCCTCACATCCACACTCTGCTCCTCCACCTTCGGCGGTACAATCACAGGCACATAAGCACTGTCATACACCGAACCACAGGCATTGCTAACCTCTGCAATATACAACCCCTCTTCCGCTCCCGTCGGACCGATGTGCAACTTATAATAATTCAGCAACGTATCCGCTTCTGCCGAAATCTGGTGGGAAAGCGTATTCTTATACCACCGGTAATGCAAACTCCCCGTTCCGGCAGAATTGCGCGCAATCACATTAAACTCAAACTCTCCCGAACCGGCACAAATATCCCGGTCCACATTGATACCCGACAAAATAATCGGCTCTCCCTTCACCGACACAATACAAGTATCCGTTATCAGTTCCTCGCCGCATTGTCCGTTCAGCACACAACGATACATCCCGTTATCACGGTCCTGCATCACCGCAAACCTCAACGTCGGCGACTTTTCGCCCGTCACCCCGCTATGCGAAGGCACAAACGGCTTAAAACAAGACTCGCGGTCGTTCCATTTTTCCCATTGGTAAGCAATACCCGTACCCTCGGCCACAACCTTCAGCTCCAACGACTTCGATGCCGTCACACACTGATTGTCTCCGGCATTGGGCTGAACCAAAATCACGGGAGGCAAACACGTACGGGTAAAGCCATCCTGCGGTCCGCCGTGAAAAGCCCCGGCTCCCTTCACCAAAATACGGGTGCTGTCCATAGCCGAACATCCCTCCGCCATCAACGTCACCTCCACCACCATGTCCTTCTCAACAGAAGCCAGCAACAAAGGATTCACATTCACACCTGCAAATATCGAAGGCTTAATCTTCCAGCTAAGTCCCGTCCCCTGCAACGCATCTCCTGCCGTATCCACCGCAGTCAGTTGCAACGAAGAACCCTCCGTCACATTCTGTATGGCAGGTATATCCACAAAAGGCCGGTTGATAGTAACCGTCAACGTATCTTCCGTCCAGCATCCCCGGTTGTCCGCCCGGAAAATATAATCCGTCTGTACCAACGGAGCCACACTTGTCAGCGCTGATGTATCCGGCCCCACAAGTCCCGCCCCCTGCCAACTCAGCTTAGCATCTGCAACAGAACTGCTTCCCATGACCGACGCCGTATCTCCCCAACAAATCTGCATTCGGCGGGTAGAGGGTCGGATAATCTCCGCTATAGGCACCTCATTCACAGTCAGATGAAGCGTATCAGAATACACTGAAATTCCGCTCCTGTTAGTCACTTTGCAATAATAACTTCCCGAATCCGCCAACGTCAACGGACTCAAAACAACTCGCTCCGTCACGCCCATACTCCCCGCCGGATTCAACTTAAACCATTCCACCTGATAAGAGGCCGGATTATCCACACAAACCACCGTCGCATTCAAAGCCGTATCCACTCCCGCACAAAGCTCCGTCGGAAAATTCACTATTTTCACACCAAAATTTACCGCCGACCGCGCAAAACCGTCATTCACCCCTCCGGCAAAAGAAGCACTCCCCTTCATATTCAACAACACACTGTCACGCACCACACACCCTTCACGGTTATAACTCACATATATTTTCTCCATCCCCGGAGCCAGTGTAAAAGAAAACGGATTCACATTTGCTCCCCCAATCGAACTCACATTGGTTGTCCACGTCAAACCCGTAGCCGGACTAATAGCCGCGCCACTGGCATCCGTCGCCGTAATAGACGTCGTCGCTCCCTCCGACACATTCAGGACATAAGGCACATCCACCGTCGGATGAACCACTCGCACTTTTACCGAATCTACCGACGAACAACCGTTCGCCTCCACCTGCAACACATAGCGGCTATCTTCTCTCGGGAATGCCTTCACCGAAGTCGCGCCTGTATTCCCCGTCAAGCCCGGACCCGACCAACTGAAAACAGCACCCTGCACATCACTCCGTCCCTGCAACGCCAACGTATCGCCGTAACAAATCTTGGTATCCTGCGACGGCACCGTAATCTCCGCCAAAGGAATCGGATGCACCACATAGTCTATCGTATCGGAATAAACACTCACTCCGGAGCGGTTCATCACCACACAATGGTATTTTCCTGCATCCGACAAACGCATCGATGACTTCGTAAAAACTGCCGTTGTCGCAATGACATTTCCGTCCTTATACCACTTATACGTATAAGGACCCGGATCGCCCGCCTGCAACGTAGCGGCAAACTCCACCCGTGCCTTCTCACAAACCACAGAAGGCGCAGCACTCACCCGCACACCAAAATTCACCGCCGACCGGGCAAAACCCGAAGCCTTCTGTCCGGTATACTTCATTCCCGCCTGCCCGTATACCTTTCCGCACAACACTCCGGAAAAAAGTACAATTGTGCATAACACAAACTTTATACCTCTCATGGTTTCTACTATTTTAATTCCTTTCCTTTTCTCAATTCATCATCTTCTCCTTCATTCTCATCTCCTCCCACAAATCCAACAAATGATAATTCATCAAATTATATTTCACATTCCGCTGCAAATTCATCGTATCGTAATGCTCCAAATAACCGAAATACGAATTCATCTGCGCCCGGAAGTCCTCCCGTTCCTGACGGCTCAGCTCCTTCCCGCTACACAAACGCCTGTTCCATCTTCTCACCGCCTCGTAAAAATTAGCCTTCGTCCGGTTTGCCGGCAAACGGTAATAAGGCTTAATCACAATCCCTAAATACATCACTCCCTTCTCCACCTTCTGCAAATAAAACTTACGGGGATGCAGCGTCAGCTTCTCCTCCCTCCGCAAATAATCGCGCACCTCCTCCGTCAATCGCACCAAAAACTCCTTATCCCGGTGCACAACATAAAAATCGTCCACATAACGCCCGTAAAACTCCAGCTTCCGGTTATACTTCATCCACGTGTCAAAATCGTGCAGATACACATTGCTGAACAACTGGCTCGTCAGATTCCCGATAGGAAGTCCGCAACCCGCCGGCGAATGAAACAAACTCTTGGAAGGCGGAAGTCCCTCCCAATCCTTCACACTTCCCCTCACCATACATCCCTGCACCGGATTATTAAAAACAACCTGTCTCACCAGATAATCCACCAACCTCATATCCATACCCTCCCACCGCGGAGAAGGCTTCTTCATGTGACGACACAGCTTGTCATACAACAACTGCCGGTTCATCTCCATAAAATACCCCTGGATATCCAACTTCAATATCCAGGCTTCCTCCTTATAATTATCCGAACAAGCCCGCATCGCCCTGGCCAACCGCCTCTGTCCGTAATGAATTCCCCGTCCGACACGGCAACTGTAACTATCATTGATAAAGCGCGCATCCAACACCGGATTCAAATAATTAAACAACAAATGATGAATCACCCGGTCGCGGAAATCTGCGCAAAAAATCTCCCGTTTCACCGGTCGGTTAATCACAAAAGCCATACTCCGCCGCGGCACATAACAACGATTCACAATCTCATCATACAGCGCAAACAGATTCTTCTCCAGCTCCAACTCAAACGCCAGCTGATTCAACGTATTCCGTTTATTCTTTCTGGCATCGAAATAAGCCTGGAACAACTCCATGACCAACTTATGATCCCGTTCTCTCATCATCATTCATTAAAACTTCCCTTCACTTCTCCATTTCAACACTCCTTCCGGTGGACTACTGAATTCGGAACCGTCTCTCACTGTTTCCGTAAAAACAGCGACTCTACGTTCTCTCTCTTCTCCTCCTCCCAATTCTTAACACAGCGCACCGCAAAACCGTTGTACTTGTTGTTGTTGTTCTGCGGGTTGACGCCACTGCTGTTGAAGTTCATGTTGTACGCGTTGGTATTATTGTACCAGGTACTACTCCAATAGTACCCGTTGCTACCCGCGTTGTTCACCGAACTCCCGTTTCCGTTGCCTCCCAACACGCTACTTCTTTTCAACCTTTCCACTATCCAACTCCTTCTACTTTTTTAGTAATCCCTTCGCTCGCAGAGCCTGCCTGCTACGACAAGACCCGTCCTGATACTACCGGAACTCCCCTCCATGCCTCACTCCTCTGTATCTCAACTCCTCCTCCTCTTTTCAACTCTTTCAACTTTTCAACTCTTTCAACTTTTTAACTCTTTCAACTTTTCCTCTCGCTCTTCTCCCAACCCGCCAACTGCCTCGACACACTCTCCACCTTCTCATTCAACTTGATAAAGCGCTCCATATTCATCAGCCTCAAATCATTACACACCCTCAACATCACCCTCAACCTCAGCAAATGCAACGTGGCCCGTCTCAGATACTCCCGTTTCTCCGCCACCGTATTCGCCTGATAAATCTCAAGAAAAATCTCCATACACTCCTCCTTCAACTTCTCTCCCAGCACAAACTTATGTTCCCGGGGCATCTTCTGCACCATGTGATACAACTCCACCAAAATATCGTACGTTGCCTTATACACCGGCAACTCATAAAACATACCCATACGTCCCGTTTTCTTCTTGAGAGAAAAACTTTTTCCTCTTGACCAAACTGTTTTTTCTTCAAGAGGATAATTTTTTTTCCTCTTGAGGAAAATTGACTCTCCTCAAGAGGATAATTAATACTATTCTACTTTCTCAAACGAAATCCCGCTTTTGATTTCATCCCGCACCCTCACCGAAGGACGGAACTGCACCTTCACATCGCGAATCATCGTCGTCTTGAACTCCTTCGGATTCGCCACCCCCTCACTCGAAAAAGAGATACGCATAATCCCCACCTCATCCAACTTTACGCTCTTCCCCAGCAACATCAGCGCCGGCACCTCATCCAAAAAATTCTTCAGTACATTACTTATGTCGCCCACCGTCAGCGAGGAACGCCCCGCAATACGCCGGCTCACATAATCCAGGTCCACTATGCCATCCCATACCGGGGTTGCATAATACTTCTCCGCAGATTCTAAATCGCGCGGATTCTTTCTTTTTTGCATCCTGTACTTCATAGTACTAAAATTTAAAGGTGAATAAATCGCCCCCTCTACCCATATAATCTCTTGTCGACGCTTCAATTCTTTTCCACCTCCTCTGCCCCACGTCAACCTTTTCAAACCCTTCCACTCCGATTTCTTAACACAGCGCACCGCAAAACCGTTGAACTTGTTGTCGTTGTTCTGCGGGTTGACGCCACCGCTGTTGAAGTTCAAGACATACGCGTTGTTGGTATTGTTGTAAGTACTACTCCAATAGTACGCGTTGGTACCCGCGTTGTTCACCGAACTCCCGTTACCCCAGCCGCCCAACACGCCGCCCCTTCAACCTTTTAACCCTTCAACCCTTCCAACTTGTTTAGTAACCGCTTCGCTCGCAGAGCCTGCCTGCCACGACAAACCCCAACCTGATACTACCGGAACTTTCTCCTCTTCACCCCTTCCAATTAGCCCGGTGGATTACTGAATTCGGAACCGTCTCTCACTGTTTCCGTAAAAACAGCAACTCTACGTCCTCGCCCTCCTCTCTCACTTTTCAACTCCAAGTTCTTAACACAGCGCACCGCATAACCGTTGTACTTGTTGCCGGGCTCCTGCGAATTGACGCCACTGCTAAGGAAGTACAGACGGTACGCGTAAGTGGTACTATAGTACGTACTACTCCAATAGTAGCCGAGCCCATTTACATACGCCGAACTCCCTTCGCCGTAGCCGCCCAACACGCCGCACTCTTCAACTTCCTACCCCTCCCAACTTGTTTAGTAACCGCTTCACTCGCAGAGCCTGCCTGCTATGACAAACCCCAACCTGATACTACCGGAACCCCTTTCATCACTCTCTTTTCCACTCTCCCCTTCCACTCCGACTTCTTAACACAGCGCACCGCTTGACCGTTGTACTTGTTGTTGTTGTTCTGCGGGTTGACGCTACCGCTACTGAAGTTCAAGATATACGCGTTGTTGGTATTGTTGTAAGTACTACTCCAATAGTAACCCCAACTACCCGCATTGCTCACCGAACTCCCACTACCGTAGCCGCCCAACACGCCGCACTCTTCAACTTCCTACCCCTCCCAACTTGTATAGTAACCGCTTCGCTCGCAGAGCCTGCCTGCTATGACAAACCCCAACCTGATACTACCGGAACTCCCTTTCATCACCTCTTTTTCTTCTCTCCCCTTTTCGGCTGCCCGAATAACGGGCAGCCGAAGGCACACCTTTATACCGTCGCGGACCCCAACGCTCCACACAACCCCACCAGCACAAAGGCCTCCATCATCAAAAAACCAAAGAACTCAATTCCAATATTTTAACTCGCCCCTGCAATCCCCCCACTAATCAACCAAAGAACCCAAGAATCAATAATTCTTAACACAGCGCACCGCAAAACCGTTGAACTTGCCGTCGTTGCGCTGCGGGCGGACGCCACCGCTGTCGAAGTACAAGACATACGCGTAGCCGGTATTGTGGTAAGTACTACTCCAATAGTACGCGCGGGTACCCGCGCCGTACACCGAACTCCCGTAACCCCAGCCGCCCAACACGCCGCGAAAATCCGAGCAGCCAGGATAAATTCGATTTACCGTACTACCCAACGCTGTATATAATTGCTGGAACTCCCCTTTACTTCCGCCGCTTGGCAAATGCCATCCGTCCGGACAAATACCCTGCCACTGATTCGGACTGTTACCATTTACATTACCCGAAGGATTACCACTCGTATTATAAACGGCGTTAGGATGATTCATAGCTGCCTGCCAATTGTATAAATAACCTGCACCCTCTACCGTACTGGCTATACAAACTCCGTAATAGCCCGAAGCAATCCGATTTTGGGTAGTCGTCGTATAATACGAATTAAAAGTGGAAGCATTACAAGTTCCGAATTTCAAATCCTCTATCATCCATACATGCCCATCAGGCATCAAACGGGTTTTATATTTTTTACCATCACGGCTATCAACCAAAATGCCATCCCTACTCGGTTGTACCGTATTGATTTCCTGCTCATCTGACTTCTCCACACCACAAGTCCCTGTCACAACACAACGATAGCGACCATCATTCCCCGTTTTATATGTCGTGGCAGTTGCACCCGAAATATCATTACCACTTTCCTGCCACTGGTATTTCAATGCCGCACCCGAGGCTGTAATCGTAAACGTAGTATTACATGCATTATCTGTACTACTCGTTATCGATTTTATAACGGTTGGGGCAGTAACAGCTACCCCCGTCGTTTGAGTTGAAGCCTCACCCAAGGCACAAACAGCCGTGCGCCGGAAAAGATAAGTCTTGCCCGCTTCAAAAGCAGAATATTTTAGAGTATTAGCCGTTTCACCGGAAATCACTGTCCACGTACTACCGTTATCAATACTGTAACTCCAGGTATACGACAAAGGAAAATTACCCGTCATACCGGATATACTGGCTGCGGCTGTTTCCGAAACCGTACTTTCAATACCCGGACAAAGCGAACCGCTCAAAGAGATAGTTCCAGGATTGACGGTAACACTACCCGCATCCAAAGTACGTGTCAAGCGGAAGCCTACCGTTTCATCACGGTCGGCAACGGAAGCTACCTTATTCATCTCGCTACGCCCCGAAGTTCGCAACAAACTGTCAGCACCCGAAAAACCACCACCACGCAAACCGAAAAAACCAGGCGTAGCACTCCCCCAGGCTGAAGTACTGAACGTACCCCCGCCGTTCGTCGTACGACTTAAAGAAGTGTGGGAAACGCCGGCAACGAGTTCCCGAACGTTACCGGCCATTTCCATCACACCCCAATAGGTAGCCCCTGCTGTTACTTGAGTAGACGTTGTCCGCGCAAAAAGTCCGCAACGCACAGGCCCCTGATTACTTCCCGTCAAACCGCTACCGCTATTGACATTACAACTTGTATTCCCGGCAATCTCTGCTGCACGACCTCCCGCGGTAATAGAAGTTACTCTCGATAACCCGCTGTTACTATTCCAGGGGTATTCCCCCGCCAACGGGTCCTGAGGAAAAGGAGCACGACAGGCACGCTCATATTCCAACTCGCTCATCGGACGCAATCCCGACCAGGAAGCATAAGCAAGCAGGTCATTCAATGACATATAATTACAGGCAACGCACTGACCGTCGCCATCCTCACCGTAAACATCATTGCCGTTCAGATTATTATCAAAAATATAAGGCTGACCCGAAGATTTTCCGCTCAAAACAATACCGTTACGGAAAGTGGGCTGCAAGGTATCTCCAAAGATATAACGACCCGGAGACAAGGCTGACAGAAAAGAAGCGCCGAGCAGCGTCTCCTGCTCCGCTCTCGTCAATGTATTCAAAAAGGTGACATACTGCTCCTGGCTCGTCTCATACTTCATCACATAAAAACCGCCGTAACCCTTCGGATAATTGGCATTCAGATTACTGACCGCAACATTAACAGTCCCATCAGAGGCTCGCTGGTAAAGGGTCGCTATTGCGCCCTCTCCACTCACAGCAAAAGGCTTACCGTCGGCTCCACCAAACGTATTGGCACTCGAACCGTCCCCCAAATAGTATGCACCGAAAGGAACATACACCATCTCTATACCCTGCGCAAGAAGAAAAACCTGATTGTTGTCAAAAGAAGCCTTGGTATAAGCACTGCCGCATGCCCACTTCAGCGTCACGGTCGTAGAAGCCTGACGCCTCGTATCGTTTTTGCCCAAAAAAACATACACCCCTACGACATTATTGCCGCTCTTGCCGTTCATCACCACATAATCATTTGTCGCCGTATGCTGCACATCCTGCAACATCACATGCGACCACGCTCCGGATGCCGGCTTCGTCTTCAAGAAAATCCACACCGCATCCCAGTTGAAATTGTCCCGCCAGGAATTATCCCAGGCCAGATCCAATTCCAGCGTAGCCACTCCGGAAGTCACATCCGTTACTTTTACGGTCCCGTTCAACCGTACATTATTGGAATAGCCAGGCAGGCTAAGCCAGACTAAAACCAAAATCAGGATCACATTCTTCATTATCTTACACATCGGAAAAAGATTTAATTTTTAACAACAGATGTGTCCTGATTTAAAACCCGGAGGCAAAAAATACGTACAAAAAAATACGCGGTACTGTTTATTTTGCTGTAACGAAGGCCCTAGGATAGCCCGATCAGTAACAAATAAAAACAGTCCGCGTATTTAAAACACGAGGATGCTGTCAAATTTATTCTTACTGATCTGAAAATTTCCTAGGTTTTCGTCCAAGAATAAATCAACACATCTTATTTAGCAGCGTATACTACTCACTTATCTCCATAAGTGATGCCAAAGATATACAATTTTTATCTTTTTCTTCAACTTGTAAAAAAAATATATAATCCTTCCTATCTTTTCATCTCACTTTTAACCTTTTGCATTCCCCATAATCAAAAAACGCTGCCCCGCACAAAGCGAAACAGCGTTTATAACTCTATCTGATTTCCGTAAATTTCTGACGGTTGCGACGGACAATGTTCCAATCGGCCTCTCCGGAATCCACATTCCACCCCGGCCAATCCACTTTGCCGTCAAAGTTGACATCGTGCATAATATCATACCCGCCGGACTTAGCTGAACCGTGAATATCCTGCAACGTAATCCGGTTCGGATCAAACAACGAAATCAAAGCATTGGTATTCAACTCTCCTCCACTCATCAGATAACCGATACCGCTGATGTAAGTCATGTGATCCTGCAAACGGCCATCGCGGGTGTAAATATCGCTTGCCGAAGTAAAATCAATATACGACAGCGTGCCTGTTTCTCCCTCACGGATAAAATGGACAGGTGCTTTACTCATAATACCCAAATGATTCCGGTGACGGATAACAAGATAACGGTTATTGGTTCCTGCATCACAAGCCCGACGGATTCCCACCTTAACATCTCCCGTTGTCCGGTCGGCCAAACGCCCGTCAGAGAGCAACAAACAGGAATCAACGGCAATAACCGTAGCCGATTGTCCCAATAAAGCGACGGAATCCACGTTCGGACCAACCCGCAACTCAACCTGAATCCAGTCAATCACGCTCACTCCGGCGGGCAAACTCGTCAGCGTACTGAGTGCCGGCAAGCCCAATTTATTGTAAATAGACGACGACATCATGGCATTCTCCTTATCAAAAGGACCTTCCAGCCACAAACGACCGGAGAAATAACCCGTCTCGCGGAAAGTCACCTTCAATTCAGGATGAACCAAAGAATAACGCCCGCAATAATCGTCTTTCGCTCTGAAAACATACGTTCCTTCCTCTTTCAACCAAATCACGGTATCGGTTCCCGTAATGTGCTCTATACCCACATCCGGCAAACTCCACACGGGCATACCGCTCGTCAGGCTTACCTTCACACAAACACTATCCCCTTTTACCATACTCACCTCATATACTCCACTCGTCCAGTCCGCATCGCCCAAGCGTTTTGTCTGTATCGCCACTTCCGGATCTGCATGTCTCCACACCGTATCACGGTAATACATATCATACTCCTTATCCGAAGCTACCCGCATATGGCATCCGCTCCGGTCAATGATGTCCAACACCTCAAAGACCATGCATGAATCAGGCATTCCTACATTATCCCAGGTCACCGGAAAACGCAACAACCCGTTTTTCAAATCACTCTGTTTAAATCCGACAGTCGCATATTCGGACGTCTCCACCGGATTTTTCTCCGCATCCCACTTCTTATACCGCCTCATCCGTACCGTCAACGAGTCTATCTGATCCGCCGGAGTCATTTGATACTCGGCATAAGAAGCAACTGAACCACACGAAACAGACGAAGAAACAAATCTCCCCGACGGGAAATTATCCACACAAATTCGAATCAGGTCAGAACGCACCTCACAACCGATGCTGTCAGTATAGCGGTACTCTATCGGATAACAACCCACCGCCACATCATTCAGCAACCACTGCTCACCATTCAGCAAAGTATTGTTCACATAAAAATCACCCTTCGTCATAGGAACTTTATTCAAAGAAGGCTGCAACGTCGTCAACAGATTGATTCCCGATACACACCTTCCCAAGTGTGTCGGCCATCCCGTCCGGAACTCCACATGTCCGACCTCATGCATTTCCACCTTCACCCGCTCCGCATTCAAAACGGCATCACAACTTCCTCCCAAATCTTTCACCCTTTGGTAAATATAATACTCATCGCTCTTCTCCGCATAGAACGTCAGCACCGTATCCCTTCCCGTCATCCGTATCGGATAAGCCTCCGCCACCTCCGTAGCATACCCCCCGCTCTCCTGCGCCAGCGTAACCTCCCACGGCCCACGCCCCTCCTCTATATGAATCCGTATCGACACCGTATCCCCCTGACACCTTTCCCCTCCTCCGGTAAAGGTAATTTCTGCCGGCTGATAAGCATCATATTCAATCGTCGGCAAACTATCCGTAACAACACAACCTATTGCATTCTTCACCCACGTAAAACGATAAGTTCCATATTCACCCAATACCAAGGAATCAACATCTCCGCCTGTCACCTGCACCTCTTTTTCTTCTTGTGAAGGAGTCAGATAACGATAACTCCACGGCGAACGTCCACCCTCCAATTTAACCACAGCCGTATGAGACAGTGTGTCACATATACTCAACACTTCAGGAGTAACAGTCAGGCGATTGCTTTCGTCCGTAATCCGTAAGATCATCGAATTGGATTCCACCTGTCCGCAGCTATTCTCAATTCGACACCAAATCATACAACTGTCATACTCCTCGGAAAGATTTCTTAAAACCAACTCATTCTTCAACGGGACCTCGATCTCTTCTATGGCAGGGTCATCACGTTTCTGAATTTGCCAAACGTAAACCAGACTTCCGCCATCGGCATCAATGCTCACCCGATAATCCGCATGGGAACAAACCGTATCGTTCACCAACTGTCCTTTTACTGTCGGTATCGTATCCACACGTACCCAGGTCGTCTGTGTCGTTTTGCTCTCACACTCATTATATACTTCACAATAATAGTATCCCGAATTGGGTCTCGTCAAAGAAACAGTAAGATTATCGGTCGTACAATTCAAATCTACCCGTTCCGTAGTTTCTTCCGATTTCTGGAAATACCATCTGAACTTAGCCATCAAAGAAGGATCTATCGTCACCTTCAAAGCGGACGACTCCATATCCCCGGCACAGACCGACACATTACGATCCGGCTCAATAAAAGTCAATTTCTCCGGCACATGAACAGATACTTCTTTGTAGGATACCCCCGACGTACACTTGTTCGTATACCAAACCTGATAACCATACGTTCCTCCCTGAGTATAAGCCGGTGTCAGATAAGAACTACTGTTGCCTACCACTTCCCCATCCTGATACCACACATATTTTTCCTGTCCGTTGGCAGGCGACACTTTAATAAAAAGATCTTTCGTCTCTCCGATACAGCCCATAGAAAGAGCCGGAGATACAGTATCTACCGTCAACGGTTGGTCAACATATAACTTACCTACAACATGCACCTTCGTCCCACACTGATTGGTCACTTCAACAAGATAATTACCAGCATCGGACACACTCACCGGACCGGCATTGAAACACTGTCCGGAAAAATTCAGCGTATCTTCATTGTGCTTCCATATCACAGTTTGTGCATTTTCAATATTCACCACTGCCGTTTGCCAAACCGTTCCGACACAAACCGTATCCACCACAACATTTCCCGTAACTACCGGATATTCACCCAAAACAACCTCACACGTATCATACACCACATTGCAATCCAGAGCACTGCCTCCCGCCTTACAGATATATTTCCCCGCCATCGATTTTTTAAACGACGCCAAAAACAGATAATCTTTCGTACTCAGACATCTCCCCGGAGCATCCTCTTTATACCAATAATAACCATTCGCATTTACAAAACCGGAAGAAATCATCACGTTTTCCCCCTCGGCACAAGCCCATACATCTTCCATCGGTTCCGCCAACTGCACCGTCTTACGGACAGTGACTTCGATATCCGGTGTGCGGGATTCACTACAACTGTTTTTCACCTCACAATGATAAATGCCCCCACTCGTCGTTTTTATACTATCCAGGTTGTAATAATTCCGCCGCCCTTCATACAATACCGAATCATTATGATACCAGGTATAAATTTCACCACAACCACTCGTCACTACATTAAAATCAATCCTTTCACCCTCACACTTCTCTACCGCTTCATTCGGCTGATAGGTCCAAACCGTCAGGATATTTGATTCAATTACCGTATCAATGCCATACATATAAGCCTGGCAACCGGTCAGTGTATCCCGTGCCACCACGGTATATTTATAACCGCTGTTCACCTCACCCGGTGTACCGGCACAAGCTTTTCCCTCCACCTTTGTCCACAATAAGGTGTCGCCTGTTCCTGCCAGAATCAAGCCGGTATTTGCACCGTCACGCAACAACTCATAATCCACCCCTTTATGACTTCCATCCAAACCGACCGTGCCTTTTTCTTCGTCCGTAAAACAATAATCTCCTTTAATATCTATCAATTGATGTATCCTGACCGTATCCGCCAGCTTCAATTCCAAAGAACCGAAATCATTCTGACATCTGACACCGTTCTGAGCCGTAGCCGTAACAAAATATACACCGGCATCCTTAATCTTGGTAAATTGAATAGCAGCTCCCGTTCCCAGTCTTGTCACCAACGCTTCCGCACTATTTGTCCGGAATAATTCATAGCTTACATTCTTTTCCGTCCCCTGCAATGTCAATGTCACACTTCCGTCTACACAGATATAATTTCCCTGTTCGGAAACCAGATCAAAAGCCTTCGGCAATGCCTGCTGCATCACAACCGTACTGTCTTTCCCATAACATCCGGTAACCGTATGGTGAGCTTCTACATAATAATACCCCGCCAAATTACTTACATCCGCAAACTCAACCGCTCCTCCCAATGCATTGCCGCTTTGTACCTCCCGCTTCCCGTCCGGAGTAATCAATGTATATTCCGTATTGGTTTCAGATGCGCTTAACTGAATACGAACACCCTTTTCCCCTTCACAATACAGGAACGTATCCTTTAATGCCAGAACAGGCAAAGGAAGTTTATCCAAATAGACAGAATCCCGCATCCAAAGTTCACAATCACCTACTTCTGCTTTCACCCGATAAGAGCCGACACGGTTCACACTGTCAAAATTCAATTGTCCACCCGTACCAGCCAATACCTGCATCACCTCTGCACGATCCCTATACAAAACATAACTTACTCCTTTTTCACTTCCGGATAAAGAGAAACCGTATTTACCGTTTTCGCAAATCTTTACTGTATCACCCGCATCCGGCAATAAATCAAAAACTTCGGAGATACTACCCGCACAATGCACGCCCCGCATCGGTTTCCGGCAACCGCTCTGTTCGTGAACGGCAACCGCTTCGTAGCATCCGACTACCGTCTGACCGTTGAATGCCAAAGAGCCCGGTCGCGAAGAAGTCAGACTGTCCACAACCTGTGTTCCGTCTTTATACAAATAATACTTCACACCCTCCTCTCTTGCCGAAAGGGACAACTGTAAAGCAATTGCCGTTTCGGGAGTAAAACAAATATCGTTCCCCAGCAAATCCTGTATCACCGGCAATTTTCCACTCACCATAACCGCCGAATCCATCAGCACCCGGCAACCGTTATCCGCATACACCTTATAGATACCAGCAGCAGTGAACGTCCCAAGCGTCAAAGCATTTCCCGAACCTGCCACTACCGGATAATTTCTTACATAATCTCCCGAAAGGGTATAATACTTGATTTCGTAATTCACGTCTTTTTCACTTCCGGACAAAACCAACGGCTGCCCTTCTCCCGAACACAAAGGAACCGTATCCGACAGAATCGGCTGAACCACCGGCAAAGCATGATCTGCCACCGTTCCCCGGGCAATTACTTTTGCACCTTCCAAACAAGGAGACATTACATACAACTGGTATTGACCGGGATATACCGATTGTCCCCCGACCTCTGTAAATTGCAGGGCATGCCCGGTCCCATTCAGTGTATCACTGCACAAACGACCATCAGTAATGTAATATTTCCAGGATGCCGTTGACAGAGGATAAGAAAGTGTCACCCCACCCTGAGCTCCACAATATATGCCGGAAACATACAAAGAGTCTCCGGAAACCTGTAAACCGGAAAAAACAACAACACTATCCTTCATAAACAATCCGCATCCCAATGAATTTTCCGCCCATATCCGATAAACACCTACTTCCGATAATCCACTGAAAGAAACCACAGCCCCCGAACCGACAACCTCCTTTTTCGTCGGCTGACCGTTTTTATACAAGATATAACGTACTCCGTTTCCTTCTCCCGCAGTTAATGTTGAAATAGTAGCAGACGTACCCGTCAATACACAACCGCCGTTAACAGCCAGCATTTTCGGAGCATCCACACCTCTCACAGTTACTTTTGCAACCGACTGACAACCGGATAAGGTATCCATAGCAATTACCTGCCAGCTTCCCTGGGATACCTGTTCAAAATAATTATTCTCTGCACCCAAAGTATCGGTAACCGAACCATCCGTCAAATAATAAACCACCTTATTCTGTCTGTTCGTCACTTCCAACTGACATTCGGGCGAACCGGGAGCCAGACAATATGAACAATCTTCCACCACCGGAACAGCAGGCAATGCATTTATTTTCAATGACTGCTTCAAAAGAACTTCACAACCCGATGCCGTATCCTGAGCATATACAATATATGTTCCGGAAAGCGTTACAGGTTTGAAAGACTGCATTGTTCCGTCACCATATAGTTTATCGGACACGTTGTTTTTATTCCCCCGACACAACCAATATTCTTTTCCCCGCTCAGTTCCTTCTATCCGGATGACATGATCACTCCCTGCACAAATCGCTCCGCTTTCAGCAAAAGAAAGACGCAATGAATCCTTGGGCAGTGCTACTTCCCTCACGTTCAACACCGGACTGACAAGTTTACATTCACCAATGGATGCTTCAGCATAATATTTTCCGGCTGTATAATTACCGAACCAAACTTCATTACCATTCCACAATCCTTTTTTCAATGTGTCGCCGGTCATTGCATCGTATAACCAATACTCCACACCCAATTCGGCATTTTTTACCATTAAATTGGAAGCCTCTCCGGCACAATAAACGGAATCACCCACAAACTCCAGTCCGGCAGGTGCACTGAGCACCTCCAACGACTGAGATAAAAGCACTTCGCAACCCGACATCGTATCCCGGGCATATATCACGTATATCCCGGCAGCAGTTACAGGCTTGAATGTCCGGGCTCCACCGTCTCCATACAAAACATCTTCCGGAGCTGTTTTGCCTTTACGATACAACGTATACTTTTTCCCCCGCTCAGTTCCGTCTACAACAATCAAATTCTCTTTACCGGAACAGGCCACTCCCGCTCTTTCAAATTTCACATTCAAAGAATTCAGAGGTAACGGAATCTCCGTAACGCTGATGGAATCACCCGTTGCCACACATTCCCCCGACACCGCTTCGATATAATATGTTCCTTCCCCACAACCACCAAAAACCACATCATTACTGCTAAGACTTCCTTTTTTCAGACGCTTACCGCTCTCGGCATCACACAACCAATAATCTACACCGCTTTCTACATTGCCTGCACTTAATTCCGCAGCACTTCCCGCACAATAAATAGCATTCCCCTCCGGATTCACACTCTGCGGCATCCGGTTGACTTTTACTTTCGTCGGCAATATCAATTTACAATACCCATCAGATATTTCCACCGTATATTCCCCGTCGGCAACAGGTGACAAGGTCCACTTTATACTGTCCGTAATCTCTGTCGGACAGGTATAAACCACTCCGTCTTTTTTCAAAGTATAGGTCAGTTCGGGACGCTTCTCACTCAGGCTTAACGTCACAACACTATCCTTACAAGCCAACCCCGATTTATGCAATACCGGAATCCCGTCAGGATAATCCAGCTGATTGATTTTTATCCATACACTATCCCTGATTTCCTCAGAACCGTTTACCACTTTCCAATAAAGATATCCATCCGCATCAGGCGCATACCCTATCAGCGAGGATGTCGTGTCAAGAACTCCGGTGTTATCCCACCAAGTATAATAAAATCCTAATTTTTCCACTCCACCGCTCGCCATTCCGCAAAAATTCACCTTCGATCCCAAACAAACCACGACAGTATCTCCGGCATCAGTCATACAATCACTCAAACGAATTTCTCCCCCCAAGGGTCCCCCGAAACATTTCACCATCACCGTAGCTGTCGCCGTACATCCCAAAGAATCCGTCACGGTAACTTTATAAAGTCGGCTTTCCGTTACAACCGTAGTCTCCGGATTCGCTACCGCACCGCTTCCTGCCAATTTATCAACATTATCCCATTGCCACCGCAATTGAGAAGCGCTTCCGATATATCCCGAAACGGAAACACCCAAACGAACAGCATTCCCATAATCCACACTGATGGTCTTCGATACTGCCCGAATGTCACTTCTACGTAATACCAATGTATCCGACACCGCCCTGCATCGCTTCGGTGTATTGTCTACCGCCACCACATAGTAGCTTCCGGATTCCACCGGAACATCTATATTTATAGCTCTTCCCGTACCCAATGTATCCAATTGGAATTTTCCATTCAATGAACGTACCTGGTAAGTATACCCCGGCACACTCCCTGTTAAAACAATCTGCTTTTCCGGAATATCAGCACAGAAATAAGGCTCTCCCTCTAACGAAAATGCTTTCGGCGGCTGCTGGGCTATCACTTCCCGTTCCGAAGTAACCGATTTACAACCCCAATTATTCGTTATTTCCAGCGTATAGTGTCCTTCCGGTAATTTTCTCCATTCCAAAGATGAAGAGGTTAGAGCAGTTCCCTGATTCGTCCCGTTATTCTTCAACTGATAACGATATCCACTGGTCCACTGGCTATACTGCAATATCACATGCGATTCAACATTGGCACAATAAACACTGTCCTTATTCCTGAAAAACAAATCATACAATTGAGGCAAAGGACGCACTGACAAATTTACCACATCTGAAACATCCCCCTTACACCCCGTAGAGGGATTATAACCGAACAGTTTATATTGTCCCGCTCCAAGATGATTCAAAGGCAAAGCCTTTCCCGTACCTACATAAGGCGTGGATAATGTATCCCAACCTGTATCGTTCTTACGACATAAATAATACTCTATCCCTGACTGACTATTTTCCAGCAACAAATCACCGTCCGTATTCCCCTCGCAAATCTCCCGGGCTATTTTCAAACGGTAGCGGAGAGGTAACGAATCTTCCACGACAACCACTTCTCCGTTCATTACTCGCTCACAAGCGTTCGTATCACGCGCCACAACATAATACGTACCTTTCAGAAGCGCATCATAACAAATGTTTCCGGATACCGTGTCTCCCGACACAACATCACTGATAGCTGTTCCTTTCCCACCGCTTGCTTTTTTATACAACTGATACGTAGTATATTTATTCGGAGTAATTAAGCAAGCCTCCATTCCCTTTTCTCCGGCACAATAGTGCCCTCCCCCTGTAAAATCAGATAGCGGAGGCAAACTCTGCTTCACGTAAGACACCACTTTGTCATTACCGCAACTATTCTGCACCTGACACACATATTCTCCGCTGGCATCCAGATTCTCCCCTTTTACGGTCAAACGGTTGGAATAACCATCGGCAATCACTTTCCCGTTAAAGGTCCATGTATAACGTATCGTGTCGGAACCCGTTGCGCTGACATACAGCGTCTGATTCTCTCCACCGCATAAAATAAGATCTACCCCATCCGAAGCATTCCGGACAAAACGAGCCGGATAATGCAATTTTACCTGCACGGCTGCACTCTCCACTACCCCACACTGATTATAAATTTTCAAGCGATACTGTTTCACAACATCTGCCGCTTTTAAATCAGTAACCACCAATTGTGTCGTTTTGCTTCCCCGGATATAGTCATTGTCAGTCAATGCCACATTCCCGTAATACCAACAAACGCTGTCTATTTCGATGGCATCATCCAAAGTTACGCTTAAAGAAAGAGAGTCTCCTTCACAATAATATCCCTGTACAGAAGGCTGTATTAAAACCTGAGGCTTTTTCTTCACTTCCACATGAGCGACCTCCGTTTTTACAGAAGGGCAGGTATTGTACACTTCACACCGGTAATCCCCTACCGTCGTTTGAGAAACATTCCGGAGGCGAAGATAATTTTGCGGACTCCGGCTTATGGATATCCCGTCTTTATACCACACATAAGTCAACGGTGAACTCACCGCAGGCGCTACCGCACAAGTAAGCATGAGTGTGGTCCCTTCACATACCGTATCACTTTTAGGATGCGTCACAATGACCGGAGCATCCTCCACTTTTACATACATTAAATCACCGGACACCGATCCGCAATCATTGTTTACTTTCCAACGATATACACCCGACGTACCGATATTCTCCAATGTGCACGTGTTCACGATACCCATCCAGACCAATGTCTCCTCCAAAGAAGGATAATTCACCTGATACAATTCATAGGTATAGTCTCCTCCTTCTTTCACTTTCACCGAAAGTGTAACCGACGAGTCCCGGCACACCCAAACCGTATCGGTAAACGACTCAATCACCGGAAGTACGGAAATCGTTAATTTGGACGTATCCCGGACACTTCCGCATTTATTGGTCACTTTCACCGTATATACATCCGTTGTTTTCTTGGTTGCTGCAGCCTTGACTGTATAGAAACTCTGATTTACACCACTAAGTACCGACCCGTTTTTATACCATACATACGTATATTCGGGATCCCCCTGAGCCTCTGCCACAACACTATACATCACCTGTTCCCCCACACATACATTGCGGTCGAACAATCCCGATTTGATGAGCGGCTTGCTGCTGATATCGACGAAAAAGGTATCGCTTATCACATCATCCGAACATTCGTTCGATAACACACAACGATAATATCCATTATCCAGATCCGTCGTTTGAATAAAACTCAGCTTCGGCCCGTCCATCCCTTCTACCTCACTCCCGGTTTGCGGCACATACGGCTCAAAACGGCGGGTACTCGGATTCTGTTTCTGCCACTGATAGTTCACATTGGTCCCCGTAGCCTGCACAGATAAATACAAATCTCCGTCCTCGACACACCCTCCGTTTTTCAATCCCCTCACACTCTGAATAACCGGAGGCACACACCCCCGTGTATATCCGTCATTCTTTCCCCCGGCATGTCGGTTTGTTTGACCCCAAACCAAAGAAGGTAAAGAGACTGTCCCTGTTAAAATGGCAATTACAAACAAGGCACGTCGTAGCATATCCGTATATTTTTTGCTTCTAATTTTCATCATCAGCATCTGTTTTATTCATTTTTTATACAACGTAAGGATGCATAAGTATTTTTATCCAATATATAGCGATTAATCGTTGCATAAGTATTTTGGAAATAACGATAATAAGCATAACTACCACTTTGTGTTGAAGACCAGTAATAACCTCTAACGCCAAAATAACTACTGCCATTATAACCAGATAAAGTAGCATTAAAGCCACTATTTCCTCCCGATTTCAGGCGAGTGCCTTGATTATAACCTCGCCAAGCATTATTACCATTAGCCTGTCCGGAAGTCATGCCGTAAGCCATTTCCAACTGACGCCATTCCAAATCGGTCGGCACATGCCATCCTACCGGACAGATTCCTTTGGCTTTCTCTGCAGTACTTCCCCCCATGGCCACACTCCATCTGTAATGAACTCCATGATTTCTATCATTTGTCTGGACTCCTTCATGCGTACTCTTTCCATCCGCTGCCGCTGCCGCACTATTACCAGCATGCATATGAACAACATTCGTTCGCCTCATATTCTGTGTCATCCAACAACGGGTATCCGCCATTTCCTTAATCGTATAGACATTTCCCTGTTCATCTGTAACAGTAGAGGCTCCCTGACATGGAGTTACAACCGTTACCGTAGCAAGTGCTTCCGAATAGGTTCCATTATCAGCAGTTGCCCGACGTTTTATGGTATATCCTCCTGCCTTCGTAAAAGTATAAGTCAAAGAAGCTGCCACCTGACCACTTACCAATTTTCCATCCACATACCAACTGTATTCCACCCCTCCGCAATTCACTGTCGCTGCCCCACTATTCTTTATTTTAAACGGATAATTCACTCCCACTTTTCCTCCCGTAATAGAGCCTGCCGAAGTGATTGCCGAAGTTGTTCCAGCATAACACATCGTCCGGATACACCGCAAAGAAGCATAAGTATTCTTATCTAATATATAACGATTGATCGTTGCGTAATTATTCTGGAAATAACGATAATAAGCGTAACTTCCACTTTGTGTTGAAGACCAGTAATAACCTCTGACTCCCAAATAACTACTACCATTATAACCAGATAACGTAGCATTAAAGCCACTGGCACCTCCCGGTTTCAACTTTGTCCCTTCATTGTATCCACGCCAAGCATTATTGCCATTCGCCTGAGCAGAAGTCATACCATAAGCCATCTCCAAAGTCTTCCACTCTGCATCTGTCGGAATATACCAACCCGGAGGACAAAGACCTTTCACCTTTTCCGCCGTACTACCTCCCATAGCTACACTCCAGGTATAATGAACTCCATGAGTTTTATCATTGCCTTGTGCTCCTTCATGAGTATATAAATTCGTACCATCTGTATCCGCTGCGGCACCATTCCCTGCATGTCTATGACTAACATCCGTACGACGAAGATTCTGCGTCATCCAACAACGGTCATCCGCCATTTCTTTAATACTATAGCGATTCCCCTGTTCATCGTCCACGTAGGTTTTTCCGGCACAAGGAGAATAAGCTGTTACTGTCGTTTTAGCTTCTTTATAATTAGTTGGGTCATCGTCCATGGTTACACGCCGGACAATTTCATAAGTCCCCACTTTTATCGGAGTCCATGTTAACGCAGCAGCCCGTTGATTAGCCACCAATACCCCATCGATATACCAGCTATATATCAAACCTCCGCAACTTACAACCGGCTTCCCAGTATTTTTAATTGTTATAGCATAATTAACACCTATATAACCACCGCTAATACTTCCTGCGGAAGAGATGGTCGGTTTAACTCCATAACATGTAGCCTTAATACACCGCAAAGAAGCATAAGTATTCTTATCCAATATATAACGATTAATCGTTGCATAATTATTCTGGAAATAACGATAATAAGCATAACTTCCACTCTGTGTCGAAGACCAGTAATAACCTCTGACTCCAAAATAACTGGTTCCATTATATCCTGACAATGTTGCATTAAAACCACTATTACCATTCGCTTTCAAGCGAGTACCTTGAT
>ERZ777305.1232-NODE-1232-length-32596-cov-4.844104_pt1 | contig 32596 bp, 29 predicted proteins | sample MGYA00374965_ERZ777305 | MGnify/ENA primary metagenome ERZ777305 (study PRJEB29328, sample SAMD00013331) | mouse gut metagenome | study: EMG produced TPA metagenomics assembly of the Metagenome analysis of fecal microbiota from mouse which was promoted... | reverse complement strand
TAGAGGACATAATGGCAAGGCGAAGCTCCGCATCGCCGTCCAAGGTGTTGATGTTATCGTTTAGAAAGATAACGCCCACACCGTGCTTTTTGAGATCACGGGTATAGAATATACTATCAAGAGTATTTCTCGCAAAACGGGAAATTTCCTTTGTAATAATCAAATCAAAGTCACCGTTTTTAGCACATGCAATCATGCGGCTAAATTCTTTTCGTTTTTTCGTGTTTGTTCCGGTGATACCCTCATCGGAAAATATGGCATAAAGCTCCCAATCGGGATTACGCTCGATATACTGGCGGAAATACCGCTGTTGGCTTTCAAATGAATTTGCCTGATCGTCCTTGTCGGTGGAGACGCGGCAGTATGCGGCAACTCTCTTTTTCATATTCTGTGTTTTTTTCTCTTGATTGAGGGTTTCGTATTTATCTATTGACATAAGAATAGCTCCTTTCCCGACAAAACCTTGCCGTATTTTAAGTATCGTAAGCATATGTAAAGAGCCAAGCGTTTAGGCTTGGCTGCGGTTGTTCTTGCTGTATTGTTTTTTTATTTCCTCAATACAGCGCTCATATTGGGAATGTGTCAATAGTTCTCTTTTTTTCAGAGAAGCAAGTATCGACTTATGAAATTGCAGATAAAACGCTGCGTGTTCCTGTTCTGTAATTTGCGCAACAGGATCGCCGACATAGACAAACTCACGACATTTCAATCATCAACACCACCTCGCTATAATATATTCATAAAGGGTTGTACGATATAACGGGATGGCTAGTCCTTTTTAAAGATGCCGATGCTGATAAGGTATCATCTACCCATAACATCAAACGCCTGTCAAAAGTACCGATGTACTCTTGCAGGCGTTGTTTGTCGCATGTTCTGATTTGAATGAAATGTTCCAGATACTACTTTGCGATCTCATACCACTTTATTTCATTGGCTTCAAGATCTAACGGAAAACTTTCCCCGTCTCCCTTATACACTACCGTAGACTGCGGCACATAAGTATTATTCACAACACAGAACTTTCCGTTCTTGACATAGGCGTGAACATCCACATTATAATTACTGGAAAACCATTGGTGAAGATGCTCCTCACTATGGCTGCTCCACATTACGGCCCTATAGAGAATCCGGCTGTTGACAAAGCTGTAGGGAAGACCGGAAATATATACACAACGTCCGTTTCCATAAGTATTCACAGCCATCTGCACCTCTTTGTCCCGCTGTACCAGAATCTGCGTTCCCTCCAGTGCATAGATGCTCTTCTTTCCCTCTCCAAAATCCACAGGCTCCTTACAATCCTCCAGAATGAAATGCTCAGGATGCTCCTCCCAGTTATATTTGTCATAACCTAGCGTAAATCCTGTCTCTTTCTCTACTCCCAAGGCTGATGCAAGCTGCAGGAACCGTCCCTGATAGGGATGCCCGGAAGGCTCTCCCACACCAATCATACCGCCGCCCTTATAAAGGAACTCTCTGATGGCAGAGGACACCACGGCATCCTCCCAGACTGCGCCGCCAGTGTGTGCCGTGTCTGCATCTCCCACGTTGATCAGCACATCGATTCCCTCTAACACCCGGGGATTTTCCCGAATGTCGTCAAAAGATAGAAACTTCACGTCAAAAGGCGCTCCTGACAGCGCTTCGATCACGCCAGCATAACTATAATTCTGCTTCTGATATAGGGCATGATGCACCATATGACATCCCCAGGAACGCATACGCCCCCAACAGTTGAGCACTGCCACACGTTTCTGGCAAAAGGCCTCCGTCCCTTTGATATTATCATAAAGTTCCCGGAATTCTTTACATACACTCTCCACATAATCGATAAAATCAGGAAACTGACAGGCCAGCTTTAAGTAGCCCCCGTAACCAATCCGATCGATAGGTTTACGCAGAATTGCCCGGCGGGCCGTTACCCAATTCTCTTTGGCCTCCTTCACAGGATTCCCACCCGGCTTGAACGTATCCGGGAAGAAATACGGTAAAAACCGTCCCTCTGTATAAGGCACTCCCGGGATATCCGCGATAAGCCGCAGCGTGGAGCCATTGCCCACAGAACCTACCACGGCATCAATGCCCGTTGTAGCAAATTCCTCCATAAAAGGTTCCGTACCAATCCAGTGATCGCCCAAAAACATCATGGCTTCTTTGCCCAGCTCATGGGTCAAATCCACAATCTCTTTTACCAAAGCAGCTACTTCTCGGCGTTGAAAAGCCATGAAATCCTTATACTCCCGGCTTGGCTCCCGATATTGATTGTTATAGTAACCCTGGTCGATAATAAACTCCGGACGAAAACGATATCCGACTTCCTTCTCGAACTGTTCCAGAATATAGGGGGAAACCGATGCGGAATAACCATACCAGTCCACATACTTCTCCCGCTTTAATTCATCAAATATCAGCGTAAACTGATGAAAGAAAGTTGTATAGCGGATTACGTCCACATAAGGATGCTCTTCCACAAAACGCCGCAGCCTTTGCATGGTATGCTCTCTTGTCTTTGGCTGACGCACATCAAAAGTAATCTGGTGTTCAAAATCACTCCAGTCATTAATCACTGCATTGTACATATGCACCGGATCCCAGATCAGATAAGCCAAAAAACTCACCGTATATTCGTGCCATGCCTTGGGTTCTTGCAGAACAACACAACCACTCTCCTCTTCATAGGACCATTCTTCCGGGTCAACAGGAATCCCTAGTGTCCTGTCCATCACTTCCCACCAGCGCTTCCTGTCATCCCTGGTGTTTACGGCCAATAACTCACGACTGATACCTTCCATGAGCGGAATCCGCAAAGGTTCCTCTTTTGCCGTATAAAACCCTGTCATAATATAGCATTGCTGCACCTCATCCGGATTAGCCTTAGCCCAGGCATTATCCTTCCTGGTCGTATAATAGGTGGAATACACTTTGGCATTCACCCCTTTTAGTGCCTCCGGATAATCTGTCCCATCACAATCACGGATGGCATCTGCTCCCCATCGTTTTAACAATTCCAAAGTCTCTGGTACTACGTCCACATCTGTGGGGATTGTTACCCGTCCGCTCTTCTCAATCTTCTCGCTCATCTACAATACCTCGGTAATATTATTCATACTATATAAATCCCTTTGCTGCTGCAACATATAATGCAGAGTCTATCGCCGGCTTTTGGGATCCTCATATGGCTTATTATATATCATGATAGCTGATAAAAGGAACACCAGGCCTATAACCATCAGGAACAGTCCCATCAGATCACCCGTCATTTTCCAGCCTCCAATGACTAAGCACATGCCAACTGCAAAAAACAATGCAATAAACCAAACCCGTAAACCCACATGCTCTTTCCAGAATTTCATATTCTCACCTTACCCTTTCAGACCTCCCAGTGTCATACCCTGTGTCAACTTCTTCTGCACACATATGTAGAGAATCAGCGTTGGCAGCATTACCAGAACCAGACCTGCATAAAGCTGACCATACTGAGCTGCTGACTGCTGTGCCTGCGTCAACTGCATCAACCCTACAGGCAGTGTCTTTCCACCCTTGGGATCTGATAACAACGTCATCGCTATAATATACTCATTCCAGAAGGACAGGAAGTTAAATAAAATTACAGTGATAATAGAAGGCTGTGCCATAGGGAAAATAATCTTCAACATGGTCCTGCCGTAACCAGCCCCGTCAATATATGCTGCTTCCTCATAATCATGGGCCAATGTAGCAAAATACCCTGACAAAAGATAAACGGTAAACGGAAGCGCCGTAGACGCATAGACCACTGCCAGCACAAAGATATTATTGAGCAGGAATCCATCCCCCATGAGACCGCGTAAAAATTTATCTCCATCTACTAACATCAGGAAAATGGGAACTACAATATAGTTAACATTAATAAATAATCCACCCATAAATGCTGCATTCAAAAACTTACGTCCCCGGAATTCAAAGCGGGACAGTGCATAAGCTGCAGGTAAAGCCACCACCAGAAGAATGACCAGCGCCAATGCCGTTACCAGTACAGAATTCAGCATATATTCGCCCATTCTAGCCTTTCCCCAGGCATCGGCAAAGTTCTGAACATACAACCCGGCCGGTAAAGCCCACGGATTTCCATAAAACTCGCTGTTTTCTTTCACAGACGCCATGAACACCCAGGCCACTGGTATAATAATGGTCACAGCCAAAGTAATCAAAGCCACATAGATAAACGCCATATACAGCCGATCGGCCGACGTCTTTTTTATCCGTTCCATAGACTGCCCTCCTTAAAATTCCAACGGTTCCCGTTTGGTAACCACATTAACCAACGCCGATAATCCAAAAGAAAAAACGAACACCAGCGCACCGATAGCCATTCCATAACCATAAGAAGAATTCGTGTATGCCTGTTTATACATATAGGACAGCGCAACTTCGGATGCCCCGTTAGGACCGCCGGAGGTCATAGCTTTTACAAACAGAAACGCCATATTAATCGTACTGATAATAAAGAATGTCAGCGTTGTACGGATATTAGTCCAGATCAGCGGTAATGTAATCTGAAAAAACTGTGTAACCCGGCCGGCACCATCCAGTCCTGCACTCTCGTACAAGCTCTGCGGCACGCTGGCCATGGAAGCCATGTACATAACCATATAATAACCGATTGCCTGCCATACCATAGCAATGATCAGACTGACCATTACCATATTCTCTCCCTTCCACAAAACCTGCACGGTCTTTCCGCTAAACAGAGACAGAAGGCTGTTTAAAGTACCATTGTTCGTATCATAAATAGCACTAAAGATTGCTGATATTACCACCACTGACAAAATATTAGGAATATAAAATATAATCCGCAGGAAATTCTGTCCCTTGATCTTCTCGCGCGTCAAGATAGCGGCAAACACCAGTGCAAAAGCAAAAGTTACAATGGTCACTACCACAATCAGAAGAATGGTATTCTGCATAGAACGGATAAAGTTTGTATCTTTCATCAAACGGGTAAAGTTTTCCATCCCGACAAAGTCTTCCGTAGTAGAATAAGCACTACGCTGAAACAATGACATTCTGAAAACATTTATCGTTGGAATAATCATAAAAACAGTAAACAATATTACTGCGGGCGCCACACAAAGAAAGATAAATCCATTGCGGCCGGAACGTTTCTTCATACGTCAGAACTCCTTTCCTGGCATTCCATGTCTTCGGACACGCTTTCCTCCCTCAGAGCACTTCATGCTTTTAAAAAAACGGCGGTAAGCAGCCTGCCACCGCCGTTTCTTTATTCACTTTTAAACCTTGTTACCATTTCAGATTACTGAATCAGATTAGCACGCATCTGATCATTTGCTGCCTTAATGCCATCAATCCATTCCTGCTCTGTCATATTACCGGATACCAGAGAGTTTACCGGATCAAACCATACTTCACGGTTGCTTACGCCTACCGTAGCGCTGTCATAAGCTGCGAAATTACCCATAGCCGCCTTAGCACCTTTGTCATAGATGGAGTAGAACATCTGGTTATCGCCTTCCAGTTTCTCAGCAATGTTCAGTACAGGCTGAATAGCGCCTGCGCCTGCAAAAATTTCACATGCAGCGTCGCTGTACAAGAATGCAACAAACTGTTTTGCTTCGTCCTGATGCTGTGCACCGCCGGGAATCCATGCCTGCTCAAACCAGGTATAACTATAACCATCGCCGCCAGCCGTTACAGCCGGAAGAGCCGTCATTCCCCACTGGAACCCGTCAGCTCTGGGAGCTTCCGCCATCTCGCCTACAATCCAAGTTCCATTAGGCATGAATAATGCTTTATTGTCCAGAACCAACTGCTGATTCTTTGTGAAGTCCTGATCGTTTGCCTGTGCCGGAGTGGTCTTTTCTGTATAGCTTGCCAGCTTCGTTACAATTTCAAAACAAGTCTTTGCTTCCTCAGTATCCCAAACACCTTCTGCATAGTTGGTAGCCTGATCAAAGAAATCAGCGCCGCCTACGGAATACATAAGAGCATAGAAGAATGCATCAAAGTAACCAGTCGTAGGATAAGTAAACAGAGCGATTCCTTCTGCTGCAGCTTCATCGCCAAGCGTCCACATCTCATCCCATGTAGTCGGAACTTCCCAGCCTTTCTCCTCGAACAGTCCGGCATTGTAAAACAGGCCGCAAGGAGAATAGAACATCGGTGCCAGATAAGTCTTACCGTCTCCATAAGGGTTGGTCAGGCTGGTCTCTGTGAAACCACCTGCAATCTTATCTCCTACCTTAGCGGACTCGCCAGGTACTGTCATAGACAGAACATCTGTGATATCCACAATATTCTGATCCTTAATGAAGGTCTCTGTCAGAGCCTTCTCACGTCCTGTAGCAAGATGAATCACATCGGGGAAATCTCCCGCCTGCATGGACGGTCCGATCACATCCTCAAGATTCTTGTCAGTGATCAACTCTACGTTGATACCTGTCTGTTCTGTAAATGCTGCACAGACATCCTGCCACATCTGACTGCCATAAGCAGTCTCAATCGCTGCAACGGTGATGGTTGCACCCTCTGCAGGTGCCTCCTCCGGTGCCTCTTCCGGCGTTTCTTCCGGTGCTTCCGCCTTCACTTCTTCCTTTTCTTCTGCTGCGGAAGGAGCCTCTGCTGCAGGTGCCTGTTCATTGCCACCGCAGCCAGCCAGTGTGGTCGCCGTCAGGGCACCCACTAAAAGCATGCTTAATACCTTTTTCATAACTCTTTCTACCTCCTGATTAATATGTAGTTATCGTAGTATTACTACTTCTACTCGTAACTGTTCTTAGTATAACAATTTCTCTTCTTCTTTCCATCCCCCTTTCTTGCTCACTTTTTTATATATCTTGCTCTTTTTGGACTTTTTGTCAATTTCATTCTATAATTCCCCAAATATATATGCACATTGACAAATAATATACTTCTTCTTTTGCCTTGTTTCAGCATTTTACTTCTCAATCTAAATATTTCCACCATATTTATGTAGCACATTTCTTGTTTTTCATGGCAAAACCTTTTATAATAAATGTAATTTTTGAAGGGAGGAATTCCTGCTCTATGAGTACCAGCCATTATGTGATCGACCCTTTGGCCGTCAATCCTGTGGACCGTTCTGTCACGAAGCTGCGTTATGTGAGCGTCACCCGCTATAGCCCCGAATGGCGCTCCATCTTTCACACCCACCCCTGTGCTGAGGTATTCTATGTCACGGGCGGTTCCGGCTACCTGTTGCTTGCAGGCACATCTGTACCCATCGGCATCAACGATGTGCTGATCGTGAATTCTAGTACTGAACACACAGAAAAAAGTTCAGAAGACAATCCACTGGAATACATCGTTATGGGCGTGGACGGACTGGAAATCATTGCCGGGGATGATGGGGGCGATGGTTATTCTATTATCCATTTTCAGACCGACGGCGAGCAGATACTGTTCTACCTTCGCTGCCTGTTAAAGGAGATTGAAACCAAACTTCCAGGCTATAACACCGTCTGTCAGGATCTCCTGGAGGTGGTTCTGCTTCTTTTAATGCGGCGCAGCAAATTTACCGTTACTTTCATTCCCGCCATTCATAAATCCAGCAAGGAATGTGCTGTTGTACGCCGCTATATTGAGAATCATTTTAAGGAAAACCTGACATTAGATGATCTGGCCGCTGTTGCCCATGTAAGCAAATATTATCTGTCACATGCTTTCAGTCGGGAATACGGGACCTCTCCAATCAACTACCTGCTTTCCTGCCGAGTCCGGGAGAGCATATACCTTTTGACAGAAACAAGCCTGTCACTGTCCCAAATTGCTGAAATGCTGGGCTTTTCCTCACCCAGCTATTTTTCACAGAGTTTCCGCCGTATACAAGGTATGAGCCCCTTGACCTACCGAAATCAGATCCGGGACTCAAACAACACTTCCGCTTCCAATGGCGGCACAGATGCCTCTTTTACCCGTATATAGCTCCGCTTGATAGACTTGAGTTTTCCTGAAAAACCGTACCACCCGCTGTACTTTCTTCGTCCTTTTGCAAAGCAGCTTTTCATCGTGCATACGGTCTGCTTTGACAAACTGCTCCCGCAATATAATCGGTTCGCAAGACAACTATACTTTGCCACTCTCTGGCGCATTTCCCCTGCTTCTGTAGGTACAGAAGAACTGGCACACCTGGAAATGGTTGCTACCATCGTACACCAGTTGACTAAAAATCTGTCCATGGAAGAAATAGAGGCCAGCGGATTCCGTAACTATTATGTGGACCATACTGTAGGTATCTGGCCGCAGGCTGCAGGCGGTGTTCCCTTTAATGCCTGCGAGTTCCAGTCCAAAGGCGATATTATTACGGATTTGATGGAGGATATGGCGGCAGATGCTACCCTTATGTATTAACAATATATCTTAAAACTTCCAATGAATCCGAATGGGCGGCAGATCTGTTTTATGTACCTTATGGTCATTTCGTCCAATCTCTATATAATCAATCAGCGTATCTACGATCGTTCGGTCAAGCCGTTCTATATTTCGATATTTACTAAAAATCTCTTCCATCGAGCGCTCATGCGCTGCTTCCTGATTCAGGCGCTCCAATGCATCGCTGTCTAGAGAAATCTTATTCCTGCAGAGCGCTATCTCTGCTTGAAAAGAATCCCGAAAAGATATAAATTCCTGCTCTGTGATGATTCCTTTCGCCTTATCGACATAAGAATTTCTGACAGCCTTCTCCAAGTCGTCCGCTTTCTTTCGAAAATCAGCTATCTCCTTTTGAAGCCTTTTCTTCTCAGATTCACTTTTCTCCCGAATCAACAGACTCTTTTCTGCTTCTGTTTCATCAAAAAACTGTTCAATGATATGATTTAACTCAGTCAGCACTGCTTGGTCCAGAAAGCGCTGGGCTATGGTTCCGCCTGGACAGCTGTCGCCTAAGGCACGCTTGGTCGGGCAGCGTAGATAATATAGCTCTTTGTTCTTTTGAGAAGCCATGGTATAACCACAGTACATGCATTTGGTCTTACGTGCCCATAACCCTATCTCTCCAGTACACATTGGTTTGGCACGTTCATCGAGCATAGCCTGTACTTTGTCCCATAATGCCCTGTCTATGATAGCCTCATGGGTATTTTCAACAACAATCCACTGCTCCTTCGGTACTGGCTTGCTGTGTTTTGATTTGTAGGTCGGATTTTTGTATTTTCCTTGCACCATGTTGCCAATGTACATCTCATTGCGGAGCATATCCGAAATCGCAAAGTATTTCCAATAAGAACCAAATTGATTATTGCCTTTATATCGCAAACCCTGAATCCGCTTATACTCTGTCGGATTTGGTATTCCTCTCTCATTTAAATATTTGGCAATTCCAGTCCGTCCCATGCCGGAAGCATACAGGTGAAAGACCAGCCTTACGACCTCTGCCGCTTCTTCATCAATAATGAGGTGGCCTTTTTGTTCCGGATCCTTTTTGTATCCATACAAGGCAAAGGCTCCGATGTGCATACCCTTCCTGCGATGATCAGTGAGAACAGTCCTGATATTATCTGACAAATCCTCCAGATACCATTCGTTGACAAGGCCATTGATCTGCCTAGCCTTTTTGTTCCCTGGAAGCGCCGTATCTGCATTATCGGCATAGCCCACAAACCGGATGCCCCATTCAACAAACTGTCCATGGATGATCTTTTCAACCAATTCAAGTTCCCTGGTGAACCTTGCTTGGGACTTACACAAGACAATGTTAAACTTTCCTGCTTCCGCATCTTTCATAAGCTGCTTAAATGCAGGTCTGTCCCGATCAGACCCCCTATAGTCATCATCTGAATAAATATTATAGATTTCCCACCCCTGACTTATGGCATAACTGATCAGCATACTTTTTTGATTCTGAATACTCTGGCTCTCATCATATTCATTGAGTTTGTCCCGGTCTTCTTCAGATAATCGATTATAGATACCTACGATGTTTTTCGCGGTATCCCTTTTAGTGATTTTTTTCATCTCTGTCATACCCTATTAAACGAATCGATATCCCTATATGATCATATCTGGAATCGGTTTGTCTGCACATTATTTTTATTTGTTATATCGTTTTCCTTTTCACAGATTATCTGCGTCCATAATCTTGTGAATCGTTCTTTGATCACGGCCTGATCAGAGGCGAAAATGTTTTTACACGGGTTTTCTGCATTGCTTCCATACGAAATATCCATACCTGAATCCCTCCTGTCTTATCATATGTGTCTTCTTGTTGTCCATATCACTAAAAATCTATATATAAAAAGCACTTGGATTCTGACTTCCAAATGCTTTCTTTTTCATCTCTTATTCTATATGTCTATTTAATATATTTTCGCTTTACAAAACGTTATATGATATTTTTGTTTCTTGTCCTTTATGACATAATATGATAAACTTTTTCCATGGAACAATCGTGTACTACAAGGTGTTGACCTCTCATTACATAATGAATGGGAGGTGGTGCAGATGAAATTCGATTTTAAAGACCTTATGGCTTTTGGAATGTTCATTCTTGCATTACTGACCTTAGTCATTTTGATAAGTCAGTAACGTTTCCAAGTCCTAGAAATAGGTACAGAAAAACCACCCTTGTATACTTGACCGGTATCGGGTGGCATTTCTGTCATTAATATTTGGTCAACCCCTTGTGGGCGGTTGTTCCTTTTATGTCTATAATATATCATTTAAAATTCACCTTTTCAATATTTTTATGATTTTTCTTAAAAGGCATATAATATCTAATCTTGTGATAGAGGCTTTGATTTTGACCAGATTATTTTTCGCCTCTTTCAATAAATGCAGGTTATTTATGGGAAAGTCCGAGTTTTTCCTCCACAGCCTCCAATGTCAGCCAGCTTTTCTCTTCCCCAGACTTCCGGCCCTTTACAAGCTCATTCATCAACCGGATTGTTGTCTGCGTCTTTTCATATACTGCTTCATCGTGCAGTATCTCATTGTAATTTCGCAAATCGGAAATAGTTCTAATGTTTGGCATAAAATTCCTCTCCTTCAGCAATTAGAATAACCCAAAATGCTGTAAAATTCAACATTATACAACTCTTAAATGGATATTTAAAAAATGCCGGCGGCTGTTGGTCAGCTCCACAGGTTACCCTCACATGCCCATCTCGCAGCATGTTACTCTACCTCTCCCATTCCTATGGGTAGACTCCTCTCAAGTGTGTATCATTGTCACCAGCATATATATCATGGCTGCACCTTTTACCAGAAGATGCTGCATAGAACAGATCTAACCGCTCATTTTGTTAATAAATCAGACGTTCCGAGGAATTATAATGATCATCGCGGATCCACTATGAAGCTCCATATATACTGGACGTTACCGGACTTTATGACGCTAGGGCTGTATTCTTACGCAGATATGCGGCGTATTTATCAAAGGACCATATATAATATAAAAGCCTTTAATGGCTAGTTATATTTCAGCTCTTCTTCTCATACTTCAAAATTATCCTGTGCCCACAATTAAAGCAGTATTTTGCAGTTATATCACTGATCTCAGTCATACATTTAGGACATAAATATTGCCCGCCGTCATTCTTTATCAGATAAGCTGGAATTTCTCTCTTTTTAAGATGTTCATTTTCGTTTCTCAAATGTTCCGTTTCTGCCTGTATCATTAATTCAACGTCAGGTTCTGCTTCCTTGCTGTCTACGATTGCTTTTCCGAGTTCCTTGATTCTGTTCTCAAAAAAGAAAATTGCAGAATCTATTTTGTTCCATTTTGCTGCATAATTCATATTTGCATATCCTCAACCAATCTACTGCAATAGTTTTAATAAATCGTCAACATTCTTCCTGTTCTTGATCATGCTTCTTAGCATCCTGGTCATCATGCTCTGCATCAACAAGCAGTCGTAAACCAGCTGCTTCTTTCGTTGGGAAAATATCTTTTCCAAACATTCCAAGTGTTGCACAATTTTCTGTAAAAATGTGTACATCATCATCTTTAAAAATAGGTTCGCTTCTTATAACTTTCACAATCCTTAAAATCTTTATCCTTAAATGGGCAATCATATTCATACGGGCAATGGTACTCTGCTTCACTCTGTGGTTCTCTATCACTATTAATGAATGTTCTATCGATTTGCGGCAAAATGTCTTCACATTTTGTAAGGACATACACTGTATCCCCAACCGTACAAGGAAATATTTTCAACCTTTTCTGTTCCTCTAAGTCTTCGTATTCCTTTACTTTCTCTGCCAAATGTCGCATAATTTTATACATTTCGAGCTTATCAATAAACCCTTTTGAAGATAAAAGCCTTTCTTCTTCATTTACTAATAATCCCTTGTTTTCATCATAACTTGTCAATCTCTCCACAATAATCAGTCCTCCAAAAAACAGATCATCTGTACAAGTCTTTATTCATTTCCTCAGGCACTACTTTTGCTGACCATGCCTCACGGTTGTAACTAATTTAAAAATTTAAAGGACTGGGCTCCCCAATCTGCTCTGGCCTTCTTGTTCCTGAAAAATTATCAAGTATTAACTAAAGCATTATCCTTCTCTTTTTGTAAAATACTATGATGAATCCATCCTTTTATATAAAAATAATCCTCTGGAGACTCCTTTTTAATTTTATCCAATTTTAAAGCAATATCTTTTAAATCATCTATATCATTTGTATTCATTAATAATCCCTCCTTTTTGATTTCTATGAAATCAATATATCATTCTTTGAAATCAATGTCAATATTGTTTGTTTACATTGAAAGCAAATTATGCTATAGTGCTTTCATAGAGGTAATAATAATGAACATACATGACCGTTTAAAATTTTTAAGAGAACAACTAAATCTAACTACTCGTGCTTTTGGCGCAGCTATTAATATGTCAGGTGGAGCTATCACAAATATGGAAAAGGGTGCACGTAACATCACCGAACGGACAATCCGTGATATCTGCCGCGAATATAGTGTTAATCGCGAATGGCTTATTAATGGTTCAGAACCGATGTTTACAAACATGACTATTGGATTTGATGTTGATGAAGAGATAAAGTTACTTACTCAACAATATAGTCTATTAGACGATGGGGATAAAGAATTGGTTAGACAAATGATTAATTCCTTGGCCGAAAAAACAAAACAATATAACAAAAATAAGAGAGCCTAATGGAACATGAATTTCCATTTGCTCTCTCTAATTAAAAAATCCGTCCTCTCCTCTTACCAAGGCCACGCGACAGTATCCAATTCTTTGGAAGATAAATCAAATGTAATCAATTTATTCGTTACACCATCAAGGATAAAATATATATATAACTCATCTTCTTTGAATGGTATAGTATACATTACACCTAATTCTTTATTCCCTTTTGCATCTGACCCAAATACTTCCTTTTTAGGTTCATAGTCTTTCATTAAATCTATGATAAAACCATAATTTATTTCATTATCACTAAATCCTGCATAGTATGAACTATCCATCGCATCATTTAATACAGAAATACTGTATAATGTACAATCTTTTAACTCAATAGTTTTCGATTCACGATTTATTACACGAATAATAAAATACTGTTCGCCATTTTTATAAAAGCGAATTCCCAATGTTTCTCCTACTGGCACAACAGATGACAAATTGTACTCTTCCGTTTCATATGTACACTCGCTCTTCTCAATTTCATTAGCAATATCAGAAAACTTTGAACCATATTGAATAATCATGTCATCAATCTGAATTAATCCACTATCTGGACTGGCATTTTTAATTTCATCCATACAATCAAATTTTACAGCTCCTTCAACAACCATTTTTTCTTGTTCTTTCTCATTTTCCGAATCCGCATCTTTATTAATAATACTGTCTACTTGTACCTTGACAATTGTATTATCATCATTTTTCTCTTCTTGTTTCCCACATCCTGTTAGTAATGCAGTCATAGCCGCCATAATGCAAATTACTATTGCTCTCTTCTTTTGTTTGTCCATAACATTTACTCCTTCGTTGTTTTTCCATTTTCAATATCTTATATACTTTGCTCCTTTATCATAGGCATCCCTGTATATAGTGGTGGAACATCCAGTATATTTACAGTTGGACAATTAGCATCATTAGCTGGCTTAAATGTAGTACAGCCATAAAAATACTTTTTTGTCTTTTTACTGTATTTAATCTGCATTAAGCTTTTACAGTGTGGGCAATATACTGCGTAAGATTCCCGATCTGGAACTTCTCTTTTGATACATGAGGTAACCTTATCTCGAATCTCCGAATCCACCATTGGTTCTGAACAGTCTATCGTAATCAGCTTCAAACCGCAGTGCTTCATTATCTCCGCTTTGAATTTATCTCGTTCTATAACCTTAGGGTCCGTCTTATGATCTTTGCCGTGTACTTCCAGAAATAATACTGGTAACAGTTCTTTATTATAAATTCCAAAATCAAAATGCATTTTTGTTACTCTGTCTGTTAATTTCCAGTCATTTTTATATTCTCCCCACCAAAAGATTTCCCTAAAGGCCACATGCGGAAGAATCAAATAATCCTTATCGATAAAATCTCGAAGTATAGTATAAATCTTCTCCTCTATATTATCTGTTATACTCCCATCCCAGAAGGTTTTCCGCTGGGAAAACAAATACACTCGTTCCATCAAATAGTCTATGGAATTCTCGTCCTGTTTTTCTGGTTCTATTACTGGATTGCATATTTTAGGCAAAGGTTGTTTTTTATTCTCATCAGGATGGACTGATTTCGTAACTGATTCTACCCGCTCCATCTCATAATCAGGACTTTCCGCTCTTTGGGAACTGATATATTTGGCAAATAGGACATCTTTATCATGCGACACTGTACATCTTATAAGAATATTTTCCAAAAAGAATATAATAACGAATGCTGTTTTCCATATCATGTCCGGCAGTGGGAATAACCCTATCTCGGAATACATGAACATAAATGCTATAAATGTCACAATCGTCGAAAATATAATAGTCTTTATCCAGAATCCAACTTTTTTATAAGATATGAAGAAAAGGAATCCTACAACTGCTATGCCAAATAAAATAGCCGCTAACGAATGCCATTTAAAATATGTATACGCCAGAGTTCCGGCTATCAACCCTACAATTCCATTTTCTATGATCTGGTATTTGCTAAGCAGACCGACAAAAATTAAAACAAGTACAAACGCTGCTAAATTCTGTAGCAAAACGGCCATTGGTACATCTGTAATGAAAGATATAATTGCAAAAGGAATTGCTAAAATGGTAAGCCCGATAATTATCGGAGCTCCTACAATGATTCCTATTATTGAACCTTTCATCGCATCATCAGTAAGGCTTGACATGTTTTTATCCTCCCAAGCTTTATCGTATTTTTATTTAATATCCCATCCAAACTGCGGTGGACAAATCTTATCATTATTTTTTATGCTAAGACTCTTATTCCTGTTTTTACCTTTTCGCTTGCAGGACCTACAGTAGTAAAATCATCATTAGTCTTCATAAAAACTTCTTTTCACATGTCCAAGAGTAAAGTGGATACATATATGGATTATTCAATTTCTTATTTTTTCCTTGACCTAACTTTATTATATTTTACTATTAATGACAATCAGTTGTTTATATTGTATTGGTTTAATCACATAAAGTCAATGAATAATATTTTCATCCTTTTCATGAAAAACAGCCGCTACTGCTTGCAATGGTCCTTGCTCAAAATCAAACTTAATGTTCCTTTGATGAGGGGTAGTTGTTTTTTGCTGGATTTTGAAAAAATATTGAACATTTGCTTACTGCATGTTATATTATAATTAGAAATAGGAAAAGCCAGAGAAGCGGCCTACCCTCAAATCATAACTGTCAAATGGATTTTATAATCCACCTGCCGTCACTATTGCAAGTAGTGGCGGCTATTTTCTTCCCCTGCTGATCTGATAAATCAGACTCACAAGGGCAACAATGAATAACCTGACCTAAAGATTTCTATTGCAAACTTATTCTGAGCAAATTATAATAGAAAATAGAAAGACGCTCCGTAAAGCAAACGGTTCGCCTTGGTTTTTAGTTACTTATCAAAAAAGCAACCTATTCCTTTGGCTGAGGGCGGTTGCTTTTTTGATTTTCTTTATTTCTGGAGCTTTGCCATATGCTGATAACAGTCGTTAAAATACTAATGAGTGTTACTGCAATGCTGACAATCCCTACAATCACATCGAATCTCATATGTACCTAAGTACCCTTTCGTAGATTTTCCATTGATATACCTCCTTTGAATCTGGAAGCTCTCAGATGAACCATCTGGCAAAAGGCGAACCACTTACCCGTTTTGGAGCGCATAATTATTATAATATATCTATATAGCATTTACAATACGCTCTTCCTGCCGGACACGGCATTATGTGTTTTATACAGCCCGCCTATGCGGACTAAAACACGCTCCACGAAAATCACCATTTCGTGGAGTAGCAAGCAACGCAAATGGCTAGCCATTTACACCATACTCTAAAAATTCCGTTCCGGAATCTTTAGGGTATTCTGCTTGTTGGGGCATATCCCCAAACCCCTTTTTACGCCGTGTCCGGCTTATCGTGTTTTAAGCAGTTCGCTTACGTGAACTAAAACACAAAAAAACAGAAGCAGGCATTTTCTCATTTATTGAAAATGACTGCTTCTATATAATAACGTTAGTTATTCTTTATTAATATCTTTTCTCCTCTCCTGCTTTTGGGGCTGGCTGTCATATGCCAAAATATCTACACCTAATGCCCGCTCCACGTTAGCCGCAACTGTATCAAGCTCATTAATCTCTTTTTTTAAGGAATTGCTTCTCTTAGTCAGATCGCTCTTTTCTTCTTTCAGGTTTCTATATCGTTCAAACAGTTCTCCAAGATTAACGTCTTTGGGATTGATATGGTTTCGATTAAAATACATTTCTGATGCTTTAAACAACACAAGTTGGTCCTCATGTTCTCTGGCAAATTCCGGTGCATTTTTAACACGCTTAGATTCATAATACACGGATGCATTTTTCTTATAGTTTTGTGTAAACTTGATCATCTCAGACAGCTCCAGTAATTCATTTTCAATCTTTCGGATATCTTTCCTGTAGAGAGAGTATTCGGCCTTTTTTCCATCAGCATAAATCTGAAAATCTTCTGATGTAGTAAGCTTATGTTCTATAAGAAAGTTCATCGTTTTTACAAGTGTATTTATGTTGCTTCTCACCAATGCCTGCGCATATCCTTTTGACTGTTGCGCTTTGATGTTTTTCGATATATCTACCAGAAGGTTTATCCGTTTTAAAGTAAAGGCTTTCTTTGGAGATTTGGTATATTTCCTCTTTTGGGAAGTACTGCAAGATTCCGTATGTATCGTATCTGAAATATCCTGCTCTGCATCCAAAACAGGTTCTTTATCTTTATTAGCAATCCTTTCCCTGATGGCCGCCTCTGTATAATCATCTCCAATGGTTTTTGCACGGGTAAATTTTTCCTGTCCTGGCGCTCGGAATGAAATGAACTTACCATGTTTAATCTCATACCCTTCCATCTCAAGTGCAAGCAGCAGATCTTCAAAAGTATCAGAACTTTGGATTGCCTGATCTATCGCCTGTCTTAGCTTTTTCAGCCAGCTGGTTTTCTGTTCTGTATGAATATTCTGATTCTTAGATCTGCGTTTCCCGTCATATCTTGGAAGAACGGATAACTCATTGGCCTTACAGATTTCATCATTAATATCACGTATTCTGTACTTATCTTTTTTATCCGAATGATATTTTCTATGATTTACATAGTCAACGGAATTAAATATGATGTGGTTATGGATATGGTCTTTATCAATATGTGTAGCTATAACAAACTCATATTTACCGCCAGTTACTTTTTGTGCAAACTCTTTTCCAAGCTGCAGGGCTTTTTCTGGCGTGATATCATCGTCTGGTGAAAATGACTGCATCAGATGATACCCAATACGGTCTCCCTGTCCAGTTCCCTTTTTTGCAGTTAATGCCATTTCCAGATCTGCGGTCTCTACAGAACATCCATGCGTATCTACAAGTAAGCCTCCATCCGTTTTGTCTGGATTCACTATATAATCTATCGCTTTTCTAAGTGTAGTTTTGATTGACTTGATCTTTGATGTGGCCATAGGATTCCTTTCACGGTATCTGGTAGAATTTTGATCTCATCATCTTCCAGATCAGCTCCATATATTCCTGTACTTCTTTTATCTCCGTTTTGTACACGATTCCTTCACTATTAATACGGTGTGCAATCTGATTTATATTATTTCCAATCCGGTTAAGCTCATAGGACAAAGTCTTGATTTCCGAATAATCGACATTGATCAGAAATCCATTCGTTGCTGCATCTATGATAAACTCTGTCATAGATGCGGAACCTGATTTTCTCATTCTCTCCTGGAGCAATGCATATTCATAATCTGTAACTCTGATATTGATCTGCTTATCTCTTAAACGATATTTTTTCTTACCCATACAGTTATTTCCTCATTTCCATTAAAAATAGAGCACGAAAGACCAACATGAACATGGTCCTCCGTGCCAGGTTAGTTAGATACGCTCTGGTACATCCTTTCTATGATGTCCCTGCATCTGTCCAGTATTTGATGTCTTTGCACTATCAGCTTTATATTGATTCAGTTTCTGGGATATAGATTCTTTAGACTGGCTCCCATTTGCCGGAAGATATGCCAGGAACTTGCTCTGGTCCGCCTTGTCTGTTATGTACCATTTTTTATTAAAGGGGTTATAACGTGCACCATTCTGTTTTATTTCTCCGAGCATCTTTTTAAATTTCGGTGTGTTTACAGACGGCAGCTTCAAGTAAATGGCATCATCATGTTTCTCAAGATAATCCTTAATATAGTCAAGTACATCCTGACCGGCACTTTTCTCTACATACCACATTTTCTCATTTGGATCGTATTTTGCCCCCATATGCTTGAGATTTTCTTTTACTTCCAAAAAGGTCTCTCTTTTCATATATGGAAAATGTAATTTCACTCTTGAGATATCTGAACTTGTTTCCTGCTCTTTCGGTTGTGGAGCTATCGCTTCGTCAGTCTGTTCTTCTGCACTTGGCTGCTCATGTTCTTCTTTAGGAAGGGGACTCTCCTGCTCCCAGGTTTCAATCTCCCGGACCTGGCCATTGACTATCTCACTGTGCTGCACGTCAAGAATTGCTATTGTTTCAGGCGAAATCTGGCCATTTCTTTTTATTTCCAGATCGACCAGGTTCTGCATCATCTGCTGCTTTTCCTCCTGCAGGCGCAAGATCTCTGCATCCTTTTGAAAGATTCCAAACTGCAGTTCCGAACACTCTACTCTCTCTATATAATCATTCGCGGTTGACACTATCGTCTGGTGATGTTGATTGGCCAGTTCTTGACCATTATCTTCCTGTCCGATTATATTATCATTAAATGCTGCTATAGCATCCAATAGTTCTCCAGGAAACTCGTTTACAATATTTTCACCGGCAGATTCCTTAAATACATCATAGTATTCACTGCTCATTTCCAAGAAAATCTTTCTGTCTTTTCTCGATAGTCTATCGCTGTTAAGCCGCTCCATATAATTATTTAGTTCATTTAGATACCCGCCCAGATAATCTGTAATTTCAGACATATATCATTACCTCCTCTTGCTCTGTTTAAATTCAACGATATATTTAACTTGATAACCCTGCTTTTCTGCGCCGTCAGAAGTATAACTATAAGGTTCCACTCCATTTGGCGTGAAATATGCGGAATATGTACCGCCGCTTTTCTTTTTAAGTCCCGTTACATAAATCCTTTCGCCCTTCAAAACTGCTGTGATCTGGTCATCTGTCAGCTTCTTACCCCGGATCCATCCTAGTGTCAACCCGCACTTACCGGTACAGTATGCTCCGAACTTGCCAAGCCTCACATCCGAACCACACTTAGGACATCTTCCTAAAATCTCCTTTTCCTTTTTCTCTTCGGCCATCTTATAGCCGATCTTCTGTTCATCGGGTATGGGCGTCGCTGTGAATTTATTGATATTCTTACTGATATCGGAAAGAAGATTGTTCAGGAATTCTTCTTTGGTAAGTCTGCCTTCATTTACCTCATGAAGATTTTCCTCAAACTGCTGTGTAAGTTCCGGTGACTTTAGTTCTGGCGGTACGATACATATATACTCTTCACCTAGCTCTGTAACGCTGTATTTGCCGTTTTCCCGGACGATAAACTGTCGTTTGGGGTTTTGTAGCTTTTTGATGATTTCTGCTCTTGTTGCGCTCGTTCCGATGTTATACTTTTCCATGATCTTAACGATTGTTTCATCATTATACTTTTGTGGCGGCACCGTCTTTTTGCTTACAAGGGCGGCTGAATCTATCAAAAGCTGGTCACCTGCATTAAGCTCAGGTAATATCTGCAGTTCAGTATTCCTACTGGTCGCAGCATTATTTTTAAACAATACTTTATATCCCAAATCTCGAATGATCGTCCCCGTAGACCTAAATATATTACCGCCGATATCCACCTCAATTTTAGTCGCATCATATTGATACTCCGGATAAAAGATTGCGATCACAGATATGACCACTGCATCAAATACCTTTCTCTCATCCTCCGATAAAATACTATATGTTGATTTCATATCCGGATGTATTGTTGGAATCAGTGCATGATGGTCTGTCACTTTCAGGTCGTTGAAGTAACTTTTATCTGCTTTCAGCATATTAAGATTGATTTTATCGATCATTGCAGTAAAACTTCCAAATCTGCAGCTCTCCAGATGCTGTGTGATCTCATCGTAGACATCCATGGACAAGTATTGGCTGTCTGTCCTTGGATATGACATGACTTTATGATTTTCATAAAGTGCCTGCGCAATCTGTAGTGTTTTATCTGGAGAAAAGCTGTATCTGCGGCCCATCTCCTGCTGAAGCTTTGCCAGATTATATAAAAGGGGAGCTTTCTCCTTTTTGGAATGTCTGTCATATACTGCTACGACACCGTTTTGGCCTGTTTTTCCCAATACTGCCTCCGCCTGCGTTTTATCAAAGAACTGTTTTGCTTTTCCATCTTCTGTAATGAGAATGCCTTTAAAACCTTTGGCATAGGTAACTTCCACATTCCAATAGGGCTCGGATTTAAATTCACGGATAGCCTTGTCCTTAAGATACACAAGCTGTAAAAGCGGCGTCTGACAGCGTCCGTATGACAAGGTCTGTTTATACGCACGTGTGACCGTGAGAAGAGGACTGTAATTGAATCCAAGAAGATAGTCTCCCTCGGCTCTCGCTTCGGCTTCCCGCAAAATACCCTGAAATTCCGGCAGACTGTTTTCTTTTAGGTGCTCCATGGCATTTTGGATGCCGGCTGTGGTCAGAGAACTGGCCCAGAGCACTTTCTTTGGCAGATGACATCCTGCCATGCGGTATATCCACTCCTGAATCAGATATCCCTCTCTTCCGGCGTCGCCCGCATTTATCAGCATATCTACATCCTTCCGGTGTATGAGTTCTTTGATCACACTAAACTGATGTCTCGTATCAGGAAGAACTTTTAAGCTTTCTGACAGTTCAAAGTGCAGAGGCAGGTTATCCAGACTCCATTTCCTATATTTTTCATCATGTTCCTGTGGCTGCATCAGTCCAATCAGATGTCCCACAGCCCAAGTCACTATATATTTATCTCCTTCCATATATCCTTGATATTTCTTAGCCGCCCCGACAACCTTCGCGATATCCTTCCCGGCAGCTGGTTTTTCTGCCACTATCAACGTTTTTCCCATGATCAGCTCCTCCTTTTCAGATCGACATTTTATGCGACGCCGCATAAAGTATTAAGGCGGCCGGAAATCCCGACCGCCTCATTTATATACTTATGTAAACCACGTGTGCCCAAAAATGTGTACATTACCCTATTTCAGATACATAATCCAGTATGGTACTCCCAAGCCGCTTCCAACTCGCCCGCCTTCGAAATGAATTGAACGTGTCGCAGTATCAGACAGATTAGATTTTTTCCGATACTGTAACATCATCATCGCATATCCTTCATACTTATAATCAGGCGCCGGGCTGATGGTTTCGATAGAAGAGGTTCCTCCTGTGATCAATATCCATACATCTTTATTGGGAATGGACACATCTGTTGGCCCAAGATGCATTTGTCCATCATCATCAGTTCGCAGATCTCCTCCATAATGGATAAAATCCACACTTGCAAACTGACCGCTCAGTTTTTTATATGCTTCATCATATCCTTTTGTATACGCTGTATTATATGCTTCATTATATCCTTTTTGATAATAGCTCTGATTGTCTGCACCATTCCCTAAAAGCAGCTCTCCGTTGACCCATGCGGCTGCACCAGCCGACAGATTATCTTCTGTTGCAGAACCTACCGTGACTTCCTGGGCACCGCTCACAGGTGTCTCTGTCATCAGGCCGTCTTTTGTACGATATAGAGCAGTACCTTCCGGGTAGCCATACTCAGAAAGTTCTGCCGGAATGGACTGGCTGGCCGCTATTCCTTCCAGTAGTGTATCAAAATGAATATCCACTGGGTCCACTTTTGATTCCTCCTCAGGTTCTATGTGTGTGATATAGACCTGGTCAGTCGTTAATGCTGCTGAACTTTCTTTTGTCGTAAAATAGGTGTGCATCTCACCTAACTGACCCGCAGAAGTGCTTTTAAAATGATCCAGCCTGTCAGCTATCATATACAGATCTGCTGCATCGATTCTAACGGAATCGACCCCTTTCTGGTACATGATCGCTCCGTATGATTTTAGTTCTGACGCCGTTCCTTGCACTGGAACGTCTATCTCATCAGCCGCTGCTACCATGCATACGCTGCATAACAATACCATAACTGTCATAAGTGATAAAATCCTTCTTCTCATAACGAATCCTCTCCTTTACACTCCTCTGATACATCTGCAGTAATGCTATTTGCAGAAATACTGTTTTCAGAGACACTCTCTATAACCTCTTCCTCTTCCGGTTCAAAAATGATGCCGCTAATCTCACTTCCCGTATCATACTCATCCACATTTTCTATCCTGTCATAGGCTTGCTCCTGCTCTGGCTCTTGTTCTTGAATGACCTTTTCATCCGTAAATACAAAAAATGTATCGCTTTCTTGCTTCTCCAGGAAATCATCCACATTTATTCTCGGTTCCACGCTTACTGTTGATATCATCTGTGATGCACTGGAATAGTTTTGTGGAGCAAATGTCCCTTCATAGACCGACATGATCTTTGCTTCTAAAAGAGCAATATCTTCTCCGAATATTTTCACAGAACCCTCCTGAGATTCATATTGAATATTTCCATAAGATTTCATGGCGGAAGGATTTTCCTCCTGATCAGATGTTCTTGGATTGGCATAGGCAGAATAACACGGTCCCCATATGCAGATACAAATTACCATTATCAATATGACCGTTTCTTTTTTCATAATCAAAATAAGTTCCTTTCCCTTTTTACAATGCTACTGCGTGATATACAACGTTCCGTCTGAATAAGTTATGGTTGCGTCAGAATATCTTGTCCATGTATAATCTGCGGCATTAGAAGATGCACTCGTTCCTATATAGGTTCCCATATACTTTGTATCACTATTAGGCGTCTTTGACATATCCTTTCCTGATGAGTCTGCGGCATACATGATAAAAATACTTTCTCCATCTCTGCCGGCTTTGCCATCCTTTCCGTCCTTGCCATCCTGTCCATCTTTACCATCGGTGCCATTTCTGCCGCCTCTGCCGTTTGTTCCATCAGATGCACTATCTATATTCGACAATTCCTTATCCAGCTTTTTTTCAAACTCCTTTTCCAGCTCTTTTCGCAGTTCTTCCAGTTTTTCGTCTAGTTCCTGGTCTCCTTCGCCTCTCGCAGTCTCTTCTTGTGCCAATAACTGGAATAACTCTTCATAGGATAATCCCAGTTTAGCCGCCAGCTCCTCTATTTCCTCATCAGTCATTCCTTCCACCAGCGCAAGTAATTCTTCAATCGTCAGATCTGCCGCGTTGTTTTCAATATTTGCCTGTATAGAAACTTTCATTTTGCGTTGTTCCAGTTTAGCGATCTGCCCCTGGATACTGTCTGCCAGATAATAATAATTACTTTCAAGTTCAGAAGTGTTTACTACAGTTTCCACCTGTGAATAGAGCATTTCCCATATGATCTTCGCAATACCAGCACTGAGTCCATCCATCATTTCTTCAGATAGCTCAGTTATCGGCCCTTCCAGGTCCAGCATCGTTGTCTTTAGCTTTTGCTGTATTGCCTCCGTATGGTCATCGCTCACAATATCCACATCAGAACTTATGATCATCCTATAATTCTTGACCGCTTCATTGGCTAATACTGCTGTTGACTGTTCTGGCAGCTCAACACATTCATTAATATACTCTTTTACTGCATCTGCAAGCTGCTGTTCAATCTCAGTGTATTCATATACTGGCATCTCATCTGCCCCATCCCTAATGAACACACTTGCAATGATCAAACCGATCAATACGATGATCACAGCTAAACTTCCTATGATCATTTTTTTCGGCATTTTGGGCATTTTAATATTTGACAACAATTTCATCTCTTATTTTCCTCCATACTCCTATGCATCCTCACCGCTATCGCTGTCCATATCATAGTCCAGCTCTATGTCAGAGTCATATTCATCATCATCCATATGCGACGTCGCATATTCATCCGGATCCGCATTATAATAAGACTCATCTCCTGTGATCAGTTGTTCCAGATATTTTTCCTTTTCTGCATCATCATAATCAAACGCAAGCTCTTCTTCCTCCTCTTCTGGTTCAAACTCATCAAGGTCCATGGCATCCATGACATCCATTGCCTCATCCTTCTTATTACGATAAATCTTCAAATAATAATATGCGCCGCCTCCGATAGCTGCCAAAATAAGGACTATCATGCCGTTTCCACGTGTAGATGATTTTGGCGCTGGTTCTTCTATTTCTTCTGCTGCATCATCAGCGGTACTATCATTTAAAATAGACAATAGATTATCTTCTTTGCCATCGTCCCCGCTGTCATATGCATTCGTCTGTCCATCTGCCAGTACATGCAGATCAGTGAGCGATACGGTATCAAGAAGATATACATTATCCGTTCCCTGTCCTTGATCAACGACCAGATATAAAGTTTCTCCTTCTTTCGTTGTAAATGTATAGAATATCTTTTCTGCTTCATGAGAGCCGTCTGTTACCACTTTTGAAGCAACACTTGCTGTTCCAGGCTCTGCTGGTTCTCCGAGATCATATCCAGTATCCTTCTGATCTGTGCTTCCTAATTCCAAGTCAATATTAATCTCACGCGTGTCCTCCTCTTCCTCGCTGTCTATGTCGGAAGTCTCCTTTTCTGGTTCATAACGCTGTGATGTAATGTTTCCCGCTTCATCTTTTACATATATCGTATGAGATGTGCCTGCTGCTACTCGAAATTCATTTGAATCCCCAAATGCTTGTGGCGCATCTGAATCCAGGGCGTATTTTATATTGCTGCCATCCTCTGCATCTACCGTGATCGTAATATATTCTTCTCCATCAGACGCATTTGCACTAACGGGATATGTTGCTAAACTCGCCGCTATGACAAGACATACTGTCATAAGTATGGCCTTTGTTTTCTTATCTTTCATCGCTTTCTGCCTCTCCTCCTGATTTTTCTTTGATTCTGATACCGCGGATGACGGGCGGCTCTGTATCTATATTACTGATACTGATCTCTTCTTCTGTCACATTTCCTGCTTCATCTTTTACTTGGACCTTCCACATACCATTTTCTTTTACTGTATAGGTCTTTCCAGGCACCCATCCACTGTCTATTCCTAAAGATATACAGCTGTAACAATATTGCACCTTAGATTCATCCTCTGCTTCGACAACGATCTTATTCTCCTGGCACCAGGATTCATTCGCCAGCTGCAGTTTTACCACCGGCGCCATGCTGTCTATTGCCGTCAGCTCTCTTTCCCTGGTCCCTATATTGCCGCTCTCGTCCCGGCAGTATGCTACCCATGTACCGTTTTGTTTGATCTCAACATCAAAGGATGCCTCATTGCTCCAATCCGTCTCTTGCGGCTCTGTTCCTGCAGGTAGAAAGGCATATTCCAAAGCAGAGCATAAAGATATGTCATCTTCTGCACGAAATATCACTGTGACCGGTGCTAACGCAGAGTTACCATCACTTACCTGGAACTCACTGAGCTCCAAATCCTGAATCTCAGGAGCGGTCTGGTCCTCACCTACGATCATGACTGGAACTTCCTGTTCCTGATATCTCATTCTATTCTCGTTTTCACCCACTGCTGCACAGTTATATTCGCTGGCCATGCTGACCGTTGTAACAGTCTCCTCAATCCCTCCGGTCTCTGTGGAAGACTGTTCTATGGATTCTTCTTTCGTATCCCAAAAATAAAGTCCATTTAATCCGGTTATGGTTTCTTTCCTTCCGTCAGAGAATGTCACATTTACCGGGACCATGAGACTATCAACATATTCTCCAGCTTTCGCCGTATATGGTTCTGCCAAGATACCAATGATCTTTTGCGGAAGGATATATAGGCCCGCTTCTTCCAATACGGTTGTACCGCTGACAAGACTGATTCTACACCGGACCTGCTTTTCTTTATCTGCCGATGTCATATAGGTAGATACCTTACGATACAGTTCATCCACTTTAGGGATGATATCTTTCTCCTCTGCAGACTTCCAACGCCCCTCTTCGCATATCTCCCATGCATACCCTGTTGCATCCGGATAATAACATCTAAAGACAACAAGAGTGTCTTTTTCTGCATAGATATCCGAGAGTTTTGTTATGAAATCGCATACAGGCTCCTTAACATCATCTGCCTTATCTTGCTCTGGTATCGTCTGCTCTGGAAGTCTGGCTGACAGGTCTTTCTTTTCACCTTCCTCAGCAGGTATATTGTTCTCAGATTCTGAGCGTACCTGTGCCGCCTGAACGATATCTTCCCCTTCATTCTCCATGTTCTTTCCTGTACAGCCGCTCAGAGATAAGATTCCTGTAAGGAGCAGGCACATGCTTACTGACGCGTAAAGGTATCTATGTCTACGGAAATACTTTTCTGATAAGAATCCGCTGACATACCCTATACATACCCCTGTCAGATACCACATCAGGTCACTGATCTTAATTTTCATCCATCTCACCAACTTCCTTTTTACTCTTGTTTAACGCCAGATCTGCCGCTTCAAGAACAGTCTTCTTGCCGCTGGCCAAAAGATGTATGAACCGTTCATACTCTGCGCCGTTCATATTCATCGCATTAAACTTTGCCGTGATCGTCTTACTCTGTTGAAATTCCATCTGCTTTTTGATATCTGCAGCGGCTTTCTTATGCTTATCCGCCAGAAACAATTCCTTCTGATATGCTGCCTCCAGCTGTTCCATTGTCTTCACTTTGTAGATTCCTCCTTTCCTGCTCCCGCAGATGTCTGCGGAATGATAAAGATGGGATTGATGGCATTATCATTCGGATCCCGGACCTCCAGATGCAGATGAGGCCCGGTAGAATTGCCGGAATTGCCGCTGTATCCCAGGTGATCTCCTTTTTTGACTGACTGTCCTTCTGATACTGTCAGACTGTCCATGTGCATCATGATGATCGTCCACCCCGATTCTGTCTTTACTTTGACCCAGTTGCCTGCAGACTCTGAATATCTGGCAAGTACTACAGTGCCGTCCACCGCTGAATAAAGATGGGTGCCTGTAGGCACAGCTATGTCTACCCCATTGTGTGGTTTCCTTTTCTTTGTGATGGGATGTATCCTGTCTCCAAAATTAGAAGATATCTTACCCGTCCAGTCTTCCTTCATCACAGGACCATAGATCTGCTGGCCTCCGGTAGATAATCTATAGGCATCATAATGAAATCTCTGATCATCCTGCAGTCTGGCCTCTACAACCTCTTCCAGCTCTTTCTTTTCCAACGTGATATAACATATCTTTTTTCGTTCGGTGACACCTTGAATCTTTCGGTCCTCCTCTTTCACTTCTATGGTCAGCGTATACATTTCCTCAAATATGGCATCTAGTTCTGCTTCGATTTCTTCCTGTGTAAAAGAACCATATTTAGCAGACAAATAAGCGATCAGCGTATTAGCGCTGAATCCAAAATCAGCCAGATCATAAACATATTCATAAAGATCTGGCCCGTACTCTGCTTCCAGCTCTGCCTCCAATGCCTCTCTGTCTGTGTTTAAATATTCATCCAGATCTGTCTCCAGCTTGCGGAAATACTCTGTGGCATCCGTGATCGTTGAATAATCATTCTGCGTCACTGCCGAAGAATAGTAATGTGACCCGCCTGTAAATAGAGCGATCAGTACCAGGAAAAGGATAAAAAAGAGGATTACAAAAAGAATGATCAAACATACTGTAGAAGATACGGTTGCCAGCGTCTTTTTAATTGCTTTTTGGCTTAACTCCTTGGCCCGTTTTTTGACCAGGCGGCTGTGCCGGTTCCGGATAATAAAATTACCCTGCTCTATGGCGCGCTGCTGGACCATCTGCTTTTTCAGCTTTTTCTTCTGTTCTTTTGATCTCGCACTTTTCAGTGCCTCTTTCTGCCGTCTTCTTTTTTCCTCAGACATGAGCCGCCCCCGTTTATCCTGCAGGACTGTCTGCTTTTCCTTGGAAAGCTCCAGTCTGTAATACATATTATTCTGCAGCTTTAATGTCCGGATGCTCCTCCGTGCACTCATCGCTGCCGTGCGTCTGCCGCGCTTTACGGCTCTTCTTGCATCACCAAACGTTTCGTCCTCTGCCAGCGTCTCATCTTCCACGACCGCCTTAGCACCCCGAAAGAGCAGACGGCCCTTTGTACGGCGTGCAAATTGCTTCTTTTCTCTTTTCCTAAGGATAGCTTCATAATCTTTTCTGGTCATCTTTTCCCGGATGACCCGTCCGGACCATTGCAGTCTCCCAAGATGTGCCAGCTCTAATTCATCCCCGGATATATTGAATCTTCCGTAATAATTGAAGTTCAGCTTTGGCTTCGTAGAATATTTACCTAACGTCAATCTGGTATATCCCCGCTGTACATCCCTTCGTCTGCCCTCCAGCTTGTTCTGCAGTTCTTCATTCTTCTGCAGAGCATATGTATTTTTCCATAGCTTCGACGATTCCGCTGTGCCAAAACTTCCGCTGGTATCTAAGCCGGCGCTGGAACCTGGTCTATCTGCTTCTTTATGAACAGCCGGCCAATTTCCTGCTTCCAATCCCCTCACTGCCGGTGACTTCCAATCTGCAGAAGAATTTTCAGAAGATATAGGAATTATGGAAGATGCTCCGGCATCTGCAGCATAGTCCTGCTGAATGCTTGTAACAGGCTTTTGATTCTGCCAAAAGGATGTTTCCTGTGGCGGTGAAGTTGAAAATGCCTGCTCTGCATATTGTTCCTGTACTTCATTATAGGATTTCTGTTGATGCTGAAAGGTCTTGTGATGCTCTATCACATCGTAAGCTGTATAAGCTATTTCCTCTTGTAAAACGCTCCGCATCTGCTGATTCGTATTCTGATGCGTCAATTCAAGGTTTTCATCCGGTTTATTTATGGACTCTGCTGGCTTCGATATGTTCCTGACCCCTGTTCCTTCCTGCAATCGGTTCATATCCTTACCATCCTTCCTGATTTACATTACTTTTCTCTTCTTCTCAGCCCGAATCGCTTCTCCCGGCTTCGTAGTCATAACCTTATAGCACACAGTATTCTTTGGAAATTCGTCTTCAAAAGGAACCTTCGCCTGCTCAATCCACAAAAGCCCTTTTCCAGGTTCGCCGGACTTGATATAATTCTCTTCTTCCTCAGATAATGCAAGATGCTCTCCCAGGAGTCTTGCATCATCTCCTGCCTGGTTTAACATAGCAATAAAGTTGGTGGTATCAAGGATATTTTGTATCTCCGGAGAGCGGAACAGGTCTTTGATATTCTGCGTGATTCCAGTCGGTATCCCGCCCCATTTTCTAAACCGCTTCCAGATCTCGACAGAATATGCTGCTGTGATCGGACTTCTCAGCAAAAGATGGAATTCATCTATATCTACCCAAGTCCATTTCCCTTTTGCCCGGTTTAAGGTCACACGATTCCATATCGTATCCTGTATGATCAGCATTGTGAGGTCTCTTTGATTGGCATCCATATCCTTTAGGTCAAAACATACTAAACGTGCATTGATATCTACATTCGAACGATGGTTAAAATAAGAAAGAGAGCCTGAGACATACCTTGATAATGCAATGGAAAGATCTAGACCGATATTTCTCATCTCTCCCTGCATAGTACGCAGCTCATGATACAGATCTTCCAAGACCGGCATATTCTCCTTCACCGGATTTTCCTCAAACCGGCGGTAGACATTTTTACAGGCTGTATCGATGACCGCTGTTTCTTTCTTGCTGAGTACCGCATTATTTCCCAGGATGAGTTCGCACATAGACACCACAAAATTACATTTTGCAGCAACCGGGTCATAATCCTTATCCATATCATTTTTGGCAGTTAGATTGATCTCCATCGGATTCAGATAAACAGGAGAATTTAATGCGATCTTGATCACCTGGCCCTTTAACAGCATAAAGAGCCATTTATATTCTCCTTCTGGGTCTATGGTGAGCCGGTCATCCTTGGTTCTCAGGAACATATCCAGGATTTCTCTTTTAACAAAAAAGGTCTTGCCAAATCCCGGCATACCAAACACCAGTCCATTAGGATTGACCAGCCTTTTTCTATCTTCCATGATGACGTTATTGCTCAAGCTGTTCATCCCATAATATTGTCCCTTATTGGTATAGAGTTCCTTTGTTGTAAAAGGAATAAAGATGGCCATATCCGTTGTCGTGAAAGTACGTTTTACTTCGATTGTATTGTTCCCAAGAGGCAGGGCAGACATATACCCCTGCTCCTGCCTGTTATCCAGACGTTCCAGCCTGCATTGATACGCGGATAAGATGCCGTTCAGCTCAAAGATGTTCTCTTCCAGTTCCTTACGTGTGGCAGCTGTCTGGACAATAGTTATCGTTGTGTGGTACATTTGCTCATTCTTTCTTTGGATATCCCGATACAGCTTATCCCCGGCATCGCGGTATGTTTCCAATTCCGGCGGCAGCATATCCATATCATAGCCGTTCCGGACTGCGTTCTTTTGATTGGTGATGATCATTGCCTGGATATCTGTAACGTTTCCTTTCGCATAATCCAGAGCTTCCTTCCTGTCCATCGCATCAGAATGAATGGATATCCATATATTGCTGCCAAGGTTCAGCATATCTGAAATGATACGGTCTTCCATATCCGATGCAAACACCTGCAGATAACTGACTGCACCCACCCTGTTTCCAACACGGAAATACTTTGTCGCATTAAGATCTGGCCCGGATTTAAAGGAAAAACTGGATGGAGCGATAAAATCTTTGCTGGACAATCCCGTCTTCACAGGCATGTCCCAATTCCACATGAGTTTTTCTTTTGATGCCGGGTGGAATATCCGGAACAAAAGCTCCAACCGCTCATAACCATTCATGATTCTGGACCTGCTGTTAAACTTATGTAGATATTTCTCGATCTGTTTACTGATCTTAGCCAGTTTCAGCTTTGCATTTTTATAATCTTTGGCCATGATTCCATAAGTCAGGTAACGTTCTTTCTTTAAACTGTTCGTGCCTTTCGCGAACTGCCCCACTAACATGTCAGAATACTCTTTTCTGACGATATTATAATCATCTTCCTGTTGTTGGATGATAAAATCTTTGGCATACTCCTCTTTGTCCATTTCCATGTTCGCGTAATTGAACTGAAAATGTATCTCCGGATTAAAATAATTGATGAGTGTACACCAGCGCTCAAAAAGAATGTTCTTGGGGTCATTATCCAAAAGCTGGTAAGTGATATCCTCAAATGCGATCGTCTGCGTAAAATACCCATTCGCTGACTCAAAGATACCATCCTCATACGGTATCTTATAGGGAATGGTATCCTGCGCTGATTCCGGTATTTCACCCCTGACTTTGGCCTTTCTGACTGCCTTTTCCAATTCTTTTTTGACTTTTGGGTCTATCGGCCCTTTCATCGGGATTGTGATATGCTTTTTCCCTATCTTTATCTCCGATGTCTCCCCTGCCGCCTTGATCTGAGCGGCCTCTTTCTTTGTCTTACCGGCAAACAAGATTCTTTCCACCTCCCGCTGTACTCTCTCTTCCTCTTCCAATAATTCATATAGATTATTGGTCTGATATGGTCTGTCTGTGCACCGCACAAAATGGGTCTCATAAAAGAACTTGAGATATTTTTCCACACCCATGCCATTTTTCTTATACATGATGCAGATGACAAAAGGGGCTGCAGTAATGCTCAGCCCCATGAGAGATGCCATGATATCCATCTCTAAAAAAATACGCATGACCAGGAATACCGGCAGCCCAATGACTATCCCGATCGTAAATGCTGCTATCTGACGCTTGGTCAGATTTAACCCAGGGATAGTCTTTCTGACTTCCGAAAAGTCTTTTGTCATATTTACATATGCCATGTTTATATCCATTCCTTTCGCTTCGCTCAGGCACAAAACGTAATGAAAATG
>ERZ777305.1230-NODE-1230-length-32670-cov-18.676039_pt1 | contig 32670 bp, 25 predicted proteins | sample MGYA00374965_ERZ777305 | MGnify/ENA primary metagenome ERZ777305 (study PRJEB29328, sample SAMD00013331) | mouse gut metagenome | study: EMG produced TPA metagenomics assembly of the Metagenome analysis of fecal microbiota from mouse which was promoted... | reverse complement strand
AAATGAATGGCAATGAATGTATTTGAATATCAGTGAATATATGGCAAAATACTAAATGATTTTTTCTCGCACAATCATATGGGTGTCAAATTTATTTCAGAATGGCTGATTTCTTGATGGCTTGGTTGCGCAGGTCTTCGTTGCGGCTCAGCTTCTTTCCGTAAGGGAACGTGTAGCTGAGCGTCAGCGATATGCTGCGGTCAAGCCAGCCGGTCCAATCCCATTCACTCGATGAATAATTATGCGAGTCATAGGTGCGGTATGCTCGACCCTTGCTAAACCAGTTCCGGAAAAAAACATTGACATTGAAATCGCCAAGAGCGTATGTGGCCATAATCCCATAGGCGCACCGACGGCGGTGTACATATCCGCTTGTATTTATCACATGTTTGTCAGGGGCTTGATAGAACAATGTGACTGATGCGTTGCTCAAATAATATGTTGCATTTGCCAGCCCTGAAAATGAGGTGGCACGCATAGGATGAATCCCCGTGCATATTCCCCTTCTTACCCAACCTGACGCGTATATCAACAATGAATTGTTAAGAAGCCGTAATGTCGCAGATACGCTTGCCGAAAGCCCCTGTTCATTGTTTTCGTCACTGAATGTGCGGATTATGCCGTCATGACCGGGAAGGGTATAGAAACGGTAAGTCGGCATATTGACAGTTTTTTCATACCCCATAGCAGCCGACAGGCTGAACGCATTGGTGGGAATAAGACTATATGACAACTTAAGAGTCGGTCCATACATGTTTTTCATACCGGGATTACCCTGTATCCACAGGAGTTCGTTGCTTTGTACGAGCGCGGTGTTCGTGAAGTTCACTTGCGGATGCGAGTTATTCCACCGCGCTTCAAGACTCAAGTTGTTTTTGGAATTGATCTTGTATTGCAAATCCAAACCCAACCGTGGATTCCATTCGTTCATGATGTTCGTGCCGTTCAGACGTCCAAGAACGTAAGATACTCCTACACGTGAATACAGGCTCAAACCGAAACTCCAGTTATGCATATACTCGAGAAAAAGCATGCTTTCCGACGAAAGCAGCTTCTGGGTGCCGTCGTATGAACCTGAATAATCAGTCTTGTAAATTTGCGCGTATGAACTGAGCATCGTACGTAATGTGTTGTCATGCCCCAAGTCCTTTGAATAATACACCGTTATTTGGGGAGAATAGCTTTTTTCCCTGTTGGCGTTGATAATGGGGGATTCTTCTCCGAGACGGTAAAAGGAACTCTGTCGGTTGCCGGAATGTGAAAAACTCCAGATGGCGTTCAGGAAATTGTCCTTGGGCAGAAAGAAACGATAATTCCCTTCCGCTGCAACGTTGATGGACTGGTTGGGGTCGTCCGACACCGCTTCGGTGGACGGAATTATGCCGTCTGAAAAAACCACCGCCGAGTTCCTGCGGATTTCGGGAACACCGTTACGGCTGAAGGATACGGTATGGCTGATGTAAGAACCGGTTCCTTGATAAGCGGCCCTTAAAGATGCCGACTGTGAGTTGCTCCGACCTTTAAATCTGTCGGTACTTGATATGCGGGAAACCTCATCGTAATGCCTGCCGTCAAAATCAAAGTCCCGGAAAACCTCGTGTTTGTAATCCCTGTATTTATGTTTCCACGAACCTGACGCTGACGCGGAAGCGTCGAAAATCCATTTCTTATAGGCAAATTTCTGATATACGCTCCCTTCGACAGATTCATCGTTCAGCATACTTGCAAAAGCGGTCATTTTCGTATATCCACCCCATTCATAGTGCTGCATAATGAAATTCACAACGTGCGCTGCGCTGTTGAAACGCGGATCCTGCGGGTATTCAAGCACCTCAACCCGCAAAACGTCTTCAGGACGCAGTGCCTGTGCGTCCTGTGCAGTAGCCGGGACATAGTCGATAAAGATGTCCACGCCGTCTCCGGCAGAAGTGTTTATGGAATTGTCCACAGGAGAGACCCTGAGCTGTGGAATCTGCATATGCAACAGAAGGCTTTTGGCATCATACGCGGCCTTCTTCACCTTCTTGCCCGGAATATACTCGACACCGTATTTCACAACCCGCTGCGTGCTGCCCTGAACCACAATCTCATCCAACGTGGTCGCCGTGCTGTCCGGCACCTCTTCCGCCCAAGAATATAACGTGAACGACGCAAACAATAATGTTAATAATTTTTTCATACTATGTTTTGTGTTTAGAGGGTAAAATGATATGTATATCATACTCTTTATTCAGATACATACAGCCAATAATTCCGTCTTAATCTTCTTCATCTCGTCTACACCATCGTCCACAACGAAGCCCTGAACTTTCATTTTGATACGAATGATTCGAATGCATCTTTGTTTTTATCCGGATTCTCGATGATGGTGCGGTACGTATCTTTCCGTTCAGACGGAACAAGGAAGAATGCCTCAGTGATGCCGTTGAAGAATATATGCTTTTCTCCAAAAGGTACAATATAGTTATATTTGCTCGTTTTCATAGGCAGCAGATTTTAATTGTCAAAAACATAATGACTACTAAACACCGGCAAAGATATAACATTTTTTGAAAGAAACAAAAAACTCACAATATTTTTCTTAAAAACCGGTTTTCAGGTTACCTGCTCTCAACAGGCAAGTGCAAAATTAGCGAAAATGTCTTAAGAATTCATTTTCTCACGAGTTCTCCGATTCAATTTATTCTGCACTTTTTTATAATTATTTGGGGTGTAACTAATGCAAAATCAGTTCCTTTCGGGATAACTACCTTTGGTCGGGGGGGTGAAATTGTTTTTCGGTGGGGAGGGGGCACAAACCCATAGCCCCTCCCCACCGAAAAACAATTTCACCCTGTCGCCTCAAAAAAAATGGTGGTTACACAATGTAAAAATTGCGTTTTGACTTTAGAGGTTACTAAGCTACCAGCCTTCGTTTTGCGTGAGATTGCGGTTGCGGTCCATTTCAACAAGAGGAATCGGCCAAAGCTCGTGGCGCGGCTGATAAGCACGTGTGTACATCAGATCTCCGAATATGTCCGTTGCGTCCTTCACCGACTCCTGCAGGAGTCCCCACCGACGCAGATCCCAATAGCGTTGTCCCTCACCGGCAAGTTCACAGGCACGCTCTTTGCGTATTCGGCAGCCCATGTCTTCCTTGCCTCCTACGGCAAGATGCGGACTGCCTGAGTTCAGGCCGGGCATGCCTGCCCGCGCCCTTATCTTGTTGACTTCCGCTATCGCCTTGCCTACGGCGCCAGTTTCGTTGTAGGCTTCGGCAAGCATAAGAATCACGTCCCCGAGCCTGATAAGAGGAAACTCATATGGAGTGCGAGTGTATTCGCCCCAGTATCCGTCAAGATTCCCGGTAGGAATCCATTTTCGCCAGAAATATGAGTTCCATCCTTCCGAGTTACGGATGAATGCCATAGCCTCCATCGGCGCGCCGCCTTTGGCCGGGTCGGCCAGCACGAACTGCTTGTCCATCGGATTGGAACCTGCGTCTGTGCCGAGATAATGCGAATAAGGGGTTATCACATTCAGGCACAGACGAGGGTCGCGGAGCCTATAGGCATCCATAACTTTGGTGGTGTCGCAGTCAAGCGTACTTGTAACTACCGTGCTCCCCTGGTCTATGGCCACGCACATATACTTCCTCCGGAGTTCGGGGCCGCCGGAGCTGAAACCGGGGAAGATGTCGTCCCAGTCAAAGGGAGAGCCGTCAATGTTATCATACATGTCCACAAGGGTCGTGGAAGGCACTATGCGGTTGGATGCAATCAGCCGCATAACAGACTTGTTGCCGAAATAAGACACGATGTCGAGGGCATTCCCTGCGGTGTTCCCGTCTATTGACTGGATGGAGAATATCATCTCGTCGCTGTGCCGTCCGTTATAGAGCCTGAAGAGGTCGTCATAGTCGGGATGGAGTGCGTACCCGTAGTCGGCAGACTTGCCATAGACTATCTCCTCGAAGTCGGATATCGCCTTTTCCCATTGGCGGTCGAAGAGGTACACCTTCCCCCTGAGCGCGTACGCCGCGCCTCTGGTGGCTCTCCCCAGATTCTCGGCATCCCATCTGACAGGCAATTTACGTATGGCGTCGTCGAGGTCTTCAATCACATGACGGCGTATCTCCTCCGCCGTGCTGCGAGGATTCCTGAGATTGGCGAACTGTTCGTTTATGTCGCATGTCTCATCGTAATACGGCACACCGCCCCAGCAATTGAGCATACGGAAATATGCCATTGCACGCAAAAACTTGGCTTCGCCGGTAACGCGGTCGATGGTCTCGCCGCTAATCGGCATTCCGGCCACTTTGCGTATCACCGTGTTGGCCCGATGCACGAGTTCATAAAGATTCTGCCAATGGTTCTGCACCCCTCCGCTTGCCGATGAAAACGCCGTGCCTCGGGAAATGTCAGCCCAAGGAGATGTGCCGTCGGCCAGGTCGGAACACATGTCAAACGTGAATTCCATTCCGAAGCACCATGGTGCTTTCATAGCCGCATACATGCCTAATGCGGCCTGACGGGCATGCTCTTCGGTCTGCCAGAATGTCTTTTCCGACATCTGGTCGGACGGCGTGTAGTCAAGGCTTTCGCATCCGGTGAGCGCCAGAAGCGGAAACATGCCAAGGATGCAAAAAACAAAAACATATATTTTCTTCATCATAATTCTACTGTTTAACTGGTAATCAGAAAGTTATATTTACTCCGACAGAATACTGGCGCACAGCGGGATAACCGACATTGGCACCGATTTCCGGGTCAAAACCGGGAAATCCGGTTATGGTGAAAAGATTGTCGATGCTCGCGTAAAACTTGAGGTTCTCCACGAAGAACTTACGTGTAATCCTCTGCGGAATCGTGTAGCCAAGACGTATGTTCTTGCACCTGAGATAGGCGGCATTATGCACGAATGCATCGCTCGCCACATCGTTTTTCGGATTTGCGTTGTTGCGGAGAATGGGATATTTGGATGAATACGGATTCTGCGGAGTCCAGGCGTTGTCGGCAATGTCTTTGTTCAAAGACTGCCCCATAACGGTCGTGAACCTGAACGCCTGGTTATTGTAGTAAACATAATGGTTTCCCGTGCCCTGAAGCATTATTCCGAAATCGAATCCGTTCCACTGCAAGGCGAAACTTGCGCCGTAGGTGAAACGCGGAAGCTGGCCGTGGCCTATCTCCACACGGTCGGCGGCATCCAGACGACCATCCCCGTTGGCATCGGCATAAAGGAAATCCCCGAGTTCCGGACGTTGGTATGTGGCAAAATAGTCAGGATTGCGGTCTACAAGCGATTGTACATAATCAAGGTCGGCCTGATCGCGGACTATGCGGTCAACGGTAATAAGATAGAGCTGGTTGATGGGCCTTCCCTCTTGGGTTTTATACACTCCGCTGATTGAAGGCGTGTCGCCTTGGAACTTCGTAACCCTGTTGTTGACGAATCCCATATTGAAGCCTATCTGGTAACCGACCTTCCCTATGCGGTCATACCAATTGATGTCGAATTCCACGCCTCTGTTGTTGACTTCACCCGCATTCTGGTCGGGGACAATGCTCGTCCCGTGTTCCAGCGGGGCAGGCAGGGATATGAGTATTCCTTTCGTGTCTTTGTTGTAGAAGTCTATGCTCCCGGCAAGCCGGTTGCCCAACAAAGAGAAGTCCACTCCGACGTCGGCCATATATGTCTTTTCCCACGTCAGATCCGGATTTGCAAGAACAGTCTGCGCAAGTCCGCCCACCACCGTGCCGTTGAGCACATAGTTGGCCGTGGAATAAAGGGACTGATACATATATAGGCTTGTAGTGGCATTGTTGCCGAGCGAACCGTATGAGGCCCTTATTTTCAATTGGTTCAACCATACTGATGCGTTCCTCATAAAACCCTCGTCTGAAATCCTCCAAGCCGCGGATACCGACGGGAAATAACCCCATCGTCTGCCGGGAGCGAACCTTGACGACCCGTCGGCGCGCATATTGGCTTCAAGGAAATACTTGCTGTCCCAACTCAGGTTCATGCGACCGAAAAAAGAACGCATGGCCCATTCATCGTACGTTCCGGAGACCTCCCCGTTGGTGGTCCCGGCATCGATTCCGGTAAGGGAAGAATCCACAAGGTCATATTTCCTGTAATAGTCGCGGTCATAATGGTTGTATTCCTGGCTCATTCCCGCAAACACCGAAGCGTCGAGCTTTCCGAGACTCAGGTCGTAGCGCGCCGTGAGTTCAGAAGACCGGAAAGTGTTCTGGTAGTTGTAACGGCGTATATAGGTGCGCACAGTCCCTTCCCGAATCAAGACAGGGCCGTCAAACGTGAATCTGTACAAATCACGGTCGCACAGATGGTGTTCCACTTTGCGTTGCCAATAGTTGAGCGCAAAAGCCCCTTGTACGACAAGTCCTTTCACGGGACGCACAGAGGCGAACAGTTTGGCCACCGTGCGGAACGTCTTCACAGGGAATTCGGTCTTGTAGAACCATTGACGGCGATACGGATTGAAGTTGCTGACATTCTCCTCTTCGGGGTTCTGCACTCCACCGTACAGTCCGGTGGCCGGATCATAAAGAGTCATTCCCGGCACGGTATTGAACGCGCCTGACCCGAATATCACGTCTCCTCCCGCCGTGGCATTTTCCGACGATGGGTTGTTTTTGTCAAAATAGCCGAACAGATTGGCTCCCAGACTCAGCCACGGCTTTACCTTGACATCTATGTTTGCCCTTAGCTGATAGCGTTGATAATCTGTGTAATAAATCATCCCCGGATTGTTTACGTATCCGACGGAAAGATTGTAATTCACCGTTTTGCCTCCCCCGTAGACCGACAGATCATGCTTCTGCACCACCGAGGGATTGCGGTAAATGTGATCCTGCCAGTCGGTGTTGGGATACACGGTCGGATTACGGCCTGCATCGTTGCGCCATTCGTCTATCTTCCCTTGCGAGAACCTCGGCGCCTGACCGTTGGCCAAAAGCCCGGCGTTCTGTATTTCCATAAAATCGGCATAGTCGGTAACGAGGTTCATCCGTTTTGCCACTGTCTCGAACGACACATTGCCGCTGTAAGTAACCCTCGGTGCCCGTTCGCTACCCTTTCTTGTGGTAACGAGTATCACGCCGTTTGCCGCCCTCGAACCGTATATGGCCGCTGAAGCGGCATCCTTGAGAATCGAAATATTCTCGATGTCTCCGGGATTAATGTCGCTCAGGGATATTCCGGTCATGCCATCCACCACCACGAGAGGGGCGGCATCATTGAGCGTGCCTTGTCCTCGCACCCGGATGCTCTGCGATTCATATCCGGGAGTGGTGCCTCCGGAGTTTGACACAGTGAGTCCCGGAGCAAGTCCGGCCAACGCGTTGGTTACGTCTGTCAGCGGACGGTCTTCGAGTTCTGATCTGGATACCGAAGACACAGCTCCGGTAAGGTTTGCCTTTTTCTGGGTAGCGTAGCCTACCACCACCACTTCATCGAGAGTAGAGCCGTCCTCTTCCATGACAACGGCATAATCGTCTTTTCCCGGTTTCAGGCGTATCTCGACCGGAACGTATCCGAAATAAGACACTTGCAGCGTGCCTTTCTCCGGAACTCCGTCCAGGACGAAAAGGCCGTCGGCATCAGTGGTTGTGGCGACCGTCCCTTTCTTCTTGAGACTCACGGCAGCACCAGTAAGAGGTTCGCCCTTGCTGTCCGACACGATGCCATGAATCTGACGGACGAGCTGCTTCGGCATGTCATCGGCCTTAATGCCAAAGCCGACCGCGACAAACATTAAAAGCAACAGGAATGTTCTGTTCATTTCGGTGGGTTATTGTGGTTTTCGGCAAAATTAACCACAAAAACATTACCGACACAGAGATTGCCAACAGACAGCCGAAAAGTGCCAATGAACGCACATCATAGCCGCATCAGGCTATGGCAGTCGGGTTGCAGGGCGGAATCAGTCCGTCTGTATGACAAGATAATTGGAAAGGCTCCAGAAAAGGTCTGAATTGAGGATATGAAGGAAAGTGCGCTCCCCTTTCCCCGACATGGAATAGGAACTTTCAGGATGCTGAGTGAGTATTTTGGGCTTTTTCGCACCGATTCTGATGTATTCAGCAGTGCGTTTGTCGCATGTCCTGAAACGCGATTTGTCAGCCCCGTCTTTGAGCACCTTTGTTTTCCTCAGGAATCCGGTCTCGATGATGCCCTGCTTTTTCAGATTGGCCTTACTGTCGATTATTACGTAGCCGGCGTTAAGTTCGTTTTCAAGCTTGACGGAAACGGATTTTGCCGAATCCAGCTCAGAATAGGCCGTGGCTACGGTGCTGCTGAGCGAATCCACAGTGATGCTGAGAGAGCCGATATGCCGTCTTGCGTCCGTCAGCTGCCTGTTCAGCTCTTCTATTTCAGACAGTTGGGAATTGACCTGTTTCCTCAGAATGTCTATTGTTGACTGAAGGCCTTCGTTGAACAATGACGACTTCTTCAGTCTGGACTCCATTTCTGAAATCTGCCTGTTGCGTTTCTGAAGCGTGGCTTTGACTGATGCTATGTCAGCAAGAATCCTTGAACGGCGGAAAGAATCTTCGCCGCCTCTTTTGTCCGTCGAGCTTAGCAAGCCCTCCAGACGCCTTATCTCCTCCAGATCGCACGTTACATCCCGGACAAGCGAGAAGAGCTTGTCCCGCTCCGACACTGCGGCGGCAAGCTCCTGCTTGGAAGCTTCCATAAGGTTGTCCGGCGCACCGTCGGGCTTAGGGCCGCTGCATGAACAGAGCAAATACACGCATATCAATATGTAGGCACCTGTTTTCATTTGATTTTCAGAAAATGACTTGAATTCCGATGCAAAGATAGCGTGTTTTCAAGAGACAAAAAAATGAAACGCAAATAAACGACCGGAATCCGCCAATCAACTACGCCCGTTCCCGCTTGCCGGATAGAAAGGGATGTTGTAATTTTGCGGGATGAAATACACAGACAAGAAATCCGTCTTGGTCTCTGACCTGTTTTTCTGCGCGGTGTTCATTCCGGCAATGCTTGCGTTGGGGCCTGCAGGACATTGGTTTGCACAATGGCCGGCATTCGCCATGACCGTAACCGTCTTTATGGTTTCAACGTATTTCGTAATCACGCGTGTCAACTTCCCTGAGCTTATAATCTCACGCAGATACGTAAAAATCGCCATAGTAGTTTCCATCCTCATATTGTGCAACTACGCATTGACATGTTTCCCTCTGCCGAAAATCGACTTTGTAACCCCTGCGATGAGCGCATACCAGACAAGGGTGAGGGACTATGGCATATCGTTGAGCCTGTGGATGATGTTTTCGCTTGTCGCATGCTATTCCTTCACGATGTCGTTCGTGAAAGAGCTTTATGACCGTCTTCTTCTGCAGAAGAAGGCTGAACATCAGCGCGACAAGGCAAAACTTGCCGTGTTCAGGGCGCAAATCAGCCCCCATTTCCTTTTCAACACGCTCAATACCCTGTACAGCCTCGTCTTAGGCACATCGCAAAAAGCCGAAGTGGCTTTCGTGAAATTCACTGAGATACTCAAATACACTTATACTTCAATCGACAAAGACAAGACGACTGTAGAAGCCGAAGCGAACTACATAAACAGCTACATCGACCTCCAGAAGATAAGGCTCGGCGACTGCACCAAAGTGGTTTTCTCAAAAGAAATCGATGACTCCGGAATGGAAATACCGCCCATGATATTACTGACACTCGTTGAAAACGCGTTCAAATACGGAAGTTCCACCAGCCGTGAATGCACTGTATGCATCTCGGTATCACTGAAAAAGGGAATACTTGAGTTTGAATCGTACAACAAAATCATGAAAAACAGCGAAGAGTTCAGAAGCGACATGCCTGTAGGGATGGAAAACTGCCGTGCCACGCTGTCTGCGTTCTTCCCCGGAAAACATTCCTTGGATGCTTTCGAGGAAAACGGCGGCTATAGAGTCAGACTCAGCATTGACCTTAGAGACCGTTTGGCTATCTGAGCCCATTCAATCGGAAACACTTATCCGATATGCCAAAAGTCGATTTAACACTCTTACTTACAACAACAGGACACACAATGAAATGCGTAGCGATAGACGACGAACCGCTTGCTCTGGAAGTGATCAGCAAATTCTGCCGACGCATAGGCGGGATGGAAGTCAGTGTTTTCGTAGATCCGGAGAAAGGTCTACATTTCATACAGGAAACCGCCCCTGAACTGGTTTTCCTCGACATAGAGATGGAAAACGTCAGTGGCCTTGACATAGCCCGCAGGCTTCCGGAAAACACATGCTTCATATTCACAACCGCATATCTCGACTATGCCCTTGACGGATTTGAACTCGATGCGGTTGACTATCTGCACAAGCCCTTCCCATTCGACAGGTTCCGAGCCGCTTATGAAAAGGCACTCAGAAGAATTGCCGGCATTAACCTAAAGGCAAATGCAGAAGAGTACATCGTAGTGAAGCAGGAATACAACAATGTCCGGATTCCTTTGGCCGACATACTTTACATCGAAGCCATGGAAGGCTATTCAAAGATATTCAAGGTTTCGGGCGGGTGTGTGGTATCGCGCATATTATTGAAGAAGGTAATGGGTATGCTGCCCGAAAAAGGCTTCCTGAGGATACACAGGTCTTTCGTCGTGCCTACATCGAAGATAGAAAGCTACTCCAAACAGTCGGTAAGGCTAATCGGGGGCAAGACTCTCCCCGTAGGACGCCAATATGCATCGGAAATCGGCTCCAACATCTGACAAACAAAAAAACTCTGGCGGGCGTCTCACGACGTCCGCCAGCCCTCTAACTATGAAAGAACGAGTTCTCATTCGAGAGAAAACTCTGAATTGCGTCTATTCCATATCGCCGTATCCGCTTCCGTCCATAGGCTCGGAATCCTGATGGCGCCCAGGCTTCGACTTCATATTGCCGAACGAATACTTTATCGTCAGCTGAATGCGTCTTCCGCCTCTCCATCGTTCTGAATACTGCGAATAGTCGATGTCGTTGACCGTGTTCTTGAACTTGCGGGAATCGAACAGGTCGCGGCAATTGAGCGACACCGACCAGTTGCCGAAGGCCCTGCGCAGACCGAGGTCTACGCTCCAGCCGCCCTGATGTGAGCCCTGAGCCTCAAGATGCTTTGAACTGTAGCGGCCTGTGGCCTGGAAATTCAGGTTCCAGGGAAGCCGCACAGTGGCCATGCACCGGATGTCCCATGCAAAAGAGTTCTGTTTGTCTCCGCTGAGAGTAACGGGATTGCCGAAATCATCCTTAAGCGTGTAGTTCCAGGCCGAAATATGGTTGTTGTAGAGATTCACCGTAGTGGTAAGGTCGAGGCGGGACTTGAACAGATTGTTCTTCACCACAAACTCAACACCTGAGTTGGCGACCTTCGACACATTGGCGTAAGTGGTATACATCACGTCGCCGGAAAGATAGCTGATTCGGTTTATGACGTTGTCAGAAGTGCGCATATAAGCCGATACGGAAATCATATGGTATGTCCAGCTCTTGATGTAGTTGAGTTCAAAAGCGTTGGAATACTGCGGCTCAAGCTCAGGATTACCGAACCGTATATTGGTGGGATCGGAAATGTCGCGGAAAGAATTGAGCTGACCGCCCCATGGACGTCGTATGCGCCGCGTATAATTTATCTGGAGTTCATTGTCATACGGCAATGCATATGAAATGTATGCCGACGGGAACAATGCGAAATTGTTTTTCTTGTACCAGTCCGCGTCGTCGGCCGATTCTCCGTATGCCAAAGACTTGGTGCTCACCTGCCAAGCCTCACCACGAAGACCTGCCGAGAAACTGAAATTCTTCACCTTTCCGCCCAAAGTGAAGTAAAGGGCAGATATGTTGTTGTTGTATATGAAACGGTTGAAAAGCTCCGGAACCACCGACTGGTCGGCTGCCGATGTCCCCTCACGGGTCGTTACCGGCGTGTTCTCATGATTGTAATTGCCGTTGAAACCGGCCTCAAGTTTAAGCCACGGAAGGATCTGGTTTGTGTAATCCACCTTTGCCTCGTATGAATTGACGTTGATGGACTGATCCTGCTCCTGATAATTGTCGGAAAGGATCTCTCCCGGGAACTCCTGTTTCTGCAGATAGCTTTTCCACGAAGGGCCTCCCCAATGGTTGTAGGACGCCATTATGTCGAGCGTGTGCGAATCGCTCCATTTCCTTGTATATCCCAATTCGGCATGCGCCCCTCGATTGTCGCTCTTGTTGTGTGCAAACTGCGTGTTGTCTGTCCACTGGCCGGGGATGTCTGACTCGTAGTCAGTGGTGGTCTTCCCCCATCGATGTCCGAACATTCCAAAAGCGTTCACGTAGAAGGCATCCTTGTCAGTAAGATGGTAAGTCGCACCAGCCCGCAAGAAAAGGTTGTTGCCGTGGTTGCGTCCGTCCGCCTCAGAGTTAAGGAAGCTTCCGTCAGTATAGTCGCGCAGCGTCTTGGAGCCGTTCTTGCCGTGGCGCATGCGGAAACCGACGCTGGCATAAGCCTCCCACTTCGGGTCGGAATAGTTGATATTCACAGAAGCGTTTCCTCCGCCCTGGGAATTGGCCCCGAGCTCGGCACTTCCGAAATAGCCACCCCTGCGGTCTTTCTTCAATATGATGTTGATGATTCCGGCCGTGCCCTCCGGGCTGTATTTCGCCGATGGGTTGGTGATTACCTCTATTCGCTCAATCGATTCTCCCGGAATCTGTTCGAGAATCTGCGCCCGGTTGTCGGCGGTAAGACCAGACTCCTTGCCGTTAATCCACACGGTAACCGAACTGTTGCCGCGAAGCGACACCTCGCCGTCCTGATCCACCTCTACCGATGGTATGGACTCAAGCAGCTCGCTTGCCGACTGGCCGGCGGCCATTATGTTGGCATCGACGTTGAACACCTTCTTGTCAAGTTCAAAACGCATCTGGGAACGGACGCCTTCTACCACTACCTCTTGCAGCAGCTTGGTGTCGTCGGCAAGACGCAGAGTGCCAAGGTCGATGTTCGCTCCCGCCACTGCAACAGGCCGTTCCTGGTCAATGTTCCCTACGCTCGACACCCTCACTATGTATTTCCCGTCCTTCACTCCGGAAAGGCGGAACCGTCCGTTCTCGTCGGTGTTGGCACCGACGGCAAGCGGCTTGTTGGTCTTCGCGTCTATCAGCTGCACCGTGGCAAACGCAATCGGGTCGCCGCTCCCCTTTTCAAGAGCGATTCCGGAAATGTCGCCTTTCGCATATGCCATCGCGGGAAGCAATGCCATAGCAGCAAGAATCTTTATATGTCTTTTCATTTGGTTGACTTTGGTACGTAAGATACGCAATAGGTTGGAGCCGGACACACAACGGATGCCCGTCGATTAATCCGACAAGGCGGCCTCCTGATGGTTTAATCGCACCCTTAAAAATATGATGAAAATATGTCGTGGCACGAAAACCCCAATATCGGCAAAAATGATTAATTTTGCAGTTTGAACGCAGCAGTTTCCGCAGTTGCTAAACAAAAAACCAGACTATGCGCATCATCAAACGCCTGCATTGGTTCGTGCTGAAGAGCTTTCTTCCGTTGTTCGCGATGACTTTTTTCATCGTGCTCTTCATCGTGCTCATGCAGTTCCTGTGGAAATACATCGACGACCTTGTGGGAAAGGGACTTTCACTCGAAGTTCTCGCCGAACTGTTCTTCTACGCAGCTGTGAGCATGGTGCCAATGGCACTGCCTCTTGCCATTCTGCTGGCAAGCCTCATGACTTTTGGCAACTTCGGCGAAAAGTTCGAGCTGACGGCAATGAAGGCCTCGGGAATCTCACTTGTCAGAGTGATGGCACCGCTCATCGTCCTGATAGGCGGCATAGCCGTCGGCGCGTTCTTCTTCCAGAACAATGTGCTTCCGACCGCGCAGGTGAAGATGTGGACGCTGCTTTTTTCAATGAAGCAGAAAAGCCCTGAGCTGGAGATTCCGGAAGGCGTGTTCTACGACAAGATTCCCGGCTACAATCTGTTCGTCAAGGAAAAGGACAAGGAGACAGGCATCCTGTACGACGTGATGATATATGACGTGAGCCGAGGTGGCGACCAAGGGACAATACTCCTCGCAGACTCGGCCCGGCTCGCCTTCACTCCCGACAACCGCTATCTGTATCTCCATCTTTACCAAGGGGAACAGTTTGAGAACCTCCGCGACCAGACATCAAGAGACGCCAACGTGCCGTTCCGTCGTGAGACTTTCTTCGACAAGCAAGTGCTGATTCCATTTGACGCAAACTTCAACCGCCTTGACGACAATTCTATGAGGAAACAGTATGTCGGGAAGAACATCTCGGAGCTGCATCATACAATAGACTCAGTCAACCTAAGGCTTGACTCGATAGGACGCGATTATACCCGCGAACTACACAACGGGCCGCTTGCCATACTGAACGGCCACCTAAGAAGCTTCTCCAGTCCGGGCATACAGTCAGCTCCTGATGAAGTCAGGGACAAAAAAAGCCCGCTGATACTCGACTCGCTGCTCTCAAAACTCGACGACAGCGGAAGGCGTATGGTCGTCGAGGGCGCGATGCAGAGCATACGCCGCGAACGCGACGACTTTGAATTCAAGGGAGCTACGATGGCGGACGACCGCAAAATCCTGCGCCGGCATGAAATAGAGCTTCTGAAGAAGTATACGCTTTCTGTGGCTTGCCTGATCATGTTCTTCATCGGCGCGCCGCTCGGAGCCATAATACGCAAGGGCGGCATAGGGACTCCTCTCGTCATTTCCGTTTTGCTTTTCCTTGTGTATTACATAATAGACAACACCGGCTACAAGATGGCCCGCGACGGACGCTGGATCGTCTGGATCGGAATGTGGCTCTCCACAGCCATCCTCGCCCCGTTGGGCATATATGTAACTTACAAAGCGATGAACGACTCTTCCGTCTTTGACAAAGACCTCTACATCTCCTTGCTCAAGAAGATTTTCGGCACCAGGACAAGCCGTAAAGTCTGCTACAAGGAAGTCATAATCAACGACATCTCGGAAAACGAGGCAATAAGCCGCCTGTCATCCCTGCGGGAACGCGCATCAGCATACGTGCAGAGACACACATCTGCCCAAAGCTACATCACTTACTGGATGCGCGGCTACGACACCTCAGAGCTGAAGGAGATTTCTTCACAGCTTGAAGCAGACGTGGCCTATATGGCCGACTGCCGCAACCCTATGGCAGTCAACAAACTCATTGACTATCCGGTGCTCCGTATTCTTTGGGCATACCATCCGGCACGCAGGAAATGGCTAAGCCGCACGTTGGCGACGTTCTTCCCTGTCGGAATACCCGTATGGCTATGGGGGCTTCATTCGCAAAAGGTGCTCAAACAAGACCTGCGGCGCATAGTCTCCGTAAGCGACTCAATCATCAGCATCCTCACCGAGCCAAACACAACAAATACCACAAATGTCTCATAACCAGGTGCTGAAACTTTTGCATAATTCATCAGCCGACTGAAGACAGACATATGGTTAAACAATAAAAAACGGCCGCTCTCACGAGTGGCCGTTTTTGTCAGCGACCCGAAAGCCGCTATGTCTTGAACTTAATGAACAAAAATCTATCTTCTTTATTTTCGATAGTTAAACACATTGTGTCCTCTTATTGTTCCAAGCCCATCTGCCTTTAACTTATTTTAATATTGCCAAATCTGACAAAAATCCTACGATTTGAATTGCGAATCATTGGCAATCAACCATTTGGCTATCTGCACGGCATTCAGTGCCGCTCCTTTCTTTATCTGGTCGCCGACAACCCAGAATGCCAGTCCGCAATCGTCGCAAAGGTCTTTGCGCAGACGTCCCACGTAGACCGGATTCTTGCCTGCAATGTCGAGAGGCATCGGATACTCCTTTCTTGAAGGATCATCTACGACCACGAGGCCATCAGCGTTTTCAAAAGCCCTCCTAACCTCGTCAAGGCCGAGAGGCCGCTCGGTCTCAAGCCATATCGCCTCGCTATGGGCCCGCATCACAGGCACACGGACACATGTGGCCGACACTCGTATGTCGGAATGCATGATCTTCTGCGTCTCGTGATACATCTTCATCTCCTCCTTAGTGTAGGCATTTTCCATAAACACGTCCACCTGAGGGATAAGATTGAAAGCGAGCTGGGCAGAGAACTTCTCAATCCGAGGCTCCTCCCCTTCGCAAAGCTGGCGCGTCTGCATCTGAAGCTCCTCCATACCTGAGGCACCTGCCCCGGAAGCTGCCTGATATGTCGCCACATGCACATGCCTTATGTGGGACAAATCCTCAATCGGCTTCAAGGCCACCACCATCTGGATGGTCGTACAGTTAGGGTTGCCGATGATGTTGCGCGGGCGGTCGAGCGCATCGACACCGTTGACTTCAGGCACGACGAGCGGAACGTCCTTGTCCATACGGAACGCGCTGCTGTTGTCAATCATCACGGCCCCGTGGCGAGTGATGGTATCAGCATAAGCCTTTGACGTCGAAGCTCCTGCGGAGGTGAACGCAATGTCCACTCCGCGGAAGTCGCTTTCCTCAGTCAGCTCCTCGACCTCGTATTCTTTCCCCCGAAAGGAATAGACACGCCCCGCACTCCTGCTTGAACCGAAAAGACGCAATGAGCCGACCGGAAAATCCTGTTCGTCAAGCACACGGAGGAACTCCTGGCCAACGGCACCGCTTACGCCTACTATTGCTATGTTCATACCAAATAATATTCCGATTTCAGGTCATTGCTTGCCGGAAGTGGCAACCTTGCGGTCAATCTTCTTCACCAGACCCTGAAGCACATTGCCCGGACCGAGTTCAACGAACTCATCCGCTCCGTCGGCAATCATTGCCTGCACATCGTAAGTCCAACGCACAGGGGCGGTCAACTGTTTTATCAGATTGGCCTTTATCTCCTCCGGATCAGTGTGGGGTTTGCCGTCCACGTTCTGATACACAGGACACAACGGCACCTGGAAATCCGCCGCAGAAATGGCCTCGGCAAGTTCTTCGTGTGCCGGCTGCATAAGCGGACTGTGGAAAGCGCCTCCGACTTTCAACTTCATGGCACGCTTCGCTCCTGCTTCAAGAAGTTTTTCGCAGGCTTTGTCTATTCCCTCGACAGTGCCTGAAATCACCACCTGGCCCGGGCAGTTGTAGTTGGCCGGAGCAACAGTCTCGTCGATTCCCGCACACACTTCCTCCACCTTTTCATCAGGCAATGCAAGAACAGCCGCCATTGTAGAAGGACGGGCCTCGCAGGCCTTCTGCATAGCGTGCGCACGTTTGGAGACAAGCCTAAGACCCTCCTCAAAAGAAAGGGCACCGGCTGCAACCAATGCTGAAAACTCGCCAAGACTGTGGCCGGCCACCATATCCGGCCTGAACTCCTCACCGAGACTCTTGGCAAGAATCACACTGTGAAGGAATATGGCTGGTTGGGTGACTTTGGTCTGCTTAAGGTCTTCTTCCGTCCCTTCAAACATCAGGTCGGTGATGCGGAAACCGAGGACTTCATTGGCTTTTTCAAAAAGGGCGTGAGCCTCAGGATTGTTGTCGTAGAGGTCTTTGCCCATACCTACGAACTGGGCGCCTTGGCCCGGAAAAACATAAGCCTTCATAGATTTTATTACTGTTTATGTCGGTTTATTGTGTTTGAATAAGGCCGCAAAGTTACAAAAATTTTCCGTAACCATATCCAACAACAGATTTTTTCATCCTCTCACACGAACCGACGGCAAAAAAATGATTAACTTTGCAGTTCCGGCCAAGCACATCAAAACACACTTGCCGCCGGGACACCAAATGAACGAAGCAAAGACAAAGACCGTGTATCTCGGCATGATTGCAGACATCATGCACCCAGGACTCACACGCATAATATCCGAGGGAGCCAAACACGGAGAGCTGGTAGTGGGACTCTTCACCGACCGTGCCGTGGCAAGCCGCAAACGGCTGCCGTTCCTCAGCTACGAGCAACGCCGTGAAGTTGTGGAAAGCATCAAGGGAGTAAGCCGGGTGGTGCCTCAGGACGAATGGAGCTACATACCCAACATTCTGAAGTTTCGCCCCGACTGCCTCATCCATGGCGATGACTGGAAAAACGGGGCAGCGGCAGAAATGCGTCAGAAAGTGTTTGACACTATGGCCGAAATAGGAGGAGAGGTCATAGAGGTCCCCTACACCCACGGAATCAATTCTTCTGGACTTTTCAACGAGGTAAAGGCATTGGGCACCACGCCTGAGGTGCGCATGAAGATGCTTCGCCGCCTGATTGAGGCCAAGCCGATAGTGCGCATAATGGAAGCTCATGACGGCCTATGCGGCCTGATAATAGAAAATCTCGAAGTGGAAAAGGGTGAGCGCGTGGAGGCGTTCGACGGCATGTGGAGCAGTTCGCTCACAGACTCCACATCAAAAGGCAAACCCGACATCGAAGCGGTAGACCTTACAACGCGCCTGCAGGATCTCAACAACATACTCGAATGCACCACAAAACCCATAATCTTCGACGGTGACACCGGCGGAAAAACTGAGCATTTCGCTTTCACCGTACGCACTCTCGAACGCCACGGCGTATCAGCCGTGATAATCGAAGACAAAACAGGGCTTAAAAAGAATTCCCTTTTCGGCACGGATGCGGTGCAGACGCAGGATTCAATAGAAAACTTCTGCAATAAAATCAAAACCGGCAAAGAAGCGCAGATAACAGAAGACTTCATGATTATCGCCAGGATAGAAAGCCTCATTGCCGGAAAGAGCGTGCTGGACGCCCTCCAACGGGCCGACGCTTATGTAGAAGCCGGTGCCGACGGGATAATGATACACAGCAAGGACAAATCCGGCGATGACATCCGTGAGTTCTGCCTCGCATTCAGAGAGAAGCACCGGAAAGTGCCGTTGGTGGTCGTACCTACGACATACAATCATATCTACGAGGAGCAACTCGCCGGTTGGGGCGTGAACGTCGTGATATATGCCAACCACATGCTCAGGGCCGCATATCCGGCCATGAAAGCAGCAGCGACATCGATTCTCGAGAACGAGCGTTCGCTTGAGGCAAACCCGCTCTGCATGCCCATCAAAGAAATACTTGAACTGATACCCGGAACAAAATGATTTCTCCTGGATTTTTCATAAAAAAGCTGCAAAGCCTCGGAACGGATTTCTTCACCGGCGTGCCAGACTCGCTCCTGAAGCCGCTATGCGCATGGATGAAAGACAACCTGGACACCGACGCAAATGTAATCGCCGCCAACGAAGGAGGGGCAATGGCCCTTGCCGCAGGACATTACCTTGCAAGCGGCCGCCCGGCGTGCATATATATGCAGAACTCGGGCATCGGCAATGCCGTGAACCCGCTCCTTTCGCTTCTCGATGCCGACGTATATGGCATCCCGGCACTACTCGTGGTAGGCTGGCGGGGAATGCCTGGCGTGCATGACGAACCGCAGCACGTGAAGCAGGGACGCGTAACACCAGAGCTTTTCGAAGCGATGGACATTCCTTACGTCATACTTTCGGACGAAGAAAACGTAGCCGCCGAACAGATAGAAGCCGCAGCGGGTTTCATCAACGACACAGGTCGCCAAATGGCTGTCATAGTGCGCAAAGGCACATTTGCGCCATTCAAGGCCACCGACGAGCCGCCGCTACCCTATCCGTGCCGCGAAGAAGCCATAAAGGAGATTGTCAAGGCCATCGATCCGGCGACGGCCATTGTCTCTACAACCGGCATGATTTCGCGAGAGCTGTTCGAGCTGCGTGTGGCGCGCGGAGAAGGGCACGGCTCCGACTTCCTTACAGTAGGCTCGATGGGACATGCCTCACAGATTGCCCTCGGCATCGCCCTCGCGGACCGAACCTGCAAAACGGCATGCATCGACGGAGACGGAGCCTTCCTGATGCACCTCGGCGGCACTGCCATAATCGGAAGCAGGAAGCCGGAAAGGTTCATCCACTTCGTGCTCAACAACGGGGCACATGATTCAGTAGGCGGACAAGACACCGTGGCGATGAATACCGACCTACCTGCGATTGCCCTTGCCTGCGGATACCGAACGGCATGCCGGATAGAATCCATTGAAGAAATCAGCAATTCAATCAAAGCCGCTGAAACGTCGCCCGGCCCGCATCTGATTGAAATCAGAGTACGCAAAGGAGCGCGCCCCGACCTCGGAAGGCCCACCACAACCCCGGCGGAAAACCGCGACGCCTTCATCGCTTTCCTTAGAGAAAAACAGAACCGTTAACACTCTCTGCATCCTGAAGTTTCCTCTCTCAACTTTTTATATGATAAAACGAAACATACTCCTCAATCCGGGACCGGCCACCACCACAGATACGGTGAAGATGGCACAGGTGGTTCCTGACATTTGTCCGCGTGAACGTGAATTTGCCGACCTTATGGCAGGAATCAGACGCGATCTCCTGAGAGTGGCACATGCCGACGCGGACAAATACACTTCCGTGCTTTTCTGCGGCTCGGGAACAATCAACATTGACGTATGCCTGAATTCCCTGCTTCCTGAAGGGAAAAAGGCTCTGATTCTCGACAACGGCGCATATTCCGCCCGCGCGGCTGAAGTGTGCAGATATTACCATCTGCCGCACATAGACCTTAAGATGTCTGTATACGAACCCGTCGATATGGAGCTTTACCGACGCACCATCGAAGAGAATACAGACATTGCCATAGTCTACGTAACGCACCACGAAACCGGAACCGGGATTCTCAATCCTATCAGAGAGATAGGCCGAATTGCCCACGAGAACGGCGCGATAATGGTTGCTGACACCACGTCTTCGCTGGGCATGATTCCCCTCGACCTGCGCACCGACAATGTGGACTTCTGTATGGCTTCTGCCCAAAAAGGACTTATGGCGATGACGGGGCTTTCATTCATCATCGGCAGGAAAGACATCATCGAAGCCTCCAAAGACTATCCTACCCGCTCTTATTATTGCAATCTTTGGCTGCAATACGACTACTTCGAGCGAACAGGCGAAATGCATTTCACACCTCCTGTCCAGACCGCCTACGCCCTGCGGCAGGCCATCGACGAGTATTTCTCCGAAGGGGAGCAGGAGAAGTTCGCACGCCACCGCCGCGTCTTTGAAGCGATTTCGGAAGGCGTGGCCAATCTCGGGCTAAAGGAAGCCGTGAAGCCTGAATTCCGGTCAGGGCTTGTGGTTTCCGTACGCTATCCCGACTGCCAGGAATGGGATTTCGGAAAAGTCCATGACTATCTTTACGAGCGAGGCTTCACCATCTATCCGGGAAAAATAGACGGAGCCGACACATTCCGCCTGTGTGCCCTCGGGGCAATCGACACGCCCGACATCGAAGCCTTCTTCAGGACCCTCAAAGAGGCTTTCATACACTTCGGCATAAAGACTGTCAACGATGAAGCCTGAAATCGCCGTTATAATGGCAGCGGGGAAAGGCACCCGCTTCGGGTCGCTGACGGCAGAGATGCCCAAAGGCTTCATCCCCTTCAAAGGAAAACCGATGGTGATTCGTTCGGTTGAAGCCCTCATAGATGCCGGAATAAAGGAGATAATAATCGGCACAGGTTATCATCGCGAGCATTACGAACGTCTTGCGGAGCGGTTTCCGGAAGTGAAGACCGTATTCTCACCTCGCTTTGCCGACACAAACAGCATGGAGACGCTCTACAGATGCCGTGAGGCCATAGCCGGACGTCCTTTCCTGCTGCTTGAGTCCGACATAGTCTATGACATTTCTGCGCTCAAGACACTGATTGACGACCCGCATCCCGACATAATGCTCATAACGCCTGTAACCAAGTTCCAAGACCAGTATTATGTCGACGCTGACAGCAGCGGGAATCTCGCCGGATGCTCCACCGACAAGTCGGAGGTCTCACCTTCGGGCGAACTCGTCGGCATTCACAAAATATCACCAGGATTCTACAAAGCCATGACCGGCTCTTATTCCCGGACTATGGACGAAGAACCCAAGCTCGGATACGAGTTCCAGATATTGAGAACTGCAAAATCATGCTGTCCGATGCACGTACTAAATATGCCAAGGCTGCAATGGTATGAAATAGACGATACGTCAGACCTTGCTTATGCCGAAAAGAACATCGCTTTGACATGAAACCCAAAACACTGATTATCCTCATCACAATAGCCTCAGGCTTGGCCATATGGGCCTTTTCAAAAATCACTGATAGTGCATTCCTGGTTTCAGATTCCGGAAAAGCACAGGAAAGCGCGGTGGAAGACGCTTCACAACTGCTCGACGTAGCCATTCCGTCCTTCCTCCCCTCGCAAATCAAAGAATATGAAGGCTTCAACCTGTCGTTCAACAGCGACAATCATACACCCAACTATGTGAGCTGGGAACTTCTTCCACACGAGACCGACGGCGCACAAAGCCGTCATGACAAATTCTGGCAAGACCCTGAAATAAACGGCTGCCCGGCATCGTCCGACTATACGCGCTCAGGCTACGACAGAGGACACATGTGCCCTGCGGCCGACCAGAAATGGAGTGAAAAAGCAATGACAGACTGTTTCGTCATGGCAAACATATGCCCGCAAGACCGACGCCTGAACGCAGGTGCATGGGCGACGCTTGAAAAAAGGGAACGACAATGGGCTGAAGAAAAAGACGGCCTAATCATTGTGGCCGGACCAATATACGAGGAGTCGGACTGCCTAAGGATAGGTGAAACAAACGTGCGTGTGCCGTCCGCCTTTTTCAAGGCATTCCTTTCACATCGAGGCACAGACACGGAAGCCGTGGCATTCGTATATCCCAATATGCCTGCCCACGGACAGATGCGGGACTATATGATGACCATAGACGAACTCGAAAAAATCACCGGGTTCGATTTCTTCCACGCGCTTCCGGATGACATAGAAGACCAGACTGAATCAACTTTCAACGCTAAAGCATGGAACTGAACACCGACACAATAGCGGCCGTCTCTACCGCTCCTGGCGTGGGAGGCATCGCCGTAATACGAATCTCCGGGCCACAGGCCCTGCCAATATTCGCTCAAATATGGAAAGGGAAAGGCCTGAACGATGCACAGACCCATACAGCCCACTTCGGCACCATTGCCGACTCGCTTGGCCGCCAGATTGACGAATGCGTCGCTACGCTTTTCCGCGCACCGAAGTCATTCACCGGAGAAGACACTGTGGAGATTTCCTGCCACGGCTCGGAATTCATCCAGCGTGAAATCCTGCATGCCGTCATCCGCGCAGGGGCACGCACTGCAGAACCGGGAGAATTCACCCGCAGGGCTTTCCTCAACGGACGAATGGATCTCGCCCAAGCCGAAGGAATAGCCGACCTGATAGCCGCTTCTTCACGCGCCGCCCACGACATAGCCCTTTCCCAGACCAAAGGGGCATTCTCCGCTTCCCTTGAATCCATGCGCGCCAAACTCACGGAACTTGCCTCGCTGATTGAACTCGAACTGGACTTTTCGGAAGAAGACGTGGAATTCGCCGACCGGACGCGCCTGCTCTCTCTTGCCGAAGAGATTCTTGGCACCATCGGAAGGCTTACTGAATCATACTCCGCCGGACAAGCAATGCGCGAAGGGATAGACGTGGCGATAGCCGGCATGCCAAACGCCGGAAAATCGACTCTCCTCAACTGCCTCGTGGCCGACGACAAAGCCATCGTGTCAGACATACCCGGCACTACACGCGACACCATCGAAGCCACTGCCGTCCGGCACGGACTTCTGTTCCGGTTCATAGACACAGCCGGACTGCGCCAAACCGACGACACGATAGAAAACCTCGGCATCCGACGCGCCATAACCGCCCTGCAAAAATCGCGCTACGTGTTTTGGCTAATCGACCCTACGGCAGACATCGCCCCGCAGATGAAGCTATTGCACACACATACGGAATCTCTGCCTGCCGACCGCATATTAATACTAATCAACAAATACGACATCGCCCCCGATGCCGCCACCGGCCTCCGCAATGCCATAGCAAATACCGGCATTGCACAAGACAACATCTTCCTTGTCAGCGCAGCCGAAGGCACAGGTACGGAAAAGGCAATAGAAACCATCGCAAACAAAACCACATCAGGTTACGACCCGATGCGAGAGACGGTAATCGCCAACGCCAGGCACTACGAGACACTCACCAGAGCCGCAGACTCACTGCAGCGCACCATCGACGGCCTCACCTCCGGCCTGCCCTCCGACTTCGTGGCCCAAGACCTTCGAGAAACCCTCACCCACCTCGGCACCATCACCGGCAGCATCACCACCCCCGACCTCCTCACCACCATATTCTCCCGCTTCTGCATCGGCAAGTGACCGACAGTTAGAGATAGGTAACAATAGTTAGGAATAAGTGTCAAGGCGTTCTGTTTGAGCGCCTTTTCTCATATCCGCACTCGGCTGTTTTTATTGGTAGAACCCGTTTCTACCTATTTTTCACTCCATTTTTGAACCATATTTGTTGCTCGTCTGCTACTCGGGTCAAGTCGCTCTGCCTGGTAGTGGATGGTGTATACTATGGTCTACAATGATATACGATGGTATACATATTTGGCTCAATGAGCGGCTCTTTTAATGATTCAAAAATGGCAACTTCAAACATTAGGATCAAAAAAGTTTGCGAGTGGTGCAAAAAGGAATTCTACTCGCAAAAATGCACAACACGTTTCTGTTGTAAACGATGTGCTGAATACGCTTATAAAGACCGTAAGCGTCAGGAAAGGAAGAGTTATACCGAGGCTCAGGTGCAGAAATGCCTTCACGAGAAGGCTCAATCCGAAATCAGCGTAAAAGAATATCTTTCAATTTCGGAAGTTGCAAAAATATTAGGCATTACAAGAGATGGTGTCTATAAGCTAATCTATCGTGGGGTATTAATCGCCTATAAAATCTCTTCACGTTTTACCGTAGTCTTCCGTAAAGACATTGACGCGATGATTGAAGCACGACCTTACGAACGCAAACCGAAAGCGACCTCATTAGCAACCGATGAAAACGGCGAAGCTATCACTGAGTTTTACACTACAAAGGAGATTATCGAGAAGTTCGGGGTGAGCAATTCATGGGTGTTTGCTCAGGCGAAGAGGCACAATATTCCGAAGGTGTATCATCGTGGAAAGACGCTCTGGAGCAAGGCGCATTGCGACCGGGTGTTTACTGCAAAACCTGAAACACCGAAAGAAGAAGACTGGATTTCATATTCAGACGTCCGAGCGGAGTACAATCTGACGCATGACCAGCTTCACAATTATGTGAAGTATCATGGTCTGCGTCGTAAGAAAGTCGGCAAGTACACTTACATTCTTCGTTCGGAGATTGATGCTATTCTCCGCCCTCCCATGCTCTAATATCAATCGGTTATAGGTTATTGCCTGGTTTTCCGACCAATAACTTGATAACCATACTATCACTCACAAACTTTGCAATCAAAAAAAGCTATGGATATATGTACTAAAGTGACCCTGCGTCAACGCCTGTTGCCTTCGGGAAAAATTACGCTCTATCTCGACTACTATCCGGCGATACGCAATCCTAAGACCAACCGTTCGCAACGCCATGAATACATGGGGATATATCTCTACGGCAATCCAACGAACCAGGTGCAACGCAATTTTAACAAGACGATGCTTGAAAAGGCGGAGCTGATACGTTGCCGCCGCCAGGAGCAGGTGATAAACCGTCAGTTCGGCTTCATCGACCATACCCAACAGCGGGAGGACTTCCTCGCTTACTTTGAGGAAGTCTGCAAGAAACGCTATGAAAAGTGGAAGATTGTATTCATGCACTTCCGTAAATTCACCGGTGGCAAATGCACATTCGGTGATGTCACTGTTGACCTCTGCACGCGTTTCCGAGAGTATCTTCTCACGGCAAAGCAACTGAAACATACGGAGAAGACTGTGTCACGCAACACGGCCTCAGGCTACTTCTCTACCTTCCGGGCATTGCTCAAGCAAGCCTATAAGGAACGGCTAATCACCGAGAATATCAACGACTATCTGGAGTACATCGAATGGGAAGATGTCGTGCGGGAATTCCTCACTCAGGAGGAGTTGATTCAGTTGGCTCAGACTCCCTGCAAGCATGATGTTCTGCGCCGGGCATCGTTATTCTCATGCCTCACAGGATTGCGTATAAGCGACATCGAGAATCTGCATTGGGACAACATCCAGTCAGTTACAGGTATCGGCTTGTGTATAGTCATCACAATTCAGAAAACCAAAACTCCGGTTAAGCTACCGCTATGCGATGAAGCCGTAGAACTGATGGGAGAAAGAGGCGGTGGTAAAGTGTTCGTTGGCTTGAAGCGTTGCATGATTGGCAAACCGTTGAAAGACTGGGTTGCGTCATCAGGCATCAAGAAGCATATCACGTTCCACTGCTTCCGACACACTTACAGCACACTGCAATTTGCGGCCAACAGCAATCCGTATGCCGTTCAACAATCCATGTGCCACAAGGACATCGGCACCACCATGCGCTACACCCACGAAGTCCCGACCGCCCTGCTCGAAACACTCGGCAAAATTACCATCAAGCCAAAGGACGTATAATCGTCACTTTTTCAGCCATTCATTACGAGCCACCGCCCCAAACGGTGGCTTTTATCATGTTCATAGGATGGCATATTATATCGGTCAGTGTCATTTGATTATTTCGATACAATAAACCTGTCCAAAAACAATGCCGGGATGAAATTTGAAATATAATTTTGTCGGACAAAAAACTGTTCGGAATTTATTATTTAGCACTCCGGTCATAATAATTTTGCACTCTAAAAACTCTATACAAATGAAAGGAAACACAACTCATAATAATATACGGTTATGGAACGTGGCGAATCTCGCGCTTTTTATCTGCGCCATTTTCTGCCTCAGGTATTATATTATAAACACTACTGATTCATTGATTATCTGTTTGATAATGAATATGACTATCGTTATATCCATTATTGGATTAATCGCATATCTTGTTGACGGATATATTAAGAATCGGCCGAGGATAATACCAGCAAATAAAGTTGTTGAGGTGGATTCAACCCTTACTGAGACTATCAGTCAGGATAATGCCGAACTAATCCGACAATCTGAGGAGGAAAACAGACGCAGGAAAGAGGAGCAGTGGGCAGAAATTGCGTCTTATACCAAAGCGACATTCCAAAAGATATTTACTCCGGCACAAATTGATATTCTGCTCAATAATATCACGGAATTGACTGGTGATGAAAATTATATCGCTGTCGAAACAAGCATCAACAGACATCTGAAATCTGACGATCTACTTCATTTCGGTTGGAATGTAAGTAAAAGACTACTATCAGGAACTCAGAAGAAATTGGGCGTGACCACAGCCCTGTTTCTCAAAAAGAGTTTTCCGATGACCCTCAGCGGTTATGATATTGGTAATATCCCATCAAAACTCCGTGTCGAGAATTTCAAGGTGTTGCCGTTGATTAATCCGCCTAAGCCTCTTGTTCCATACGTTTTCCCTGATACGGAGAATTTGCCGGTGCTTTCATAGTTCGGTTATCGGTTATTCATAGGTTATCAGCGTAATAACTTGATAACCGCCTTATCTCCGGAGACCTTTGCGGTGCGATTCAAAACCAATCGCTTCCGCCATAATGATTAAAGAACCTACATTTGAGGCTATGCCTCAGAACATGGCTCGGCTTGAAGAGAAAGTCGATGCCCTGACCGAAACAGTCAATAAACTATCGCAACATATCTTCTCCCTCAAAGCCTCTGTCAAGGACGAGGAGATGATATGCGTTGATGAAGCGTCCAAACTTCTTCATCTGTCGCCATCGAGGATATACGCGCTGGTGCAGGAAGGACGCATACCGTGTTATAAACCCGGACGGAATCTTTTGTTTCTCCCCTCGGAGCTTCGCCGATGGCTGACCGACAACCGCCGCACCGGTCAGCCTACCGTCGAGGAACAGGTGGAGGCTATGACCAAAGGTATGCGCAATAGCGCGCGTGGAAGGAGGTTGCTATGAGAAGCGGCGCAAATGCTCTGGAAGATGCCTTTTGCCGTGCTTACACCTGTGCAGAGGCTATTGAGAAGTTCCTTGCCAGAAGTCTTGCTCCGCTTAATGAGCCGGGGACATACGCATTGCCCGGTGAAACAAAAATGACTGTTGCCATTGACAGCGACAGGCAGGTTGCATGGTGTAATGACAGCGATGTGCCGAGAAATGCGTTCAACATTGTCAGGCATTACCGTTTTGGCGAACTTGATGCAAGCATTAAGGATGGGACTGCGATGAAGCGTCTCCCCTCCTACAAAGCGATGCTCAAACTTTGCCGTGAGGATATTGCCGTAAGAAAGAAGCTGATACATGGCATCGGGACACATGATACAAATGATAGTGATGACTGGGAATTGAAGTTGACCCTGAACGATAACAACCAGATTGAGAAAACCGGGCAGAACATCAAACTGATTCTACTTAACGACCCCAAACTGTCGAAAGTCCATTTTGACCGCTTTACAAAACGGGATATAACGCAATGCCCTGACTTCTGCAACGAGCGCGACAATCGTATTGATGATGAATCAGTCGGTAAAATCTGCCTGTATTTTGAAAATCAATACGGGTTGCAACTGTCACAACCGCGTATTCTTGAAATGCTGAAAACGACCTCGAAGGAGCGAGGTTTCAATCCAGTACAGAATTTCATCATGTCTGATAGCTGGGATTATGTTGAGCGCATCGACACTGTGGTTATACGCTACCTCGGTGCCGAGGACACTCCGTTGACTCGCGCACAGACTCGTAAATGGATGATTGGAGCCGTGGCGCGTGCATTTGCTCCCGGTTGCAAATTCGACCATATCCTTACATTCACCGGGCCACAGGGTGTCGGCAAGAGTACATTTCTCAGCATCATTGCCGGTGAATGGTTCTCCGATTCATTCTCATTCGCGCATGATGACAAAACGAAAATTGAGGATATAACCGGAGCATGGATTGTGGAAATCTCCGAACTCAACGGCATGAAGCGTGCGCATGACGCCGAGGCAGCCAAAGCATTTCTCAGCCGTGTGCGCGATGACGTGCGTCCGGCATACGCACGGAAGAGCGAGTCTATACCCCGGAGCAATGTATTCGCAGCCACAACCAACGAGACGGAGTTCCTGCAAAGCTGCAATGGCAACCGCCGTTGGTGGATAATCCCAATAAAAGGAAATGGTGAAGTTATGGATTGGATTGATGCGTTGAAATCCGAGGTATCGCAACTGTGGGCCGAGGCCCGTCATTATTACACGCTCAATGAACCGCTGTATCTCTCGTCAGAATTGGAGGACGCCGCAAATCAACGACAGGCTGAATATACCACTGCCGCAGGCGATGAACTGCTTGAGGAGATTGAGGCATTTCTAAATCGTCCTGTGCCGACAGCATACGCGGGTTGGCCCCTGTCACGCCGTTTGCAGTGGCAACAATGGGCGGTGGATTCTTCATCGTATCTTGATGACCAATATAAGCAGATTGGAACCGAACCGCTTTTAATAGTCTCGCCGAAAATGATCAAGCGGGAATTGCCAAACGACACCATACGGACATCCTACCGCTACTCATCGCAATACATAAATTCACTGATGGAGCATATCTCAGGATGGGAACGTTCGGAAAAGGAGAAACTGCCGGGCATGCACCCGGACTATTGCGGTGCTGACGGACGAGTTAAACGCCCCTGGGTACGGTGCAATATACCTGTCAATCCCTCGATACTCAATTTCAGCCAAAATGAAGACGCCCCATTCTGACCCAACCGACCCAAATGTCCCCCTTAACTCCAATCAACTTTACAAAAGGGAAATAGAATACTATGGTTGTGCATCAAAATATTCTGTGGCTTTTGGAAATTTTCGTGGGTCATTGGGACATTCGGGACAAGCTGTTATAAATCTCAATTTTTACAAGAATATGAATAAATCTATCTCTGCGATGGAGTTTGACTCCATAATTCCTGTTGATGATGTCTGCATGGCTATCGGCCTAGTTTGCCAATCGCAACGCCGCTCTCTCCGGCATTATCTATTGCCTGACGGTGGCAAGCTGACTGTGAACACCGCCCGTAATGAATGGGCAATCAAGAATCCGGACTCTTTCGGTTCTGCCTCCGATTTGGCACGAAAGTATGATATTGCAGACGGCGATGACTTCTCGAGAGCAATGCAAATGGTTGAAAAACTATATTCGGAGCGGGAGAATTTGCCATCGCAATTTCCATACTCTCCTATCAGCCGCCCTGTTTGGGATTTTACAGATACCTGCCATCCAAAAGATACCGCTATCGGATGTATGATAACCCGCATCGGGCTATCTATGAATACTGTTCGGCACTTCTCCCTTGAAGGTTCGTTACCGAAAGCCAAAGGCAAAGGTTCGGAGCGTGTCATTGCATTCCGCTGCGGGGAAGACTCGGACAACTTCATCGCATTCAACGGCAAATCATTCCGACAAATCGGAGAGCCGGGAATGACTGTATTTGGCGAACGGCGGAAAGACCAGGTGTGCATGGTGTATGAGAATCCGCTCGACTTCATGGCTCTTATGGAGTCTGTCGAACGTAACGGTGTATATCCCGTGATGGCTCGTCGCTACCATATCATTCTCAACGGCAGAAAAGGCATCCGCGAGGCTTGCGAGTATCTGAAAGCTAATCCCGACTGTCTTGAAGTACGCTGCTTTATGTCTGCAACGGAAGACGGAGCGCGTCTGTTCACCGCAATAAATGATGCAATCAAGGGCACCGCCATCAATCGTTCAGACCTGTATCGTGGCTATGGTTCCTTGCTTGGAAGATACGCTCCGAAAGTGCCGGAAAGTTATCGAAAATGGAGGGAGACGCAGCACGTTCAATCCGTAAAAGCCGATGAGCGGATTGTCCGACAACCCGAACCGAAGCCAAAGGTTACACATACCCCGACGCTCGGTGAGAAAAAGAGCGCGGTAATCGACCGCACGGATGGAGGCTTGAAGTTATGAGAAGCTCGAATTTCTTTTGGATTCGCGTGGCTCTGCAAGATGTGTTTTTGTCAGACACTCCGCTTTCGCTCCGGCCCGAAAAAACACCCTTGCAATGGGAAACCCCTCGACCCGATTTGTATGACAGACGATTTGTGAAACCTGCGGTTTCGAGCCGTGCTAACTCAGCCATAAAATGAATGCCGTTGTAGGAAAATCGTCCGACATTTCCCATAGCCTGAGCTATGCGCAAAATCATGGGAAGGACGGCACAATTTTATTGGCTAACTTCACCGACTTGTCGGCGGCTCTGGCTGAACAGGCCGCTGATTGGATCGCCACCGCGAATAATTACAGGACACAATGCTATACGATTATCATCTCGTTCACACCGGAAGAAACAGCCCTGCTCCGCTCTATGCCTGATAACGGACGCGATAAGGTGAGAACTATTATCGGTGACTTTCTTGATGAGCTTTCGGCACGTGGCAATGATGTTTCGGCGTGTCCGTATATCGTTGCCAGGCATGACAATACGGATAACGAGCATTATCACATCGTAATCCGAACTACCGATGTCAACGGCAAGCGTTTTCGTGATAATTTCATCAACAAGAACGCCAACCGTGCAGCCGCCTGTATTGCAATGAAATATGGACTTGAAGCACCAAAGAAAGCAGCCGAGCGGGAAAAGGCTCATCTGGAAGCTGTGGGTCGGAGGAGGAAAGAACGTACACGCCGTCAGCACAAGCCATCTGATTCTCAATCTCAGATTGATGAACGTATGCGCCGCAAAAGAGCCGTAGAGGAAGCCAAAAAACGCAAAGCCCGGTTGAAGTATATCATCGAAAAGGCCGCGCGCGACTCTCCGGATTTTATCGGAACATTGGCGTCCGAGGGGTTGACACTGTTCCATGACCCGAAGAAAGGGCTATGCGTCAGAATGGTTGACTCCGACGGCAAAGAACGTCAATACAGTTTGCAGAAAGACCTCGGCATTGACATGAGTATTCTCCCTGCTACTGTTTTGGCCCCTTCTCCCTCAAAGCAATCTCGGCCAACTTATTCTCCCTCAAAGTCAAAGCATAATTCGAGAATAAAAGATGCCCCATCCGGTAGTTCCCGTAATGCCGAACATGAGATTCGTGACAGTCATAGTTCCGATGACCTTGACGATGAATGGAAACGCCGGAACGGCTACAAATTATAAAACTCTAAAATTCAGAATATGAAGAAACAACCATCTGCCTTGCAACGAAACAAGCGCAATCCCGTTGAGAACCTATCGGAACGCATAACATTCCGACTGTCACGCTCCGAGCGCGAGACACTGGAGGCGAAAGCGAATGAGCGGGGTGTAAAATTGAGCCACCTTTGCCGACTGATTGTTATGCGGCGCAAGATTCCTGATCGTTCACCTGAAACGCGCCAGTGGCTCCGCGACCTCATCGGCATGAAGAACAATCTCAACCAGATAGCACGCCACGTCAACACTCAGAAGCAATGCGACCAATGGGCGATTGACGCGCTGAAATACATAGCGACCGAACTCTCTAACGCAAAACAATCACTCACAAACAATAACGATAATGAGCAACCCATTTGACAATGTACCATCTTCGGCAAACCTGCCGGAAACGCCTGATAAGAAAGATATTGCCAATCTCGCAGAACTCGTCTCACGCATCGAGGATG
>ERZ777305.1227-NODE-1227-length-32785-cov-4.018118_pt1 | contig 32785 bp, 32 predicted proteins | sample MGYA00374965_ERZ777305 | MGnify/ENA primary metagenome ERZ777305 (study PRJEB29328, sample SAMD00013331) | mouse gut metagenome | study: EMG produced TPA metagenomics assembly of the Metagenome analysis of fecal microbiota from mouse which was promoted... | reverse complement strand
GTGATCGTGGGGCCTTGCTCGGCAGATCAGGAGGACTCTGTGCTGGAGTATGTCCACAGGCTTGCTAGAATCAATGAGCGGGTGGGAGACAGGCTGCTGCTTATCCCCCGGGTGTACACCAACAAGCCCCGCACCACAGGGGAGGGGTATAAGGGTATGCTCCACCAGCCCTCCCCGGACAAGGCCCCGGACCTTTTGGAGGGCATAATCGCTATAAGGCGTATGCACATCCGGGTCATAGAGGGGACCGGGCTCACCGCCGCGGATGAGATGCTGTACCCGGAGAACCGCAGCTATCTTGACGACGTTCTGAGCTATGAGGCCGTGGGGGCCCGCTCGGTGGAGAACCAGCAGCACAGGCTCACCGCCAGCGGCATGGATATCCCCGTGGGCATGAAAAACCCCACCAGCGGAGATCTGTCCGTTATGCTAAACTCCATCCAGGCCGCCCAGAGCTCCCATAACTTCCTCTACAGGGGCTGGGACGCCACCACCGGCGGCAACCCACTGGCCCACGCCATCCTGCGGGGCGGGGTGGACAAGTACGGCACCTGTGTGCCCAACTACCACTATGAGGACCTTATGCGCCTTTTGGAACTGTACGGCGAGAGGGATCTGCTGAACCCGGCGGTGATAGTGGACGTGAACCACTCCAACTCCGACAAGAAATATAAGGAGCAGATACGCATAACCAGCGAGGTACTCCACAGCCGCAGCCACAGCCGGGAGCTCCATAAGCTGGTAAAGGGCGTTATGATAGAGAGCTATCTGGAGGAGGGCTGCCAGCCTATAGAAGGGGAGCGCACTTATGGGAAGTCCATCACGGACCCCTGTCTCGGCTGGGCAGACACGCGGAGCCTGATATTCAGCATAGCCGAGAGGGCGTAGTCCATGGAGATGATAAGAAACTCCGCAAAGGCCCTGCTGCTCTCCACAGACGGCAGGGTCCTCTTGAACCGCTGCGTGACCAGCTCCGGGGAGGAATACTTCGACCTGCCCGGCGGCGGGCAGCACGTGTATGAGACCATGGAGGAGGCCGTCGTCCGGGAGGTCCTTGAGGAGACCGGCCTTGCGGTGGAGCCGGTGCGCTTCGCGGCCCTCTGCGAAGAGATATTCACAGACCCGGATATGCGCCGGAGATACCCGGAATACTGCCACCGCACTTTGCATATATTCCTGGTCCGCGCGGTCTCCGACAGGGTGCGCGAAAAAACCGAGACGGACTTCCAGCAGACCGGCAGCGTCTGGAGCACGCCGGAGGAGGCGGAAACCCTGCCCCTTGTGCCCCTCCAGCTTCGCGGGCGCGTGCGGGAGGTTTTAAACTCGGCGGGGCCGGTATACCTGGGCTCTGTGCGCCGGGACGAGGTGTGTATGTAATTTTGACTTGACATACGGCTTTATATGTGCTAATATGACCCTACAGACTTCTAAAGAAAGGCGGTGAGCGGCGATGTTACCATATACTTCCCCGGAAAGCAGAGGATCCGCCGCTTGCTGTGCTTTTGTCTGAACAGCAGAAAAAACGGTAGGACCGGCCCTGTTTTTGGGGCCGGTCCTTTACTTTTGAAAGGAGAGAGGTTTTATGCAAAATTTTGACCATGGCCCAAAGAAAAACGAATTCTATCAGGAGGCATTAAATGACAGATATAAAAACCTACGGCTTCCCGGAGGAGCTTATCCCCCCGGAGGGCCCCGCCCTGCCCGCCAGAGTCACGGCGGTATTTAAGGGCCGCTGGCAGCTTATCACGCCGGAGGGCCAGCAGTACGCCACCCTCAAGACCAAGGAGTATATTTATGAGAGCGGCGAGGAGTTTCCCACCACCGGCGACTATGTGCTGGCCCTGCCGGCCCCCGGCGACTGGCAGATAGTGCGCACGCTTCCCAGAAAAAGCTTTTTCTCCCGGCTGGACGGCTGGCACGGCACCGAGCAGGCCGTGGCAGCCAATATGGACGTGGTGTTCGCCGTGCAGAGCCTGAACGAGAATTTCAGTCTGAAGCGGCTGGAGCGATACCTGACCCTTGGTTGGAACAGCGGCGCAAGGCCCGTGGTAGTCCTTACCAAGGCCGACCTGCCCGGGGACCACGGCGAAATGCTCAGGGAGGCCAAGGCCGTTGCCGGGGAGGCCCCGGTGTTCGCCCTGAGCTCTAAGACCGGGGAAGGCATGGAGCAGCTTGCGCCCTATCTCCGCCCCGGGACCACCGCCGCCTTTCTTGGCAGCTCCGGCGTGGGCAAGTCCAGCCTTATCAACGCCCTGGCGGGCGAGGAGATAATGTCCGTCAGCGGCGTGCGGGAATACGACTCCGCCGGGCGGCACACCACCACCCACAGACAGCTGCTCCTTTTAAAGAGCGGCGTGCTGGTGATAGACACCCCCGGCATGAGGGAGCTGGGTATGTGGGACGCGGGAGAGGGGCTCAGCACGGCTTTCCCGGACGTGGAGAGATTCCTGGGGCGCTGCCGCTTTTCAGATTGTAAGCACGAGCGCGAGCCCGGCTGCGCCATAAAGGCCGCTATTGAGAACGGGGAGCTGGACCCTGAGCGGTGGGAGAGCTATAAGCTTTTGAACGGCGAGTCAGAGAGGAGCCGCCGCCTGGGCGCCGTGCGGAGGAAGCAGGGCCAGCCCAGCAAAGCTCTTGCGAAGTCACGGCGGCAGGAGCGCAAATACAGAGGGAAAAATTTTCCCGGAGAGTATTGACATTTCTTTCAAACCAGGCTATAATTATCAAAATATATTTTAACTGCATATCCCTAAAGGCTATGACGAAGACAGCCTGGGGTCCGTCTCTTCAGAGAGCTGGCGGCTGCTGCGAGCCGGCGTGACGTCCCCAATGGGCTTATCCCTTCTGAGCTGGAGACCCGAACCCGTGGAGTTGGCTTTGCCAATTCTCTGGTAGTAGACGTCTTCCGTGTACGCCGCGTTAGAGCAGGGGCTTGCTGGAGCCTGACATTTTGAGAGCGGCGAAATACTTACCTGACGGCAAGAAGGCCTTGCCTGGCGGCAAGTTTCGCAATATGAGTGGTACCGCGGAGCATATCCGTCTCATAGGTATATTCCTATGGGACGGTTTTTTTATCGGCAGGAATGTGCAAACTAGATATATGGCAAATTACTATAATACTTAACTAGGGGGATGCCAAATGGAAAAAACAGATCTGAAGGCCCAGCTGGGAGAGGTGGCCCAGCGTATCCGCACCATGCGGGAGATAACCGGCCTTTCCGAGGAGGAGATGGCCCGCTGCACAGGTGTGAGCACGGAGGAGTACGCCCACTGTGAGGAGGGGGAGCAGGACTTCAGCTTTACCTTCATCTACAAGTGCGCAAAACGCTTCGGCGTGGACCCCACCGACCTGATACGCGGGGTGAGCCCTACCCTCTCCAGCTATACCATCGTGCGCCATGGGGACGGCCTGCCCATAACCCGCCGCCACGGCTTCAAGTACCTGAACCTGGCCCCGCTCTTCAAGAACAAGACCGCCGAGCCCTTTTTTGTCACCATGCCCTACTCTGAGGCTGAGCAGCACGTGGCCATAAAGCTGGCAAGCCACGCGGGTCAGGAGTTCGATATAGTTGTCAAGGGCTCCATGAAGGCCCAGATAGGCAGCCATATCGAGGTGTTGAACGAGGGGGACTCTATCTACTATAACTCCGGCACCCCCCACGGCATGATAGCCACCGGCGGGGAGGACTGTCAGTTGTACGCCATGGTCATGAAGGGCACCGAGGACCAGGCCCCGGAAACCGACCGCTTCCAGACCCTTATAGACCGCAAGCTGGCCCGCCAGCCCAGGGAGGGCGTCATTGACCCCTTTATTGAGACCAGCCTGGACGAAAACGGCATATTAAACGGCATAAAGTTCAAGAACGAGGAGAACTTCAACTTCGCCTTCGACGTGGTGGACGAGATAGCCAGAAGGGAGCCCCAGCGCCTCGCCATGCTCCATCTGGACCACGACAAGAACGAGCGCCGGTTCACCTTCTCGGATATCAGCAGGCTCAGTAATCAGACAGCCAACTATCTTGAGAGCCTGGGCATAAAGCGGGGCGACCGGGTGCTGGTGGTCTTAAAGCGCCACTACCAGTTCTGGTATGTGATCACCGCACTCCACAAGATGGGCGCGGTGATAATCCCCGCCACCCACCTTTTGATGGAGCATGACTTTGACTACCGCTTTAAAGCGGCGGGGGTTAAGGCCATACTCTGCACCTCGGACGGCCAGACCGCTGACGAAGCAGACCGCTCCGCTAAGAACTGCCCCGGGGTGGAGGTGAAGATCATGGTGGGAGCAAACCGGCTTGGCTGGCATGACTTTGACAAGGAGATGGCCGCCTTCTCGGAGGTGTACGAGAGAAAGCCCGACTCACCCTCGGGCAGCGACCCAATGCTGATGTACTTCACCTCGGGCACCACGGGCTACCCCAAGATAGCCGTGCATAGTTATAAATATGCTCTGGGACACTATATAACCGCAAGATATTGGCACAACGTGAACCCGGACGGCCTGCACTTCACCATCTCCGACACCGGCTGGGGCAAGGCCATGTGGGGCAAGTATTACGGCCAGTGGATGTGCGAGGCGGCCATTTTCACCTATGACTTCGACAAGTTTGACGCCCACGATATCCTCCCGATGTTCGCAAAATACAAGATAACCACCTTCTGCGCCCCGCCAACTATGTACCGCTTCTTTATAAAAGAGGACCTCTCAAAGTATGACCTCTCCGGCATAGAATACTCCACCACCGCCGGCGAGGCCTTGAACCCCGAGGTCTATGAGCAGTGGAAACGGGCCACCGGCCTTGCCCTTATGGAGGGCTACGGCCAGACAGAGACCACCTGCGTAATCTATAACCCTGTGGGCTCCATACCCAGAGTGGGCTCCATGGGGGTGCCCAGCCCCTTATACGACGTGGACGTGGTGCTGCCAGACGGCACCTCCGCCCCTGTGGGGGAGACCGGCGAAATAGTCATACGCACGGATGAGAACGTGCCCTGCGGCCTGTTCCTTGGATACTACCAGGATGAGAAGCAGACAAAAGCCTCCTGGCACGCCGGTATGTACCACACCGGCGACACCGCCTGGCGGGACGAGGACGGCTACTTCTGGTACGTGGGCCGCACGGACGACGTGATAAAGTCCAGCGGCTACCGCATCGGGCCCTTCGAGATAGAGAGCGTGATAATGGAGCTGCCCTACGTCCTGGAGTGCGCGGTCACCGCCGCCCCGGACCCCATCCGCGGCCAGGTGGTAAAGGCCACCATTGTCCTGACACGGGGCACGATCGGCACAGACGAGCTGAAAAAAGAGATACAGACCTATGTGAAAAAGCACACCGCGCCCTATAAGTACCCCCGCATAGTTGAGTTCAGAGACGACCTCCCCAAGACCATCAGCGGTAAGATAAGGCGGGTGCAGATAAGGGAGGAGGATAAATAATGCTTACAAGAGAGGTAAACTTTGCCTTAAAGGATGGCAGGAAAGTCGTTCTGCGCAACCCCCGAAACGAGGATATCCCCGGCCTCTTGGACTATCTTGTGCGCTCGGCGGGAGAGTCGGACTTTATCATGCGCTACCCCGAGGAGTGCGCAAAATACACCGCCGAGGGCGAGGCCAAGTGGATAGAGGACAATAACTCCAACGAAAACGCCGCCGTGCTGGTGTGCGAGGTGGATGGCAAAATAGCCGGAAACTGTAGTGTTCACCGCAACCCCATGATGAAGGTGCGCCACCGCGCTTTCATTGCCATCGCCCTGTTAAAGGAGTTCTGGGGCTGTGGGATAGGCACGGCCATGTTCCGTGAGATGGAGCACATCGCCGGGGAATGGGAGGGCGTTACTCAGCTGGAGCTGGAATTCGTGGAGGGCAACGCCCGGGCCCGGTCCCTCTATGAAAAGAGGGGTTTCCGCATAGTGGGCGTGCGGCCGGACGCGTACCGCTTTAAGGACGGTACACTCCACAATGAGTACGTCATGATGAAGAAACTTCCTCAAGAGTAAGAAACTTTTCAGAAACCCGCAAGCCATTCTTTTGAACTGTAAGGTATCATTATCCCAGAAAATACCGGGAGGGATATCCATATGAAAAAGGCAGCCCTATTTTTGACCCTCTGCCTGCTGATACTGTTTGCGGGCTGCACTAATGCCAAGGACCCGGAGGGACGATACGTCTACACCACGGTCCTGAAGTACAGCGGCGAGGACGACCCAAAGGCATACCTTGAGATAGCGACACGGAGCCAGAAGCTCTTGTCCCTGTTGGAGGAGAAGGCCGGCGTATTTGTAATGAACGCCTATAACTTTCAGGACGTTGACGGCGAGGGCACACCTCTTTGGGAGATGAACCGAAGGGACCTGCCCGCCGAGATAGACCCCGCCGGGCACTGTGTCTGCGTGGACAGGAACTACCTGGACCTCCACGGCATAAAAGCTGCCGGCGGCACGCCAGCCAGTGAAAGCCTGGTCATAGACGACCGCACCCAGAATATACTTGTCCCCGAGAAATTCAAGGACCGGGAGCAGGACATAATAAAGGCCTATAGGGCCAGGTTCTACTTTGAGAAGGTGACGGCCGAGAACAGCTATAACGAGGACGCAGGCCTAAGCGAGCGCTCGGACCTTACCGAAGAGGAGCTTACCGTCAACATCATTTACGTGGAGGACGGCCAGAGCTACCCGGCCTATCGGGAGGATATCGTCTGCGAGAACGGCTCCATAACCGACCCGGTGGTACAGGTGTACACCGGCAATATCCACTGCAACTATGCCCACAGCAATCTATCCCAGTGGACATACTTCTACTACGACGAGACTGACCCTGAGAAGGCATATGAGGAGCTCCAGCCATATGTAGAGCAGTGTGGGGCGGAGGAGAGCTTGCAGTCCGTGAAACGGATACAGCAGAAATAAACCATGAAAGGACCATGAATATGCTCAAATATTTCCGCAACAGCCTTATACTGACCTCAATTTTATACACCCTCCTGGGCCTGGTGCTGATAATCGCCCCGGGCAAGACCCTGCGCCTGACGTGTACGCTTATCGGCGTTGTCACTGTATGGTACGGACTGTCAAAAATCATTGCCTGCCGGAAGTACGGCATGACGGAGGAGGGCCAGCCCTTTGACCTGTCCCTGGGGGTGGTCCTTCTTGCCCTGGGGCTTTTGCTGCTTATCTCCCCGCAGTTTATAGTGTCCATCATACCCGTGGCCCTTGGTATATATATCCTGGTGGATAGCGTGTCCGCCATAAAGAGGGCCCAGGACATGAAGGCCCTGGGCTTTGACAAGTGGTGGGCCTCCCTGCTTGCCGCCTTAGCCCTGGCGGCGTTTGGGGTGGTGATAATCCTAAACCCCTTTGGGGCCGTGGAGACGCTGATAGCGTTTGTGGGCGCGGGCTTTGTTTTTGACGGCGTTTCCACCCTTATAAACACCGTTATATCCGACCGTATCTATAAGGGCCGCTGAGAGCGGTTTTTATAGAACAGTTCCTTCACGCCAATTATCAGTATGAAACCGCCGAAAAGCCTTTTCAGAAGCCCCATGTCCATCCCCGCAGCCAAAAGGGAACCGGTTATACAGGCGGGCACACCGAATATGACGCACCAGAAAACGGCCTTCTTCTCTATAAGGCCGTTTTTTATATGCCCAAATACCGCCGGCAGGGCGCAGGCAATAAAGTACAGGAGGTTTACTCCGCCGGCTCTGGCCTGGTCCATTCCCATCACTGCCGTCATCCATAAGAGCAGAAGAGTCCCGCCCCCGACGCCCAGGCCGGACAGCACCCCGGTCAGCGCCCCTATAAGCACCGCTATGGCTATACTCACAGGCCCAGCACCGCCTTTGCCCCACAGTATGCCATCAGCGCGCCGAAGCCCCGCCTCAACCACTTTACCGGCACCTTCTTAAGCGCCCTGCCGGAGAGGAGTCCCCCTGCTGCCCCGCCCAGGATATAGGGCCAGGCGGCGCTCAGATCCACGGCTCCCTTGAAGAAATAGACTACCGCGGATACCGCCGACAAGGGCAGTATCACCCCCACCGAAGTGGCGAAGGCCTTGCGCTCGGGCAGGTCCGTCCAGCGGGTAAAGAGGGGCACGAGAAAGAGCCCTCCGCCGGAGCCGAAAAGGCCGTTGGCAAGGCCCGCAAGGCCACCGGTAATGCAGTATTTCCATTTTCTGTCCATCTCCACCATCTCCTCTCCGAAGGTAATTATGCGTATTTTCCGCCCGAAAATACACATAATTGCATAGAGGTGATACCGTGAAACGGACAAAAAGACTCTCTCTTATGAAGCTGCGCGCCTGGTTTATGCTGGCGCTGATATTTGCGTTGATGGCCTTTGCCGGCCACTCCCTTATAAGCGTCTCGGGCCGGGCCGAGTATGTTGCCGCCGCAGGGCAGCAGAGCCTGTACAGGCTGGACGTGGCCCGGTCCCGGGGGACCATATATGACTGTAACCTCGCGCCCCTTACCGGCAGCACCAGCCGCTGGGTGGCGGCGGTGGCCCCCACCATCGAGGCCGTGGGCGCCCTGGAGACCGCCACCCGGGGCCGCTATAGGGAGCGGCTGGCGGCGGCCCTGGAGGACGGCAGGCCCTTCACCCTGGAGATATCAAGGCCCATAGAGCACGCCTGCATAGAGACCTTCAGCGTGCCCCGGCGCTATGGCGAAAACCAGCTGGCTCCCCATGTGATAGGATATCTTGACGGCATGGGGCGGGGGGCCTCGGGGATAGAGCTTGCCATGGACGACGCCCTCTCTCAGTATAAGGGACAGCTTACGGTGTACTATCAGGTGGACGCATTGGGCAGGGCCATCGCCGGGGCGGAGCGCCGGACCGAGAACACCATGGAACAAACCGCCGGGGGTGTGGCCGTCACGATAGATTCCGACATACAGCTCCTGGCCGAAAAGGCGTCAGAGGAGCTGGGCAAGGGCGCGGTGGTGGTCACAGAGGTCCCGAACTGCGAGATACGGGCCCTTGTCAGTATGCCGGGCTTCCGGCAGGACGAGATATACGAAGCCTCGGGCGACCCGGATTCCCCCCTTTTGAACCGAGCCTTCAGCGCCTATGCCCCCGGCTCGGTCTTCAAGCTGGTCACTGCCGCCACGGCCCTTGAGGAGGGCTCTGTGCTAAAGACCTTCGACTGCACCGGCTCCATAAACGCCGGAGGGCTCATGTTCCGCTGCTATGACGGCCAGGCCCACGGTACGGTGGGCCTGCAGGAGGCCCTTGAGCAGTCCTGCAACGGCTACTTTATCAGCACGGCCCGGGCTATGGGCGGCCAGCCGGTGCTGAGCATGGCGTACGAGCTGGGCTTTGGGGTCCAGCAGGAGTTTGGCCGGGGGCTCTACAGTGCAGGGGGAAACCTTCCGAATATCGACAGTCTGTATAACTACCGGGCCCTGGCCAACTTCTCCTTTGGCCAGGGAGACCTTACAGTTACCCCCGTGCAGCTGTGCGGCATGATGAACGCCATAGCCTCCGGCGGGGAGTATAGTTCGCCAAAGCTCATAGAGGGCCTTGTGGCCGAGAACAGGGAACTGATACCTCAAAAGCCCGTCTCCGACGAGGCCTACACTGCCATGAGCGGCCGCACGGCGAAGCTTTTGCAGCAGTACCTTATAGGCGCGGCAAAGGACGGCACCGGGACCAAGGCCGCGCCTGCGGGCTGCGTCAGCGGGATAAAGACCGGCACAGCACAGACCGGGGTGTACGAGGACGGAGAGGAGCTGCTGAACTTTTGGTACTGCGGGTTCATTTCGGACGATACCGGGCCGCGATACTGTATAACTGTGCTGAAGGAGGGAGCAAGGGACAGCGGCAGTGCGGCAAAAACCTTCCGGGAGCTGGCGGAGGGGATAGCCGCCAAAAAATTAGGTTGACATCCCGGGGAAAACTTGCTATAATTAAAAAGCTCTATGATTTGCACGGAATGACTCATTAGCTCAGTTGGCAGAGCACCTGACTTTTAATCAGGGTGTCCGGGGTTCAAATCCCCGATGGGTCACCAAGCAGAGCGCAGGTGGACCCATCGGTCACCAAACGGAGTGCGGTGATCCGTCGGCTACCAAAAGAACCTCTGGAAACTATGCGGTTTCCAGGGGTTCTTCCTTTTGCCGCGCCCTCCAAAACAGCGCCAGCACGTTGGGTATTGCCATCAGCCCGTTCATGGCGTCGCCCAGCAGGAACACCTGGTCTAAGGGCAGCAGGCACCCGGCGAACGCGGCTATTCCTGCCGCTATGGGATAGGCCGCCCCGCCGTGGCCCTTTGTCAGGTACATCAGCCCCTCCTTGCCATAGCAGCACCAGGCGAGGACTGTAGCCAGGGCGAACAGCGCCGTGCACAGGGAGACCGCCGTGCCACCAACCGATCCCAAAGCGGAGCGGTACGCGTAAAAGGTGAGCTCCGCGCCGTCCATAGCCTCCGGCGGGCAGCTGCACAGGAGGCATAGGCCCGTGACGGTGCACATGACAATAGTGTCCGCGAACACCTGAAATATTCCCATAGAGCCTATCTCCCCCGGGGTATGGCCCCGCACGTCCGTATAGGCGAAGGCTGAGCTCCCAAGCCCCGCTTCGTTGGTGAACACCCCCCGGGAAACCCCGGCCCTCATGGCTATAAGCATACCCGCCGTGCCGCCCGCGCCCGCGCGTAAAGTGAAAGCCCCATCAAGAATGCTTGCCACAGCTCCGGGCAGGTTCTCCCTATGGACCCAGAGAACGCCCAGCGAAGCGGCAAAAAAGATGAGCGTCATTATGGGGACCAGCTTTTCTGTGAGCCGCCCCGCCGCTTTCAGCCCGCCCCTTGCCACAAGGAAAACCAGCGCCCCTACCGCTGGGGCCACCCACTGTACTGGTAAGCCAAGGTCTTCACAGGCCGCCCCAAGGGCGTTTACCTGTACCATATTCCCCATGGCAAGGGAGGAGAGGACACACCCCAGAGCATATACCCCGGCAAGTGCGCCACCCAATTTCCCGGCTTTCTCTATGTAGGAAAGGGGCCCGGGGGCTTTGCCGCCCTTCTGCCGCGCTTTAGCCGCGAAAAAATTTTCGGCGTATACAGTCATCATTCCCAGCACAGCCGAAGCGCACATCCAGAAGACGGCCCCGGGCCCGCCCACAGTTATGGCCGCCGCAACGCCCACTATGTTGCCGGTGCCGATGGATCCTGCCAGCGCCGTGGAGATGGCCCGAAAGCGTCCGCTGCCCCGGCCCCTCCCCGCACCAAGGGAGGCTTTAAGCCAGCGCAGGGGGTGGAAAAGCTGGAAAAAGCAGCTCTCATAGGAAAAATACGCCCCGGCCGCCAATATCAGCAATAGCACCGGCCAGCCCCACAGCACGTCCCTCAATCCCTCGAGAAACGCCGTCACGACTCTGCCCCCAGAAAGTCCGCTGCCGCGGCCGCAAGAGCCGCCGCTATTTCCATGGCGCTGTTCACCAGCCAGGCTTCGTCCTGGGGATTGTCGTGGTAGCCAAGCTGTATGAGCAGGGCAGGGGCCTTTGACTCGCTGAGCTCTTTCCTTGCGGCGGTAGGGACTGTTTCCACCAGGTCAGGCTGGGGATAGACCGATTTGATGTACCGGGTGAAGACCTCTGCGGCCCGCCTGGCAGCGGGACTGTACTCATAGTGGGAGACCTGGGCCCCTTTTATTTTTGCCTCCACCTCCTGGGGAGCCGAATGGCTGCAAAGGTACAGGCACAGCCCGCAGCTTTCAAAAGCGGACCCGTCCCCGTCCTCTATACAGGTAACGCCCCGGGCTCCCAGGTCCTCCCTCAGCTTGTCGGATATTCTGGCTATCCAGTAGGCCTCGTCCCCTCCGTTGGGATATCTGTCCGGCCTCTGGGAGGGCTTCAGACATATTGTGCCGCTCATGTTTCCATCTCCTTTACGGTGAAAGATTAATCTTGTTTTCAAAAAATTCTTTGGAGCTTATTCCAGACTCCCGCAGGAACCGCCCCAGGGCATAGAGGGACTCAGGGTCTCGGGTGACGGTGCTCACCTTCTCCCGGCAGAGAAGGGTGGCGGAAAAGCCCATTTCCTTTATTATGTCCGGGGTAGACTTGCTCATGGCCCCAAAGGGGTATACAAAGGTGCTGGGCGCTTTCCCCAGATTAGCCTTAAACACCTCCTGGGCCCTGCCAAGGTCCGCAGTCAGCCGCGCCTTATAAGCGCTGTCCGTTTCCCCGGTTCGCTGTTTTACCCCAAGGGCCCCGCTCCGCTGTTCGTGCATATCATAGCTGTGGTTCTGCACCTCCACGAGCCCGGAGTCCGTCATCTCCCGAAGATGCTCCCAGGTTGCGTGGGAGTAATAGCCGTTGGCCTCGCCGCTCTCGCTGTATAGGTCCGTATAGCGCCCGATGGGAGATATTACGAACTTTACCCTATACTGCTTCGCAAGCGGGAAGGCATAGAGGTAGTTATTATAATATCCGTCGTCAAAGGTCAGCAGTATGGGCTTCTCGGGAAGACTGCCGCCCTTTGTATAGTTTATCAGGTCCTCCATCAGTATGGTGGTATAGCCGTGCTTTTTTAGGTAAAGGATATCATTCTCAAGCTCCGCAGGGGATATCACGTACTTGCCGTGGTACTTCTCGTCCTTTAGCACAGAGTGGTACATGACAATGGGTATCTCCACCCCGTCCTTCGCCGCCATGGCGCTGGCCGTTACCACCGCCAGCGTGCCCAGCAGGACCGTCAGCGCCCCCAGGGCCAGAACCCGCAGGTCCAGCCGGATAAGGGCGAAAATGCGCCCCTTTCCTCTTGTGTCCATAATGAGCTCCCCTCCTCCTTTTTCTATTTATAAGCCCCGAAGGGGTAATTTATTCAAATAAATCTGGAAATATCCTTAAAGGCGTGATAGAATAGGCAGTGACAGAGTATATAAAGCCCCCGGAGGTGTCCCTATGCCAAAAACCCTATACGTCAGCGACCTGGACGGCACCCTCTTAGACCGCCGGCACCGCATCCCCGCCCATACGGCGGACGCCCTCAACGCCCTTATCTCAAAGGGTATGCTTTTCACCTTCGCCACGGCCCGCTCCTGGCACTCGGCCCATGTGGTGACAGAGGGGCTCTCCCCCAGGCTCCCCTGGATAGTCCACAACGGCGCCATGCTCTGCGACGGCAAAACCGGAGAGCGCACAGACCAGATGTACTTCACCCACTCCCAGCGCCGGGAGATACTCTCCCGCAGCGAAGCCCTGGGCCTGTGGCCCCTCTCCTACGGCATACTGGAGGGGGAGGAAAAGGTTTTCTACCTTGAGGACATAAACCGCCACCCCGGCATGGAATACTATATAGACCACCGCAGAGGGGACAAACGCCTCTCCCCGGTAAAAGATAAAGAGGCCCTCCTTCAAGGCAAGACCTACTATTTCACCTTCATACATGACCGGGAGGCTCTCCTGCCCCTCTGGGCGGACGTGCGCGACCTCCCATGGGTGAACCTCGTCTTCCAGCAGGAGCTCTACCAGAAGGAATACTGGCTGGAGATAACCCCAAGGGAGGCCACCAAGGCCCGGGCGGCGCTGCGGCTTAAGGAGCGGCTGGGCTGCGACAGGCTTGTGGCCTTCGGCGACGCTATGAACGACCTGCCCCTGTTCGGCGTAGCCGACGAGAGCTATGCTGTGGAGAATGCCCTGCCCGAGGTAAAAGAAGCCGCCACCGGGGTAATAGGCACTAACGAGCAGGGCGGCGTGGCCCGGTTCCTGATGGAGAGATTTGAACGGGAGGGCATATTATGAAAGCGGTCATAAGAATAATACAGGCATTGCTTACGGCGGTATGGCTGGCGCTGCTGGCTGTGTCGGTGCTGCTCTTTATAAGCGCCAGGGACGGCGGCTTAGCCGGTATATCCGACTGGCGGGGCTATGTAGTCACGGACGGCAGCATGGCCCCGGAGCTTAAAGAGGGGGACCTGGCGGTGATACATATGGGCGCGGTCCCAAAGGCCGGGGACGCGGTGCTCTCTAAGGACAGCTCCGACAGCCTTGAACTCACCAGGATAATCGGCACCAGCGAGGGGCAGCTCATACTAAAGCCCGACGGCCTTGAAGAAAGCAGGCTTGCCGGAGCGGAGGAGCTAGAGGGTGTATACGCCGGATACGTTCCGGGCTTCGGGGAGCCCTTCAGGTTCCTCTGCGGCATACCCGGTATTATAACCGTATTCGCGGCCGGGATTATGCTCATAGTGCTGCCGGGCTTTATGCTCCGCGCGCCCAGGGCTGCAAAAACTCCGCGCCGCCCAGAGCCCCGGCTCCAGAGGTCAAAACAGGAGGGCTATACCCCGCGCCACTGAGAAAGGAGCTTGTAATGGAACTGCCAAAGAAATATAAGCATGAACTCTCCCACTCATATGCCCTGGGTCCCTTCCCAACTTTTGAGCTTTTAAGCTGCCGGCCGGATATGGCGAGGGCTGTATACTACCGCGAGGATTTCACCCAGCGGGACAAGCTTATAGACCTGTGTGAACAGCTGGACATACCCTGCCACTGCTCTCAAAAGGCCCTGGACCGCATCTCCCAGAAGGAGATATGCTATGCCGCCGGGGAGTTTATAAAGTATCAGGAGAAGCTCTGCCGTGAGCGGCCCCATATTGCCCTGGTGCATCCCGGGGACATGGGGAACCTGGGCACCATAGAGCGCACTGTTTTGGGCTTCGGCATAAGGGATCTTGCCATAATCGGCGGCGGTGCCGACCGCTGGCACCCCAAGGCCGTGCGGGCCTCTATGGGCGCGGCTTTCCGGCTGAGGGTGCAGGAGTTCGGGGACTTTGACGAGTACCTCTCTAAGTTCGGGAACAATAGGGATATCTTCCCCTTCATGCTGGACGGCGGGACTGTCCTGACCCCCAATACCTGCCCTGAGAGCGAGCTTTACACCCTGGTCTTCGGGAACGAGTCCACAGGGCTGCCGCCGGAATTCCAGAATTTTGGCCAGAGCCTGTTTATTGCCCAGACAGAGGACGTGGATTCATTGAACCTCGCCGTGGCGGTAAGCATCGGCACATATCTGTTTACACAGCGCAATGGAGGTGCAGCTTGAGAGAATTTACTGTGGCCGTGCTGGCGGACGTGCACGGCAATTACTTGGCCCTAAAGGCCTGCCTGGACTATGCCCGGGCGCGTAAAATAGAAAAGTACGTCTTCCTTGGGGACTATATCACCGACCACGCCTATCCCCAGCGGGTTATGGAGCTTCTCTATGAAGCGGCGGGCCGGTACGACTGCCGGTTCGTTCGGGGGAACCGTGAGGACTATATGATAAGCTACCGGGCCAACGGCGGTAAAGAGGCCGATGGCTCTGTCTGGAGGGACGGCTCCTGCCAGGGGGCGCTCTTATACTGCTATGAAAACCTGACAGATAGAGATATCGACTGGTTCGAGGGCCTGCCCGTTTACGGCTCCTGGCAGATAGGGAGCGCGCCGCCCATAGCCTTCTGTCACGGCTCGCCTTATAAGACCAAGGACCAGATATACAGTGTTGAAGCGCTGGAGAAGCTTGCACAGCTCCCGGAGCGCATACTCCTGAAGGGCCATAACCACCGCTTTTTCAGCTTCTGGCACAAGGGTCTGCGGGCAGTATGCGCGGGCTCCGTGGGCAACCCCATCTACTGCCGGACACGGGCCGGGGTTGTAGAGGTGACCCCCCTTGCAAAAGTTGCGCAGATGCTCCTTATGCACTATGAGGGTGGGCGCTGGGTACCTGAGTATGTGGCCGTGCCCTACGACTGGGAACAGACAATAAAAAATTTAGAGCTCTCCGGGCTTACAAAGCGCGCGCCGGTATGGGCTGCCATGCTCCGGCATAATGTGCTCACCGGCACAGACCCCTTCGGCAGGGTGCCACAGCGGGCGGTGGAGCTTTACCGTTTGGATACCGGGATAAAAGCGGCGGGCTGGGCAGGGGTGCCGGAGGAATACTGGGTAATGGCCGCAAAAGAGTATAAAATAGAGCTTGTACCAGAAAATTTATGGTGAATTTAGATTATCTCTTTAGAAGTTCTTATATACCCTCATAACTTCTTAGGTTTTCCCTCTGGGCGGTAGAAAAAGAAGTAGTAAATCTGTCTAAAGGCTTTCCTGCTGCTCTGCTGTGAGGGGTACTTTCGGCTCTGAAAATCAAAGCCGCCGGGATAGAGTAGGCATGAAAATATGTCTGCGTTCCTTGTTGATACGCGGCAACAAACTCATTATCTCTGCTCCTGTATGACTGTCAAGGTTTCCCGTAGGTTCGTCTGCAAACAGGATTTCCGATTAGTGCGCGGGCGAGGGCCACACGTTGCTGTTGTCCCCCGGACAATTCGCGGGGGTATGCCCTTTTTGGTCCGATAAGCCCGGAGGAAAAGCCCTCTATTAGTGTCATCTTTCTGTTTTGACGGTTACTTAGTCCAATGGATTTATACGTGGCAAGGGTGCGCCGCTTTTGTATATAGTTGATTAAAAGGTTATTGATAACGCCTCCAACAGCTTTACCGGCGTAAAGCCGGGCGACAAATGCACCCGGGCGGAAATAGTCTCCTTCCTGTACCGTGGGCGGTTTCTGTAACAGGCAAGCGATAAATATCCATACCAAAAGAGGGACGCTGTATGCGTCCCTCTTAATTATGCGCTTTGCGAAGTCTACAGAGCTTTTACCTTACCTTCACCGGCCTTAACACCTCATACCCTATCCCCTCCGGGTAATGCCGCTGATAGCACTGGCAGGCCTCCTCGTTCCACAGGAACCTCCCCGCGCCTGCCGCCGTGCTCAGTCCGCTGGGGTCCACATGGTCCTTGCTGAGGTCATAGCTCCAGGCAAGTTCCTCTACCCTGCCCATCACCTCGCCGTTATCCTCCATATAGTCAAAGGGCGGGTGATAGAACACAAGATAGTAGCTCCCCGGGAACTCCCGCACCTCAAATCCGTCGGGTATCGGGCCGTCATAATCCTCCCTCAACCCCATGCCGTAGAAGTAGTGCCGCTCTCCGTTCACATAGTACCAGCCCGCAGTATGGGGGGTTACCACCGGGTGGGCCGCGTGCGTCATGCTCTCAATTATGCCGCAGACCTCGTCGCAGTTGTGGCGCGCCCAGAAGGTGCCGTAGCAGGTAGCCACCTTGTCCCAGATACCCATGTACTTGTGGGCGGGGATGTACTCCACCCTCATTCTTGCATCTCTCAAATCGCCTTTGCTCATGTCTCTGCCTCCTTTTTTATACTGCTGTGCATACTGCCAGGGGTGAAACACGTCGTGGCTCACGAACAGCGGCAGGGGCCGGGGGCTCAGCCTGTACTCCCGGGGGGTGCACCCGAAGGCCTCCTTAAAGGCCCTTGTAAGAGCCTCCTGGGAGGAGAACCCGGAGTCCAGGGCTACGTCCAGTATGCGGGAATTTTCGTCTCTAAGGGCCAGCGCCGCCATGGTCAGCCGTCTTTTTGCCACGTAGCTTCGCAGAGTCACGCCGCAAATCTGATGGAACAGCGCCGAGCAGTACCAGGGAGAATACCCTACGTGCTTCGACAGCGGGAGAAGCCCCGGTTCCCCCGAAAGGTTCCTCTCAAGCCACTCTATCATCCTCTGCACTGTCTCGTTGCTGTGGTACATGGTATCACCTCTTAGCTGAGATTAGTATAGCAAAAGGCGTGGGCAGATTGCTTGATATCAGTTGCGGTTTTCAAAGGAGTACAGCGCCCCCTCATAATCCTTCACATAGTACCTGATATTTCTCCTGCCCCTTTGCACCACTATATGCCCCTCTGCCTCAAGCCTCTCCCTCTGGGCCTCTATTCCTCCAGGGTACTTTGGGTTCAGCTCTCCCCCGGCCTTCAGCGTGCGCCAGTAGGGGGTCTCGTCTTCGCCCCGCTGAAAGCAGGCCCAGGCGGCGATGGACACGAATATTCCCGCCGTTATTGGCTCCGTGAAGTCGGCGCCGTTGGCTCTGGCAAAGTAGGCTCTTATGTCCGTTATGGTGGCGAGCTTACCCTCTGGCACCCTCCTCATGGCCCGGTCATATTCCATGGGCGGCGCAAAGTACATCCTGTCCCCGCCGTACTTTTTAATGGTCCCCGGGTCCGTGACTATCTGCACCTTGGGCATATCCTTGCTGTCGTGAAGCATGGCGTTAAAATCCTTCTTCTCCTCGTTTGCCATAAAATCATCTCCTTAAGACAAGCATAGCACAGCCAGGCTGCGCTATGCAATGAGACGGTTTAAGTTTTTTTATCTGCGAGAGGATATTTCCTCATGCGCACAAAGTAAGCCAATGTGAGCAGCACCGCCGCCCCGGTCCAGGCTCCCACCTCGGCGTAGTATATGCCGTCCGTAAGCAGAAGGGGCAGCAATAGGGCTATGCCCACCCGCATTACCATCTCCATAAAGCCGGATATCATGGGCACCACCGTGTCTCCCAGGCCCATCAGGGCCGAGCGGTAGATGTGCAGCATATAGAGCACCGGCAAAAACAGGCTCATTATGGCCAGGTACTTATAGGCGATGTCCATGGAGGCCGAGACCTCCTCGGTTGTGCCGGAAATGAAAAGCCCCAGGAAGAGCTTTCCGAGAAGCAGCATGGCCGCGGCTATCACCGCCGAGGTGATAAGGGCGATGACCGCCGCCGAGCGCATACCCTTTCTTATGCGGGCAAAGAGCCCTCCGCCCAGGTTCTGCCCCACGAAGGAGGTGACCGCATATCCATAGGACGTGGCGGCTATCTCCAGAAGGCCGTAGAGCTTGTTGGTGGCGGTGAAGCCGGCGATAAAGAGCATACCGTAGCGGTTCACCACGGACTGGACCACCATGCCCCCGGCGGAGATTATGGCGTTCTGCAGCGCCACGGGGGAGCCCAGCTTCAAAAGTGCCCCTGTGATAGCCCTCCCCAGCTTAAAATCCTCGGGACGCAGCTCAAGTATGCTGACACGGCGCACGTTTATATAGCAGTACACCGTGGACACGGCCTGGGCTATGATAGTGGCCCCCGCCGCTCCGGCTATACCCCAGTGGAAACCCAGCACGAACAGGAGGTCCAGCCCTATGTTCACTACCGTGGCGACGACTACGGCATAGAGCGGAGTTTTGCTGTCCCCCAGGGCCCGCAGTATGGAGGCCAAAAGGTTATAGGCGGTGATTATAGGTATTCCCGCAAAGATTATGCGCAGGTATAAAAGAGAGTCCCCGATTATATCTCCAGGGGTGTTCAAAAGTCTTAATACCGGCTCTGAAAGCCCCTGGCTCAGCGCCAGCATCACTACGGCGGCAATGCCGCATAAGGTGGTGGAGGCTCCCACGGTCCGGGAGAGCTCCCTATAGTCCTTTGCCCCGAAGTGCTGGGCCATAAGTATGGAAAAGCCCTGGGCAAAGCCCTGGACAACGCTTAATACCAGCCAGTTCAGCCAGTCTGCCGCGCCTATGGCCGCAAGGGCCTCGACCCCCACCCCCTGTCCTACCACGGCGGTGTCTACCACGGTGTACAGCTGCTGAAAGACGTTGCCCAGCATAAGGGGCAGGGCGAAGGTTATAAGCAGCCTTGTGGGGCTGCCCTCGGTCATGCTTCTGATACGGTTTGACATGTGTTCTCCTTTCAGTATGTTTTCGTTCTTTCTTTGCCAGAAAACCGCAGAACTTTTTCCGCCGCTCTTTCTTTGGCCCTCTGAACGCTCAAAACCGCGCACACTGCGCGGTTTTTGAGGGGGCATCTGTTAAGATGTGTAAACATGGTGGGCGCTAACGGACTTGAACCGCTGACCCCCTGCACGTCAAGCAGGTGCTCTAGCCAGCTGAGCTAAGCGCCCGGGTCTTTCTTATTATACACTCCCGCTGTGAAAAATGCAAGCCCTTTTTTCAACTTTTTGTATTTCGCCGCCTTTTACGAAAATCCGCATCTCTTTTGAATCAATGTCCTTGACCCGCAGTTTTTCAATTTCATCACAGCGGAAAAAGGCGTAATCGATTTCTTTCTCTGCCAACTCAGGTAGTTGCTCTATGGTGGAGGTGTCGCCGGTAACATAAATCTAGCGCCCGCCGGAAAAGGTCAGCACATAACCGGCACACTGGTTCACGTCGTGCCAATCGTTATAGCGGCGTCGATCCCCGCCACTTCCTCCGCCGTCAGCCGGATGTCCCCCGCCCCGGCATTCTCCTTCAGCCGGCTGGACTTCCTGGTGCCCGGTATAGGCACGATCCAGGGCTTTTTGTTTATCATCCACGCCAAAGAAAGCTGGCCCAAAGTGGCATTTTTTTCCTTGCCCAGCTGGGTGAGGTAGTCCAATAAAGGCTGTGTTTTATCCATAGTCTCATCGCTGAACCACCCGGAACCTCGGCGGTAATCGCCCTGCTCGAACTCCTGGCCCTTGGTGTACGCACCAGTCAGCAGGCCCTTTGCAATCGGGCAGCAGGACACCAGCCCGATGTTCAGTTCCTCGAAGGTGCTGAATAAAGATTCATCCGGGGCAATCAGGGAGTACACGTTCTGAGAGGCCGTCAGCGGGCAGACGGCATGGGCACGGCGGATGTAATCCTCGTCGGCCATGGACACGCCCCAATGGCGAATTTTGCCCTCCTTGATGAGCTCCGCCATGACCTCTGCCACAGTTTCCGGCTCCACATTGGGGTCCACCCGGTGCTGATAGTATAGGTCAATATAGTCGGTATTCAGCCGTTTCAGGCTCTCGTCCACGGACTTGCGGATGGTTTCCGGGCGGGAGTCCGCGTTGAGCTTGGGGTGGTACTCATTCTCACTATAGTCGAACCACACGCCGAACTTGGTGGCGACCACCAGCTTGCCGCGCATACCGGAAAACGCCTTGCCCAGCAGCTTTTGCAGGACTGTAACGCCGATACGGCCTGCCATGAAAAACTGCTGTGCTTGTGTGACACGAGCATCATCGGTGGAAGAAAGCGGGGCATTTTGTGCAGTGACCCCGCAGGAATGGACAGCCCGATGCAAATTGGCGATTCCCTCTATTTTGAGGGGCACTTTGGCACAGAATACCTGCTGTTAATGACGCGACGAACACTTGACTTAGCTGGGTATGACTACACAGGCATACACTTCCAGCTTAGGGAAAGAGAATTGGATTTATCTTTATAGGCATAATCCGGCAAATACGATTTCTCAAAAGACGGTCGACAGGAGGTAAAATAGACAGCAGCCCGCCAATGGCATGTGGACTGCTGTAAAAATGGATAGGAGTGTTGTGAATGATTTATGGATATATCCGTGTGTCCAGCACGGACCAGAACGAGGACCGGCAGCGCATAGCGATTGCCGCCAAGGACGTACCCCAAAAAAATGTGTACATGGACAAGCAATCGGGCAAGGATTTTGACAGGCCACAGTACAAAAGGCTGGTACGAAAACTGAAACCGGGAGATACAGTCTATGTGCTGAGTATCGACCGTTTGGGACGAAATTACAAGGATGTGCAGGAGCAATGGCGCATTATCACGAAAGAAAAGGGCGCGGATGTTTGCGTGATCGATATGCCCCTGCTGGACACTCGCACGGCGAAGGACCTGATGGGCACCTTCATAGCCGACCTGGTGCTGCAAATCCTCTCTTTTGTGGCTGAAAACGAGCGGGCCAACATCAAGAAGCGCCAGGAACAGGGCATAGCCGCCGCCAAAGCCCGAGGGGTACGGTTCGGCAGGCCGGAGAAATGTGTTCCAGAAAACTTTGTGGAAATTGTGAAAAAATGGGAGCAACACGATTTGACCACCCGGGACGCACTCCGGCTGTGCGATATGAGCAGAGCCACATTTTATCGCAAAATCCGGGAAAATGAGGCAACAAAGACCATCCGTTGTAAAAAATAGTGTCTTTTTAAGTAAACCTTTTGAGACATTTGGAACACTATTTAATATTACCATAAAACAGCCGTTTTTGCAAGTGATTGTTCTTGAATTTGTACATATCAACGGATATAACGTATCAAAAGGGTGGTATTATCTAAAGGTTTACTTTATTTTCATTTGGGTGTATTATAATAAGCACTACGGCCTTTTGAGATACCGGCACCAGAATGGGAGGTATCTCAATGAAAAGTAGATCCAAGCTATTAGCCCTGCTCCTGGCGATTACCATCCTGTTTACCGGCTGCTCACTGGATGAATCCAGCGGCGGGACAAGCAGTACGGCAGAATCAGTCTTGTCCAGTGCGGTAGAAACCTCTACACCAGCGCCCACAGAAACACTAGCCCCCACGCCCACAGCGGCTCCAACACCGACCCCTACGCCCGCACCTACCCCATCGCCTACGCCTGTTCCCACCGCTGTCCCCATTGACCTGACGGCAATTCCGGCTTACGCGGGCAATCCCTATACCGAGGTCAACGGCAATGTCCCCTACTTTGGCGAGGATGAGCGTACAACAGATTCTTTTGAATCCTACGTGGAACTGGACAGCCTGGGACGGTGCGGCACGGCCTATGCCTGCGTTGGAGTGGACATCATGCCTACTGAGGAGCGCGGCGAGATAGGTATGATAAAGCCCAGCGGCTGGCAAACGGTTCGTTATGACGATTTGATTGATGGGATGTACCTCTACAACCGCTGTCACCTGATAGGATATCAGCTTGCCGGGGAGAACGCCAACGAGCAGAACCTTATTACCGGGACGCGATATCTGAATGTGGAGGGTATGCTGCCCTTTGAGAATCAGGTTGCGGACTATGTGAATGGGACAAAAAATCACGTCCTCTACCGTGTAACGCCGGTATTTGACGGCGATAACCTTCTTGCAAGCGGCGTTTTGATGGAGGCTTATTCCGTCGAGGACGATGGAAAGGGTATCAGCTTTTGTGTGTTCGCCTACAATGTCCAGCCGGGAGTAAACATCAACTACGCCAACGGTGAAAGCGAAGCCGTAGCCACGCCAGAGCCAGAGCCTACGCCAACGCCAGTGGTTGAGCAACCTGCGGCAGTGGGTGGGAATTATATTGGTAACGCTAATACAAAGAAATTCCATTACCCGGATTGTTCCAGTGTAAACAAAATGAAAGAATCCAACAAGGTTGTGCTTTCCGGGACGCGGGACGAGATTATTGCTATGGGCTATGACCCCTGCAAGTGCTGTAACCCCTAAATTGAGTGAATAAAAAACAACTTAACATAAAAAATTAAAAAGGTATTGTTACCTGCAAGGAGGATTTCTATGAAAAAATTACCACCCAAAGAACGCCCGACATGGTGCACCCTGCGCCAGCTGACATGGGACGAATTGGCTTCAGCCACGGAGAACCCGGTTTGGCTGGAGATAAAAGGATTCGAGCACCTAAATCAATGGTGCCTGGTAGATACCGATGATGTTACCGGCAAGGTAACGCTTATCGCCAGAAAAGGGGTATATGACGTGAAAGACCAGTACGGCGAGGATTACCTGGCCTATACCCCATTGCCGAAGGAATAACGAATATTGAGTACAAAAGCCAGTGTGAGACGGAGAGTTTCACGCTGGCTTTTCGTTTTACGAGGGAGGGATTCTTATAGAGATAGTACCGATCACGCTGAAAGAGGCCAGCACCTACATTGACCGACACCACCGGCACAACGTCTTTGTCAGTGAGTACCACCGCCACCACGGCCCGGTAACGGGCCACAAGTTTTCCATTGGCCTAGCCGAAGAAGAAAACATTGTGGGCGTGGTAATCGTTGGCAGGCCGGTCAGCCGCTACCTGGACGATGGCTGGACTTTGGAAGTCAACCGCCTATGCACCAACGGTTCCCGGAACGCCTGTTCCATGCTCTATGGTGCGGCATGGCGGGCGGCGCGGGCTATGGGGTATAAGCGGCTGATTACATACATTTTGGAAAGTGAAAGCGGAGCCAGCCTGCGGGCTGCTGGCTGGAAGTGTATCGGTCAGGTGGGCGGCTTGCGCTGGACCGGTAGGCGCAAGCCCACGGTTGACCTCTATCCGGCACAGATGAAAGTGAGGTATCAGCGGGAGGTGATGGGGTGAGGGCTGGCCTGCACGACGCAGAGGCAGAGCATTTTCATCGGAAAAAGACGTTTCCCAACTACGCGCTTATGAAAATATCAGCATGGCACAAGGCTCAGGGCGACACCGTGGAGTGGTGGGAACCCCTGGGCCTTTATGATAGGGTCTACAGCAGTAAGGTGTTCGATTTCACGCCGGAGAATCCCTATCTGCCGTCAGACACCATAAAGGGTGGCACAGGATATGGGCTGTTCACGGAGCTGGCCCCGGAAATTGACGATATGTTTCCCGACTACTCCATCTATCCTGAGTGCGACTATGCCATAGGGTATTTAACCCGAGGCTGTCCGAACCGCTGCCACTGGTGCGTAGTTCCTAAGAAAGAGGGCAATATCCGTCCCTATCGGGCATGGCAGGACCTAGTACGACCGGACACGGACAAGCTGGTGCTCATGGACAACAACATACTTGCCTGTGAGTACGGTATAGAGCAGTTAGCCGGGTTAATTGGAAGTGGGTATAAAATCGACTTGAATCAGGGCATGGACGCGCGGCTGGTAACGCCGGAAGTCGCGGATATTCTTGCTAGGCTAAAATGGATGCGCCATATTCGTTTTTCCTGCGACCAGGAGAGCCAGATCGAGCCTATTTTGCGAGCCTGCGAGCTGCTGAAGGTGCGTGGGGTCAAGCCTTACCGTGTGTTTGTGTACCTGCTGGTAACGGCTGACCTGGGCAGTGCCTCTCGCCGGGTAGAAGCCCTAAAAGGGCTGCGCGGAATTAACCTCTACGCCCAGGCAGAGCGCAACGAGGGCCTGGGCATACGTCCTAGCAAGGCACAGCTTGAATTTACACATAGGTATGTTTACAGCGGATGTTTTCGTCGGGAAACCTGGGAGGAATACATTAAGCGGAAGGGGTTGATTTTTTGAGCGGCGATTTACAGATAAGAGATAGGCAGAATCAGGAGGCTGACAGTTCTGAGCAGTACGCTATCAATATAATTGGAGAGAGGACGCTTCAATCTGCTGATTATGTAGTGAAAGAAAGTAGACGGGCCTTGGAGAAAGCCATGGGCAAAAGGACCATGCCGCCAGTTTTTAGGGCCAACACGTCCAGGCAGGCATACCGGCCAGCAACAGGTCAGCAAAATGTAGAACGGCAGAAAGTACATACATCTGAGTATGTTCCCCTACTGCAAAACACGGAATATGCCGCCGTTTTGGTTCAGTACAAAGAGGACAAACAGGAGCCGGGTGTCCATGCTGACACTGTGCATGACAGCGCGCCAGCTCCGATCCACGTTGAGCCAGCACCATCCAGGCATGATGAAAAGTCTGCTGAAAACTTGTCCTCTGGTACAGCTCCTACTCAAGAGCAAGGCAATCATGTCGTAAAAAGAACTGCCAGCCGCCCCAATAACGCCAAACCTGTCCCTGCGGCAAAGAATGTTCCCCATTCAGAACCAGAAAGCCCTCCCCATATGCGGGCAACAGATAACAATCTGTGTTTGAGTGAAGAACATTCACTCAACACATGGAAGAACAACCCGGTTACAAGCAGCTTGCAAAATCAGGGAGCAGCACTCAGCACATACGAAAGCTCCGGCGCGACCGTGCAGACATTCCAAGCAGCAAGTCAGACTGCGGGAAGTGCCGGGGCCTCTGGTGCCGCTAGCACTGCCGCGCCGGGAGTAGGTGCCGCAATCCAGGCCACAGAGAAAGCCGTCACCAAAATCAAGAAAACCATAGAGAACATAGCCGCCAACGCGCCCAAAAGCAAATCCTCCTGGGGAGCGCTGGCGGCGCTTTTTCTCTTGCCTCTGCTGGTGATCGCCGCTATAGCCGGAGCCTTTCGGGGCGGCGGTTCAGCAAAGAACGTCAGGCTTTCCGCTGATGTGATTGCCCTCATGCCCCAAATCAGCGCGGCGTGTCAGGCCAATGGAATCCCGGAATATGCACCTCTAGTGGCGGCGGTTATCATGCAGGAATCCGGTGGCCGGGTGGACAATGTGGGCGGCGATGTGATGCAGTGCGCCGAGGGAATGGGCCTGCCGGTGGGTACGCCGGTCGGCGTGGAAGAATCCATAAACTTCGGCACTGGCATTATAGCCCGGAATCTCCGCGAAGCCGGGGCCGCTGGGCCGACAGACATCCCTAAAATCAGTCTGGCCTTGCAGGGGTACAACTTCGGCAACGGCTACATATCCTGGGCGCTGGCTAGAGGCGGGTACTCTAAGGAGAACGCCTGGGAGTTTTCAGAAATGCAAGCAGCCGCCCACGGTTGGAGCGGCTACGGTGATATTGACTATGTGGACCATGTGCTGAGGTATTATCAGATTTCGGTGGGCGGCATGGGTGACGCAAGCGCGATTGCCGATGGACGGTTTGCCTATCCTCTCCCCGGCCATACCTGGGACACGTACCCAGGACATAATGGCATTGATATTTCCTTTGCAAACTGCTACGGCGAGCCGGTCTATGCAGTAGCCGCTGGAACTGTCCGCTATACTCAAGATGGCTGGACACCTGCTCATGGTGTGGGCGGGATGTGGTCCTTTGGCAACAGTGTCTTTATTGAGCATGGGGACGGGTGGATTTCGGCTTATGGACACCTTTCCGCGCTGGCAGTGGCAAGCGGAGAAACTGTTGCACAGGGGCAGCTCATAGGGTATATCGGTAGCACCGGCAACTCGACAGGGCCACATTTGCATTTGGCACTCTATCACAATGGGGACGCTGGTGTTGGTGGACAGAACTTCGCTGAACTTGCTTGGCCGCAACATTGTGAAAAAACGATTATATCGAAATGTATCTAGCCATTTTGAAAAAATCACCGGTGTGATCATTGAGCTATTTATATAATGTATAGTCCTCACAATACGATGATTTTTGAAAGCTATAATCAATGAATTGGGCAATACGACTGGCAACTATAGAATTTCGGGAATTAAGATTAGCGAAAAGAAAAGCTTGCGATGAATAAGAATCGTACTGATTAATAATAGTTGTAACCGCATTAATGATGGCGGTTGCACTGTCAGGTGAAACTACAATGCCAGCTCGAGATTTTCTAATATATTCTGCCATTCCGCCACGCGAGGTTACAATGACTGGTAAGCCTTGAGCCATTGCCTCCAAATAAACAAGACCAAGATTTTCTTTATATGATGGCATAACAAATATACCATGAACTGCATATATATCTTTCAATATCTTATCATCATATTGAAAGGGAAGATATGTAACGCCTGGCATTTCTATTTTGGGTTCCTCGGGGCCTACCACCGTTAACGAGAATCTTTTATCGTTCATATATAATACCGGAAATGCCATGAGTAAGTTGTTCAACCCCTTATGTTCACCATTTGATCCGGCAAATAGTAATTTATAGGGATTGTGGATATAAGATTTTTGAGAAAATGTAGCAACCGAAGGGCAAATAACTGTAGTTCGTTCTTTAGGAACCATATGAAATGTTTGAAGTATGTGTTGTGAAAGTTTGCTAAATGCTATGATGCCTTTTGCATTTTGATAAAGAGCATCTTGCTCATGAATATAATCTTTGCGCCATATTGGAAAATGCTCAGAATCCAGTATTGTCATATCAAGTTCTCGTGCAATTCCATCAGTGAATACAAAATAGTCATAAGGATGGACCATATTAGGATGACCGCTCATTTGAATAGAAAAATCAAATTCACCACCAGATTTATAGATTCCGTCAACAAATTTGAGCATCTTTCTATTCCAAACAATGTTATCTTCTATTGTATAAGGATTTTTTGAATGACGACCACAAGCCCATGCTATAATATCAAAAGTGTCATACAAGCAATCATATAATTCTTGTGATCTTTTTGCCAGCATAGGATTGCCATCCGGATTTGGTAAGCAAAAGGTTGTTTTTTCTCGAGGAATAACATTACCTAATGTGTATAGAAGTATCTTGTATTTCATATATATAATCCGCCTTTTTACGAAAGATACCTGCGAGATCATGAAAAGCTGGTGCTTTCGCCTCAAATTGATTTTCGCTATACTAGCTGCGAGAACATTTGACATAATACAAAAACTATGGCGTTAAATGGTGGGATTGTTATAGCGGCAATTCTGCATATGTATATAATTCATCCACTTGTTAAGCCATCGATGAATGATGCGTGACAGCAGCTTGTAAATTTATCACTTTCAAATCGACTCGATTTTCCCGGTGCTTTGACCTTACCGAATCTCCTAAATATGTGTTTTGGAGACTATTCACGAAAACTGCTGTTTGGACGTTCATGAGTCCGGCATACTGGGGGAGGCTTCAGTGCTTTCTAATATTCCACTACAGTTTAAGATTTCATCTATATATCTTAGCAACCTCTCTTGCATTTTTACATTCAATTTCACAGCGTTTAGAGGACACTTTTCACAAAACTCATTTGGTAGACAATTTAAATAAGATAGGTTCTTTTGAATTAGTTTGGCAAATGAATCGCTAAAAATATTCCCGATACTGTGGGTTTGATTTTCAGCATGATGTGTACACGGGTAGGCATCTCCATTCGGCAAAATATAAAGCTGGGTAGGAGCTGTATAACATTTAAACCTGTTAGTATGGCGAGCATAGTTTTGATTGACAAAATCGCCCAATACTTCTTCTCTAGACCCTTTGTACATATCGGAATCCAATGGATTAGCAAAAGAAAAGAAATCAAACATTGTATTTTCTGTTCTCATTTCCGAAAAGAATGAATCCCACTTTTCTTTGCATCTAGGAATCGTGATGTTCAAAAAATGTTCCCAATCTTCATACGAAGGTAAAAGCCATTTGTTTCTCTCTCCACCAAGTGGAATAAGATGCATATTGCAAAGGGAAGATATCAAATCGGGATTACATGTGCAAATATCAGTCTTGCAAAAATCAATTAGGAAATCTGTTAATTCCTCATAGTGATTCACATTTACTTTTGTTGCGACAACATTGACGAACATCTTGGGCATATATGTTTTAGAAATTTCTTTCATTTTTGACAAAAGAAAAACGGAAAACAGTGTGCGCTTAAAAGCGCCGGGAGTTGTAATTTCATTAAATAGCAGTTCATCTGAAATATCAAATGAAAACCTGAGGGATGAAAGTCCGCTCTGAATAATATCAACACAATTATCTGTATTTACTAGCTGCAAATCAGAATTCATATTGACATATGTTCCTTGACGCGCTAAATAATGGATTATTCCATCTTTTCCGTAAAGCTTTTTGCCCCAAAGAAGAGGTTCTCCACCACTTATCGAAACATAGAAGTGGCGCGAAACCCCTTTATCATATATCTCTCTGAAAAATTTCATAATGTCATATGGGGTTAGCTTTTCAGTAACAAATTTTTGATCGCAATATATGCATTTGTCTTTGCCTATTACGTTGCAACTGGTTGTAATTCTTAAGCCCACAAATGAAACTATCAATTCTTCATGCGGATTGTAAAGCATCCAATCAGATAGTATTCTTAGTAATTCGTTTCTATTTTTTACTCCTTGCCTAATTGCTCCCCTCATTTTTGAAGCGTTAAGGTGAATCAACTTATCTGAGATAAATTCCACCGCATCATCTTAAATAAATCTGCAAAGTGCGTTCCATGGCAGAACCTACAATATATTGAGTCTGCATTAGGGAAGCAAGTCCTTACCACAATACATATTTTCAATAAGATTTGCAGTTATTTCACACGTTTTATGATATCTTGTTAACATACTTTTCCAGGAGCTATACCGCATATTATGCAGCAGCGTGCTGTTTGTAGCTAAGCGCATAATAGCGTTGCTTGCCTCAAGCGGGGATGAAATCAAGTACCCGTTCTCTCCTGTGTTGACAAAATCCTTCCCATTACCAACTGGAGTCACAATCGGTACAACGCCCTGCCTCATTGACTCCACCAGAGTGAGAGGGCCTCCTTCTTCGCGGGAAAAGTTCAGAAATACTTCATGCTGCTGCCAAAAGCTATTCATCTTAGTATGAGGAATCATTCCCATAAGCGAAACTCTATTATTAATCTGCCTGTCACTAACATAACGTGCTAAGCTATCATAACATTCGCCCTCTCCCGCTATTGATAGATAGAAATCCACATTCTCTGCCAGGAGTACATCCATCACTTCTGTCAGCCACATGGTGCGCTTGCGACAGGGCTCCAATCGAGATGCATAACAGAGTTTAATTGAATGAGGAAAATTAAAATCTCGAATTCGTTCACAGGGCTTTGGAATTTGACGAATCACTGTCACATCATTCTTCCTCTCAGGCAATAGTTTGCATATGTCATCTTTTATGGTGTTGCTCACAGCAATGTATTTATCAATGATAGAATCGAATAACAATGCCCGTCGATATACAACCTCACTATCTCCATGCAACACTGAGATGATTTTTGTGTCGTTTTTTATTACTTTTTTTGCAACACCAAAAGCAGCCAACACGCGATAACTTCCATTATCAATATATATCTTTGGTGGATTTGTGGAAATATCTTGAATTGATTTCATAACATAATCAGCGAATGACTTAAATGGTCCAAAGCGGTAAACGTCTTTTGGGTTTATACCATAAAATTCGGGTCCTACATAGCGATAAATGCAATCCTGCAAAGGCTCCAAGACTTTGGCCGTGATTCCTCTTTCTTTTAGCTTAAGGTACAGGTTTGCAATCCAGCTTTCGATTCCTCCTAGTACAAACCCAAGTTGTGTCCCAATTAAAATTCCACTCGCATCTGCTTTTTGGGGGGGAAGTTCAACTTCTACATGAGAATTCATAAGCAGATAAGATAAATACTCAATGTCACGGACAGCCAACTTCAGTAAATTGTGATCCAAATCTCTTAAAGAGTCCAGTCCCTTACCATAAATGGAAAATGCGGGAATAATTACAGTGCCAGTTTTTCCACTGAAATTGCTCAGTTTTTCCTGGGTAAGTATAGGTATACCTAAGTGTTCTGTTTCTGGTTCATCCGTATTAAAGACGAGAGCTATAGGCTTTATTCCCAATTTGATTAACTGTTCGCACAACGAAAGGACCTTTTCTTTTTCTCCATAAATAATGCTTGCATTTGCGTTACAGGTTACTTGAAAATGGTTGGCGCACATGATTTTATCTATCCTCCTATAATAAACATACATTTTTTGGGATTATCATTTTGGGGATTGCTGGTTTTTGTAGAGTTCCCAAAATTTCCCATGCTTTGAAAGAAGGGTATGGAAATTGCCTTCTTCCACTATTTCTCCATTCTCCATGACCAGAATCCTGTCTACATCTTGCACTGTGTTCAGTTTATGAGAGATAGTGATAACGGTTTTTCCTTTAGAGGCAATGTCCATGGTTTTTAGAATTTCCTTCTCTGTGAATGAATCCAGTGATGCTGTAAATTCATCAAGAAGAAAAATTGGTGCATTTTTTACAAGGGCACGGGCAATGGCAATTCTCTGCCGCTGCCCGCCGGAGAGCGCGCCTCCGTTTTCTCCCACCGGAGTATCATATTTTTGGGGGAGTCCCTCTATGAAATCTTTGAGGCCGGCTAACCTGGCCGCAGCATGGATCTCGTTGATTTTTGCGTCTGGTCTGCCCATAGAAATATTTTCACCGATACTCCCTTCAAAAAGAAGGCATTCCTGTGGGATATAGGCGAAAAGATCACGGATGTTCCTCGGAGAAAAAGCGGAGGCGCTTTTTCCAAAATACAAAATATCTCCGTTATCCGGTGAGTAGAAACCCTCTAAGAGTTTCAATATGGTCGATTTTCCCCCGCCGGACCCTCCAACAATTGCTATGTGTTCGCCCAGGCCAATCTGGAAAGCTCAATTCTATCCGTAGATGCTTGATTCAGCATAATAATAAATTCAGAGTTGGCAAGCATCGTCCTTGCCGTATGGCTCTGCAAAAGGTCATCGACATTTTGTGTGATTCCAGTACAGTACGCCCCGTACTTACGCACACGCTTCCAGAGGGTAAAGAGGAAGTTGGCACTGTATTCGTGCTGAAACAGCAGATAGATTTCATCAATGAAAATAAAGGTGTTCCTGCCTTTCGCCCTGTTCATCGTGATGCGGTTCAAAATGCTGTCAAGCACCACGAGCATACCGATAGGCTGTAACTGCTTGCCCAAATCCAGAATGTCATCGGCAGATCGCTGATAGCCTTTCCATGACCGTTCTCATCAAGGAAGATAACCTCAATCAAACCGTCCGCAGGAATAACAGAGCCGTCGGCGGCGGTCAGTTCCTCGTCTGCATACAGACCGAACGTGACGTCCTTGATTTCACCGTTACTGCCCACGCCGTATGCTTCGTCCACTTCAAGGGCTTTGTTAAGGTCGATTTCTACACACTGACGCTCATTGTAAAAATCCGTGCCTGTTTCCGTCACTTCGATTTCCTGCCCGGCATACACAAGCTCCACGGCGTGGACTTCATCGCTTAACACCATGCCATATGGGGCTGTGATTTCCTTAACCTCATACTTTCCGAGGTAAAGCTCTTTGCTTTCCGCTGTGCCGTCCTCGCCCGTAGTGAGCGTATCTACAACCTCGCCTTTGCCCGATACGCTCTCGACTATCATGCAGGACATTATTGATGATAAAGCCGTCGATGTTTCCAAAAGCATCCTGCACCATGACGAGGGCGTTGACCTGCTCCCGTCCAACATTGAGCTGTCGGGGCTGGAAGTAAGGCTGATTAACGCCATAAGCCGTGAAAGCGTGCTGAAAACCTGCATCAATGAGGTAAAAAAGAACTATGATACTGTCCTTGTTGACTGTATGCCAAGCTTGGGAATGTTGACAATCAATGCGCTTGCGGCTGCTGACAGCGTGGTTATCCCGACACAGCCCCATTATCTTTCCGCCA
>ERZ777305.1225-NODE-1225-length-32848-cov-3.395847_pt1 | contig 32848 bp, 30 predicted proteins | sample MGYA00374965_ERZ777305 | MGnify/ENA primary metagenome ERZ777305 (study PRJEB29328, sample SAMD00013331) | mouse gut metagenome | study: EMG produced TPA metagenomics assembly of the Metagenome analysis of fecal microbiota from mouse which was promoted... | reverse complement strand
ATCCAGGGCCGAGGTAGGCTCGTCAAAAAGCATCACGTCCGGCTGCATGGCCAGGGCGCGGGCGATGGCCACACGCTGCTGCTGTCCGCCGGAGAGCTGTCTGGGCATAGCGTCTGCTTTCTCCTCCAGTCCTACCCGCTTGAGAAGCTGCATGGCGGTCTCTTCGGCCTTCTCTTTGGTCATTTTCTTGCGGTCCAGAGGGGCCATCATAATATTTTTTTTCACGCTCATATGCGGGAACAGGTTAAACTGCTGAAATACCATACCAATGTTTTCCCGCACCTTATTCATATCCGTGTGCTTATCCGTCACCAGATAACCGTCCACCTCGATGGTTCCGCCGGTGGCTGTTTCCAGCTGGTTGATGCAGCGCAGGAAGGTGGATTTCCCGGAACCGGAGGGACCGATAAGGCAGACAACTTCGCCTTCTTCCACTTCCAGGCTCACATCCTTTAATACCTCTAGGTTCCCAAAAGATTTTTTCAGGTTGGTCACTTTGATTTTATGGCTCACGGTTCATCCTCCTTTCGATCACAGCGGCTGCCCATTGCAGAAGGCTGATGATAATCAGGTAGACAATTCCGATCAGTGCGTAGGTGGTGAAAGACTGCATCGTGCGGGCTACATAGATTTTACCCCGGTACACGATCTCTGCCAGGCCGATAACCTGGGCCAGGGAGGAATCCTTCAGGGTGATGATGCACTGGTTGCAGAGGGACGGAAAGCAGATGCGCAGAGCCTGCGGCAGGATGATTTTTGCCATAGCGTTTTTCTTGGGAAGGCCGAGGCTTCTGGCCGCCTCCATCTGTCCTTTGTCTACGGCCGAGATACCGCCCCGGAAAATTTCCGACATGTAAGCGCCGGCATTTAAGGTCAGGGTTACGGTCGCCGCAGTAAATGAGGTAAAACTGAAATTGGAAGCCCCCAGGGATTGAATGAGCTGCGCCATACCGAAGTAGATAAAGAAAAGCTGTACGATAAAAGGCGTGCCCCGGATGACCCAGATATAAAATTTGGAAATGGCTTTCAGGGGTTTTATAGAAGACATTCCCATCAGGCAAGAAGCAAGTCCCAGCACAAAGGCAATCAACAAAGACAGGACGGTTACCTGTATGGTAACCGTCAGTCCCTGAAGGAGTGATGGAAAGACTTCTGCGAATACTTTTGCAAAATTCATAGATACTCCTTATGTATTACGATGCTTCTTTGTCTGGTTACTCTGCGGAAATGTACTTGTCCAGGATTTCCAGGCCTTTGTTGAACATTTCCAGAAGCTCGGCGTCCTCGCCTTTCTTTACGGCAAAACCGTAGGAGGAGCCCACTTCCATGTCGCCGACCATTTTCAGGCCGTTTCCGTTGGCAATGTTGTAACCCATAACCGGGTAGTCCTCGCAGCAGGCAGCCGCATTGCCGGTCAGAACCTCCTGGTACATCAGGGGTGAATCGTCAAAATATTTCAGTTCAAAATTGTAGGTGCCTGCCAGGGTCTCCGCATAGGCAGCGCCCTCGGTTCCCATCTTGACCGCAACAACCTTGCCGTTCAGATCCTCGTAGGAATTGATACCGCTGTCTGCTTTCACAGCCATGACCACGCCGGAATCATAGTAAGGATCAGAGAAATCATATTTTTCTTTCCGCTCTTCCTTGATGCTCATGCCGGCGATCACGCCGTCTGCCTGTCCGGACTCCAGGGCCGCGCACGCTGCGTCGAAGCCCAGGGGCTGGAGCTCATATTCGAAGCCCTGATCCTCGGCAATAGCTGCCAGAAGATCCAGGTCGATTCCCACATACTCCCCGTTCTCGTCTTCGAATTCAAAAGGTGCAAAGGTAGTATCCGTTGCAATCTTATATTTCTCAGATTTCTTCCCGCATCCGGCAAGAGACATGACGCACAGGGTTAATACGAATATCACAGACAGTATCTTTGTGCATTTCTTCATAACTTTAGTACCTCCATTAAAAATTTTCAAAATCTCATCTATTATATCATAAATAGGAGGTCTGTACAAGCAGGAAAAGTGTAGAAAAATGGGGCTGTTTCAGAGCAGGTTTAAGACGGCGGTAGCAGTTGTCCCATCCGTGATCAGCGTGTTGATAAGTTTTCCCCGGATGGCAGAATAGATGGCCTGTGCTTTTTTAGGAGAGGACGCGATGCAGACGGCATCTGCGGATTCCCGGATATTGCAAAAGGGGATGCCCACACATTTCCGGTTCCAGGTACTGTCCACCTCCAGGCCGTTTGCATCAAAAAAGCGGGCAAAGACGGCGCCCACAGCGCCTTTTTTCAGGAGCTCCCGGTACATCTGCGGCGTCATATAGCCCAGCCAGCTTTCTTTTTCCCCGATTTCCGTGATGCTGCTGATGCCGGTGATCATCAGATCGGAAAAAACGCCTTTGTTTAAGATTTTTTTGTTATTCCAGTCGCTGCAGAGCTGGCTCCGTGCGTAATCATCCTCAATAAAGAGGGGCAGGTTCAGGTAGTCGGCGTGTCCTTGGATGCGCTCGGCAATATCGGATACAATGGCCTGGGGCGTGCAGTTGGGGACGCCTCCGGGGACGCTGCCCATTAGCTGTACTACGTCCACCGGAAAGCCCGCAGGGTACAGGGAGGAGGCAATATCCTTCAAAGCCGAGCCCCAGGCTACCCCGATTACAAGGTCTTTTTTCAGGCATCCTGTCAGATATTCGGCGGCGAGGCTTCCCACATCCTGCTGAAGGCAGGCCAGATCCCGCCCCCGGTTGTTCAGAATGCGGGCAGTTTTCAGCCCGAACCGGCTGCAGAAACGTTCCTCCAGCTCATAGTGGCGGTTAAATTCCGAATAACGGTAATTGACGGTGATGTTTACGACGCCTTTCTCAAAGGCTTCTTTGAGAAGGCGGGAGACACGGGTGCGGGAGAGGCAGAGACGTTTGGCAATTTCGTTCTGATCCAGCCGGCGCTCGTAATAATCGCAGGCGACTTCGGCAAGCAGGCTGAGTTTTTTCATCTCTTTCTCCGTCATGGCAGACTCCTCTCTTAGTTTTGGCAGTATACCCATTGGGAACCTGGTACGATAGGTCTTTCAGACCGTCCGTTAAGGTATATCCCTATCATACACCAGCCGGTTTTCTGTGTAAACGGAAAAAGCACATATGTGCATATTTTGCCATAATGGGTACAGGGAGAGTTTTCTGCTTATAGTAGTGTTATCAAAGACAAAGAAAGGAGAAACAGGAATGGCAGAAAATTACAGAGAACCGGAAATTATTTTTGAGGGCTGGACGGCTCCGGAGGGAACCGGGATTATTGTTACAGGAGCGGCCAGCGGCATCGGAGCGGCCACGGCGATTCTGGCAGCCCAGAGCGGTCTTAAGGTGGCGGCCTGGGATATGTATGCACAGGGAATCGCAGAAACCATAGAGCGGGCAGGAGAGGCTTGTGAAATGTCTTAGGGCAGGGCAGTCCATTGCCCGTGTAAAAGCAGCCCAGCGCTTAAGGGGAATTGGAAATGGCTGTATGCGGCAGCCGCTGCAGCCGCTGGACAAAACGGAATTGGAGGTTTTTAGAAAACAGCTTGAACCCTTCTTCTAGTCGTGTTATATTTATTTATGGTTGTACCCTCTCTTGACGGTGTGTTCTTGTCAGGAAACCCTCAGTGAACAAGGGGAAACCGTGTGTCCCTTTGTCCACTGAGGGTAGGGTAACGGAATTTAGAGTGGCAGAAGTTTCCTTGATAAGGAGGAAAGAGGAAGTTTCTGCAGGACTGGAATAGGAGGGCGTTATGGCGATTTTGGTAACGGGCGGCGCAGGTTTTATCGGCAGCCACACCTGCGTGGAGCTTTTGGAGGCAGGCTATGATGTGGTGGTAGTGGACAATTTGTACAATTCCAGCAGAAAGTCCCTGGATCGGGTGGAGCAGATTACGGGGAAGAAGCCGGTTTTCTACGAGGCGGACATTCTGGACCGGGAGGCTTTGAACCGGATTTTTGAGAAGGAGCAGATCGAGTCGGTGATTCATTTTGCCGGATTGAAAGCGGTAGGGGAATCTGTGTCAAAACCCATCGAGTACTATTATAACAATATAGCGGGGACCCTGGTACTCTGCGACGTAATGCGCAGGCACAATGTGAAGAATATTGTGTTCAGCTCTTCCGCTACTGTGTACGGAGATCCGGCTTTTATTCCCATCACGGAGGAGTGCCCCAAGGGCAAGATTACCAATCCCTACGGACAGACCAAGGGAATGCTGGAGCAGGTGCTGGAAGATATTCATGTGTCCGATCCGGAATGGAACGTAATTCTTCTGCGCTATTTCAACCCCATCGGCGCCCACAAGAGCGGCCTCATAGGAGAAGATCCCAAAGGAATTCCCAACAATCTGGTACCCTATGTAGCTCAGGTGGCCATCGGCAAGCTGGAGACCTTAGGCGTGTTCGGAGATGACTATGATACGCCGGACGGAACGGGAGTGCGGGATTACATTCATGTAGTAGACCTGGCCAAAGGACATGTGGCGGCTATTAAGAAGCTGGAGGAGAAGAAGGGCGTTCTTATTTATAACCTGGGAACCGGAAAAGGATACAGTGTTCTCGATGTAGTACATGCTTTTGAGAAAGCCTGCGGGAAGGAAGTTCCCTATACGCTCAAACCCCGCCGTCCCGGTGATATTGCCACCTGCTATGCGGACCCGGCGAAAGCGAAAGCAGAGCTTGGCTGGGAGGCCCAGTACGGCATTGAGGAGATGTGCGCCGATTCCTGGAAATGGCAGAGCATGAATCCCAAGGGATATGAGGAATAGAAAGCGTTTTGGAACAAATGAGAGGAAGACAGGTATGAAGAAGGGGTTTGACAACGAAAAATATCTGGAAATGCAGTCAGAGCATATCCGGGAACGGATCTGCCAGTTTGACAATAAGCTGTATCTGGAGTTTGGCGGCAAGCTCTACGATGACTATCACGCTTCCCGGGTACTGCCTGGCTTTGAGCCGGACAGCAAGCTGCGGATGCTGATGCAGCTGGCGGACCAGGTGGAGATTGTCATTGTGATCAGTGCGGAGGATATTGAAAAGAACAAGGTCCGGGGCGATCTGGGCATTACCTATGATTCCGATCTGCTGCGACTGAAAGGGATTTTTGAGTCGAAGAATCTCTTTGTGGGAAGCGTCTGCATCACTCATTTTGCCGGACAGTACAGCGCTCAGATGTTTCGGAGCCGCCTGGAAAAAATGGGGGTAAAGGTATATCTCCATTACATGATTCCGGGCTATCCCAACAATATTCCTATGATTGTCAGCCAGGAGGGATACGGGCACAACGACTATATCGAGACTTCCCGGCCCCTGGTGGTGGTGACGGCGCCGGGGCCGGGGAGCGGAAAGATGGCTACCTGCCTGTCCCAGCTCTATCATGAACACAGAAGAGGCATTCACGCCGGATATGCAAAGTTTGAGACCTTCCCTATCTGGAACCTGCCTATAAGCCATCCGGTGAACTTAGCTTATGAAGCGGCCACGGCGGACTTGAATGATGTGAATATGATCGATCCCTTCCATTTGGAAGCCTACGGAAAAACTACGGTAAATTATAACCGGGACGTGGAGATTTTCCCGGTGCTGCGGGCAATTTTTGAGAAAATTTACGGGGATTGCCCCTATCAGTCCCCCACGGATATGGGGGTCAATATGGCGGGCAACTGCATCATGGACGACGAAGCCTGCCGGGAGGCCTCCTGCCAGGAAATTATCCGGCGCTATTACCAGACCCTGGTGAACATTGCCAGGGGGAAAGCTACGGAGGGAGAGGCTTATAAAATTGAGCTTCTGATGAATAAAGTGGGCGTGACGCCAAAGGACCGGAAAGCAGTGCCGGCCGCCATGAAGCGGGAGGAAGAGACGGGACATACGGCAGCGGCCATGGAGCTGCCCGACGGCCGGGTGATTACCGGAAAGACCAGTGAGCTCATGGGGGCATGCTCCGCTTTGCTTATCAATGCCCTGAAGGAGCTGGCAGGTATTGATCCGGATACGCTTTTGATTACTCCCAACGTGATTATGCCCATTCAGAAACTAAAGGTAGATTACCTTGGCAGCAGGAATCCCAGGCTTCATATGGAGGAGGTGCTCATTGCCCTTTCCGCCAGTACGGAGACCAACGAACTGGCCGATCTGGCTCTGCGCCAGCTTCCTCATCTGCGGGGCAGCCAGGTACATACCTCCCGGATGCTCAGCGCTGCAGATGAAAAGACGTTCCAGCGGCTGGGGATTATGCTGACGTCGGAGCCGCGGTGAGACGTTTGAAGATTTGTAATTCAGAAGAAGGAGCCTTATCATTCTGAGATGAGAGAATGATAGGGCTTCTTTTCAAAGCATAAATATCAACGGGTATTCACTTCGCATACCGTTTAAAATGCAAAAACGCCGTATGCGCCAAATGTCTTTCTTCATCCAGAGGAAGGTAGGGTGCCGCTCCAAATTCATAACAGCAAAGCTGAAGACGCTGTACAGCCCGCAGGTATAAAAAGTTCTGGGCTTCCGAGAAACCGCCGAGTTTCTTAAGATTGCGCAGGGCCATTTTGCAGTTCTCCAAGTCATCCGGAGACAGAGCTTCGGATAGAAGAGAAGCATAGACCAGGCAAAGGATTCCCTGCCGGGCTGCCGGGTCCTGAAAGAGGGAGGTTTTTAAAGTGCGGCTCGTTCTGAAACCAGCAGGGGTTCGTTCGGTGGTTTTAACATAAAGGTGATCGAACGATTGGAGGCCGCTGGTTTTTTTCTCCAGCAGAGTATTTCGTTTTTGCTCTTCTTTTTCAATTAATGCCAGGGCTTTTATGGCTCTTTCTTCGTAGGGTTTGGCCTTCAGGGCTTCTGTATATTTTTCTTTTGCAGAATCCGGATCTCCGATACAGTATTTCAGGTTTCCCCAGGGAACGTAAGTGGTAACGAGCATGTTTTTGGGACAATTCTCCAGGGAATTACGGAAACATTCATCCGCTTTGGAAGGATTGTATAAATGGTTCCAGGAATGGGTACGGCCGTAAAGTGTAGCCAGCCCGGTGTACGCAGCACGATTTTCTGTTTCATATTGGAGAGCTTTTAAAAAGAGGTCTTCTGCTTCTTGAAATGCCTGTTGTTTAACCACGGAGCTTTTTTCGGATCGAGTTATAGTGAAAAGGAAATTTGCTAATGAGCAAAGCGGGCGTGCCTTTTCTTCTTCCGGTACCAATTCAACTGCAGCCCTGTAATATTTCTCCGCATTTGTAGAATAGATTTGTAACTGTATCTGTGATTTTGCCTGATTTTCTGTTATGCCATGATTGATTTGGTTGTATAAAGATATATATTGTTTTTTGTACAAGGTTGCATATGCCACACAAGCCTTGAAGTTGTCACTGGTCTTGGAATCAGCAATTTCTTTTAAAAGAGCTGCTGCTTCGGAAATGTGGTTTTGCAACGCTAATATTTTCGCTAATAGCAGGCGTGAAGGAAGGTCAGTTGGATATTCCAGGGCAATTTTTTCATAAATTTTTTTTGCAATTTTATAGTAAAATTATAAATGATACTTTAGAGAAACAAGGAAATCAAGAGCATTTGAAATCTGAATTCTTAAAAGAAATGGAGGATTGTACTAAAAAGAAAGAAAAAAGAAAACTAAAACAGGTGATAGAAAAATGGGGATTACCTGTTTTTACGGGGTTCTTGTCCAATATATTATCAAATGAAACGATATGGTTTGGATTACTAAAATGGTTGAAACAGTAATCAAGTAAACAAATATGTGAAGGGAAAGAGTGTAATATAAAGAGTGTAAGTTACTTAACAAAGACGCACGCACTTTATATTACACTCTTTTTTTACTTTTTTAGAAAAGTGCTGAAGGAGGCAGTGGCTTGTGCGAACCACTGGAATCCCTGTTTAGAACGGCCTATTTTCTGACAGTCTCTTTCCATTTCATGAAATTACGGAAGTACCGTCCCCTTCTTTTCTTCCGGTGCTGCCTTCATAAATCCCTGAAATATGAGATGAGTCCGTCTCAAGCTCCGAATCCACCCGTTGGAATGATAAAAATTATGCTGCCTCAGACCTGAGAAAATTCATACAAGGACCGGAAAAGCGGCCGAAAGTTTTAGGTACTTATCTTTAACGGGCCGAATATTTCACAGAGGGATCCCGGATGGCGCTGGGCGTGATTCCAAGCCTTGCGTGAAAGATTTTTCCGAAGTGGCACAAATCCTTGAATCCCACCCGCTCGGCGATCTCCGACACAGACAGGTCGGTGGTGCTTAAGAGATCTACGGCCCGGGAAATGCGGTAGGAGACAAGATACTGGTGGAGGGATTTCCCCGTGTACATTTTCATCAGCTTATTGAGATAGTTGGGATGATAGTTGAACCGGGCGCCCAGATCCGCGTTTGACAGGGCTTCGGTATAGTGGGCCCGTATAAAGTTGATAATCTCGTCCATGCGGCCGGCACAGTCTGTTTTGGAGTCCGGGGCGGGCTTTAAGGCCGCCCGCCGGGAGACCAGGCAGAGAACAGATTTGAGAATGGACTCCAGCCGTTCGGCGTAAAATAATTTCTGCACCTCATATTCCTGCAGCATTTCCCCAAAATCCGATTCCAGGTGGAACATTTTTTTCAGATAGATGATGTCCCGGAAAGGTGTGTCATCGGTGAAAACCGTGCCGTCCAGAAGTTGTGCCGGATCGAAAGCAGTTTCCCGCGCAGGTGGAACCGGATAGGAAATATGGAGGTTCTGCTGTGTAAAATCAAAATTGGCTCCCAGCAATACGAGCGCGGAACCATCGTCGCTGATCATGCGGTAGGGGACTCCGGCGGTCCATGCAATGAGATCGCCGCGGGTCAGGCGATAGCTGCGATCCTTGAAGTAGATGGTTCCGCTTCCCTCGGCTGCATAAAAGATCCGGTTGTCATAGGCCTGGAAAAAGACAGGGTACGCATTGTCGGATACAAGAAAGCGCTGCACATAGCGGACATAGGGAAAAACTTCCGAAAAGCGGATACGGACAGATTTCATAAGGAACCTCCAAGATCTTTATTTTCGACTAATACAGCTTCATTTTCTTTCTAGGATTTCTTCTTGCTTATCACTATAATAACAAATAGAAAGGAATTGTCAACAGAGCGACCCGGGTGAAGACAAGCCCTTTATAAGGAATCAAATCCAAGGAGGAATGGGCAGATGATAGGGAGAAAAAAAAAGAGGGCAGCCAAAGTGGGAATTTTCGGTGTTGCCCATCCGGTATATTGGGGACAATTCCCAGGATTAAAAGAAAAATTGGGGGAATACCACCGCATTTTTCAAACAATGGTGCAGGAGCAGGAAGTGGAGGTAGTAGATTTTGGCATTGTGGATACGAGCCAGCTGGCCTACCTGACTTTGGAAAGAATGCGCTCGGAATCTCTGGATCTGGTGTTCTGCAACATGCTGACCTATGCGACTTCATCTGTATTTGCGCCTATTATACGGGATTTGGAGGTTCCCGTGGTCCTAACGGCCCTGCAGCCCCTCAGGAGGCTGGACTGTGCATCGGCCAGCACCAGGCAGCAGCTTGAAAATGACAATATCTGCTCCGTACCGGAATTTACCTGCACGGCCATCCGGATGGGAAAGAAGGTACAGGATGTTATTATCGGTGTTTTGGAGGGAGATCCACAGGCAGAGGCAGGCATCCGGGAGTGGTGCGAGATTGCCAAAGTCTTGCATGATCTGAAGGGGGCCAGGTTCGGCCTGATGGGCCATGTGCTGGAGGCCATGTATGATATGCACGCGGATCCGGCGGAACTATCTTCTGTATTCGGGATTCACATCCCCCTTTTGGAAATTGACGACGTATGCCGTATATTCCAGGAGGTACCCCAGGAGGAAGCGGAAGGGAAGCGCAGCCTGATTCTGGAGTGTTTTGACACGCCGGATCCGGTATCGGATCCTCTGACAAGGAAGCTAACGGAGGAAGATTTGCAGCAGGCGGCCCGGACGGCGGCGGCTCTGGACAGATTTGTGGAGGAATACGATTTGACCGGCCTGGCCTACTACTATAACGGCCAGCCTCTGTCGGAGACCCAGCGGATTGTAAGCTCCTTTATTGTAGGCAATTCTCTTCTCAACGCCCAGGGAATTCCCATGTGCGGAGAGTTTGATATCAAAACCTGCATCGCCATGTTTCTTATGGACCGGCTGGATATGGGGGGCAGTTTTGCAGAATTTCATCCCTTTGATTTTGAGGAGGACTATATTATGGTGGGACATGATGGTCCCCACCACATTGCCATTGCGGAGGGAAAGCCTGTGCTGCGGAGTTTGAAACAGTATCACGGAAAGCCAGGAAGCGGAGCCTCCGTAGAGTTCAAACTGAAAGAGGGTCCCATTACCATGCTGGGCATTACCCAAGGGTACGGCGGGAAAATCCGCTTTGTCATTGGGGAGGGATTTTCCAGGAAGGGGCCCATACCTCCTACTGGAAATACGAATACCAGGGGCTTTTTTGAGCCTACGACCAGGGAATTTATTAAAAAATGGGTCATGGAAGGCCCCACCCATCACTATGCTCTGGGGATCGGCCATCGCGGGGAGACCATCGCCAAGATTGCGGAGGTATTGAACATCGAATATAAGATCATACGCGGGTGATGGGAGGTGAGGCATGGAAAAGGTGGTGTGGACCGGCTTTGTATATCCGGGAAAGATAGAGGAATACAGAAAGCGGCACGATGAAATCTGGCCGGAGATGCGAAAGGCCCTGTACCGGGCGGGTGTCCGGAACTATAGTATTTTCAGCAATGGGGAGCGGCTGATCGGCTACTATGAATGCGACAGCAAAGAGTTCACGGAGGCCCGGAAAAGGGCGGAGCCGGTTATGAAAAAGTGGCAGGATTTTATGAGAGATATCATGGAACTGGAAACGAACCAGGGAGAGCCGCCCTTTGAAAAGGTATTTTCCCTGGAGGAGGCCAAAACAGAAGAACAAACGGAAAAAGGAGAAGGAAAGGTATGAAAAACAGGAAAATGAAAAAGAAGTTGTCGATGATGCTGGCGCTGATACTGCTCTTCGCTCTTGCAGGCTGCAGTTCGGGAAAAGAGGCGGAGGATGTGTCGGAGGCAGCTCCGGAAACAGGGGCGGAGGCGGAGACGCCAAAGGAACAGGAGCCGGCCGGAGAGGCGAAGGATCTCTCCAGCCTGACCATCGGATTGGCCAATATCAATGAGCGGGGCGTGTTCGGCAAACTGGTGAAGCAGGGCTTTGAGGAGGCCTGCGCCAAGCGGGGCTGGAAGCTGGAATATGCGGACAACAATTCCGACGGACAGACGGCAGTTTCCAACGCGGAAACATTGGCTTTGCGGGGCGTGGATTTTGTGGTGGATCTGAATGTGGACCAGTCCGTGGGACAGACCATTATGGATATCTTCAATGATGCGGGAATTCCGGTGCTGGCGGTGGACATCGCCCTTCCGGGCGCACCGTTTTTCGGCATCGATTCTGCAGAGCTTGGGTATTACAACGGGGAATTTGCAGCCGGCTATATCAAAGAGAATATGGAGGGCAGCCTGGATTATGTGCTGCTGATCACCCAGATCGCCTCCGGGGATGAAGTGCAGAAAAGGGTGCGTAGCTGTGTGGACGCCCTGGACGATGCGGGCATTACGTATCAGGAGGTTGTGGAGTTGGAAGGTGAGAATGATACGGCAAAGGCCCAAACCAGGGTAAATGATTTCCTGACTGCGCATCCGGACGCCAAGAAGATTGCGGTGTTTACCATCAATGAAAATACGGCCCAGGGAGCCTACGCTGCAGCGGTCACCGCAGGGCGCGAGTGGGATATCCGTGTCTTTTCCGCAAACTGCGGCTCCCAGTTCGTGGAGCCCATGTATGAGTCGGAAGGAAACCAGTCCTGGGTGTCCACCATTTCCAACTATACGGAACTTTACGGGGAGCAGTGCTGCCAGCTGATTGAACAGTATTTTGAAGAGGGCTCCATTCCGGAGAAGAATACCTGCCGGATGGGTGCAATCACCTGGGACAATATCAAAGAGACGTATCCGCTGGACGATCTGCCCTGGGCAGGACTTTGATCAGAACAACAGGGGTGAGAACATGGGGGAAACCTTTATAAGAAAAACGGCTACGGCTTCAGACGAAGTCGTAATGGAGGCCATCAAAATCAACAAGGAGTTTCCCGGCGTCAAAGCGCTGACAGATGTGGATATTACCATCCGCAGAGGTGAGGTAGTGGCGCTTCTGGGGGAGAACGGCGCCGGGAAGTCAACGCTTATCAAGGTCATGTCCGGGGTGTATCAGGCGGATGGCGGAAGCCTCCGCCTCCACGGCCGGGAGGTTCGCTTTGAGACGCCTATGGAGGCCAGAATGGCGGGAATCGGCGTGATTCACCAGGAACTTAATTATGTGCCATCCGTCTCCGTGGCCGAAAATATTTTTATGGGAAATATGCCTAAGAGATACGGCTTTCTGGATTACAAAACCATGTACCGGAGATCGGAGGAAATTCTGGATTTGGTAGGCCTTAAGCTGGATCCTAAGATGCCCATCGGTTCCTGCAGCGTGGCGCAGAAGCAGCTGATTGAGATCGCCAAGGTGATTTCCAATCAGGTTCAGGTGCTGATTATGGACGAACCAACCTCCTCTCTGAATGATGTGGAGATCGAGTATCTGTTCCGGCTGATCCAGACGGCTGCGTCCAAAGGAGTCAGTATTTTCTATATTTCCCATAAGCTGGAGGAGCTGTTTAAGATTGCAGACCGGGTGGTGGTCCTGCGGGACGGCTGCGTCACCGGAGAGGTTGCCATAGAAGATGCCACCAGGCAGAGGCTGATTGCCCGGATGGTGGGACGGGACTTGTCGGACATGTACCCGAAGGAGAAGGCGGTGGCAGGGGAAGAGGTGATTTCCGTAAAGAATCTTTCCACGGCGAGCCTGAAAGATCTCAGCTTTTCCGCAAGGGCGGGAGAAATATTCGGAATCTACGGACTAATGGGATCCGGACACCAGAATGTGGGCTCTGCCCTGTTCGGGCAGGAAGCTCTTCTTGGAGGTTCTATTTTTGTCAAGGGAAACGAAGTGAAAATCGGCATGCCTATAGACGCCATTGCCTGCGGCATTGCTTACGTACCTGCGGAGCGCAAGGCAGAAGGGCTGGTGCTGAATCAATCGGTTGCGGTCAATACCATGTCCGCTTACTATTCCAGACATAGGAAGCGCCTGATCAGCCGCAGGAAGGACCGGGAGATCAGCAGCAAGTGGATAGAAGCCCTGGCAACCAAGACCCCTTCCCTTGATACTCCCGCAGAAGCCCTTTCCGGGGGAAACCAGCAGAAGGTGGTGCTGGCGAAGTGGCTGGAGTTAAGCCCGGATGTCTTGATTCTGAATGAGCCCACCCGCGGAATTGACGTGGGGGCCAAAGCGGAGATTTACCGGATTCTGAACGGTCTGTGCAGGGAAGGAAAATGTATTATTATGATCACGTCGGAGATGCCGGAGCTTCTGGCTATGTCGGATCGAATCCTGATTCTGTCTGAGGGGAAAGTGACCGGTATGCTTACGGCGGAGGAAGCCACCCAGGAAATGATTGTGCAATGTGCCATAGGAGGTTGACAGGATGAACAAAAAGATGCTTTACAGACGCGGACTGGAAAAACTTGGGGACGCTTCTTCGCTGCTGACAGTGGCCGGCGCGCTGTTGATTTTGATTGTGTTTTTTGCTATTGGCACACCTTATTTCCTGTCGGGAAAGAATTTTCTGAATATTGGTTTGTATGCGGCCATTGTGGGCTGCATCTCCTGTTCCGTGACTTTTATCAATATTTCCGGCATGATTGATCTGTCCGTAGGATCCCAGATTGCTGTGGTGGGAATGGTGGCGGCCATTGTTTCCCGCATGGGGACTCCCTGGTATCTGGTATGTCTGGCGGCTCTGGCAGCAGGTGTTTTGTGCGGGTTTATCAATGGGTTTTTTATTACGGTCTTTAAGCTGAATGCGTTTATTACAACCATCGCTACCATGCAGACCCTCCGGGGATTTGCTTTTCTTCTGTCGGACGGGCAGAGCCTGCCTATTTCGGACGGTGCTTTTAAATTTATCGGCAGAGGGTATCTTTTGGGAATTCCCGTATCCCTTTTGATTATGGTTGCCTCCTACCTGATCTTTCATGTGATTTCCAAATATACGGTGTTTGGGCGCAATGTGTATCTCATCGGCGGAAACGCGCAAGCCAGTTATCTGGCGGGGATCAAGGTGAACCGCATGCGTATGAACCTGTATCTTCTGAACGGTTTCATGGCGGGCGTGGCAGGCATTCTTCTGGCGGCCCAGACGGGATCCGGGATGCCCAACGCGGCGGCAACCTACAATATGACGGCCCTTTCCGCCGTGATTCTGGGCGGTGTGGCCCTGACCGGAGGAAAAGGGACCATTTTCGGAACCTTTCTGGGCTGCATGGTTCTCTCGGTTCTGCAGAACGGCATGACCATGATGAGCGTGGGAACCTACTGGCAGGACATTATTATCGGTTTTGTCTTGATTTTTTCCGTTTCCGTGGATGCGGTTAAAGGAGGTTCCTTAAAGCGGAAGCTGTAAAATTCATGATAAAAACGCAGGTTCGTATTGCTTTCTCCAAAAACAGACACTATAATAGTAGGGTGATGTACGCAAGGAGGAGCAGAATGGAAGAAAACAACCACTCAAACCGCCCCGGAAACGGAAACGGCGGCGGGGGAGACAATAAAAATCCAAAGAACCGGCAGAGCATTCTCACACTATTGATTATGACGCTGGTGGGCCTGATGGTTTGGCAGATGGTTACCGGAAATATGGGTTCCGGCAAATCTCCCATCACTTACGACGAATTTATGAAGATGCTGGAGGAGGGAGACGTTGAAAGCGTTAAGATTTCCTCTAAGCAGATTACCATTGTATCCAAGACAAAGACTCCCATGGGAGGAAATGCGGCGTATTATACCGGGATTGTCCCGGATTACCAGCTGGAGCAGAAGCTTTCCGAGGCCGGTGTAAGTTATGAGGCGGAGATGGAGGATATGCGGGCGCTGATCCTCTCCGTATTTATTAATGTGGTCCTTCCGGTACTGCTTTTGTGGACTGTTTTCGGCCTGATTATGCGGAAAATGGGCGGCGGCGGTATGATGGGCATGGGTGTGGGCAAGAGCAAGGCCAAGGTTTACATCGAGAAAGAGACCGGCGTAACCTTTAAGGATGTGGCGGGCCAGGAGGAGGCCAAGGAATCTCTGCAGGAAGTGGTGGATTTCCTGCACAATCCCGGGAAATATACCCAGATAGGCGCCAAGCTTCCCAAGGGCGCACTGCTGGTGGGACCTCCGGGAACGGGAAAGACCCTGCTTGCCAAGGCGGTGGCCGGGGAGGCTAATGTGCCGTTCTTCTCCCTGTCCGGTTCGGATTTTGTGGAAATGTTTGTGGGTGTGGGCGCTTCCCGTGTGCGGGACCTCTTTGAGGAAGCCAAGAAGCACTCGCCCTGTATTATTTTTATCGACGAGATTGATGCCATCGGCAAGAGCCGGGATTCCCGTTACGGCGGCGGAAACGACGAGCGGGAGCAGACTTTGAACCAGCTTCTGGCGGAGATGGACGGTTTCGACAGCAGCAAAGCCTGTCTGGTATTGGCGGCCACCAACCGTCCGGAAGTACTGGATCAGGCCCTTCTGCGTCCGGGGCGTTTCGACCGGCGGGTGATTGTGGACCGGCCGGATCTGAAAGGCCGTGTGGACGTGCTGAAGGTTCACGCCAAGAATGTCAATATGGATGAGACGGTGGATCTGGAAGCCATCGCCCTGGCGACCAGCGGGGCCGTGGGCTCCGATCTGGCCAATATGATCAACGAGGCAGCTATTCTGGCGGTAAAGAACGGGCGGAAGGCAGTATCCCAGAAGGATCTTTTTGAGTCTGTGGAAGTGGTCCTGGTGGGAAAAGAGAAGAAGGACCGGATCATGAGCAAAGAGGAGCGGCGCATTGTGTCCTACCATGAGGTGGGCCATGCTCTGGTGAGCGCTCTTCAAAAAGACGCAGAGCCGGTGCAGAAGATTACCATTGTCCCCCGGACCATGGGCGCCCTGGGTTACGTGATGCAGGTGCCGGAGGAGGAAAAATTCCTGAATACCCGCAAAGAGATTGATGCCATGCTGGTGGGGTATCTGGCAGGCCGGGCGGCGGAGGAGCTGGTCTTTGACACTGTCACCACCGGGGCTGCCAACGATATTGAGAAGGCCACCCGCCTGGCAAGGGCTATGGTGACCCAGTACGGCATGTCGGACAAATTCGGCCTTATGGGTCTGGAGACCAAGGAGAGCGAATACCTGTCCGGGCGGACAATTATGAACTGCGGAGACGCCACAGCCGCAGAGGTGGATCAGGAGGTTATGCGGATCTTAAAGGATTCCTATGAGGAGGCCAAACGTCTCTTAGGGGAAAACCGGGACGTGATGGATAAGATTGCGGAGTTCCTGATTCAGAAGGAGACCATTACCGGAAAAGAGTTTATGAAGATATTCCGGGAAGTAAAGGGAATCCCGGAACCGGAGGAAGGCGAAGAGAAGAAGGAACGGGCTGCGGAGAAGAAAGAAGAGACAGAAACAGAAAAGAGAGAGCCGGAAGAGTCTTAGATGACTGCCGGATCTGAAAAGTGGGGAATTTTCCCCACTTTTTCTTGATGTAAAAAAGCGATTATACTACAATGAGATTGATAGAAGGAGGAGTAAGCCGTGAATTACTATCTGGGAATTGATTTGGGAACTTCCAGCACCAAAATATTGCTGATGAATGAGGCGGGAACTGCCGTGGGAATTTCCCAGTGCGCATATGATATAATCAAGCGGAGGCCGGAGGAAGCGGAGCAAGATATGGAGTTTTTGTGGGAGGCCGTGAAGAGCACGCTTGCGGATTTGAAGAACAGGTTTTCAAAGGAAATGGAAGCCGTCCGGTGCATCAGCTATTCCGGGCAGATGCACGGGCTGGTGATGGTGGACAAGGCAGGTAAGCCCATCCGCAGGGGGATTATCTGGGCAGATCAGCGCTCTAAGAATGCCATCCGGGAGATTTACCAAAGAGTGGGAGAAGACACCTGCCGCAGTCTGGTGCTGAATTCTCTCAGTACAGGTTTTCTCATTTCCTCCCTGATGTGGGTACGGGAGCAGGAGCCGGAAAATTACGGGAAAATATACCGGGTGATGCTGCCCAAAGACTATATCCGTTACCGTATGTGCGGGGAGTACGGGACGGATATGTCGGACGCGTCCGGAAGCGGTGCTTTTGATACGGCAAACCGCAGATGGGCCTGGGAACTGATAGACGGGCTGGAGATAGACCGGAGCATCTTTCCTGCCTGCGGCGAGTCCTGTGAGATTGCGGGCAGGGTAACAGAGGCGTGTGCCCGGGAGACAGGGCTGCGATCAGGCATCCCTGTGGCTTACGGCGGCGGGGACACGCTGATGCAGGGGGTAGGAAACGGCATCATCGGGCCCGGAGTGCTTTCCGCCAATATCGGTACGGCCTGCCAGCTCTCCGGCAGCGTAGAGAGCCCTCTTTTTGACCCGCAGTTTCGGACCAATACCTTCTGCCATGTGCGGCCGGGGGCCTGGCTTCTTATGGGAGCGCACCTGAGCGGGGGAGTTGCCCTGAAGTGGCTGATGAATCAGGTTCTGGAGATGGATTCCTATGAAGCTATGACAGCCCTGGCAGAACGTGTTCCGGCGGGAAGCGAAGGACTGATCTGCCTGCCTTATCTGAGCGGAGAGCGGACGCCGTGGAATGACCCGGATGCACGGGGAATTTATCTGGGTATGACGCTCAAGCATACAAAAGCCCATCTGATTCGCAGCACCATGGAGGGAATTGTATTCGGCCTTGGCACCTCGGCAGAGATTCTGCGGGAGCTGGGCGTTTCCTGGGACCGGGTGATTGCATCGGGAGGCGGTGCCAGAGGAGAGCTGTTTCTGCAGATGCAGGCAGATATCCTGGACTGTGAAATTTACACCAATGAGGGACAGGAACAGGCCTGTATGGGTGCGGCGATTACGGCGGCAGTGGCCCGGGGAGAGTATACGGATTACAAAGAAGCCTGCGGACGGATTGTGCGCCTGAGAGACAGGACGGTGCTGCCTGACCGTGAGAATCAGAAACGCTATGGGGAAGCGTTTGCCATGTATCGGGAGCTGTACACCCGCAATCGGGATCTGATTCACCGGGCGGCTGCTTTCAAGTGACTAGAGATGGGAATGTTATGCGGGAGGAGCGCAGTTCATGTTTGACATTGAGGAAGAATTGAAAAAACTGCCTGCCAAGCCGGGCGTTTATCTTATGCACGACGAGAAGGATGCCATTATCTATGTGGGAAAGGCAGTTTCCCTGAAGAACCGGGTGCGGCAGTACTTTCAGTCCAGCCGGAACAAAGGCGTAAAAATTGAACAGATGGTAACCCACATTGCCCGTTTCGAGTATATTATCACCGATTCCGAGCTGGAGGCCCTGGTGCTGGAATGCAACCTTATCAAGGAGCACCGTCCCAAGTATAACACTATGCTGATGGACGATAAGACATATCCCTATATTAAGGTGACGGTCAACGAAGAATATCCGCGGGTGATGCTTTCGCGGCAGATCAAGAAAGATAAGGGGAAATATTACGGACCTTACACCAGTGCGGGAGCAGTGAAGGATACCATCGATCTGATTCATAAACTGTACCAAATCCGCACCTGCAGCAGGAGCCTGCCCAAGGATTTGGGGAAGGACCGGCCCTGCCTGAATTACCATATCAAACAGTGCGCCGCCCCCTGCCAGGGCTACATTTCCCGGGAAGAATACGGGAAAAATGTGGGGAAAGCCCTGGATTTCCTGAACGGAAATTACGGACCGCTCTTAAAAGAGCTGGAAGAGAAGATGAAGGCAGCCTCGGATTCTATGGAGTTTGAGAAAGCCATTGAATACCGGGAGCTTCTAAACAGCGTCCGGCAGATTGCACAGAAACAGAAGATCACCCACAGCGATATGGAGGACAAGGATATTATTGCCCTGGCCAGTGAGGGAGAAGACGCGGTGGTCCAGGTGTTCTTTATCCGGGACGGCCGGCTCATCGGACGGGATCACTTTTATCTGCGGATTTCGGAAGGAGAGCAGGAGAAAGAGATTCTCAGCAGCTTTCTCAAACAGTTTTACGCGGGAACCCCTTACATTCCGCGGGAGCTGATGATCCAGGAAGCGGTGGAGGACAAAGAGGTGATCGAGCAGTGGCTGACAGCCCGGAAAGGACACCGGGTGTATCTTAGGGTTCCCAAGATCGGCACCAAGGAAAAGCTGGTAGAGCTGGCGAAGAAGAACGCAGCCCTGGTGCTGAGCCAGGACCGGGAGAAGATCAAGCGGGAAGAGGGACGGACCATCGGCGCCATGAAAGAAATTGCCGGACTTCTGGGACTGGCAGGTGTAAACCGGGTGGAAGCCTTTGACATTTCCAACACCAACGGCTTTGAGTCAGTGGGGTCCATGGTGGTGTACGAGAAGGGAAAACCCAAGCGCAGCGATTACCGGAAATTCCGGATCCGCTCGGTAAAGGGGCCTGACGACTATGCCAGCATGTATGAGGTGCTGACCCGGCGCTTCCTCCACGGGCTGGAGGAAGGGCGGGAGCTTCGGGAAAAGCAGATTTCCGGGGAGCTGGGAAGCTTTACAAAATTTCCGGATCTTCTGATGATGGACGGCGGACGGGGGCAGGTCAACATTGCCCTGCGGGTGCTTCAGGAGCTGGGCCTTTCCATTCCTGTCTGCGGCATGGTCAAGGATGACAATCACCGTACCCGGGGGCTGTATTTCAACAATGAGGAGATTCCCATTGACCGCAATTCCGAAGGCTTCCGCCTGATTACCCGGATTCAGGATGAGGCCCACCGGTTTGCCATCGAGTACCATCGGTCCCTGCGCAGCAAAGAGCAGGTACACTCGGTTCTGGACGATATTGCGGGCATCGGTCCCTCCCGGCGGAAAGCCCTGATGAAGCGCTTCCAGTCCTTAGATGCCATCCGGGAGGCGGATGTAGAAACCCTGGCCTCCGTGCCTTCCATGAACCGGGGAGCAGCGGAGAAGGTCTACGCCTTTTTCCACTGATTTTGGTGAATTTTTCCGCCCGGTCTTGCATGTACAAAGAAGGCTGTGCTAAAATAAACACAGAATATTGAAAACAGCAGGAGCCCGTTCAGAACCCAGAAAGAATTACGGACGGATAACTAAACGTCCGGAAATCTTTCTAAGGGAGAGGTTCTGACCGGGCGGATGCGGAACTGGAAACAGCAGGAGCCCGTTCAGAGCCTAGAAAGAATTACGGACGGATAGTTAGACGTCCGGAAATCTTTCTTAAGGGAGAGGTTCTGACCGGGCGGATGCGGAACTAAAAATAGGAGACAGACTTATGGCAAGTGTACAGAGTGTGGAGTTGAGCCAGCTGGTAGAAAAGCTCAACCTGAAAAATGTAACACCCGATATTGATATGACAGGCAGGCAGCTGACCACGCCGGAGATCAACCGGCCGGCCCTGCAGCTGACCGGATATTTTGATCATTTCGCATCGGAGCGGGTGCAGATTGTGGGCTATGTGGAGTATACATATCTGCAGAGCCGTACCCACCAGGAGAAGTATCCCATCTATGAGCGTTTCTTCTCCAGCAATATTCCCTGTGTGGTCTATACCTCCCAGACCAAGCCGGAGGAAGAAGCCCTGGAGCTGGCGCAGAAATACCAGGTGCCTCTTTTTGTGACGGAAAGCAAGACCTCCAATTTTATGGCGGAGGCTATCCGCTGGATGAATGTGCAGCTGGCGCCGCGGATTTCCATACACGGCGTGCTGGTGGATGTGTACGGCGAGGGTGTTCTGATTATGGGTGAGAGCGGCATCGGCAAGAGCGAAGCGGCCCTGGAGCTGATCAAGCGGGGACACCGCCTGGTGACGGACGATGTGGTGGAGATCCATAAGGTCAGCGACGATACGCTGATCGGCCGCTCTCCGGAGATTACCAAACATTTCATTGAGCTGCGGGGCATCGGGATTATTGATGTAAAGACCCTGTTCGGCGTGGAGAGCGTGAAAGAAACCCAGTCTATTGATATGGTGATCAAACTGGAAGAGTGGGACCGGGATAAAGAGTATGACCGCCTGGGCCTCACGGAGGAGTACACGGAGTTTTTGGGAAATAAGATTGTGTGTCATTCCCTGCCTATCCGGCCGGGCCGGAATCTGGCTATTATCGTGGAATCAGCGGCTGTCAACCACAGACAGAAAAAGATGGGATACAATGCGGCGCAGGAACTGTACCGCCGTTTTCAGGAAAATATGTCTAAGAAACGTTAGGGGGAAAGAAACATGGCAGAGAAGAAAAAATACTGTATCGGCGCGGATATCGGCGGAACTACCGTGAAACTGGGACTTTTTGACGCAGAGGGAAACGTGCTGGAGAAATGGGAGATTCCCAGCCACACGGAAAACGAGGGCGCGGCTATTCTTCCGGATCTGGCAGCCTCCATACGGTCCAAGCTGGAAGAGAGAAAACTGAGCCCGGAGGAAGTGGCAGGCGTGGGTGTGGGTGTACCGGGACCTGTCTCCGAGGAGGGAGTAGTACCCCACACGGCCAATCTTGGCTGGGGATATAAAGAAGTAACCCGGGAGCTTTCCATGATGACGGGCCTGCCCTGCAAGGCGGGCAATGATGCCAACGTGGCTGCTCTGGGAGAGATGTGGATGGGAGGAGCCAAGGGATATAAGAATGTCCTGCTTCTCACTCTGGGAACCGGCGTGGGCGGCGGTATCGTGGTAAACGGCCGGATTCTCACAGGTGCTCACGGAGCCGGAGGGGAGATTGGCCATATCCATGTGGAAGACGGAGTGGAAGATTCCTGCGGCTGCGGCAATCACGGCTGTCTGGAGCAGTTTGCGTCGGCTACGGGAATTGTCCGTATCTGTAAAGAGATCCTGGAAAGCAGTGAGGAGCCTTCCGCCCTGCGGGACAGCGAGGTTACGGCAAAGGCTGTATTTGACGCAGTGAAACAGGGGGACGCCCTTGCTATGCGTACCGCGGAGCGTTTTGGAAAATATCTGGGAACGGCCTGTGCCGTTATGGCCTCTATTCTGGATCCGGACGTAATTGTTATCGGCGGCGGCGTGTCCAAAGCCGGAGAAGTGCTTCTGGACTATGTGCAGAAATATTACGGACCTGCAGTCTACAAGGCGGCCAGAGAGACGCCCTTTGTGCTGGCAACCCTGGGCAATGATGCGGGAATCTATGGCTGTGCCAAGCTGATTCTGGATTAGCAGGGAAGGCGGAAGGAAGTTTTTTCCTGACGGAAAGCCATTGACTTTTCCGGGAAAACATATTAGAATAAATACAGCAAAAGATAATACATAGTTTTGAGATACAAAAGAATAAGAAAATACAAATGATAACAAAGGTGTTACCAATTCCCGTGGTGACACCTTTTTTCTATTATTCGCAGAAGGGGTCATACACCCCTATCTCTCCCTTTTTACAGGACTGCCTTGTCTGGGCAGTCCTTATTCCATAGGAGAATTTCAGGTGAAAAGCGGACAGGCAAAGCTCACGCCTGCTTTGACAGGATTTGCTTTCTGCTAAACAGATAATCTCCGGGAGTTTTGGACATTTTTGCAATCTGATCCAGGAAAAAGTTGATCTGCAGATTTCGGCTGTTCTGGAGTTTTTCCCGGAGGGAGGAAAGAAAACGCTCCTTGTTTGAAGTGTCCGCTCCGGAAAATGTCTGGTCAAGCTTCACCTTCTGGAGTTTCTCGTACCGTTCTCCCTGACGTTTTTCATAATCCGCCTGGTTTTCGGCTATCAGATGGAGATTTTTCATGGCCCACCGGACGGCAAAGAAAGCTGCTTGTGTGGGGCCGTCTTCCGAAGCTTCCTGCAGTTTGCGGTAGGTTTCATAGTCCTTTGGGGATTCTCTTTCCATGGCGAAAAGATATTTATCCATCTGGTCTTCGTGTACATAGCCGTAGCCGTCTATTTGAATGATGCGTTTTACCTGGTAATTCATTTCGCAAGAACCAACCCGTGTTCCCTCTGTGCCGATTTTGGCTATGGAGCGTATGGCTTCCATAAAAGAAGATTTGGATGTGCCGTCCATAAATTGATCTGCAAGATACTGTGCTTTTTCTACACCGAGGCTTATCTGGGCCAGCCGTTCTGCTTCGTCCAATCCGTGAACATTGTGGGGAAGCAGATCGTCCCGAATGATCCGGTAAACATTATCCTTTAATTCCTGGCTTTTTCCCCGCAGCGCGTCGGTAATGGCATTGTCAATCCGGGCATAGCCGGTGTGAAAAGGCCTGACAGGTCCCGTTTCTATAAGAACAGGCTTTGGTTTTTGAGCAGGGGCGGAGGAGGCGTTCTTGTTAACGGCAAGCGGCTCTGTATTCATGGGTTTTACAGAAGGAAAATTTTCCCTTATCTTAGCATCCTGTTCCGGAGAAATTTGCTCGGATAAGGGGCGGATAGCCTGATGGCCTGTGGAATGATAGCAGGTACATTTTATCATAGAGACTGCCTCCTAGTTTATACTTTTATATTCGTTATATCGGCAGGATATTGCCGTTTGACAAGAGCAAGCCAGGATAATTCCGAAAAAACAGGCAACAAAACTGCCGCACAGAATATTCCGTGCGGCAGTTTCATGCAGATTGCTTATATTTCGTCGTATTTTCCCTCGTCGGTAAGGTCCACGGGCTCTGCTGCCTGGGGTGCAGGTTTTGCAGCAGGAGCGGCGGGCTTTGCCGCAGGGGAAGCAGGTTTTTCCATGGGAGCGGCAGTCTTTGCAACAGCCACAGCCATGGTACAGCGGCCGTCAAAGTAAGCGTTCTCGTCGATGACAAGAGATTTGGCCGTAATATTGCCTACCACCCTTCCGGTGGAGAAGAGTTCCATCTTTCCCTGTGAAATAATGTCGCCGTCCACCTTGCCGGAGACAATGACGTTCTGTGCTGCAATATTTCCCTGGATCTGTCCTTCTGTGCCGATGATCAGATTTCCCTGGCAGGTACAATTACCGTTTACCTTGCCGTCCACACGGATGGTTTCCGGTGCCGACAGATTGCCGTCAAAAACGGCTCCCGGTCCGATGATGGTACCGATTTTTCCCTGGGTTTCGGCTGCAGGTGCAGCAGTTTTGGTTTTTCCTAACATGTTATGTAACCTCCTTATAATTTATCCTTTTGCATCAATGACAGACAATGGATCCACGGTTTCACCATTTAAGATGATTTGATAATCCAGCTGTGTGTCGTCTGTGGTAATGGTGAGCAGGGGATCTCCTTGCTGGACCTGACCTCCTTCTTCCACCTTTACTTCCGCTTCCTCGTGACAGAGGTAGCGCGTCTGATAACCGCCTTCATGCTCAATCTCAATAATGTGGGAGTAAGTATCGTCGGAGCTGACGGCGGTAACGGTGCCGCTGCCTGCGGCAACGATGGTGCCCTCCCGGTATGTACTGATTGCAATATAAGGTGATTCTTCCGAGTAGGTAGATTTTAAAACCCCCGCTCCCTCGGACGGATAACGGTCCGGGACGGGCGGTTCTTCCGGTTCCGGCGGTGTTTCTTCTTCCGGCGGCGGATTTTCTGCCTGCTGGCGGAGGGCTTCGTTTTCCTTGGCCAGCGATTCTTTATCTTTTGTTAAAGTTTCCTTTTCGGCTTCCAGCTGCTGTATGGTCTGTTCCTGAGAGGCAAGCTGCTCCTTTAGTCCTTTGGGCTCTCGCGGTGCGGTAAGTGCGCGGCCGGCAAAAAATCCTGCGGCGGCGAAGACGAGGAGCAGCAGGGGAAGCATCAGACGGAGTGTCCAGGCAGACAGTTGGAACTGCTTGGTTCTTCCGTCCAGATTGGAGATGAAAAGCACAGAAAAGGATTCCCTGCGTTTATGTCTTTGATCTTTCATCCTTAAACCTCCTGTAGTTCTTATCATACCACAGATGCCTTTTGGGACGCAAGAGCCAGTGGCAATTCAAATTTATAAGAAAATTCTGCCGTTCAGGACACTTCTTTACTGTTTTTGAGGTTTTGCTGGGAAAATGAGGATTCTTTTTTTCGGTTCTGCCGCAGAAAAATCTGGCCTTGTTCCAGATAAAATTCTTTTTGTTCGAGGGTCAGGGAGCGGAAGATGTGAAGCAGAAGCTCTTCGTTCGTTGAGAGGGATTCCTCCCTGTGATGATCCAGAAGGAAATCCGCGGTCACATGGAAATAATCGGCGGCCCGTATCAGGGTTCTGAAATCAGGCTCGCGGGTTCCCTGTATATAGTTTCCAAGGACGGAGGGGGACAGATCCAGAGCATTTGCCAGTTGTTTCTGCGTCATATTATTCAGTTCCAGCAGTTTTTTTCAAAATTTTTCCAAATTTCATTCTTGTCCTCCTTTTTCCGTTATTGTATACCTGATATTGTATCTTTACCATTGTTTTTCCTCCTAAATCACATCCACTTGCTGTTAGCAGCAGACCATTTTTTAGTAAATGTTTTTCCTCCAACTGCCGCTGTAAACGGCTTTTCAAGAAAATTCTGTATTGTTTTCAGGATGGTACTGTAATCCTCCGTCTTGGTATTGATCATGCGGACAAACGCTTTCCACTTCTTCTGCATGGCAGCATCATTGACAAAGCTTATAACTTGCTCAAACTGTTCCGCCGTAAAACTATGCTCTCGGTTTGTAAAGGTCTTTCTGAGTGCTTCGGATAGCACCTTGCCATCAAAATTAAACTTATTGGCGATATAATAAATGTCATAGTAGTCTTTCATTCGGCTGGAAAACTCCATCAGGCTGAGGATCGCATCTATCTTTTCAGCGATGGTAGTCTCAACAGAATAAGTATTCACCGTAGGCGCATCAAAATCGGAAAGCTGTGTAGGGATTTTATGTTTTTCTTGCTTTGGTACAATAACATCACCAACGCCAACGTCAATGTTAAAAGGTGTTTTGGCGTTTTTGATTCGGGCAACCAAGGAAGCACCAATGCCGGCGTATTTTTTGGCAACAGCAATAGGTGCAATATCTTTGATTTCAAAGGTAATAAAATCATTTCCAGTTTCGGTTGCGATAATCTCTTCAAGAATTGCGTTCAGCTGTTCGGGAGTGTTGGGCATCCGACGCAGCAGAAAATCTACATCGACTGTCACATGACTATCAAAGTCAGTAAGGGAGTAGAGGAACAGACCACCTTTCAGCACAAGGTTTTCAGCATATTTGGATTTTTCCAAACGACGCAAAAACTCTTCTTGACAGAAAAGTTGAAGGCAGAGTTGATAACTTCTGCCGTTTTCAGCAGCTTTATTTTTTAGTCGTGCAAGCACGGATGCTGCCATATCAGCCATTTAGTAGTACCTCCATAAGTTCTGTAACCTTTTTATACACACGCAGCTTCTTTGCATAAACAGAAATGTTATTCAAATTTTTCTTTTTGTCGTTTGCATAGGCATGTATTGCCTTATGAAACACCTCACTATCAAGGCGTGAACGATACTTAAAGCAATCGCAAATCGTGCGTTCACGGTCATAAACAGAAAGCATAACGCCATCAAAATTATCGGTGGTCTTCCCAAGCTCGTATAAATCTTGCTGCACATAATACGGTTGCAGGACAAGAGCATCTATATCAAGTTTTTTCCTGGACATAGAACGAGGTACGGCGATAGACCATTTACGAGGTGTGAAGTCGCTGTATCCATAATGGAACAGAGCAGATTCAACACAGACGACTCCTTGCGGAATGAGTGTGGCGAGTAGCTGTTCTTCGGAAACAAATGATTGTGCTGCAAGCTGATAGTATCCGTGGCGCACACGACCAAGAAATCCAGCGTTGCACATATTAACAACATCGGCAGCTCGCATTCCAGCAGCAACAAAGTCAGAAGATTTTGCGACACCGCCTTTGCTGTCGATGACGTTTTTTGCTATTTCGTGGAGATTCACTCACTCACCTACTTTCAAAAATTCACGCACAAGAAGCTGATTCTTGTGTTGAATTTTATTCTATCACAAGATGGGCAATTTTTCAATAAAATATACGCACAAACTATTGATTATTGTGTGTGAAATTAAAAAACCCCTAGCCACCCGTTTTACGGGTGGGGGCAACTTTCTATAGATAAGTTTGATTTTTTCCTTTATCTATGATAAGATTTCCAGCATATAGAAGGAGTTAAAACATGACTGGAACATGGAAATTAAAGGGGGAACGGAAACTGGAGATCCTGTTTGCCGTATTTGTGCTGGGGATCTGGGTTTTCTGGGCTTATATCCTGCCTTTTAACGAGGGACCGGACGAGCATATGCGCTCTCTCATTGTAAAATATATAGTCGAGTACGGGAAGCTTCCTACGGGATACCAGCAGGAGATATTGGATCCTTTGTGGGGCTTTACCTACGGGTTCCGCCCTATTCTTCCCCAGATGGCGGAAGCGCTCCTGGTGCGGATTGCGCTTGTCTTTACCCGGGATGCCTTTGCCCTGCTTTTTGCCGGCCGGATGGCAAGCGTGCTCTGCGGCCTGGTCTACCTAATCTATGTGCGGGGCATTAGCCGCCGCCTGTTTGAGCGCAGAAGCCTTGCATGGCTGTTTACACTGGCGGCCGTCTGCATGCCGGGCGTGAGCTTTTTGTTTACCTATCTCAACTGCGATTCCATGGCCCTTATGGCTGCGGCCATGATTCTTTATTATTTGATTCGGGGAACGGAGGACGGCTTTTCCATACCGGTCTGCGTAAAGCTGGCCGTGAGCCTTTCCGTCTGTGTGCTGTCCTATTACAATGCCTACGGCTTCCTTATTACGAGTGTGCTGGTGTTTGCCGGGGTATTTTGGGAACGGAGAAGACAGGGAGAAACGTGCGGGGCGGAATTTTGGAAAAAAGGATTTTTGATTCTGGGGATTGTGCTGCTGCTGGCGGGCTGGTGGTTTGTGCGCAATTATATACTGTATGACGGTGATTTCCTGGGGCTTCGGACCCAGGATCTCTGTGCGGAACAGTACGCCGCTGACCGGCTGAAGCCCTCCAACCGGCAGACTTACCGCAACCTGGGCCTTTCTCTGTGGGATATGCTGGTTCATTCCAACTGGGTATACTGCGTGGCACAGAGCTTTATCGGGGTCCTGGGACCCCTGTGGTATATGCTGAATAAGTGGGTATATATTGGTTACGGTGCATTCTTCCTGGCCGGCTGGGCCCAAAGTGCCGTGGAGCTTTTGGGATGGCTTGGGAAAATTTTCAGAAAGGAGGCGGGAACGGACCGGGCGCGGCTGCTGTGGCATTTGGGGATGCTTACGGCAGTGCTGGTGCCGAATGTTCTGAATTTCTGGTATTCCTATGCCACAGATTATCAGGCCCAGGGAAGGTACAGTATGCCCATGCTTCTTCCGTTTTTGTACTATACGGTGCAGGGCCTTGGAAATTTCATCTCCATGGCAGAGCGGAAATGGGGAGAAAAGGCGCACCGTGCTGCCGGATTGGCCGTGCGTTGTCTTTGCGGGGCAATCTGTGCTGTACTGCTTGGGTGCCTGACCCATGTAATGTGGCCGGCCTATAAAAACGTGGAAAATAAGATGGACGGGGTGGTGTACACAGAGGAAGAAATCCGGGATCGGTTGAATGGAGTGATATAACCCCCCTAAATGGGAGGATGCCTGGCAGCTGCTCTGCCAGGCATTTATTATGAAAAAGTTTATTCAAAAAATAGTAATTGCTTACTAGGGGCTTCTGTTTTGTTTTTGCTTTATCTTATGGTCTTATTATATGGAAGAGAAATGAATGGATTATGTAAATCAATTTAACGTTTTTTGAAAGATATATGAATAAAATGTGAACAAGCGGCCGGAGCAGAAGCGGATACGCCATTTCCGGGAAAACAGAGGAAATACCTACATATTTTACATGAATTTTACAAATACTGCGATTGTATTTTACATGAAACGGATACGCTTAAGAAAAAAATGTGATGCAGTTGGAGGATAAAAATGGAACATGTGGAGATGCTGTTTCAATTTGCGGGCGGTCTGGGAATGTTTTTGTACGGAATGAATGTAATGGCGGACGGCCTGCAGAAATCTGCAGGCGGCCGGATGAAAAATCTGCTGGGTGTTCTCACCAGGAACCGGTTTCTTGGAATCCTGGTGGGTGCTGCGGTGACGGCCCTGATTCAGAGCAGCTCTGCAGCCACGGTAATGGTAGTGGGATTTGTCAATGCGGGGATCCTGAATTTGACCCAGGCAGTGGGCGTGATTATGGGTGCCAATATCGGTACGACTGTTACGGCGTGGATTGTGTCCATGAGCGAGTGGGGAAGTGTGCTGAAGCCGGAATTTTTTGCGCCCCTGCTTATTGGAATTGGAGCATTTCTTATGCTGTCCGGGAAAAAAGAAAAGACCGGCGAATGGAGTGAGATTTTGATCGGTTTCGGAATCTTGTTCATCGGCCTGAGCTTTATGTCAGGTGCAGTTACGCCTTACCGGGATGCTCCGATCTTTGCAGTATCCTGGGCGGCAATCCTGTCCTGGGAATTTTAACAGGACTGGCAGTTACGGCCCTGATTCAGAGCTCTTCGGCTTCCGTGGGAATTTTACAGACCCTGGCGCAGAACGGTGTAGTGACCTGGAGCTCCGCCGTCTATATTACCCTGGGGCAGAATATCGGCACCTGTGTGACGGCGCTTCTTTCCAGCCTGGGAGCCCAGCGGACGGCCAAACGGGCGGCGGTGATTCATCTGCTCTTCAACGTAATGGGGGCAGTTGTCTTTGGGGTATTTATGTTCGGTGTTTTTTCTTTTCATCAGGCGCTTGGAAAAACCGGAATCAGCAGCGTGGGGATTTCCGTATTCCACACCATTTTTAATATAACGAATACACTGCTGCTTTATCCCCTGGCCGGCTGGCTGGTACACCTGTCCGACGTGCTGGTAAAGGGGGCGGATGTGCCGGAAGAAAAAGAAACATACGCACTGCCCCATCTGGATGAGCGTATCCTGGAGACCCCTTCCTTTGCGGTGGAAAGCGCGGTGAAGGAAGCAGTCCGCATGGGAGAGCTTTCCCTGCGCCATGCGGAAATGGCTTTTGAGGCTGTGAGGACGGGAAACCGGACACGTGTTGACAAAGCATTCCAGATAGAAGAAACTATGAATGAGTATGAGAGGCAGATGGTAGAGTACCTGGCGAAAATCAGCCGGATTTCCCTGACGGATCAGCAGCGCCAGGTGGTGGGAAATCTAATTTATACGGTCAATGATGTGGAGCGCATGAGCGATCACTGCGACAATATTGCAGAACTGGCGGAGGAGATGATACAGAAAGGGCTCTCTTTTTCCATGGAGGCAGCCCGGGGGTTTGACGAGATCGCTTCCCTGACCCTGGATGTAATGAAGGCGGCTGTTCTGGCCCGTCAGACAGAACGGATGGCCTATGTGCAGCAGGCGGTGCAGCTGGAGGACGAGATTGATGAGCTGGAAGAAGAACTGCGGACCGAACATATGGACCGCCTGTCCAGAAACCAGTGTTCTGCGGCAAAAGGCGTGGTCTTTCTGGATATGCTCAGCAATATGGAGCGGATTTCCGATCATGCAAATAACATTGCCGGATACGTGGCGGATGAGAGAGAGGAGTGGGACGATTGAAGCGGAAATTTTTGATTGGGTATGCGGTGGCGGCTGCCGTATCTCTTCTGGCCTTTGCGTATGCCTTCTGGAGCAATGGATTTGCCTATCTGGAGGAACGGAGCGAATCGGGATACCTGGCCCAGGCGGAGCTTTTGGGTGAGCTTTTCCTGGCGGAGAATACGGCTGCAAAGGGGAATTTTTCGGAGTTTGCGCAGCTCCAGGGGGAGAAGCGGCATATGCGTATTACCATTATAGACGAGGAGGGAGACGTACTGGGAGAATCTGCAGAGGCAGGACAGCTGATGGACAATCATCTGGATCGGGAGGAAGTTTTGAAGGCTCTTTCCGGGGAGAGCAACAGTGTAATCCGACGCTCCGCCACTTTTGGAATGGATTACTGCTACTCTGCGGTTCCGGTAAAGGCAGACGGCTTCCGGGGAGTAATACGGACGGCCGTTCCCATGGAGGAGCTGCGTAATATGAACGACGAGTTTTTCCGCTCTACCGTTCTGACAGCAGCGATTCTTTTGCTTTTGGTACTTTCTCTTTCCATGTATTTCCGGAGATATGTATCTGCCATGAAGAAAGTGGAGGCCATGCGCCGGGAATTTGTCTCCAATGTGACCCATGAACTGAAAACGCCTCTGACTTCTATCCGGGGCTTTGTGGAGACACTGAAAGAAGGGGCGCTTAACGACCCGGACTGTGCCCGGAGGTTTCTGGATATTATTGAAATAGAGACGGAACGTCTGGGCCGTTTGATTGACGATATCCTGCTGCTCTCCGAGATCGAGAACGGAGGGGAGACGGCACAGGAATTTTGTGATGTAAACGAAGTCATAAGGGAAGTGGAAACTTTGATGGAACCCCGGGTGAAGGAGCATGTGCGCCTGATTTTTAAGCCGGATCCTGCGGTGCCGCCCTACCGCTGCAGCAGGGACCGGATGAAACAGCTCTTGATTAACCTGGTGGACAATGCTTTGAAGGCTACGGAATTCGGGGCTGTTATCATCACCTGCCAGAGGATTTCCGGCTGTCTGGTCCTGCGGATTTCCGACACGGGAATCGGCATGGAGGAAGAGCAGACAGAGCGCATTTTTGAGCGGTTCTACCGGGTAGATAAGGGGCGCTCCCGGGCGCAGGGGGGCACGGGACTGGGGCTTTCCATTGTAAAGCACATTGCGGAGCTGTACAATGGGACCATACAGGTGAGCAGCCGGCCGGGAGAAGGGACAGAGTTTACGGTAACGCTGCCGTATACCAGGGAAGGACAGTAAAAAGGCGGAGGAGGAAAAAATGCCGGAAAAACAGACCATATTAGTTATTGATGATGAGGCGCATATCCTGGAGCTTCTGGAGTACAATCTGGTAAAGAACGGATACGGCGTTCTGCGGGCAGATACGGGGGAGATGGGACTGGAGCTTTTGAAATGCAGGAAGGCGGACCTGGTGCTCCTGGATTATATGCTGCCGGGGATGGACGGGATGGAGGTGCTGCGCAGAATCCGGACGGATCCGGAGTTTATATCTGTGCCGGTTATGATGCTGACAGCCAAAGGGGAAGAGACAGATAAGGTGCTGGGCCTGGAGATGGGAGCGGACGACTATCTGACCAAGCCTTTTGGCATAAGGGAACTTTTGGCGCGGGTGAAAGCCCTGCTGCGCCGGAGTGCGCCGGAGCAAAAAGGGAGGCAGACGGAGGAGATTCTGCGTATCGGAAGTCTGGTGATTGACTGCGGAGCCAGGGAGGTGACTTGTGACGGAGAGACGGTAGAATTGTCCAGGAAAGAGTTTGATCTTCTGGCCCTGACGGCCCGCCACAGAAACCGGGTGTTTACCAGGGAGCAGCTTCTGGAGCAGATCTGGGGGTATGAGTATTCCGGAGAAACCCGAACGGTAGACGTGCATGTGCGGGGGCTGCGCAGGAAGCTGGAGCCGGATCCGGAGCATCCCCGGTATCTTCGGACCGTCCGGGGGGTGGGGTATAAGTTTGTGTAGATTTGTATACCTTAACAGATAGTCCGGAGGACTTGTCATACGGGGTGCCCGTAGGGTATACCTTAACGGACAGTCCGAAGGACTTGTCATAATCCGGACGCTGTCAGGTCAGGGAAAGGCCCCGGAAAACGGGGTAGAGACTGCGCCGAGCTAACTCTTAAGACGCACTAAGCTCATCAGCAATGGCTTCTTCGCTAAGTG
>ERZ777305.1223-NODE-1223-length-32889-cov-14.904611_pt1 | contig 32889 bp, 41 predicted proteins | sample MGYA00374965_ERZ777305 | MGnify/ENA primary metagenome ERZ777305 (study PRJEB29328, sample SAMD00013331) | mouse gut metagenome | study: EMG produced TPA metagenomics assembly of the Metagenome analysis of fecal microbiota from mouse which was promoted... | reverse complement strand
CGACTGGTCTGCCGCAACCAACACAGGCGACTGGTCTGCCGCAACCAACACAGGCAACCGCTCTGCCGCAACCAACACAGGCGACCAGTCTGCCGCAACCAACACAGGCAACCGCTCTGCCGCAACCAACACAGGCAGCTGCTCTGCCGCAACCAACACAGGCAACCGCTCTGCCGCAACCAACACAGGCGACCAGTCTGCCGCAACCAACACAGGCAGCTGCTCTGCCGCAACCAACACAGGCGACTGGTCTGCCGCAACCAACACAGGCGACTGGTCTGCCGCCAAGGTAGAAGGTGAAGAGTCTATTGCCGTTGTTACAGGTTATGAAAGCAAGGCAAAAGGCGCGCTGGGTTGTTGGCTTGTGCTGACGGAGCGTGATGAGAATAGACACATCCTTGGAGTCAAGGCGGTCAAGGTTGACGGTGAATCTGTAAAGCCGGACAGATGGTATGCCCTTAAAAACGGAGAGATAACCGAATGCGATGACTGACCACACCATCTACGGATTGTCGAGCGAGGACTACCACAACTCAGAGCCATACAGGCAATATCTGTCAAGTTCGCAGTTGAAAAAATTCTTGATTTCGCCCAAGGCTTTCAAGCACTCGCTCGACAACCCCGAAGAAACCAAGTCCGATGCCTTGCGGTTCGGCTCGCTGTTCCATGGTTACATGGAGCATGTAGTAAGATTTTCCCCTGACCCGGATTCTGCGGAACCCGAATGGCTGAAATCCATAGCCGTCTTCGAGCCGCCTATTAACGAAAAGACGGGACAGCCTTATGGGAATACTACCAAAGTGTATAAAGAGGCTTACGATATGTTTATGCAAGCCAGCGAGGGCAAGACGATAGCAAGCCGTGACGAGTTGTCACGGGTTCAGGCAATGGTTCATTCTCTCATCTGCGGCAGCGGCTCCACCTCGGCGCAGGTGCGCAAGCTGCTGAAATGGGGCAAGCCCGAAGTGAGCCACTTTGTAGAGTACGAGGGATTCAAGTTCAAGTGGCGACCCGACCTTGAAACCAAACGCAAGATTGTGGATTGGAAAACGGTCAGCACGGACGATTTGAGCGAGGAAAGCATCAACCGCATAATCCTCAAATACGGCTACCACATATCGGCTGCATTCTATCAATTCTTTGAGCATGAGCGCACGGGAGTGTGGAAGCAGTTCATCCTCGTGCTTGTCAGCAAGGTCGCACCTTACGACAGCGTGATGGTGGATATGTCGAACTACGGCTACCGATACCTGCCCGATATGGATATGGTGATACCCGGCCCCGGAGCAATGGAGTTCAAGCGGCTTCTTGACTTGCATATCAAATGCACGAAAGAAAACCATTGGCCGGGCGCAGAGACATTCATCCCCGACAATAACGGCGTGAGGATGCTTGAAATCCAACCGCCACATTGGTACGAAAGGAGGTATTTTGACCTATGAAAGAATGTGAAATATGTGGTTCAACACATCGTGTATGCAATACGCCTATTGGGCTTTTATGTAATCGGCATTATATGCAATATTGGAGGTTCGGCAAGATATTGAGTAGAACAACGAAAGACCCAAACGAGATAATCAAAAACAAAGATGGCTCTGCGTTGATAATTCTTTACAATAATAGGCGAGAGCCAATTGCAAAAACAATAGTTGACCAATGCGACTTACCACTTATCACTAAGTTTAAGTGGAGATTGGGTGCTTATGGATATGCCGTAACAAGAAATGACGAATTAGAACTTGCAAACTATAGACTGCATAGAATGTTACTTGGCGACCCGAAAGGCTATGATGTTGACCACATAAATGGAGATAGGCTTGATAATCGTAGAGAAAATCTGCGATTAGCGACCCGACAACAAAACTCCATGAATAAGCGAATGGGGAGCGGTATAAGCTCATCAGGACATACAGGCGTATATCCATCCGGCTCGCTTAAAAAGCCATGGAAAGCCCGCATAATGAAAGATGGTGTGTATCACCACTTGGGCTTATTCAAAACAAAAGATGAAGCAGTTCATGCAAGGATGAAAGCCGAAATACAAATGTTTGGTGAGTTTTCTCCAAATTACAACAACAACGAACAATCAAATAAATAAACAATGTCAGAACAGACCAATCAACTCCCGCTGGAGCAGACCGCTCCGCAGACGGAACAGCCGAAAGCCGAGGCACAGACCACGGCGGTGGCGAAAGTCAAGGAGGCTTTCACTCCACAACTTTGCACGGCGACAATCAGCAAAATCAAGAGCGACCCCGCACTTGCACCGCTCCACGGACTCGCCAACGCTTTCGCCAAACCTTTTGAATCGTTCCGCAAGGCATTTAAAGACCCCAACGAGGCAGACCGCATCATGGCGAAAGAGATTGACTTCGCGGCACAGGCGATGATGGCAAATCCCTATCTTATCACAGTGGCGACACAAAATCCTCTCTCGCTTGTCAATGCGATAAAAAATATCGCCCTCGCCGGAACTACTCTCAATCCTATACTGAAACAGGCGTATCTTGTGCCGTTCACTATTAAGAAAGTGCCGACAGTCGTACTTTTCCAATCCTATATGGGAGAAATCAGTATGCTTGTCAACACTGGGCTTGTAAAGAAGATTGAGGCGCATTGCGTGTATAAGGGTGATGAGTTCAAAATTTCCCACGGCTCAAAGGAAGAGCTTGTGCATACACCCGACTGTTGGGCGGAACGTTCCGAAAGCACTTTGCTCGGAGCATACTATTTCGCCATACTTACGGATGGCACGGAGATGTTCGACTTCATGAATAAAGCTGAGATAGATACGGTAAAAGAACGCTCTCCGTCAACAGGCATAGGCAAGGACGGAAAACCCAAACAGTCGCCGTGGGTTTCTGACTACACGGAAATGGCAAGAAAGACGCTCGTTCACCGTGCGTTCAAGGCGATACCCAAAGACGGTATCAGCGAGGACAAGCTAAGGGTTCTTGAATCGCTTTTCGATTACGAGGATAAAGCGGAGCAGAACTGGATAGCCGAGCAGAAGCAACCCTCTGCAAGTTCCAACCGCTTTGACGAGGACGAAGTTGAATACGAAGAAATCAAGGAGTAAGACATGACAAACGAGACCAAAAACAACTTCGACAAGAAAGTGCAGATGCACTTGGCTTGTTCAAAGAATGACGAGTTCCGCAGGGAAACGGAGTGCATCTTTTTCAACAACGGATTTGCATACGCGACTGACACTCACATTCTCGTCAGAAATCGCATCTCTGAAATATCCGGGCTAAATGAAAGCGAGATAGAGGCACTGAACGGCAAATTCCTGCACGCCGACTTTTACAAGGATATGTTGAAATACGACAGCATCATGATTGCGGAAGACGGCATAGAGTGCAGCAAAGGCAATGACAAGGCGTTCTTCTACTTCTCGACATTTGAGAAATACCCCGATGCAGAAAAAGTCTTACAAGACGCTTTGAACAAGCAGACCGTGCCACTGCCCCAATTTAGTTTTGACATGAAGCTGATACAGCGACTCAACAAGGCTCTTTATCAGAGTGACAGGTGTATGGCAACGTTCAAAGGCGTTGGCAACCCCATCATCTTTGACAGCATGGACGCAGAGGTGAGCAGCGTAGGTCTGTTTATGACTTTATATAATCCCGGATAACAATATGAGTGAAGAAGCACCAAAATACGGAGTGACAGCAATCTGCGAGTCAGCCAATGCGTCCGGCTCACAGATAGGCGGCGGCCATTACACAAAGCTCGCCATCCAGCCGATGGAGTACTCCATGCGCAACGGCCTCAACGCCTGCCAGCATTCAGTCATAAAGTACGTGACGCGCTATAAAGACAAAGGCGGCATCGAGGACTTGCGCAAGGCACGCCATTGCATAGACCTGCTGATACAGTACGAAATAGACAAGAACGATTGCAACCTGGGTTGAAACCCCCGACGCAAGAGAGCGCGAAACGGGAGGCGCGGAGTCGAACCCCGCGCGCCCCCGCAAATGTATTTTTTCATGGTAATTAGATTCGCCCGCCCCGTCCGTGAGGATAGGGCGGCCACTTTTTAACCCTTCCTATGGAGATAACCAAGACCGACCTGCTGAAAACAATAGCCTACCTTGATGACGCGGCGAAGATATATGACGCCATGCCGAAGCCCAGACACAGGTGGCGTGCGGTGCTCATCAGGCGGCTGAACATCAAACTTAAAAAACTTCTTGAAGATGGAAAAGACTGAATACAGACCCCGTGGCGAGTTCCCGTTGACCGAAAGGCTTGCGCGGCAATACGCCGACCGCCTCTGCGGCGGTGACCACGGCAAGGCATTCTCCCGCGATGACATCAAGGCGGCCTACCTCATGGGCGGTGCTGCGGCCATGACACGGACACGCGAGGTGATACTACACGCCTGTGGGCGTAAAACCCTTTCAGGACAGGATGCCTCCATGCTGCTGGCCGTCATCGACCACATCGAGAACTTGCCGATTATCACAGACTGCATGGTCTGACAACCCCGACAATTAAATTTTGATGACAATGACAGACAACGGACACGCCGGAACCCTCATCGTATTCACCGAAGAGGACGCGGCCATAACGGACGCCACATACGAACCATGACACAGCTTGAACGTATGATATTCAATGCCGTGAGCGAGCGGCAGCAGATGAACCGGACGGCAAGGAGGTCGCCCGATTTAGCGACCATGCCGGAGATAATGAACGCATTGGCCGTGGAGGTGAAAGAAGCCCTTAACAGGCTCGTAAACGACAACCTGCTGGAATGGCACCAGAACGTCAACGGGGTGCGAATGTTCGGCATAAAAGAATAATGGACATGTTTACAATGACACATCTGGCATACGCCATGGCGGCGGGTGCCGTATTGGGCGTCATATCAGGCGCCGTTTTGGCGGGAGCGGCAATGCGTATGCGCTTCCGTGGGATACTACAGAAATGCGAAGGGCTGATTGACGAAGCCGAAAAGGCGCTTGGCAATCTCGGTTCGGCCCAGATGGCGTTAGAAATGTCTCACGTGGGCGAGGTGTTCGTAGAGGAGCACCCCTTTGCCGCGATTTCATATTTCGCCGCCTACCGCGACACCATCGGTGGGCGTATCTGCCTCAAACGCGCATACTACCGCACCGATGACGCGGATGCCCGCGACTACGCGGAGCTTTACATCAATGAGGTAGCCGACAAACTAAACGAAGAAGCATGAACGACTACATAAGGCTGCCCCGCTCGGCATTGAGCGAAGAAATGTGGCGCGACAAAGACCTCTGGCAGTTCTACGGCTATCTGTTGTGCAGGGCTGATGAAAACGGTGTAGTGGAAGTGTCTTTGCGGTGTATGGCTAAAGAAACAGGACAGTCGTTGCAGACCGTAAGAACCAATCTCAAAAAACTCCTATCAACACAACGGCTAACACAGGAAGTAACACAACAATTAACACAGATAACATTGTGTGATATAGGCAATAAGGCGGTTAGGGCAACACAACGGTTAACACAGCGCCCAACACAGTTGCCAACACACCCGCAAGATGGTTTTGAGCGGTTCAAAGACTACTTCAACACCGCAGTCGCCGACACCTCCATACCGCAGATTACGAAACTTACCGATTCTCGTAAAAACGCGTTAAGGTCGATATTCAAGGAATACGGCAAAGAAACCGTCGAGGCTGTGGTTCAGAAAACAATCGCCTCTGATTTTCTTTCCAAAGACTGGGGTAAGGTCAGTTTCGACTGGATATTTAAAAAAGCGAATTTCATAAAAATTCTTGAAGGTAATTATGACAACAGAACAAGCGACAGGCAAACTGCGGATAAATACTCAGCGCGTCGGGGAACTGATGTCGGCAATCACACCGAGGCAGATTACGGAGGCCCGTTTTAGATTCGATATGACGCCACAAGACGCACTCGACCTACTGACAGCCGCATACCAATATGAGGTTCAACGGCGGCAACGCAGGTTTGTCCTTGATGCAAATACCGAGGGGAACCTAATAAAACTTGCTGAATATCTTACTCAGCCGGTTCCCAAGTTTGGAATCATGTGCTGTGGTACATGCGGCAACGGCAAGACGACTCTTTTGTATGCCTTTCAGAGAGTGGTAAACTATCTGCAAGACCGCCGGCACTTCTCGTTTCTTGACAGCGACAATGCAAGTTTCAAAGCCTTGATTGAAATATTCAGAGCGAAAGAGGTAGCCCAGATTTCAAGAGACCAGAAACAATTCAAATCATTGATGCAGCGTCCGATGCTTGCGATTGACGATATGGGTACAGAACCGGCAGAAGTTCATGACTACCTGAATATCAATACGCCCGTAGCGGATGTTATTGACTATCGTTACAACCATCAGCTGTTCACATTTATCACTACCAATCTTGTCGCACAGCAAAAAGACGATAAAGACGTAACTATCCGCATGAAATATGGTGACCGCATTGCCGACCGTTTCAATGAAATGCTTCATGTGATAATATTCAAAGACATAACATACAGGAAATGAAACCGACAACCGATCTGACAACCAAACGCAAGACAGCGACACGTCTGTTCCCCTTCACCGAAGAAGAGGAGGTGCGCATCATCCTGGCAATGCAAGCCGCAAGCCGCTTCATGCACAAATACGGCAAGGGACGGAAGCCCCGCCTGATAATGAACCGTGACAGCTATTTATAAAAAAATGGAGAGAGACAGGACTAAACTGGCCGGAAGGATAGGCGCGCTCCGGGCGCGCTACTCCGAAGCCATGCGCGGGCGCATGGTGCCAACGCAGAAAGCGCTGAAAATAAAGGATGAGATAAACACCCTCAGGAGGCATGTGGATGAAATCGACCGCGACGCCGCGCAGAGGCTCGCCTTGGAAAAAGCCCCTGTCGACGAGGTGCTGGAGGTCATAGCCATCCCGCTGCTTGCCGACGTGATGAACGACCTCGTGGCCGGTGTTGACGGGATGCTCAGACGCAACGGCTGTCAGGAAACTGTATTCGGCGACTATACCCGCCAGATACGCCGTGCGGCACTTGCGATGGTTGACACCCTCGACCTTGCCGAGGACAATCTGCCTAAGCTGCTTGATGTCGATGACATGCTCGTCGACGCGGTAAAGAAGAAACTGATGTCATTCATAAAACAGCATTTGAACATCACGAAATGATTGGAGATTTAGCCGCATGTTGCCGGAACTGATGCCGGGCGCCGTTTACGGCTTGCAGAGGGAAATAGTGGATGTCGATTATGAAGACGTATCCACGACAGTGAACGCAAACAACAAACAATACGACAACGACGATGAACTGGAAGAAACTCAAAGCTGACCACGGGCTGGCTGGGGCTAACATACTGATAAGGCCGGAAGAGGGGCAACCCCGCTACCGGAATGGAGTGGTGAAATCAATAGACGACATACATGTCTGCCTCATAATCAACGGCATGTTCGAGTATTACCTGAAAATCTCGGACGGATGGCTGTATGTCAATATTGACGAAATCAAATGAGCGGTATCACCGTATGACACATTTAACAGTTAAATGTTGATAAAGACAAGAATGAGAATACCCTGACACAAAGATGACAGTAATAAACCAAGCACGGAATGGATTATGGATGAAATAAAAATAACAAATCTGGCGCAGGAGTATGCGAATGGACTCCATCCGGATATTGCCGGAAACGATGACTATTGGGCGCAATTGGAACGCTTGTTTATCGAAGAGGAAGCGGACGAAGCAGCGTCATTCATGCGTTTTCTGCTGCGTGCCCACTGCGTGGTGCCCACCGATGAAGTCCGGGCGCATTACACCGATGCCTACCTCACGGCGGGGTTGAGCAGAACCCGCGAAGAACGGCTCGTTGCCGAGGCCGTGGTGAAAGTCTTGGAAAGCATCTTCGGGGCTGAAACTTTTGAAAACCTGGGAGAAGTTGAGGGTTAGGACAAGGGACGGTCGCATAATTGAAGTGACCGGATATGACGGGGGTGGTATTACGAGTTCAGGGGAACCGGAAGAGTAGAGACTATTATATCTAAATTAAAACAGTCATTATGAACACCCAAATAGCCACAACAATAGAACAGTCTGAGCGGCTGGTCAAATGCGGAATTCCGGCGGACACGGCGGACATGTCACGGGGGATACATTTCCATGAGAAATCACACACGCTTATGGCACGCCCCTATGGGACTTTTCCGAGAATCTGCAAACGGGATTCCGTCATTCCTGCATGGAGTCTGAGCCGTCTCCTCCGGCTGCTACCTAAAACGATAAAAGCAAACAAAACCACCTACAAGCTCAACATTGACTATCCACCAATCGGGCAGGTAGCAGTACGGTATAATACCGAAGAAGATGACCTTGACAGTCTATTCGGTCTGATGGGCGATGATTTGTTTGAGTTAATCGTGCTTATGGTTGAAAAGCTTACCGCCAACGGCTACAGGCTGGACGACTGCCCGTGCCGGGAGAAAGGAGGAAGAAAATGAATAGTTTAGAAAACGCAAAGGTTGGCGACCTCCTGATAATAACACATCGTTGGAACAAACAACTTCTTACGGTTGAAAAGGTGCATAAGAACTTTGTCATTTCAGGAAGCTATAAATTCCGAAAGACAACGGGTTCGCTTGTGACTTCCGATAGTTGGAGTACGTCAACCGCAAAATTAGCCACCCAAGAAGATATAGACGCTTTTAGAAAAGAGGTAAAGCGTCATAAAATGGTAAACCAATGTCGTGATATATTATTTGAAAAACTCTCCGACTCTCAGTTGGAACAGATACTTGAAATTGTAAACAAGAAAGAATCATGAAAACAACCCTTACCCCCGAGCAGTCCGCAACGCTCATAGCCAAAGGCATAAGCGCGGACAAGGCGAGCATGGTTTGCATGAACTTCAACGGCACATACGCCTATGTAAGCGGAGAAGAAGCGCAGACTGTAAGAGATTGCGTCAATGGTCAGTTTTACGCGGAGGAGTTTCTCGTATTCTCGCTCGCGGACATTCACTCACTTTTGCCGAGAGAAATTGTGACCGACACAATCATGGGAGAGAACGACGTTTGTCCGATAGCGATAAGGTGGGATGAAAACTGCAAAAAGTGGTTCGCCGGATATGACCTTATTCCGCGCCCCGTTCCCGTTGGTGTGGATTCAGAGCTTATTGACGCCCTCTACTCGCTGCTGTGCTGGGCAATCGAGAACGACTATTTGCTAACGAAGTAAACTTCGCGACCAAATGAACGAAACACCGACCCCGACTGACCAGCGACCGACCGAAGCCGAAAGAAAGTCAGAATCAAAATTGAGGAGATTGAGGAATGAAATTCTACCGATTCATGAAATACTGGAGCCTCGCATGGATGTCCGCGTCAATCGGGGCGGCATTGGGCAGCTTACTTAACAAGGATTATGGCTACACTATATTCTATGTCGTGACCTGCGCCTTAAACCATTTCTGCTACAATGTATGCAAGGCGCTGACCTCGGCGTTTCTTGATTTGGAGAGTATGGCTTCTTTGGGTATGTCTGATTCCTCGGCCACGAGTGTTATCACGCGGTCGGCAAATTCGGCAATTTTTGACATCGGATTTTAATTTTGGATAACGCATGAACATAAACAAGCGACACACGTTATAAGATTAGAAGTTTATTAGACCTCTAATCCCTGCGACGTGTGTCGCTGTCAGTGACTCTTTTGGGCTGCCCGCCGGTTCAGAATAGTCAGGCGGCCCAAAAGTTGCGGGGATTACTTTTATTCGCCCGGCACCCCGCCCTCCATGCCGAGCTTCTTGCGAGCAAACTTTTTAAGCTCTTCCTCGCCACCCAAAAAGTCAATCAATTCCTGCATGGCTTCGGGTATTTTCACTGTCTGGTCTTTGCGCCGCTTACTGTGCTCCCACATTGAGCAACCTTCCACGAAGCATATCAGCATGGCGAATACTATTGAGAGGTAAGGCAGGTTGTACCACGGAAGCACCGACAGCACAAGCCCCACAATAGCTACGAGTATCTGGAAGAACCAGTAGATTGCCATCTTCTCGATGGTCTTGCGGAAGCGGTGCGAGCGCAGTTTCTCGCCGACCTTCTTCGCGGTATATATGCCGCTCACCGTGTCGGCGATGGAGAATATGCCCGATACCATGATGCATAGCGCCACTATTGTCAGATGCCATACGAGGTGGTGCAGGGAATAGTCACCCATACCCATTTTAATGATTTCAAAATAAGTTTCCATCGCAATATATCACTTTCTGAATTTCTTTATAAGCCACAGCACTGGGATGCAGAGCAGGGCCAGGTTTGCAGCCAATGAGAAACCGCCGTAGTCAACCTTCGTCTGCTGCCACCGGGTGAGCCGCTTCTCCACGGGGTACGGCACTTGTATGCTGTCCGCCTTGGCGCTCTCCAGCTTTTGCTGAAGCATCCGGATGCTGTCGCTTTGCGCTTCCACGAGCTTTTCAAGCTCTTTCTCACGGTATGTGGCCCTGTAGACGACTGTCTCGCGGTCGTGGCGCAGGGTGTCGCCCTTGTCCGACAGCACCAGCTTCTCGTTACGGAACTGCATGAGGGAATCCACCTGCCGCTCTTTCTGCGCCAGGCGCTCCGACAGGCTTCTGACCACGCTGAGAAGCTCCGCATTGTCTTTGCCGACATACTCGGTGCGCACCGTCTCCACCGGCACGTAGCGGGTCGGGGTGCAGCCGCAAAGCGCGGCCAGCACCACACCCGCCGCCAGCAGGGCTTTAACGGTTTTCATCGTCCTGCCGGGGGGTTGAGGTTGAATGCGCCGGGGGCGGATGCGCGCACGGCGGCGATGAAGGAGTTGATTTCGCGGAGGGCGGCCACCTGGGTGTCCGCGTCGGGGAAGCTGTTGAAGTCGGTGCTGATGTTGTTGCCGTAGCTTTCCGAGAAACGGCACACCGCGCCGGAATCCCCCACTGGCGCCGCGATGCCGTTTGAGAAGCCTGTGACTTCCGTGCCGGAGAGGTTGACGTCGGCGCTGATGTCAACGGTGCGCGATTCGTCGGTGTGGTTGTCGGCGCGTAGGGTGGCGTTTGCCACGGCTGTGAATGATGCTTTTTCGTCTGTCATAATGTTTAGGTTTTAAATGGTTGTACTGTTGTCGTCAATTATCTATCCGGTGTCGTTGCTCAGAGTTTCAGCACCTGCCGCCGGTTGCGCCCGTCGGCACGGTGGCTGACGTGAAGCCACGAGAAGCCCGATTCGTCGATGAGCTGGTCGAAGGGGAGCTTGAGGTCGAGCGCCAGTTGGAAAAGCCGCCGGTTGTCTGTCGGGCTTCCGGTGGTTATGTCGGCGGCCTCCCCTCTGAGGTGCTGGCTCGTGGGCTTGCCCCCGACGGCCTTGTTGAGCCTGGGGCATCGGTAGCCGGAGGTGACGGTCAGGGGCTTGCCCCATGCCTTGCGCAGCGGGTCGAGAACGTTGTCCACCAGCGCCGCGATGCTGCGCTTCGCCCTGTCGGGCAGGGTGTTGTCGATGGCGTGGCGGGTGGCGGTGTCCGACCGCTCGAACTCGGTGAATGTGAAGTGTTCCATTGTCTGTGTCGTGTTTGTGTGGGTTATTAAGTCAGGTTTTTCCATTCGCCCCCGCTGACGCGGTAGCGGATGCCGCTGCGGCCTACCTCGAATGCGGTGGTGCCGTAGAAAATGGTAGTTGAGCTATCTGTCTGCTCAATCAGGCTTGAATCCTTCTTCAGGAGCGTCCTTGTGCCGTTGACCAGCAACGCGGACCTGTCCCATACCGTTATGAAGCCGTCGTTGCCGAGTATCGTCCTTTCAGCTATGCTGCGGCGCGCCCGTCCCGATGCGGAGAATGTGAGCGTCTGGGGGACAATAAGTGCATCCTCCACCTCCCATTTCCAGATGTCCGTGTTGTAGGAGGGTTTGCCGGATGCTATTGTCGCTGAACACCAGTATTTTTCGGATGTCACCGGGAGTGTCAGCCTTATCTTGCCCTTGCCGGTGTATGCGGTTTTCGCATCGTTGAGCCGTATGTCGAAGGCGGTGTTGTTCACGAGCACCACCGACGAGCCGTCGGCTTTGTTGTAACCGAAGAATACATACATCTTCGTTATCCAGCTGACATTCTTGGCGGTGAGCCCGTCATACAGGAACATCCTGGGTACGGAGGCATTGAAGGTGAGTTCCACCTCGTCGCCGCTTTTCAGGCTTTTGTTGAACAGCTGCGTGCCCGAATGCCAGCAGGAATCAAGGTGCGCCTCAAACGTGACGGCGGTCTTCATTGACGGGTCTGTCGTACCGCCGTCCGGTGCAAGCAGGTTGTAGTGGTGCGTGACCTTGTACCTGTGCAGGGCGAGCGTCGGCTTCAATGACACCGACAGGGACTCGGATTCCTCCGTCGAGGGGTTGTCCCCGACCGACACGTTGGCAATCTGTAGCGCGGTAGAACCGTCGGATGAATTCATCTCAAGCCCATTGCGGCTGAGCCGCACATTCTCCCCCACCTCCATTGCGTTGTCTGTCAGCCTTATGTCATTGCGGGAGAAATATGCCGTGCCGTCATGGAAAATCATGGTCGCTGCGGAATCGGGGTCGTCAGGATATTCTGCGGCGCTCTGCAGCTTGCCGCCGCCCCAGAATGCGGGGCCGCCTCCGTGTGCGCCCGAATTGTAGATGCCGTTCAGTCCCGACATCATTTTGTATTGTCCGCTTTCCGTCTTATATCCGAGCTGGATATGCGTCGCCAGTACCAGCCCGCCCGCGAGGGAGGCGTCGGTCTGCAGGGCCTGTTGGAGGTAGGAGGTGTCGAGCGGCGACGGAGTCCAGTCTCCCAGCGTCGCGCCACGCGACAGCATCGGCTTGGCCATGTAGAGCTTGCCGTTGGCCAGCAGCCAGTGGTAGAGGCCGACGTAGGCGGCGCCGTCCGGAGCCACCACGGTTAGGTGGTGGCGCTGCCATTTCTCCTGCTCCGTGGGCATGATGCTGTATCGCACCGTCTTGATTTTAGCCCCCGAGGCGTTATAGAACTGTATCTCGCACATTGCGCGGTCGGCCAGCGGAATCGTCTCCGGTGGGATGACCGGGGTGACGGACTTGTCTCCGGGGTCTTTGATTCCTGCTAAGTCGGGGCACAGGGTGTGGACGCTGGCCGTCCATACGTCGCCGGGACTGGTGGGGATGGTGATGTCGGTGTTGGGTTCGCCCGCGGCGTTGAACGTCCCCTGGGAGATGCCCCGCCATTGGCGGGAGGTCTCCCCGGAGACCTCCCACACTGCGGAGTTGACGCCGGCACCGGCAAAGCCGGGGTTGATGTCGACCCGCGACTTCGCCGACATGGTCCAGTGGTCGGAACTGTTGGCGAAGGTGGCGTTGCGCAGCTCGTTGACGCCCGTGGCCATCTCCGCCGCCGACGGCACCCACACCCGCGCGGGGGTGTCGCCTTCGACCAGCACCGCCCATTTCACATAGGTGTTCGTGCCGTCATAGTCCCCGTCGTTGGGCTGGTGGAAGAATGCGAGGCGGTCGAGCTTCGGGGATGATGAATTGCTTGGCGTCGGGCATGTGAACCTGAACGCCTCCACGGTCTCCACCCTGGCGGTGAGGCCTTTTATCTTGTAATACCCCTTGTTGTCAACGAACACCGCGATGGAGGTGTCCTTCGCCCCCACCTTGTAGCACACCGTCAGGGTGTAGGTCTTCCCCGGCACGGGGGCTTCCGCGTAGCCGTAGGCTCCCAGCTGGTAGGCCGTGTTCGGGCCCAGCTGACGCCCGGCGCCCCCGAGCATGTTGGCCGCGTAGGAGAAGCCCGACGCACCGGTTGAGCACACCTCGCCGTAGGTGGCGTCCGTGCCGTCGGTGTAGTAGACGTGCGAGCGTGTCCATATGTACCTGTCGGGCTGCCATACCGGTGCGGACGTGCGCCAGTAGTCGCCGGTGGGGGTCTCACGCGATGTGGAGAGGTAGTACTCCTCCTTTATCTCCTTGATGCCCGCCTGTGTCCGGGAGGTGGTGAACATCCCTTCGGCCACGTAGGCAGAAACTTCAACCGGAGGTGTATGGGCATTCTCCCCCTGTGCCTGGAGCGCGTAACCCGGAGCAAGCCCCTTGTGGCCGATGAACGCGAATGTGCGGTTGGCGCCGTCGGTGCGTATGTCGCCCAGCGAGCCGAGCTTCTTCATGGCCGTGACTATTTCAGGCGTCCATGTGACGTTGTCGGCAAACAGCAGGCAAACAAATACGCTGTCGTCGAGGCTGTTTATCTTGTTGATGAAGTTCGTGCGGGCTTGCGCCACGTTGGTGTTGCCGGTATAGAGGTCGTAGTTGAACTGCCCGGTCTTGGCCAGCGTCTGTCTGTTGAGCGTGACCATGTTGATTCCGCGTTTGGAGGGCGCGGGGTCAAAGACATCCTTGCCGTCAACCTTGACATAGCCTTTGCCGCCGGTGAATGTGTAGTAGTAACCGTAGCTCTTGACGGCGATGCTCCGGGCGTCCTTGCCGTCCCTGCTCCACCTCCCGGTCACATGCGGCTCGGTCTGTGTGGGGTTCCCCTTGGAATACGTGACCTTCTCGTAGTTCCACAGGTAGGGCTTCGCCTCGCTGATGGTGGCCGCCTGGGACGAGGCATCGGTAGTCCATCCTGCCGTGGAGGTGGTGACCCCCGTGGCCTGCGCCGAGGCGAGGTAGAAGTTTTCCACCTTTGCCACGGACGCGCCGGCCTCGCCGTTGGCGCCGTGCACGCCGATTACGCGCTTGCCTGTGTCTTTCGTGGTGCCGTCGGTATAGGTCGTCACCTCCATGTTCCACAGGTAGCGGTTCGTAGCCGATGTCTGCGGCACCGAGGTCGAGAACGCGGAATCCGCCGGTGCTGTGGTCGGGGAGTTGTTCACGGCATACTTCTCCACCGTCGAGGCTATGCCGCGCCCCTGCAGGGACAGCGACCATGAGAACACCTTGGTGAAAGTCCTGCCGTCGACCGTGACCGGCACGTTGAGCGTCCCCTGCTTCTGTATCAGGTTGGTGTTGACGGTGACGGTGAACTTGGCCGAGGTCGTGCCGCTACCGGAGACGGCCACCGACATGCCCGCGGGCATCGACCCCGAAGGCGGCTTGATGGCGGAGGCGTCGATGGTGGCAGCCACCTGCCTGTTCCCCTTGTAGGCTATCACCCCGCAGTCGGTGTGTCCGGCCACGGCTTTCTCCGTGTCCCCCTCGAAGATGTGGCTCTCGTTGGTCAGTATCACCGTGTAGGCGTCGGAATCGGAGGGGGCGGGCGTCCACACGGGCTTGGGGTTGTCGCCCCGCTCCAGCTTCCATCCGGCGAACTTGACGGCTGCGCCGGTCTTGTTCTCGAATGCCACCACGCATGAACCAGACCTGGTGCAGCGGAAGGTGAACCATATCCTGCTCCACCGGTTCAGCGCCGGGGTGAGGCTGCGACCGGTGACCGTGGCCGCGGAGGTGTGCGGGGCGTTCCAGTTGGTGGGGTTGAGGGCGGCCGCCACGTTGTCCGCAGTGCAGTAAGCCCATGCCGACATGGTGTATTCCACGCCCTCCTCCACCTCCGCAGTCCAGTAGAACGTCGACCATGCGTAGGCCCCGGTGGTCATCACCCTCAGCCCCGCGTACTCCTCAGTGGTGACGGACGCAGCCGCGCCATCCTTCTTCGTGGCGCCGCCCCAGTCCCTGGTGCCGGTCAGCAGGTTGGCGGAATAGCTCGCCCCGTTGCTGCCGCTCGACACTTTGGCTATGGTTACCTCGTCGTGAACCGTGCCGTTAACGGTGCACCGCACTGTCGAGCTTTCAGCGTTGCCCATGCACTCCCCGTTGGGGTTGACTTCGAGCGTGGGCTGCCTGCCATATGCGGCGGTTATGTCTGTAAAGCCTGTCTGACCCGCCTGACGGTAGCTCCACTGGTACGTGGGGTCGGCTATACCCTGCACCGTGGCCGACAGCGTTATCTTCTGCGGCGACAGCAGCGTGGCGAAACCGTTCTCGTACTGGAACACCAGCGCGTCCGCGTTCACCTTCACCAGCTTCGCCGGGGCAGCATCCTCGCCCACAAAACGCGCCCAGTCGTATTCGGTGTGGTCGTCGGGGTCATCTGCCTTGTCATCCTTGCAGATGCCGATGTATTTCGCACCGGCGAACATTTTTTTACGAAAGTCTGTGACAGCGATTGGATTCGGCAGTGAACCTGTTATCCCGGAGCAATAAGCCACATGCAGCCCGGCTATGGAGGTCTCGCCGTCAGCGCCGATGCGGCTCACCGCATATTCCTTGGTCACCGTCCCGTCGGTGTAGGTGACCTCCTTCTTGCTCCATATGTAGTCGCCCCCCGTTATCGTTCCAAGGCCGCCGATGCTGTCAGCTGTAAAGTACGCATCAGCCGGTTGGTCGCCGGTGGTGTTTTTGGCGTACTTCACCGATTCCGACGAGATGGTCGCCCCCTCAGCGTTGGGTGTCCACACCGGGTCGGGGTTGGTGCCTACCTCCAGCTTGGGGCTGCTCAGCCATATCTTGCCGTTGCGGCGCAACCATGCGTAGACATTGACCGCATCAGTCCCGGCGGGCATTGTGTGGGTCACGACAGCCCGCTCCCACTGCCCGGCCTTGGTCGGCTTGATGCTGGCGGCGACCTTGGCCAGGCGCGTAGTCCCATTGTAAGCCCATAACTCTATCTCCGCCGTGCTGTCGATGGTCGACAGGTTCTCGCAGTATGACCATATGCTCGCCGTGAACACGTCGCCGGGCGAACTCGGCAGCGTCTGCGATATGCCGTACCAGGATGGGTCTGTCAAGTTCCTGACGTCGAGCAGCACCGAGCTGCGCCCGTCCAGGGTGTGGGTGTTGTCGATTTTACGGAAGGAGGTCTCGCTGCCCCATTTGAAAAGCCCCTTGCGGAAGTCCGGGTTCAGCAGCAGGTTGTTCGAGTACGACGCACCGGTGTCACCCTTCTGCCCGTCAAACGGGATGTATTCCGCAGAATAGGCCACCGTCGAAGAGCCGTCGGAGTAGGCGGTGGTCACACGCTTCCACCGGAACTGCCCCTTTTGTGCCGACGGGAACGACGTCTGCCACCCCGAAGAGGGAGGGGTGTCGCCCTGCGCGGACACTGCGTATTCCACCGTCTCGGAAGTCTGCGCCACCGACTTCTGACCAGGGATGCACGCGAGACCCTTGAACTCCGCCCGCCCGTCGCCGTGACGCACATAAGTCACCTGCCATATGTATCTGCCCGCAACGGAATCCGGAGCGTCCGTTACCCAGCCCTTCGCATCCGTGATGACACCGTTGGCATCAGTCACCGGAAGCACCGGCGCATCATTCGCCGACCCGTGAGAGATAAACAGGATGTCGGTGTCGCGCACACTTATCTGCGCGAGCTGCAACGCCTTGATTGCATCCGAGTCGGCGACCTTCACCCACCCATAGTCCGTGGGTGAATTGTAGTACCATTTCCACGACTGCCCCGAGGTCGGAGTCGTCGCGTCGTCCACATACGGAGTGATGTCCGTGTAGATGTCACGGTCATGGCGTTTGCGCTCCTCCTCTGTAGTCCATTGGTTGGCCGGATAGTTTGTCAGCGTCGGTGCACCCATGCCGTTCCACGCCTCCACAACTCCGTCTATCTGGTCTTGGAGTTCTTTGATATTACCCTCCAGTTCCTTTTTTGCCTTCTCTGCCTCAGCCTTGGCAGCATCGCTCACATAATCAGATACCGGCTTATTCCCGATGGTCGACTTGATTGAGAGTTTTCCTGCGATTTCAAGACCATTATCTTGTGTGTAGTCCAGATATTGGGTGGCATCAGCTCCTCCGAGACGAAAGAATATCTGCCCCGTTAGAGGGTTGCGGCCAAACGATATGATTACCCGGTTGGTAAGTGTATAGGAGTCAATATTGGCAAACAGCTTTATGCTCGGAGCATCGGTGTCAACCGTAGAGAACACCATGGCCGTCTGCCGTGTCTTGTCGTTGCGGTTGCCCAACTGGCATATCTCGTCTCCGGCTTGCGGAATGTCGCTATTAGCTTCGCAATCAGTCTTGGATAGGTCTATATAGCCGTAGTGGTTGCCGTTGTCATCGGTGTATGCGTCATTGTTTACAGCCGTGACAAGGCGCCAGTAGCGGTGATTGCTGACCTTGTTGGAAGTGCCGGTCTTGGCATTGAACATCTCGGAAATGGCTTGGTCTCCGGCTATAATCTTCGTCTCGACCTTTTCTCCGTCTTGTTCTGAAAGGAAATAGCATCGGTAAGCGGTATCCGTATCTTCGACTTCAGTGCATGTTATCCCTCCTCCGGGAGTGATATATTGTTTACCGGCAAGCACACTGGCCTTGACAGTCGTTAGCTCCTCGAAAAATGCCTTGACACGCACATACAGCCTCGCTACCTCGGCAAACGAGTCGCCTGTATTGGCATCCATGCCGAATATGCCGCCCGACACTCCGCTCAGAAATTCTCCTGCCTCAAAGCCTTTGTCTGAGGAGATTTTGCCTGTTGAGCGGTCATCCTTTATCTTTGAGAGAAATCTTGTGCCTCCGTAAGCCTCAATCATCGAGCGTATCTGCGCAGCGGTGTAGCCTCCCCCACCCTGCCCTTTCCCTGCCGCAAGCGAATCAATCTGATTCTGCATCTTATCGAGGCGGCCAACAGTCTTTTCCTCTTTCAGAACGACCTCGTATGTCGGCGCTGCGCCTTCTTCCTTGATGGTGAGGCGGTCAATGAAGATGGAAGCGTCAATGTTCAAATCCTCGTCCTCGAACAGCAGAAGCATACCCTCTTTGAGAGTATCGTGCAGACTCTTGATTTTGCCACCCGAAACCATTGCGAGGTCATGCTGGCGCGCCATAAAATTCTCATCGACCTTCGGAGCGTATATGGAGCGGGAGTAGTCGTTCTTTGACAGCCATTCCGTTGCCGCCTCTTTGAGTCTCTGAGACGCAGCCTTGATATACACCTCCGGCATTTCGATATGCAGGATTACAAATTTGTCGGGATTGTCGGGATTCTGCTTTACACCTTTAGCGTTGTAATCTTTATATGGGAACCACAGCTTTAGGCCATCGTCATACACACGGTTCAGTTCAAGCTCGTAGCCTATGACCTTACCGCGCAACTCAATTTTCTTGCGGCCAACAATCTCAAAGTCGCGACCGCCGAGCATACCCGTCTTGAATGATATTGTAGCCGTTTCAGTCGTTTTGTAGTCGTTTATATCAAAGCCGAGGTCTTTGAGTGTGACCTTGAATGTCGGAGGCTTGGCGGTGGTCTGCGTCTCGCCCTCGTTGATTTCACCAACGCCGTTGTCGGTCATCTGCTCCGCGCTGGCAATCTCGTCAAGCGCACCCGTAGAGTTGCACGGCATACCTGCGGCTTTCAGTTGCTCCGCAGTCATGCCCTCGATTGAGGGATAGATTTCTTCAAGCTCGCCGCTACCGTCAAAGAATACCGTACCTTCACGGATTCCGAGCTTGGCAACATTCGGGCTGTCGATATATGGGTCTTGGGTTGTATAAGGAAACTCTGGCAACATGAGATACTGCACCGCCATGTTGTCGGGTATGAGCTTCTTTTCGTCCACTCCTGACAGAGAGTTGTAGTAGCGGTGAGGCAGGTTCCGGGTAGAGCCGTAGGCACGTAGTCTTGTCACGATGGCTTGGTCTGCCTCGGCGTTCTGCTCAATCTCGTAGAGTCCGTTGCCCTTGCCGTACTTGAACAGATGTCCCGCCGGAATACCCGCCGCCCCGATGGTGATAGTCCTGCCCTTGATAGTGTAGTATGTTTCAAGCTCGTTGACAAGGATTGACAGCGCACCCTGCACCTTTATGGTGTCAACCGAAATGTTGACCTCCTTGGTGCTTTGAAATTCGGGCGACACCACAACGCTCCATGTGCCTTTCCCATAGGTGCGGTCAAGGTTGGCTTGCATGCGGTTGGCGAGGTCTTTCACACCTCCGTAGAAGCTGAACTTAGGCAACCCAGTGAAGTGAAGCTGATTGTCGTTAAGCACTATGTCAAGAAAGTCGCACCGTGTCAACTCGTCTGCAAGCGAGTTGAACTTGATGTTCTCGTACTTGAACGCATCCCCCTTTTCATATCGGGGAGCTGACTTGATTTTGCCGGGGTCGTAGTTTATCTCAAACCGCTCGTCACGGTAGATGATGTAATCGCCTATCTCGAAGTTGACAGGCGCGGGCGACTCGACAGTGACGGTCACATAGCTTTCGCCCATCCACTCGCCGTTGTATTCAAGCGAATTGATGGTAGCTTTTACTTGATTGTCCTTCCCTTTAATCTCCCACATAAACCAATGCTATTTCTGTCTTGGGGTCAGTAACCCTCAGCGACACTTTCATACTCAACACCTCGTCGATATTGGAACGGTGCGGCTCTCGGTCATGGAATTTCTTCACATACACATCCTTACGCCCTATCTTCCAATAGGGGTCGTAAATTCGCAGGAAGCCACCCGCGCCAATCAGATAATCCCTCAGAGCCTTGTATGCGGAGCTGGCTGTGTTGACCGCACCCTTGTAGCAAAATTCAATCTCTACGTCGTAGGCTTGGAGCTTCAGACCTCCGGGAGGGATGTACGCATCCTCGCCATGCTCTCCGGGCCATGTCCGCACAGCGACCTCCTGCGTTTCCTCATCGGGCCACGGAATCTCGCACACGGCAAACCCGAAGTCCGACAGCGAGGATTTCACCGCACTGCCGTCCATGGTTTTCTGCATCAAAAGGGTGTATTCTACTGCCATATCGGTCGGGTAAAACAAAAAGAGCCTCACAACCCGTTGTCGGGGTCATGAAGCTCTTGTGGCTTAAAAAGATTGTTTTATGGATTACAAAGTTAGTCTATTTTCCATAAAATAGCAATAGTAAGGTGCAATTATTCTTCGTCACTTTCTTCTTCATCGTCTATTTCGCCCGGAGGTGGAGCGACAAAACCAATAACGGTATGATTGATTATCGGAGTGAAGATAGCGATTGCCGTATCACCATCAGTCCTGCACCCTTTCAGTGAATAGCCTTCGGGGATTTTCAGCCAAACCTCAATCTCGTTTTTCATCGGTCAGCGTTTTCTTCACCTCCTCCATCATCTGCACCTCGGCGATTGCGTCAGTTTCCTCCTGCTCGGTCGGTATGGGAGCGTTGGCAACCCTGCGCTTACCCATAGCATCGAGCGCGTTGAAGAAGTCCTCCACAAACTCCTTGTCGAGAATAGAGTTGGTGAGGTGGTACGACATTGTGATTATCACCTCCATGCCTTTGCGATACTCCGGGTCTTTGCACATCATCAGCCATGCGCCATACATCGGCGAATCGTCACGGTGCGTTATGCCCCAGCTTCCGCTGATAGCCTTGATGCGGATATAGTCGTGTTCCGCACCGCTATCCTTGGTGATTTCAAAATTGCCTACACGGGCAATCACGTTCTTTTTCTTGCTCATATTATTCTGATTTTATCCGTTTTACTTCTGCGATTATCGCCACACAGAGCGATGTTTCCACATCGTCATCGTCAATAATGGAGGTCTTTACCCCTCTGACAACATTCTCATAGACCATCCATATCAGCCGTTCAAGACGGTCTATCCTCGCTTGTTTCTCAGCAATGACTTCTGCCATTCCACGCCCGAAAGCCGTGTTGAGGATTCTGTTGGCATCGGGTTTGGGATTTTGAAAACTGGTTTATGCGTCTTGTTCATATCACTTCTTTTTAAGGTTCTCAACTACCGCTTTGGCGACCGATACGGCATAATCAGCCACATAATCGGGCTTGTTCTCATTAGGTTTTGACAACTTGACCGCTACCTCTTTGGCGAGGTCGGCTTCATAGCGTTGCCAATCCACTGCCACATTGTCAATCGTCACCGCGTAGGTGTGGTATTTTTCGGGGTGCAACACTCTGTCAAGTTCAGCCTTTCTAAACTCGTCAAGTTCAGCCTCCATTTGGCGGATACGAGCAACTTCCTCAGCCTCCGTCTGCTTCTCATTCTCTACCCGCTCCACATAGATGCTTGGAATCTCCATAAAATTGAATGGAGTAATCTCAATGCGTAGCGTCTGGTCTTCGGGGTTGTTTTCCGGATAGTCTATTTTAGTAACAGTTGATGCAATCTCAGTAAAGATAAAACTCACTCCTGCGATATACATTTGAGGCGCATTTTTAGCAACTTTTACCTTGTCGCCTACTTTGAATTTATCTGCCATATTATTTCTCTTTGAATTTTATAAAGTCCTTATAGTTGTCTTTATCGAGTTGATAGTTGAACTCGTCCGCCACATAGATTATGCCGATGGCATGGGGGTCGGGAGCCTCAGCCTTGCGGTATGGCAAGCCTCGCTCTTTCATGTCCTTGTTAAAGGCTCTGCGGTCGGCTTTCAGCTCCATCGGCACACGTCCGTCACTCTTGCGCTTATCCTTGCGCATGAACTTCTTGATTGCCGCACGGCACTTGTCGAGCATGAACCAATATCTGCGCCCCTCCTTGGTGTAGCAACCCTCCAGAAGATTGCACCGCACCATCTTCTCTATGGTCTGTCGGCTGACACCCGTCCAATGGGCGAGGTTATCCATGCCGTCTATGAGGTTGTTCTCGTTCCGCTTCTTATACTCCTCCTTTATCGGTCGGGTGTTGAGCTGATAGACACCGTAGAGATTGCCCGTCTGCGTCCGCTTGTTGCTATATCCGGCTTCTTTCAGCGTCATGTAGAAACGCTTTTCGGTTTCGGGTCGAATCTCATTCTCGGCACACCACTTGTTGTAGGCAAAGAAAAGCTGCTGCGCTTTGAGCCAACGTATCTCATGCTCCATGTCGAGTATGGAGCGGTTGTAGTCCTTGGCTTTCATAAACTGCAACACCGTGGAGCTTTCGGCTTGGTATTCCTCCACCAAGTCCTGCAAGCGTTGAGGCACGGAGAACTGATAGCCGTTGGCGATAAGCCTCTGCCGTCCCGCCAATATCCAGTTGAGTATGCCGGAGTATTCTTTCTGCAACTCTTTCGCAAGGCGTTTGTTCTGGTTCTTTTCCTCAATCACCCGCTCGAATGGGAGGATTATCAGACGGCGTGACAGCCCGTGGCTGAAATCCTTTATGTAGGGTATGCGGTTGGCGTTTGCCATAAGCAGGGGGATATTCCGTGCCGTAAAGTTGTTGATATAGACCAACCGCACCTCAAACGGTTCACCGCTTATCAAGGCTTTCAGCGCGTCAGCGTTCTGCCCGAACTCCCTCGTCTGAATCTCGGAGCAATAGTTGAGCCGCTTACCGTTGATTGATGCTATGTTCTGCTTACGTTCCGAGCCGCTTATAAGGTCGGAGATTGCGAGAGTCTTTACATTATCCTCGCCCAACAGACCTATAAGGGTGGATTGGATAACGCTCTTGCCATTGCTCCCTGCTCCGTAGAGTATCAGCATCTTTTCAATCTTCACTTTCCGGCGGTCAATGAATATCGCGCCCATGAACTCCTGCAATACTTTCTGAGCCGATTGGTCGAGTACGGCATCAAGGAAGTAGTCAGTCCACACGTTAGGCACGGCATTCGGGTCGTAGTCGAAATCCATCTGCGTGACCTGCTTGAATTTCTTGTTGAACTTGTGGAAAGTGTTGCTCTCCAAGTCAAGCACTCCGTTGTTAAGCACGATTATCGAGCTGTCGGGTTCGAGGGTTTTCAGCGACACCTCGCCACGGCACACTTTCTTGACTCCCTCCAACCGTGTCTTGTCGCCCGGAGGGAGCATACACTTGTCGGCGATGCGAAGCACAAGCGAGTTGAAAGCGTCCCACGAATCCTTGCCGAGCTGAACGTATATCCGACCGTTGAAGTAGAACGGTCTGCCGTTGAAACAGCACAGCGTTGACTTCTTGATAGCCTTTATCAGAAGTTCCTGAAACACGCCTATGCGGTCAGCCGGACGCTTCTCCTCCAATCCTTTCTCCAGCTCCGCACCTTTCATAAGATTGTAGATGCTCCCTGCTATTCTGTCTATGTAGTCTTTAGCCATTAGTCAAAGTGATACAATTTTAGTTTTACGGAATCATCTTATGTGACTATTATCCTCTTGTTACAGCAAGGACAATGTGTATAATATTCTTTACCCACAGAACCCTCACAACTGCAAATCGAAGTGTATTCAACATCTCTGCAATCAAAACTAAATTCGCAACCACAAACACCGCAAATCTTTTTGACCATAGGTGGTTCGCCCTCTTTGATTATCTCTACTGCCATATTCTATTTCTTTTTTTCTTTATCTTTTAACCATTTCTCAAATTCATTTAACCAAAGGGGTTTTCTTGCAGGATTGATTGACACAACAAGCCTTTGCTGAACCTGCGTAGGCTCGTTAAACCCACGGTGTTTACGCATCAACTCCACGAATTTCTCAAACGGCATTAGAGGAGAATAAGGGTCAGGTAGTGGAATATATTGCACCTGTCGCTGCGCATACTCCTTGAACTCCTCTAAAAATTTGGGCGGAAATTCGGGCATCCGGCTCTTATCGAATGTGAATTTTGGATACTCGCTCATAAATTCATCCTCCTTGCATATTCAGCCATCAGCAGAGCGTCAACCTTGTTATCGTCAATTTTCTTGCAACGCTCGTTTCTACGGAAGTCCAAGGAGGGGAACAGCCGTTGCGCCGCATTGATAGACGTTGCCTTAGTGTCAGTTTCCTTGCGGTTGATAACTTTGCCGTTCTTCTGCGTCACTTTCTTATGGTTTACCACCATGTCAGCGGAAGTCCATATAGTACCCTGCCACTCTTTGGGCTGAACGAGTGTATAGGGTATTTTGTGAGCGACAAGCAAACCTGTGAGAAAGCCTTTTATTTTCCCAAATTCAAAAGTTGCACCCGCACTACTACCAAATACTGAGTGAACATCTTCAATCACAGCATGACATTGGCACGATTTGTATTGTCCGACAAAATCGGCAATTTCTAAATCGTAGTGGTCGCTTATACTGAGGAATGAAAAACCATCATCAGACATAACGGCGATAAATCCCTCTTTACCAGGGTCGATTCCTATCCAACTTTTTGCCATATCAAACCTTTGTATAATGTCTTACTATTGTTTTTTATTCGGTTAGAAACGGATGCTCTATAATAGCCATTATTATGCGCCTCTCTCAAAGACTCAAACCGCACACGGATTTCTTTTGTGTACGGGTCAATGCCGATTATTGCAACACCCTTATTTTGTAGATTTCTTGCGCGGCGGGTATTCAGCATTCGTTCTTGTCGGGTGCCGTATCTGTTGTTATCTTTCTTTGAGCACCATTCAAGATTGTCGAAACGATTATTGAATTTGTTCTCGTCAATATGATTTACTTCGGCGTAGCCATTTGGATTAGGGATAAATGCTTGTGCAACGAGGCGGTGAACCCGAAAATGCTTGACTTTACCATTAACCTTAATTGTAAGATAAATATACCCAACCTTCGGATTCTCCTTAACTCTGAGTATTCTTCCTCCGTTTTGAATATTTTTTCGTAAATTTCTCACTCTGCCGAAGTTGCTCACTTGATAGCAATTCTCAATCCCATTAAGAGCTATATCTCTCCAAACCTCTCTGTCTTTTGGTATATCATCTGTATGTAAGGCAGCGTTGATGGAAACAGCCGTCTTTTCCTCGTAATAAGAAAGTAGACTGCTTGCGTGTTGTAGTAATTTGTCTACAATATACGTTTTTACCTCTTTCGGCGCATCGTTGAAACGATGGCTCAAAGATGATAATATCTCGCCCTGTTTCTCGGATAAGCGATACTCTCCGTTGTCTATCACAGCGAGATACCCGTCAGAGCCGGGGTCTATGCCTAAGTATATTTTGCTCATACTCATTTATGCTTATTCATTTTGTCATACCTTTTCAGCCTCGCGCAGTTGCAGTCGGGAGTGCAAGCAATATCCACAGCGAAGCAAAAGCCATAGATGCGCTCACAATGTGATTTCCTGCCACAATGCCCGCTTGCAGGAGAATGGTATCTGCACTTCATTCTGTACGCTTCACGCTCCTTGGATTCCATGACTGCCATTGAATTTAATTTCGCGTTCCATCATCGCCGGACTTGCTAATAGGAGCTGATAGGGCAAAACCCTATCATGCGCCTCAATCAGCCTATCTGCTTCATCAAGCAATATCTCCATCGCCTTATTAGCAACTTCCTTATCCTTGCTGAAAATTTCTCGCTCGGCTCGTTCTTGAAGTGGGGTCTTGAAACCTGCCATATCAGTCGGGGATTAGTTCAATGCCATAATAAGCCAGTTGTCCCTCCAATTCATGCAGGTCATTACCATAGAGTTGTGGTTTTATGCGGAAGTCGGGCAGATACAGACTAAAGCACCATGTTCCGCCATCATAGTCGTAGGCATATATGCCCCAATCATATCTTACACCATCATAGTTATGATACCTGCGCCAACAGCTTGAATCCTTGCGCCATTCAAACCCCAACTCTTTCAACAGTTCGGGAGTGATTGCGATTGGCTCTACCTCGCTTGCAAGCACATACTCCGCAGGAAAGCGGACAATTAGACCGTTGTCTTCGTCCAATCCTCGCACTCGCTCACGCTTGCCATCAACAAGGATATGCGAGCCGATGCGGAGGGATTTAATGTCTACTGCCATATCACTTCTTTTTTAGGTTTATAATAGTTGTATGTCTCTTTGCTTGTCATTTCAATTCCTTTTTAAGCAAACATCCCTGCTTATCTGATTTGACTTCTTTGTAGCCTAAACGCATATACCATTCAAGCACCCATTTTGGAGAGTCTTTTTCCTCCCATTCCAAAAATACAGCTTTATGCCCTGCGTGTTTTGCCGAAAACTCCGCTTGGTCAAGCAACGCTTCTCCGAGATGGTTGCCTCTATAAGAGGGGCAGACATATAGTCCATAAATGAACGCCGTGCCACCGAAGTTCTGTTCTTTCTCATATAGCTCCACCTGCACCGAGCCGTAGCCGTCGGCAATCAGATACTTGGTGTAGTCGTGCCACACTTGACGCTGAACTATCATACCTCGCCCTCCTTTCCATCAGGCAACGCGGGGATGCGGAGCCAGTGCGACACCATGCAGTCCTCAAAATACTCATCTTGGAATATCCAACAGCCATCTGTATATCTTGCGACTGTATAGCGGATAAACTCATGCTCATTGGCGGTCTCTGCAATTTTGGCAAGCACTACGCTATCATCCTCCGGCAGCTCCACCTTTGAGTCTTTCCACTGCGAGGCGAGGGCTTCGGTGGCGCCGTCCTCATACGCTTGTTCTATGTCATAAGAGTCAAATCTTTCAACACGTCTGCGCATCATCATCGAGCCGTAGTGTTCGGAGACACAATCCTCTGTTCTTTTCTCGGCATACGCCTTTGCTTTTTCTTCGGTTGTCATAGCTGGTTGCAAATACATTGTGGAACATAAAGGGCTGTGAGTCCGTTTTTCTTCACCTCGGTTTCGGGGAACCGCTTACTAAACTCGTGGAGGTTGAAAGGCCGCACAATCAGATGAGTGCCGTTGAGCGTGGGAATCTTTGCTACACGCCAACCTTCGGCTTTGGCATCCGGCAGATATTCGGGGTGCGCGTTAATCCATAATCGCTCTATCCCACGCTCTATTGAGAAAAGCATATTCTCGTCTTTCGTGTCAACATCCACCACCCAACGCTTCTCTACTCCCTGCAACTCTCCGCAGGCGGAATTGAAGACGTGCCACGGATTGATTACATTGCCCGTATGCAGGTTGTCTGCGAGTTTGCGTAGTATAAGCGTGTTCAGCTTCGCAATGCTCTTGGGAGCGCAGCTTATATACGCTCTCGCTTTATAATGCTCGCACAGGAACACCACTTCTTCTTTGAGGCTGTCGAGGTGTTCTCTGCTCCGCACAAGCCATGATTTAATGAGCTTGTTGGCGGCTGGTAAACCGGGATGGTCTTTGCCTCGCCTCAATATCTGCAAGTGCATGAAGAGGTTGTCGCTCTCCTCGAAGTCCATCAACCCTTTTATGAGGTCGAAGTTGTCTATGGTTGTCATATCGCTGATGTTTAAGGGTTGGAGGGGTCAGAGAGAAGCCTCAATATGTCCTCTGCAACCTCTTTGTATAGGCGATTATTGTATTCGACATCAAGCTCCACAGCTTTGTCGATGAGCAACTCTTGAAATATGGATTCCGTGAGTCCATCGTCGCATTCCTTATACATTTTAAGCTGGCTTGCTACCGAGTGGCACACCAAGTGTTCACGCCATACATGAAACGCCCCGTCAAATAGATTGCGCTGCATACGATGACGCTCTCCCTTTCCAATACGGCAACCACATAAGTCGCAACGATGCTCCTTTCTTCCAATTACCGTTTTATCTTCAAAAGTTGTAATCATTCTTGCTGATGTTATAGTTACGCTGATGAAAAAGAGAAACGGACAGGGCCATCAGCTCGCCCTTCCACCGAGTAGCTGGCTCGGTGCGTCCGTTTCAAGTCTATCTGAGGTGTGGGTTATATTATGTTTTTGAGTAATTCTTTTTCGTAGAACCATTCGTAGCCATAGGCTGATTCTCGTTCTTCTGCGAGACATTGCTCAATAAGGTGATTGCTCTTTATTTTGATTCCTAAAGCTATTTTTGCCTCAATGATAGTTTTGAAATCACCGACATGAGGCCCATCAACCTTAAACACCACTATCAGCCCTTTACGCTTCAAGATATGCGCTGTTCGAGCCTCCTCTTTGGCTATTGCTTTAGCTTTGGCTGTCTCAGAGAGTGTCTTCTTTCTGCGCTCCTGTGCTGTGCCATAGGTGGTGTTGTATTGATAGGTACGCCACTCCAAGTTGTCAACATGGTTATTGCTCGGATTCTCATCCTTGTGATTGATGATTGGGAGATTGTCGGGGTTAGGCAGAAACGCCATCGCAACAAGGCGATGAACAAAATATCGCTTGGTAGAGAAGTAATCGCTTCCACGGAGCAATACCGAAACATAGCCACCCTTTCCTCTTTTCTTGTCGTTTAGCAGGTGGGATTCAACGCGCTTCCATCGCTCACAGCCATCTTGGTCGGTGTATTGCACATATCTGAACTTGGCAAGGATTCTGCCGTATGTGCTGATTTGGTAATAATCTTCGTAGCCGGGAATATCTCTCCATCGTTCTACTTTCTTGTATTTTGCCATATCGCAGTTGTAAGAGTTACGCAGTTGAGAAAAATGGGACAGAAGGCGCAACTGCTTCGCCTTGTCAGCCGGTCAATTACTCCGACCTATCTGTTCCACGATGCAAAGGTAGTCTATTTTCTCGTAAATCCAAAAATATATAAGAAAATAGACAACCTAAACCCGTTTATTTCCAAAAACACCCTCTCCTATATGCGTTTTATAGCCCCTTCCAAGGCGATATGTAGAACAGCGGTAGCCCAAATTACTTAGCTCCACAAGCCCCGAATCAAACAGAAATACCCGAATATGGTGTGATTTTCTTATTTTCCCAGTCCCTCGCGTTCCCCCGAAAATACACCCAACATACTGATGTTGTGGTGAAAACCTATTTTGCCACAATGTAGCTCCCTGCATGGTCTATGCAGCTAAATAAGGATAAAATGTAGAGTTAACTCGTTGTTAATCATATATTGTGTAGGGTGTGAAGCATCAAGGGGTCGAAAAGTTTTCAGCCGATATTCTCTATTTATATGCCTCTTTATATATGTCTATTTTCTCCTATATATACAAAATATACCTACACATCCTACACAAAATATTCAATGAGCAATATATCAAGTAGTTAAATCTACATAAACTTCAAATTTTTCCAACATTTACTCTTAAAACCCTACACATTTTATAGGAAATGGGAAGTTGAGTCTGCAAATCAAGTAGTTATAAGAGCTGTTTCCTCTGCATCGAATGAAACCGCAAGGCTCTGATTGACAAATATGTTGTATAACATAAAATCAATGGCTGACCCGATAGCAGGACAGCCAAATCTGAAAAATGAAAAATTTTAAAATAAAAATTTCGAGAGGGGGTGACATATCAAAATTTTATACCCTCAAAGGGGGTGCCCCGCCTCCCCTCCTGGCACCGGCTAAACGGCGGATAATGCCGTATTATACGAATAAGGCAGAGAGTCAGGCGGTTAACTCTCTGTATTTCCGTCCCTTTCGGCATAGTATCGGGCTAAATATTGCCGTAATTCCTCGGCTCGCTCGTATGTCAGTGGGATATAAAACGTTACTCTCTTCTCGTCTTCAACTGCTGCCTCCTGCTTCATTCTCTGGAGCGCGCTAATCTCACGGATTGCCGCCAATTTATCGGACTCTTTTTCACTGCGTTCCGCAATCCTTGCCAGCTCTTGCAATACTGCATCTTTATCGGTATAGTCCAGGCGTGGCGCGTCCTGTTCCGGTGTGCTGTCGGCGGGAGGGTCTTTGCGTGGTCTTCCTCTCCTCGGTGTTGGTTGTTCGGGGTTGTCGGATTGCTCCGCGTTCAGTTCGTCGATGAGCTTGCGCAGGCCGGGGCGTTGTCCGATGTATTGGCTTGCGCGGGTAGAAATCGCGTTGTTGGTTGTTGACGTGGGACGGTAAATTACCGTGAAGGCTTCCACGGTTGACACGCCGGGGCATGTTGCCAACATGGCAAATAATACATCTTTCGGGTCGATGCCATACAGGCGGGAAAGCTCCGAAACTCTTTTACTGAACTGCATATTGCGTTAACTCTTTTTAACTTTGTTGGTAATGCTTGTTTCGGGTGCTCTGAGGCTCTCTGTTGCAAAAGTAGTGAATTTGGGGGATTTTGGCAAATGGTGTGTTTGCGTGGTGTGGCGGCTGTGTATCGGCTTGTGGTGGAGTGTTGGGATTGGGTATGCTAAAAGGGTTAATTTGTGTGGTTAATCATCTGAAAATAAACCGCTTAAATATTTGGTATATCATAAATTTTCCGTACCTTTGTAATACAGAAATGAACGGTAAAAGAAAAGCCCCGGCCGTTCATCTTCTCAGACTTGACCGGGGCAAAGGTATTTAAACAGTACAAAGGTATTTAAACATTTCCAATTATGAAAACTTCTTTTATTTCGGCTTACAACCTTGAAGCGCTTGCACAGACTAACGGCACGCACGAAATCACCGTGAACACCTCCAAAGAGTTTTACGCATTGCATGATTATCTTGTGTTTACTCTTGGCTGGGACTGCTACGAATACGCCCACGTATCACAGGACGGCAGCGTAACAATTAACATCCGTGTAAGCAACAACCAATCCGAATCCACCAACCCCGATAACACCCCCTCCACCATGAACGCAAACGAAACACGTTACAACTACCTCGAAGCCGTAACCGCTGACGTGCTCGACTACATCAACGAAAACAACATCACAGTAACCAATGAAACCCGCGACGAAGTGGAACAGCAACTAAACGATGACCTTTGGGCGTGTGATTCTGTCACCGGCAACGGCTCCGGCTCGTACACGTTCAACCGCTGGACGGCTGAAACTTATATTTGCCATAATCTTGACTTGTTAGCCGAAGCCGTTGAAGAGTTTGGCGGTAGCATGGACGTATTAAAAGACGGCGCGGAAGCGTGTGATGTGACAATACGTTGTTACCTGCTCCCTCAGGCTATCTCCGCCGCTCTTGATGAAGTAGAAACGGAAGAAGAGGAAATCGAAGAATGAAACAGCCCCTAAAAGTCACGGCGGCGATAATCGGCATGATTGCCGCCGGGCTTCTCTTCTGGTACATCGTAATCGCATTTATGTGGATGTGCTATTATGCCGGAATACCAATGTAATTATTTGTCAACGCTTAAACAGTAGGAAAGATGAAAGTAAGTAACAACACTATGAAAATAGGGCGCGAATATGGCTATTATAACGCCGTGGATTGTTTCCGACTCCGCGCCTCAATACTCCCCGATATGTATTTCAACGAGGATGCAAAGGATATGAACGCCGAAATTAAACGCTTTGAGCGTTGCGCGCTCCTTGTTGCAAAAGTGGCAGCACGGCACGGCATAACGCTAAATTAACCCACACCCGGCGGCGCGGTGTTCCTGACCGCTGCAATCGAATTGACCGCCGGGAGCAACAAACAAACTAAAAGCGAATATCAATGAACACTAAAGAAATTCCCGAAAACGCCACAAAATTCACATTCCGTTTTAATAATCGTTACTCAACGGAAAAAGAAACCGCCTACTTTTGGCATTGGTGCAACATGAATGAAATAGATGTTAAACACATCGGCAAATCTTCAAAAGCCCGGTGCAAGTGGCTACAAATCACAGTAGGCAAATTCTTAGCTTGCTTTATCCTTTCAAATTGGAAAGAATTGCAACTATATAAGGCCGTCTAACCAACTAAAAGCAAAAGAAAATGACACAGAAAGAAGCAATGCGCAAAGTGGTTGAGTTTATGAATAACCAAATGCCGGAATACGGACTGCGCCCCGACATGATTACGGGTAAAACCTTTGCCGTTGTCAAGACAGACAACAAGGACAGAACAATAGCCACTATCAGCAGCTATTACAAGCCGACCGACCTATTAATATGGATTGACGGATTTTGCGGGCGCCATGCGTTTGACACAATGGCACACACGACCGCCTAAACCGCCCCAAATTCCGCGCTTTGCCCCTCAGGCGGTACGAGTTATCACCCGACGGTGCAAATGGCGGGAGAAACGAAAGAAACAAGAAAACAACCAAAAACGCCATACGGACATGAAAACAAGATACTACCTCTACGCGGGCTATTACGAACTATGGATAAGCCCCAAAAGATTAGGCGCACCGCTCACGCCTATAAGCTGGCACAAGTCGCTTGAAGCTGCCGAGAAAGCCGCCGAGCGTTACGATGAATATGCAACGGTTATCTACGATGCCGAGTTAGCCAACGATCTAAACACGATTGACCG
>ERZ777305.1222-NODE-1222-length-32915-cov-7.894979_pt1 | contig 32915 bp, 30 predicted proteins | sample MGYA00374965_ERZ777305 | MGnify/ENA primary metagenome ERZ777305 (study PRJEB29328, sample SAMD00013331) | mouse gut metagenome | study: EMG produced TPA metagenomics assembly of the Metagenome analysis of fecal microbiota from mouse which was promoted... | reverse complement strand
TGAATTTCAATTATTTCAAAGAACTTTTATGATTTTTTAGTGGACACTAATGTTGGGTAATGAATATTTTTAAGTATTTTTTCTTGCGTTTGTCATAAATTTAACGTTACTTTGCAAAGTAGGATCAACATTAAACCTTAAAATCATCTGCCATGAAACGAAAGACTTATTGCGCATCCAGTTCGCTCATTCCGATATCACCTTCTGTCTTACGGCTGTCGCGGCAGTATGTCGACCATGCTTCGTCACGACTTCCATGGAATCGGGCACTGTAAATTAAGTTTGGCGCGAAGCCGTCGGCGCGGAAACCTGACGGCACAGACCTTAATATATGTTTAAGAACCAGACAGTAATTTCCCAGACTCCGGACCCTCTCCTCACGATCGACACTGTTACGACACTCTCTCCCAATAACATTCATAAACCATGTAAAGACTTGAGAAAATGAAAAAAACGACTATCCTTCTGATGGCTGCAATGGCCATCCTCCCCGCAACAGCACAACTCAAAGTAACCGGTTCCGGTCAGGTTCAGGTAGGCCGCCAACAATCCGGTTCGGGTCCGATATTCGGCACGGGACCGATCTTGTCCGCAGTCAACGACACGACCTCCACGCTGAAGATTATCGGTCCGGGAATGTATCAGTCCGGAGGCTCCATCATCTTCGGCAACCGTGGCGATGTCAGCATCCTGGAAAGCCAGTATATCAATTCAGGGAGTCCAACTTTCAATTCTTACAAAAGGGGGTCGCTGATCCTGAAAGGATACGCCGGCTTTCAGGTCCTTTGCGGCGACACCACTGTAATCAGCTACGGAACCTCGATGCATCCCGGCGTTGTCACTCCCATTACGATGAACGCTCCCGCGAAGGCTCCGCTCTATCTCACTCAGTCCGACCAGCGTCTCAAGAGTAATGTCGAGTCCCTCGATAATTCGGGGGAACTTCTCGAAGGCATCAATCCGGTAAGCTACAGTATGAACGGCACCGGAGGAGAGACTATGGAGAAACGCGGTGCGAAGTCCGGTGCGAATCTGCGCTATGGGTTCATCGCCCAGGAAGTGAGGGAAATCTTCCCCAACCTCGTTTACGAGGACGAGAACGGGCTGCTGAGTCTCGACTATCAGGGCTTCATCCCGGTGCTTGTTGACGCTGTCAAGGAACTCCAGGGCGAGGTGAAGCGTCAGAACGAGGTAATCGCCATCCTCACGAATAACGCGCGCAAGGCTCCGACGGCAACCGTCGATGTCCTCGAATCAGGTATGGTGGCGAGTCTGTCGCAGAACCGCCCCAATCCCTTCAGGACCTCTACCTTGATAGCCTGCACTGTTCCCGAGAACGCGGCATCGGCATATATCTGTGTCTATGACCTCAGCGGCTCTCAGAAACTCCGTCGCGACATCGGAGAGCGCGGCGAGACCGGCATCAGCATAGAGGGCAACACCCTTTCTCCCGGCATGTATGTCTACTCCCTGATCGTGGACGGTGCCGAGATAGATTCCAAACGCATGATACTAACTGACTAAATTCAAAATCCAATGAAACAACACCATATAACAGTATATTCGGGCTGTTTATCAATCCGGATGACAGTTGTCATTTCAGTGGTGTTGGCCGTACTGGCAAATAATGCAAAAGCGGAAAGTATAACCCACACGTTTAATTTCTGCGCAGACAGCCTGTCCGTCAGCACGACGACATCTCCCGACAACAAACAATACTCGCTGATCTCGTATCAGGGGCTTGAAACGCTTGATTCGCCGGGAACCCCGGCATTACCGATGATTACGGCACGTTTTATCGTTCCAACTCTGTCAAGGAATCATAAGATCATTGTAACTCAGTTCAGACAAAGTCGTCATGTTGGGCTGGATTACATTCCGTACCCATCTCAGGATAAATGTCCGAACTATGGCGTCAGCGCCGTATTCACGACTCCGGATATGGCTTCATATACAGCGTCAGACGGCACACCTGCCGTCAGAATCATGGATAATGCGTTATGGGACGGCGATTGCAGAATCCTGACTGTCGCAGTCTCTCCTTGCGGCTACAATGGAAAGACCAACGGAATCTCGGTCTGCAGCGATGTAGAAATATCCATAGATTTCGACATGTGTTCCAGAGAAGAGGCAGGTCTACTGTCAACAGCCCCTCTCATCAACCGAAAGAATCTGGATATTGAATCACAGATAGTAAATGCAGAGGATATCCCGTCAGAAATGCGAAGTCCCGCAAAAATTTATTCCCGCTTTCCAACGGAGTTCAAAGGCAATTACTACATCATCACTAATGCCAGCCTTGTTCCTTATTTCCATGACCTCGCACTTTGGAAACGGCAGAAAGGATATGATGTGACGGTGAAGTCGGTTGAATCCATTATAAACGACTCGAGATTCAAACCCGACGGGACATCCGGCAGAGAGGACAATGCTGCAGCCGTAAGATCTTACCTCATCAACGAATACAATAACAAATCGGGAAATATCTACTGTCTGTTGGCCGGGAATGATGAAGCCGGTCTGCCTATAAGATATGTAAAAGATAAAAATATTGCGAGGAGTGAGAAGATTCTTTCGTCTGATCCATATTATAATGTTATAAAAGGAATAACGTTTATACCTACTGACAATTATTTCTGTGACATGACAACCAACTGGAATCTATATTGGGATGAAGGAGCTAAAATATACACTTGTATAGAGGGCAGCGTCAGATTCTCTCTGAATATTGCGGTGGGAAGACTCATGTGCAGGACTCGGAATGAAATCAGCAACTACACGAATAAGCTGATACTATACGAGTCCAACCCCGGTTATGGAGATAATGACTATCTTGGCAAAATCTTTTTCTCAGAACAAGAAGATATGGACGGAGAGTCAGATATAGTTCTCCGTGGATTCAACTGGTATGAGGATGGCCAGATAGATGTTTTAAAAGATTATATGATTACTCATGGAGAACCGGGACCCGCAGGAAGAGATTTAGTAACCGCAATGAGGAATCATGGATTTGTAAGTCTCCATGGTCATGGAAGTCCGGAGTGCATTACTATGACCGGGTGCAACGATAGCACTCACGTGAATCATAAGAAATGGCCACGTACAGGAGTAACAGCTTTGGATTCTTATGATATTCTTAACATCGAGCCAAGGAACGGTCTTGACAATCTGAATAATGTCTCCAAACCTTTTGTATTATATTCAATTGCATGCACAACGAATCCATTTGATAATTATACAAGCCGTGATGGAAGTATGTTTAGAGACATCTACACTTATAATATGGGAGAATCCTTTACGCTGGGTAATTATGGAGGGCCGGCCTTCTTGTCAAATACCAGGCCCGGACGGGTTTATGCTTCGGCGCAGATGGAGAAAGACTTTGGCATGGCAATAAACGAGACTAAATCGCCTAAAATCGGATGGCTGGAGAATCGGTCTAAAGAACTTTATTTCGATATCTCTCATATTCGTTTGTGTCATTCGCTTATCGGAGAACCAGAATTTGAATTGTGGACCCAAAAGCCCCAATCCTTAGATATCTCATTTGATGTCGTGGGATCCGCTGTACGAATAACGGGTGTCGGACTGAAAGGCTCTACAATCTCAATAACAGACGGAGTGAATAAATCTGCGATCACGAACATAACCGACAACTATTATTCGTTTCCGCTGAGTAATTTCAAATCCTCAACACTGGTTTGCTCTGTTTGGAAGACCGGACATCTTCCTGTAATCAAACTATTCGCCAATAATGGCACTTTAAGTGATGAGCGGAGTTTTATCGTCAGGGATGCCCATATAGGGAAAGATAATCCATATAATGTCAATGCCGGTGGAGTGCTGGATGTAAAGGCCATTGACTCTATCGATGTACATGATCTGTCTGTTTCAGCTGGCCGTATAAATTTTAACTGCGACAATGTGATAAAGGTAGATACATTCATAGGCAGGAACAAGGCGGATATAAATCTATGTGGCGACATTGTTGAATTGAAGCCGGGCTTTTCTATTGATAGTGGCTCTGTGCTTAACATAAGCAATCCCAACTATTCTAAAAAATGATAGGGAGCGCTCAAAAACGTTTTATTATGAGAAAATCAATAATTATAGTAATCCTGGCTGTCGGACTGGCGTCGGCTCTGAGTGCCGTCGCGGCTACCGATGGCGTATACCCCGCCATGATCTGTGAAGACCGGGTGTGGGAATACATGTGGGCCAGATCAGAGATCGATATTAGGGATCCAAAACGTACTGTCAGTCGGGAATTGTTCCGTATGAAGTTCGACGGCACCGAGGTGAAAAACGGCAAGGAATACCACCGGTTCGTCTATTGCGGAGACCGGGTGAAATGGAAGGAGACCACCGATATGGAGACTGGAGCCGTCACAAGAACCGACAGGATGACGACTCCTAACGAAGACACTACCGTGTACTACCTCCGCGAGGAGCCTGGAAAGGTGTTCGTACTCTTCCCTTACGACGAATTTCATGACTTGGGAAACGGATACAAGGCTGAAAAGGACGAGGAGGTCCCGCTCTATGATTTCACATTGGGCGACGGGGAGTCGTTCGCCGGATTCTGGTCCTGGGGTGCCGCGGGTGGATTGACAGACTATCCGGTGCGTGAGCTCGAACCCATCGACATCGCCGGAGACAGGTGCAGGGTGTTCGGAGTGACGGATTCCTTCAGCGGCGCGTGCAGGGAGTATCGCTTCTCTGAGGCGGCGGGATGCCTGAATTGCGGTATTTTGGCGGCACCGGACGCCATAGTGAGACCTACCTGTAACACCACTACCGACTGCGGTCTGCAAAAAATATATGACGGCGATGGCAATGTCATATATGACAGTTCCAGATTTGCAGAGAAAAGGATGACTATGATCAACGAAGACCGGACGTGGATCTACAGAAGCCATAGCCAAGACCATCCAGTTGTAATCCAGGAGATGAAATTCACGGACAGCCGGGAGCTGAACGGCTTTACGTACCACAGGTTCGCCTTGGTGAAGCTGTCAGGATACGACAGGGAGGGGCACCTTGTTTCCGAAGAGAATTTAACTGATGGTCCGGGCTACTGGCTTCGCGAGTATTCAGGGCGGACGCGTGTATGGCTTCTTACAGACGGAAGCCGGAGTGTGGATGACATATCGTCGACAGACCCGTCAAAACTTCAGGAATTGCTCATCTATGATTTCAGTCTGATTGACGGTTCTGAATTCAGATGCCCATTGTATCCGGATGATTTTTCCGAATCGGCATGCGTTACCGTGACAATAAGTGATGAGGATGAACCGATGGAGATCGACGGTCAGAAATGTCGGGTTCAGAAAATAGATGATCCCCGTTATGACTCCATAAGATACATCAATGGGATAGGTACCGTCTACAACGGTTCGTTGGCCACACCCTGTATCGGCAACATATCGGGGAGTGTCGACAATCCGGTGCTTCCGGGTATACAGTCCCTGCTTCTCGCAGTCAGGGACGGCGATGGCAATGTCCTCTATGAATATGATCCGTCTGCGGGAATCGCGCCGGAGGTGTCAGGCTCTCCGCTTCGCCGCGACGGCGACAGGGTTTTGGCCGAAGGAGAGGGGGAGCTTACGCTTCGGCTGTTCGCCGCCGACGGGCGCCGGGCCGGCACGGCTTCGGGCCGCGGCAAGGTCTCGCTGTCGCTCGACGGCGTGGCTCCGGGCGTGTACATAGCCACAGTGATCGGCACTGATGGCGCGCGTCACACCCTCCGCATCGTGAAATAAGTTTAAATCGGAGAGACGATAGACATTAGGTCAGAGTTATGAGTGACGGGGTGACCGCGCCCATCCGGGCGCACACCCCGTCACTCCGACTTATTGCCTGCATTGCGTATAGTATCGATATTATGTAGTGTCGGTCTCCTGTTATCCTGATATTTTTGTGAGGAGGTGATGTGATTGATCAGATTTTTGTTATTTCCCGGATATTTGTTAATTTTGTCCCTGATTTGACAATATGGAGCAGAAAGTAAAAAGACAATATGGGACAATGAGCAGGATTCTGCTGGATTTGCCGGAACTCGCCGAGATGAACCGTATCATTGCCGAGTGCCTTTCCACACCCAACCGGATGATGAACGACATCGTGACCCGTTATCTGAAGGTCAAAGGGAAGCAGATACGCCCCGTTCTCGTTATTCTGAGCGCGAAAATGTTCGGCAAAGTCTCCGACAAGGTGCTTTATGCCGGTGCCGCCCTCGAGATGCTTCATAACGCCACGCTGATCCATGACGACATCGTCGACGAGACTTCGCTGCGCCGCGGCGAGCCTACCATAAACGCTTCCATGGGAAACCATATCGCGGTGCTTGTGGGTGACTTTTTCGTGTCAAACGCCCTCGCGGCCGGAATACGGACCGGCAACATCGATGTGGTTTCCGCTCTGTCCGCTCTCGGCTGCGAGCTCAGCCTCGGGGAGATTGACCAGATATGTAATGTCCGCGACCATCATTACGACGAGGAGAGCTATATCAGCATGATTCGCCAGAAGACCGCATCGCTCTTCATGACATGCGTGAGGATGGGGGCGCAAGTCGCCGGCGCATCCGCTCGGGAAGTGGAACCTGTCGTGAGGTTTGCGGAACTGCTCGGACTCTGTTTTCAGATCAAGGACGATATCTTTGACTATTATCCCAACCCGCAGATAGGTAAACCCACCGGCAACGACCTTCGCGAGGGGAAAGTGACGCTTCCGCTCATTCATGCGCTTGCCGTGGCGCCCGCCGAGGAATCACTCCGCATGAAAGCTCTTATCGAGAGCGGCGATCTAAATCAGGACAATATCCAGACTCTGATAGATTTCGCCAAATGCTACGGAGGTATCGATTATTCGTTCGAGCGCATGCGCTCAATGCAGCGGGAGGCGTATGCCGTGATCGACACCTACCCCGATTCGGAATCAAAGCGGGATTTCAAGGAAATTTTCGAATTCATTATCTCGCGTGACAAATGAGCGCGCGTACGTCTGTTCCGGCCGGCACACTTCTCCGCTGCATGGTGGAGGGCGTGGCCGAGGCAGGATGCGACGAGGCCGGGCGAGGTTGTCTATGCGGGCCGGTTTCCTGCGCCGCGGTGATTCTCCCTCCCGATTTCCGCATGCCGGAGCTGAATGACTCGAAGAAGCTGACTGCCTCAATGCGTACCCGGCTCCGTCCCGTGATAGAGGAACAGGCCCTTGCATGGGCCGTGGTGATGGTGGAGGCCGAAGAAATCGACAGAATCAATATCCTCAACGCATCCATAGCGGGAATGCAGCTCGCACTCGACCGTCTCGAAGTGCGTCCCGGACACATCATAGTCGACGGAAACAAGTTCAAGCCATATCTCGATCCGGTGAGAAACATCGATATACCATACCGTACCGTTGTAAAGGGAGACGGAAAATACATGGCGATAGCGGCTGCTTCGGTTCTTGCAAAGACTCATCGCGACGAACTTATGCGCGGGCTTGCCTCCGAATGCCCCGGATATGGCTGGGAAAGAAACATGGGATATCCCACCCGCGACCATTACGACGCGTTGCGCCGTCTCGGTCCCACCAGATATCATCGACGCTCATTCCGTCTCGATAAATGAAAGCAATGAAAGCAAATATCGCGTTTGATTTCATTTTTTCAAACTAATTTGTTAACTTTGGAATCTGAAGAAATACAAACGAAAAAAATGAAATACAAACGAATATTGCTGAAACTGTCCGGCGAGTCGCTCGCCGGCGCCGCCGGGCATGGCGTGGATACGGAGCGTCTCAACTCATACGCGCGACAGATCAAGGAAATGGCCGATGCCGGTGTGGAAATCGGCATAGTGATCGGTGGCGGCAACATTTTCCGTGGCCTCTCGGGTGCGTCCAAAGGTTTTGACCGAGTCAAGGGTGACCAGATGGGGATGCTCGCGACAGTAATCAACTCATTGGCCCTCAGTTCGGCGCTCGAGGCGATAGGGCAGCCGGCCGACGTGCTTACCGCCATAGGGATGTTTCCCATCGGAGAGCAGTATTCGAAGTGGCGTGCAGTAAAGGCCCTCGAGGAGGGAAAAGTGGCTATAATCAGCTGCGGAACCGGCAATCCATACTTCACCACCGACACCGGGTCGGCTCTCCGTGCCATCGAGATAGAGGCCGACGTGATGCTGAAGGGCACGCGCGTGGACGGCGTGTATACAGCCGATCCCGAGAAGGACCCGGCCGCGACGAAATTCGACCGTATCAGTTACGACGAGGTGCTGTCGCGCGGACTGAAGGTGATGGACCTCACGGCTACGGCACTCTGCAAGGAGAACAATATGCCGATTTACGTCTTCAACATGGACGAGGAGGGAAATCTGCGACGGATGCTCGAGGGTGACAGTGTCGGAACGCTTGTGACGGTGAAATGACGGTATGGACCGATGAAAATTGAAAATTAATAAAACGATCTAAATAATGGAAGTAAAGGAATATCTGCAGAACGCCGAGGACTCCATGCAGCTCGCCATGGAGTATCTTGACGACACCCTTTCGCACATCAGGGCCGGAAAGGCTTCCGCCAGACTGCTCGACGGCATACGCGTGGATTACTACGGCACACAAAGTCCGGTCTCGAATGTGGCCAACGTATCGGTGCCCGATGCCCGCACCATCGCCATCACTCCCTGGGAGAAGTCGATGTTCAAAGAGATAGAGAAGGCCATCATCAATTCCGATCTCGGCATCACTCCCGAGAACAACGGTGAGGTTATCCGTATCTCGATCCCGCCTCTTACCGAGGAACGCCGCAAGCAGCTGGTGAAACAGAGCAAGGGAGAGGCTGAGAATGCGAAGGTTTCGGTCCGCAACGCCCGCCGCGAGGCCATCGAGGGGCTGAAGAAAGAGATAAAGAACGGCCTGAGCGAGGATGTCGAGAAGGATGCCGAGAATGAGGTCCAGAAGCTTCACGACAAATACATGAAGAAGATAGATTCCATATTCGCCGACAAGGAGAAGGAGATTCTCACTGTCTGATACGGCGATATGGAAACCCCGACGGTATCGGTCATAGTGCCGGCATACAATGCAGGGAAATATCTCCCGGCCGCTATAGAGTCTGTGCGAGCACAGACATATAGTGGCTGGGAGCTTATACTTGTGGACGACGGCTCCACCGACTCGACTCCGGCCATCTGCGACAACGCCGTCCTTGCCGACTCCCGCATCCGGGTGGTACACAAGCGCAACGGCGGTTTGTCTTCGGCCAGAAACGCCGGTATCAGGGTTGCCGGAGGAGAATATCTGACCTTTCTTGATGCCGACGATATGCTTGCTCCATCTTTTCTGGAGATTATGGTGGGGGTGGCGTGGAGGGAAAAGGAGGAGATAGTGGCCTCTCCCCTTCTCCATTCAGGGGATGAGCCGGACTTCGGGGGAATTGAGGATATGGAGGTACAGCGGGAGGATTCCGTGGAGCTTGTCGAAAAGATTCTGTATCAGACGGCTGCTGTGGAGTGCTCGGTCTGCGGAAAGCTGTATAACAGAAAACTGTGGGAGAATACCGGATTCAGGGAAGGGACGGGCTATGAGGATCTCGACGTTTTTTATCGGATAATGCTGCGTGTGGGGAAGGTGGGTGTTGTCCCGCAACCGCTTTACTGCTACCGGCAGCATCCCGACAGCTATATACACACATTCAGCAGGAAGCGGGCCGATGTGCTTGATGTAACCGACCGTATGCTTGCATGGGTTGGGAAGAATTATCCGCAGCTTGTTCCCGCCGCGGAAGACCGCCGGATGAGCGCGCATTTCAACATACTCAGTCTGCTCTACAGGAACAGGGTGCGCGACAATGAACTCGAAGAACGATGCTGGCGCGTGATCCGGGAGCAGTGTGTCAAAAGTATGCTTAACGGGAAGGTGCGGTTCAAGAACCGCCTCGGCGCGCTTGTCGCGCTTGTAGGCGGACGCCCGTTGGTCCGTCTGCTCTCAATGATCATTTAGAGCTTGCCGAGTTCGGCGAGGACAAGATATGTGATGTAGGCGATGTAGCAGAGTATCATCACGCCTCCTTCCCATCGGGTGATGGTCCGTTTCCTGAAGAACCATCCGAACAGCCAGAAAAGGACTGATGCTCCGGCAAGGGTGACAAGGTCTGTCATGCCGATTCCGCCGAACGGCAGCGGGCGGACGGCAGCGGCGGCTCCGAGTACCATGAAGGCGTTGAACACACAGCTGCCTATCACATTGCCGACGGCTATACCCGTGTTCCCTTTCCGCGCCGCAGCCACGGAGGCCGCCAGATCAGGCAGCGATGTTCCCATAGCCACGATGGTAAGGCCGATGATGGCCTCGCCCACACCGAGACCACGAGCGATTCCAGACGCTCCTTTTACAAATATATCGCCCCCGATTACAAGGGCGGCAAGCCCTCCGAGAACCCAGATCACTCCTTTCAGCAGCCCCATCTCCTTCTTCGTCGCCGGTGTCGCATCCGGAGCAGGCTCCGCGCCGGGAACGGTATGACGGGCCTGCTGCAGTATATAATGCATGAAGATAAGGAAGAAGAGCAGAAGCAGAATGCCGTCCACCCTGCTCACCATAGCCGCGCCGGGCACTCCGAGGAGCGGCGCCATTCCTATGGCGAGAATCGCCGTCGAGGAGAGGACCACCATCGGGATCTCGTTGACCATTATGTCCCTGGTGATTCTGACGGGTCTGACCAGTGCGATCGCCCCGACTATCACAAGAATGTTGAAGATGTTGCTTCCCACTACGTTCCCGACGGCTATCCCGGTATTGCCCTGAATGGCGGAAGTGACGCTGATGGCCAGTTCCGGCGTGGATGTGCCGAACGCCACGATGGTCAGACCCACCACAAGGTCCGACACACCCCAGCGGCGTGCCAGAGCCGAGGCTCCGTCGGTAAGGATGTTGGCGCCTCCCATTATCAATGCGAGTCCTGCAATGAGTATGAATATATCCCAGAGCATGTTTGAGCGTGTATGATAATTTCAGAGGAGGGGCTTCCTACCGTCTTTGGAGTGCCTCTTCGAGGAATTCGGCGGCGTCGGCCACACAGTCCTCGCACTGGCGGAGCGGGCAGCCGGTGCCGATTCCCTTCAGTTCGCGGCATACGGTCGAGCCGTTACGTTTCCGGAAGTTTTCCATAATATCCTTGATCAGTACGCGGGAACGTGCGCGGTCGCCGGTGGCGAGTCCCACCACGACAGCGGCTCCCGTGAGAGCGCCGCATGTTCCCTCCATGGTGGCCATGCCGGCCCCGAAGGCGTGGGTGGCGGCGAGAAGTGTCTCCTCGTCGAGTCCCGCAAGGTCGGAATATGTGCAGGCCACTGCCTGCGCGCAGTTGTGTTCTCCCGAGCGCTTGCGGGCCCGGGCTTCTTCGATTTTATTTTCCATATTACAAAATTAACAAATATAATGACTAACTTTGTGCCGATAAACAAAATTTTTTTTGTATGAGACAGCTTTTTCTCCTTTTTATCACACTATCCCTTGTAAGTAGCGGCATGCAATCGGCGGAGCAGGCTGATTCCATCGCCGAAGTTATAGAAGTTCTGGTGGCTGATTCCGTCGCGGACAGCAGTGTTGTGCCGGTTTCCGATGCCGTCGCAGGTCCGGACTCATCCTTTGCGAGTCAGCCGAGTATCAAACCGGCTGTGGATTACTACCGGTTCCGGTGGCCTCAGACAATCGCTCCCGGGGTGATGATAGCCGCCGGCAGCGTGGGTGTGAACTGTTTTATCGGATTCAAGGAGGGAATCAGGGCCGATTTTGCGAAGTTGCGCGGTGACCGTTATCTCCATTTCGACGACTATATCCAGTACGTTCCCGCAATAGGTTACCTTGGTGTTGGCTTTATTCCGGGAACGAAGAAGCGCGGGGATTTTGTCGACAGGCTGCTGTGCGGCGCCACTGCCTACATACTTATGGCCGCCACAACCAACGCTATAAAATATTCTGTAAGAGAGAAGCGTCCCGACTCGAACACGCGCAATTCCTTCCCGTCGGGACATACGGCCAACGCCTTCTGCGGTGCGGAGCTGATGCGCATCGAGTACGGCAACTGGGTGGGACTCGCCGGCTATGCCGTGGCGGTCACCACGGGAGTGATGCGGATGTACAACGAGCGTCACTGGTGGAACGACGTGATTGCCGGAGCCGGAATAGGCATACTCTGCGCACGTACCGCCTATTGGCTGCTCCCTCTCGAGCGTAAGCTATTCAGACGCGACCGCCGGATATCGCGCGAGCATGAGCTTGAGTTTCGTGAGCACGAGCGTTCGAAGCTGGCAAAAAAGAAGGAGACCGCCTTTACAGCGGTCCCCTATTACGATGCTTCTGCAAGAGGTGCCGGCGTGGCCATCGCCGCCTTCTTTTAGAGCGGCACGGCCTTCGCCGAGGTCATTTGTTTAAATGAGTGAAGCGCCCTTCTCAATGGCCTGCTCGTTGAGCGGGATGAGTTTGTGGTGGCGCTCCGGGAGCGATTTCTTAAGACCTTTCACCACATTTTCCATGGGGAGCTTGTAGTCCATGGCCTTGAGCAGTGCGCCCATCACAACCATGTTGTAGGCCTTGGAGTTGCCCAGTTCGAGAGTGGCGTCCATCGCGTCGATGGGATAGATGCGGATGTCGTCGCGGGTGGGACGGTTGTGGATACCGTTGGTGTCGTAGATGAGCACGCCGCCCTTTTTCACCTTGGGAGCGAACTTGTCGAGACTCTGCTGGTTGAGGGCCACAACGATGTCATACTTGTCGAGCACCGGCGACGAAATCTTCTGGTCGCTCAGGATCACGGTCACGTTGGCTGTACCGCCGCGCTGTTCCGGTCCGTAGGAAGGCATCCAGGTGACTTCCTTGTCGTCCATCAGGCCCGAATATGCGAGGATCTTGCCCATCGAGAGCACGCCCTGTCCGCCGAATCCGGCTATGATAATCTCTTCTTTCATTTTTTTTCGTTTTTTTAAAAATTAAGATAGATTCCCTGACTCAGACGTTCTTGAGGTCGCCGAGAGGATATTTCTCAAACATGTTCTGTTCCATCCACTTGTTGGATGCGTCGGGAGAGAGTTTCCAGCCGGAGTTGCAGGTGGCCACAACTTCAACAACCGATGTTCCCTTCTTGGCGAGAGCGTTCTCGAAAGCCTTCTTGATGGCGGCTTTTGTCTTGCGGACGTTTCCGGGGGTGTGGACGGACTGGCGGGTCACGTAGCATGTGCCGTCGAGTTCCTTCATCAGGTTGGTGATTTCGAGCGGGTGTCCGTTGAGGTCGACGCGGCGTCCGTAAGGAGTGGTGGCGGTCTTCTGGCCGATCAGGGTGGTCGGGGCCATCTGGCCTCCGGTCATGCCGTAGATGGCGTTGTTGACGAAGATCATCACGATGTTCTCTCCGCGGTTGGCGGCGTGGATTGATTCAGCGGTACCGATGGCCGACATGTCGCCGTCGCCCTGGTATGTGAACACCACGTTCTCGGGCCAGAGGCGCGATACGGCGGTGGCCACTGCGGGCGCGCGGCCGTGGGCGGCCTCGATCCAGTCCACATCGATATAGTTGTATGCGAATACGGCGCAGCCTACCGGCGAAACGCCTACGGTCTTCTCGGTGAGTCCCATCTCGGCAATCACCTCGGCGAGGAGCTTATGGATCACGCCGTGGCTGCAGCCGGGGCAGTAATGCATGTGCACTTCCTCCAGAAGCTCAGGTTTGCAGTAAACCTTGTTCTCTTCTTTGATAATATCTTCTATGTTCATTTTGAAGGAGTCGGTTAGAGGTGATTATAATTTTGCGATGATTTTTGATTTGAGGGCGTCTACCACTTCCTCGGGGCTGGGGATGATACCGCCAAGACGTCCGAAGTGCTCCACGGGGAGAGCGTCGTGCACCGCGAGGCGTACATCTTCAATCATCTGTCCGGCGTTGAGCTCGACAACGAGCACGCCTTTCTTGCCCTGCGCGGCCTTGTTGATTGCCTCTGTGGGGAAGGGCCAGAGAGTGATCGGGCGGAGGATTCCCACCTTGATTCCCTCTTCAGCCGCGATTTCGCGGGCCTTGTCGCTGATTCGTGCTATCGAGCCGAACGCCACGATCAGATAGTCGGCGTCTTCTGTGCCGATCTCTTCCCAGCGGGTCTCGTTGTTCTCGATCTCGTGGTAGCGGGCCTGAAGCTGCTCGTTGATCACCTCCATGCGGCTCGACTCGAGTTCGAGCGATGTGATCACGTTGCGCTTGCGGCCATCCTTGCGGCCGGATGCGGCCCAGGGGCACTGCTGGCGGATCTCGTCGTCGGTGCGGCGTGCGCGCTGTTCGGGAAGAACCACCTTCTCCATCATCTGTCCCACGATGCCGTCGGCCAGAATCATGCAGGGGTTGGTGTATTTGAACGCCAGGTCGAATCCGAGTCCCACGAAGTCAACCATCTCCTGCACTGTGGAGGGCGCGAGCACGATCAGACGATAGTCGCCGTGGCCACCTCCCTTGGTGGCCTGGAAATAGTCGGCCTGCGAGGGCTGGATGGTGCCGAGGCCGGGACCTCCGCGCATTACGTTGAGTATGAGCGCCGGCAGCGATGCCGCCGCGATATAGGAGATACCCTCCTGCTTGAGGCTGATGCCCGGTGACGATGACGATGTCATTACGGCCTTGCCTGTGGCGGCGCCGCCATATACCATGTTGATGGCCGCGAGCTCCGATTCTGCCTGGAGTACAGTCATGCCGGTGGTCTCCCAGGGCATGAGCTCCTCAAGGGTCTCCAAAACTTCCGACTGAGGGGTGATGGGATAGCCGAAATAGCCGTCGCATCCGTAACGGATCGCGGCATGAGCTATCGCCTCGTTACCCTTCATGAGTCTTACTTCCTCTTTCATATCTTTGTGTTTTCTTGATTCGGTTAGAACTGGTTAGACGATTAATTATCGGTTTTTACGCGGTAAACCTCGATGCATGCGTCCGGACATACCCATGCGCACGAGCAGCAGCCCGTGCAGTTTTCGGGATTCGCCATGTATGCGTAGTGATAACCCCTGTCATTCACTTCGTTAGGTTGCAATGCGAGCGTGTGGGTCGGACAGGCCACTACACACAGATTGCAGCCTTTACATCTTGCGATGTTGACTGTAATTGCTCCTCTTACTTTTGCCATTGTTGAATTTGATTGATTATTTCTACAAAAATAGTGTTTTTTTTCAATTTAATCCGCAGTAGAGATGATGTTTTATAACACAAAAATCTGAACAATTATATGCTTCAAAACAGTTAATGAGCATATAATCAGACTGATGCGATAAAAACAAATATATCCTGTTTTTAGGATACTCCATGCAGGTGCGGCCTGTGCGTCATTTCCCGTTGCGGCATTCCGTAAGTCGTTGCGTCAGAATGCGCATTCCTTCGGTGGCCGTGGCCTTTATCACCTCCACTCCCGGGATGCCGGAGGTGTCGGCGGGACGGGGGTCGATGTAATAGACCGGGACTCCCCTTCTTACGTAGTGTATCAGGCCGGCGGCGGGATATACAGCCAGAGAGGTTCCGATCACGACAAACACGTCGGCTTCGGCAACGAGCCCGGCCGCCTTCTCGATGTTGGGCACCGGCTCCTGGAAAAAGACTATGTGAGGCCGCATAGGGTCGCCGTTCTTTCCCCGTGTGGCCGGTGTGGTCTCGAGATGGTCTATGTCAAGCGGTTCGATATATCCCGGATCGAGGACTGACCTCATCTTCATCAGTTCTCCGTGCAGATGCAGCACATTGTGCGATCCTGCGCGCTCATGCAGGTCATCGACGTTCTGCGTTATCACATACACGTCGTAATCCTTCTCAAGTTCCGCCAGCGAGAGATGGGCGGCATTGGGCTTGGCCTTGAGCAGATCGCGCCGGCGCGCATTGTAGAATTCATGCACAAGTTCCGGATCGCGCCGGAAACCATCGGCGGAGGCAACCTGCATTACGGGATAGTTTTCCCAGAGTCCTCCCGCGTCTCGGAAGGTGGTGATTCCGCTTTCGGCGCTGATTCCCGCGCCAGTCGACACTACCAGTTTCGGTTTCATATAGCTTTATATAAAAATTTGATACAAATGTAGATAAAAATAGTGAGATTTTTTATGCTGCCAATGTAAAAATCTCACTATTTTTATCTACATTTGCAAAATCATCTCAGCGATTGATATGAATGAATTACGATTCCGGCTCCATACATTCAGAAAATTAAAATACATCTGTCGGACAAATTGATATGACTATATTATGGAAGTGATAAGCCTGCATGGAACAGAAGACCGGTTGTATGAGCTTGTGGCGCGTCTGGTGATGAATCCGGATATAATCCGCCAGAACAACAATTATCCGTTCAAGACGACCCCTCAGCATATATGGTATATATGTATGTGTGACGGTGAGGTCGTAGGGTTCATGCCGGTAAAGACCACTTCCGGCGGCATGTATATCGACAACTATTATATCAGAGATGACAGGCCTGAGGTACTGGACGCCCTTATAACCGATATCCTTTCCGCTTCAGACAAACCGGTGACGGCTCTCTGCCATAAAAGACACACAGATGTGTTCCGCCGGCATGAATTTATCTCATGCACAATATTCGCGCAGTACAACAGGATGCAGCATGTGGCGGAAAAAGGAGGAGGGAGCAGATGACACGCAGGCTGAATGTATACGAGGCTGCGCAGGCACGCCTTAAACTGGTTTTTGAAAATTTCGATTATGTCTATGTTTCCTTTTCCGGAGGCAAAGACAGCGGCGTGCTGCTGAATTTGTGCGTGGAATATGTGCGCAGGAATTTTCCCGGCAGGAAATTAGGTGTGGTGCATCTGGATTACGAGGCGCAATATTCCCAGACCACCGAATATGTAGCCGCACGGCTGGCCGAGGACAGCGACATCCTTGAAGTGTATCATTGCTGTGTGCCTTTTAAAGTTACGACATGCACATCAATGTATCAGTCATATTGGCGCCCGTGGGAAGAATCCAGGAAAGAGCTATGGGTAAGGAATATGCCTGAGAATTGCTATACGGCAGACGATTTCGATTTTTTCAGCGACGGGTTGTGGGACTATGATTTTCATCGGTTGTTCGCGCAATGGCTCCGGCAAAGGAAACAGACCGGCCGGGTATGCTGCCTTGTGGGCATACGCACGCAGGAAAGCTATAACCGGTGGCGCACCATACACAGCAGCAGGAACTACCGTCATTTCGGTTCGGCGAAGTGGATTCACATGATGGGTGGAAACGTGTACAACGCATATCCCATCTATGATTGGAAAACCTCCGACATCTGGACAGCCAACGGTAAGTTCAGATGGGGGTACAACCGGCTTTACGATCTCTATTATCAGGCTGGTATCCCTCTGGGGCGTCAGCGCGTGGCGAGTCCGTTCATCTCACAGGCCCTGTCAACGCTCTCGATATATAAGGCAGTCGATCCGGATACATGGGGCAAGATGGTAAGCCGTGTCAACGGGGTGAACTTTGCAGGTCTTTACGGAAGTTCTTTTGCTATGGGATGGAAGTCAATCAAGTGTCCCGCAGGATTTTCATGGAAACAATACATGGAATTTCTCCTTGGTACCCTTCCTGAGGAAACTGCCCTGAATTACCGTGAAAAGCTCCGCGTAAGCATACGTTTCTGGAGAGAACGCGGAGGATGCCTTTCCGAAGAAACAATAGCCAGGCTCCGGGACAGGAACATATCGTTTATTGTAGGCGGTATGTCGGCATACCGTACGGACAAACGGCCTGTCAGGATGGAATATCTTGATGACATAGACATTCCCGAATTCAAAGAGATACCGACATATAAACGTATGTGTATCTGTATCCTGAAAAATGACCATGCCTGCAAATACATGGGATTCGCACTTACGAAAAAGGAGAGACTGCTGAAAGAAAGCGTAATGAGAAAATATAGGTTGCTGAATCATGACAAGATATAAGAGTCCCGTATACGACGTGATCGCCGTTCCTTTGGATAAGGTCGTGGCAAACAGTTATAATCCCAATGTGGTGGCACCTCCTGAAATGAAGCTGCTGGAAATATCTATATGGGAAGACGGATACACTATGCCGTGTGTATGTTACTATATGAAAGACACGGATCAATACGAACTTGTGGATGGGTTCCACCGTTATATGGTCATGAAAACATCCCGGCGGATATATGAGCGGGAAGGCGGCCTGTTGCCGGTGACTGTGATCGACAGGGATCTGTCACACAGGATGACTTCTACCATAAGACACAACCGTGCGAGAGGAATGCATAACGTTGAACTTATGAGCCATATTGTTGCCGAACTGACGCGTTCCGGGATGTCTGATGCATGGATCATGCGGAATATAGGTATGGACAAGGATGAGCTTTTGCGCCTGAAACAGATATCCGGACTCGCCGAATTGTTTGCCGATAAGGATTTCGGCATGTCGGAAGAATGGGCAGAAGGCGATTGAGGCTGCCTCTCGGTCAGCGTCTGCATGATGTCGTTGCCATTCTCGTCCAAAAAAAATAACAGGACAGTTATGAAGAAAGTAATAATCATGGGAGCCTCGTCGGGGATCGGTCTGCATTGCGCTGAGGCTCTGGCAAGCCGAGGCGTGAAAGTTGGAGTGGCCGCGCGCCACACGGCTCCTCTCGAGGCTCTGAAGGAGAGGTATCCCGATTTTGTGGAGTATATGAGCATCGATGTCACCAAGACCGATGCCGTACGGCGTCTTGAGGATCTGATAAGTCTCACGGGCGGGATGGACATATATTTCCATGTCTCCGGTATAGGTTATGAGAATCCTGAGCTTGATCCGGAAATGGAGACCGCGATATTCGAGACAAATACGGTGGGCTTCGTGCGTTGCATCTCCGGGGCCTGGCGCTGGATGCGCCGCAACGGGGTCCGCGGGCAGATTGCCGCGGTCACTTCGGTGGCGGGTACCAACGGTATCGCAAAGCTGTCGGCGTATTCCGCGTCGAAGAGTGCCTGTCAGAAGTGGCTTGTGGCGCTTGAGCAGCTGTCGCGAAACACGGGAGCAGGCATACGTTTCACCGACATCCGGCCCGGCTGGACAGACACCCCCTTGCTCAGGCCCGGTGACAGATATCCGCTGGAGATGACCCTTGACTATGCCGTGCCGAGGATTATAGAGGCGATTGTGCGTAAGAGGCGTGTCGCCGTTATCGACTGGAGATGGAATATAGTTGTTGGACTCTGGAGGATGATTCCCGACTGCCTGTATGTCAGGATGAACCTGCCGGTGTCGCTTCCTAAGCACTGATGCCGGCTGCAGACGGATGAGACAATTAAGAGAAAGAAATGAAAAAGGCGACTTTCGCAGTCGCCTTTTTCATTTCTTATCGCTGGAATCAGCCGTTGACTTTCGCCATGTGTGCGATGAGGTCGAGCACCTTGTTGGAGTAGCCGATCTCGTTGTCATACCAGCTGATAACCTTCACGAACTTGTCGGTGAGGTAAACGCCGGCGTTTGCGTCGAAGATGGATGTGTGGGTGTCGCCGAGGAAGTCAGAGCTTACCACTGCATCCTCGGTGTAGCCGAGAACGCCCTTGAGCTCGCCTTCAGCAGCCTCTTTCATCGCCTTGCAGATGTCCTCCTTGGTGGCGGGCTTTGCAAGGTTGCAGGTGAGGTCCACAACGGAAACGTCGAGGGTGGGTACACGCATCGAGATACCGGTGAGCTTTCCGTTAAGCTCGGGGATCACTTTGCCTACGGCCTTGGCGGCGCCTGTGGTGGAGGGGATGATGTTGCCTCCGGCCGCGCGGCCTCCGCGCCAGTCCTTCATTGAGGGGCCGTCAACGGTCTTCTGGGTGGCGGTGGCTGAATGTACGGTGGTCATGAGGCCCTCTACGAGACCGAATTTATCGTTGAGGACTTTGGCGATCGGTGCGAGACAGTTTGTGGTGCAGGATGCGTTCGATACGAACTGTGTGCCCTTTACGTAGGTGTTCTGGTTGACACCGCATACGAACATGGGAGTGTCGTCCTTGGAGGGGGCGGACATAACCACATACTTGGCGCCGGCGTCGATATGACCCTGCGATTTCTCTTTGGTCAGGAAGAGGCCGGTGGATTCAACCACGTATTCGGCTCCCTTGGCGCCCCAGCCGATCTCCTTCGGGTCGCGGCAAGCCGATACCTGGATTTCCTTGCCGTTTACAATCAGGACACTGCGCTCCATATCGTAGTCAACGGTGCCGTCGAAACGTCCGTGCATTGTGTCATACTTCAGCATGTAGGCCATGTAGTCTACGGGAAGAAGGTCGTTGATTGCCACAACCTCGATGTCGTCTCTCTTTGTGGAGGCGCGGAACACGAAACGTCCGATACGGCCGAATCCGTTAATACCAATCTTTGTCATTGCTTGATATCTTTTAATTAATGGGTTATTTGTAATTTTTGTTTAAAATACATTATAAAACAACTCGGTATGCGATGATTACATCTCTGTGTATTGAATCCGGAGGATGTGACCCGCGACTCCGGTTGCTATGTTATAACGCTTTTTTGGGGCTTCGGATTGATTCCGGCCTGTTTCACATTGCAAATTTACAATTTTTTTTGCATTTTTGTATCTCAATTAGCAACTTTTATCATTTGCGTGTTATTTAAGAAGACAAATTTTAGTTTTTCTATCCCGGCAGGGCAATATACAGCACAAACGTTATTTTAAAAGATACTTATGGGAAAATTTATTCAGGATTTCAAGGAATTCGCTCTCAAGGGCAATGCTATCGACATGGCTGTCGGTGTGATCGTCGGCGGCGCATTCGGCAAGATCGTGTCGTCGCTTGTCAATGACATTATCATGCCTTTGGTTTCGGTAATCACGGGCGGTGACGGCTATAAGAACCTCAAATGGGTGATAACTCCGGCTTCGGCCGGAGCCGACGGCACGGTCGCCGTGGAGGAGGTAGCCGTCAACTACGGCCTCTTCATCCAGAACGTAGTGGACTTCTTCATCGTGGCTCTCTGTATCTTCGTAGCGTTGCGCTACACGGTGAAGTTCATGCGCAAGGAGAAGAAGGTGGAGGAAGCCGCTCCCGCTCCGGAGCCGTCTCCCGAGGTGAAGCTCCTTACCGAAATCCGCGACGAGCTCAAGAAGAAATGATATATGGCGGTTTCTGCCGCCATCATGCGGGTTTTCCCGCCTCCATACTGGTCAGTACTTCCAGAGCGTCGGTGACGGTGGCTGTTCCGGCCACTATCACCGATCTTTTTCCATTCGCTTCCTTGAAGCGGCACCGGCGGAAGTCGCTCTGCACGTATGCGAGCACGCGCCCGAAGGCGTTGCTCTGATAGTAGGCCCTGTTGTCATCGTTTACGAAGAACGCACGCAATTCTCCGCCGCGCAGCACCAGCCGCTCGATACCGAGTCGTTTGGCAGCCATTCTCAGCGGCACTATGCGTATGAGTTGTTCCGTGGTATCGGGAATCGCTCCGAACCGGTCGCGCAGCTGTTCGCGGAATTCCTCCACCTGCTCGGGACGTTCCATGTTGTCGAGCCGGCGGTAGAGCATGATGCGTTCGTTCTCCTGCGGCACATACTCCGGAGGGAGACGCAGTTCCATGTCGCTCTCGATGACCACGTCGCTTACGAATTCGTCGCTGTCGGTCCCGTCGGAGACGTCGGCGAATGTGTCGGCGAACTCCTCAGTCTTAAGTTCTGTCATCGACTCGCGCAGAATCTGCTGGTAAGCCTCGTAACCGAGGTCGGCGATGAATCCGCTCTGTTCGGCGCCGAGAAGATTGCCTGCGCCGCGGATGTCGAGGTCCTGCATCGCGATATGGATTCCGCTCCCGAGGTCGCTGAAATTCTCGATTGCCTGCAGACGGCGCCGCGCTATCGGGGTAAGGGGATGGCCTGGAGGCACCAGCAGATAGCAGAACGCCTTTCGGTTGCTTCGGCCCACGCGTCCACGGAGCTGATGAAGCTCGCTGAGTCCGAAATTCTGGGCATTGTTCACCAGGATGGTGTTCACGTTGGGCATGTCTATGCCGTTCTCCACGATAGTGGTGGAGAGCAGCACGTCGTAGTCATGGTTGGAGAAGTCGATGATGGCCTGCTCAAGACGCTCCGGAGCCATCTGGCCATGCGCAGTCACTGTCCTTGCGCCGGGCACGAGCCTTCTGATCTTGTTTTCAAGCTCCGTGAGGTTCTCGATGCGGTTGGAGACAAAGAACACCTGTCCGTTGCGGCTCAGTTCGAAATTGATGGCCTCGGCCACTACTTCGTCGTCGAATGTGCTGACATTGGTCACGATGGGATGGCGGTTGGCCGGAGGCGTGTTGAGCGAACTGAGGTCGCGGGCTCCCATGAGCGAGAACTGGAGAGTGCGCGGGATGGGGGTGGCGCTCATCGTGAGCGTGTCGACGTTCACTTTCATCTGCTTCAGTTTCTCTTTGACCGAGACACCGAATTTCTGTTCCTCATCCACAATGAGCAGTCCGAGGTCTTTGAATTTTACAGTTTTGCCGATAAGCTTGTGGGTGCCGACAAGTATGTCGATTTTGCCGGCCTCGAGATCGGCGAGTGTCTGCCTCACCTCTTTGGGCTTTCTGGCGCGGGAAAGGAAATCCACGCGCACCGGCAGGTCCTTGAGGCGCTCGGAGAAGGTGTGGTAATGCTGGAGGGCAAGGACGGTGGTTGGGACAAGCACGGCGGTCTGTTTTCCGTCGGCCGCTGCCTTGAAGGCGGCGCGTACGGCTATCTCTGTCTTGCCGAATCCCACGTCGCCGCAGATAAGTCTGTCCATCGGGCGCGGCGATTCCATGTCGGCCTTCACGGCCTGGGTCGCCTTGAGCTGGTCAGGAGTGTCCTCGTAGATGAACGACGCCTCGAGCTCGTGCTGCAGATAGGAGTCGGGGGAGAAGGAGAAGCCTTTTTCCTGTTTGCGTGAGGCGTAAAGCCGGATGAGGTCGCGGGCGATATCCTTCATCTTTCCCTTGGTCTTCTCCTTCATCCGGGTCCACGCGCCTCCGCCGAGCTTGCTGATCTTGGGAGGAATTCCTTCTTTGCCCCGATATTTGGAAAGTTTGTGGAGCGCATGGATACTCACTAAAACCAGGTCGTTGTTCTGGTAGTAGAGTTTGATCATCTCCTGCGGGGTGCCGTTTACGGAGGTCCTGACAAGTCCTCCGAAGCGGCCTATGCCGTGATCGATGTGGACTATGTAGTCACCGGTCTCGATCTGGTTGAGTTCCCTGAGCGAAAGCGCCAGTTTCCCTCCGCGCGCCTTGTCGGAGCGGAGATTGTAGTTGTGGAAACGGTCAAATATCTGATGGTCGGTGAAGAAACATGTCTTGGTGGCATGGTCCACAAATCCCTCATGGATTGTGTATTCCACGGGTGTGAACTCTATCTTGTCGCCGCGGTCCTCGAAGATGGAGCGGAGACGGTCGGTCTGGTGGACGGAGTCGGAGAGGATAAGGATGCGGTACCCTTCGGAGAGGAATCTGGTGAAGCTTTCGGATATAAGGCTGAAGTTCTTGTGGTATAGGACCTGAGGAGAACACTCGAATCGCATTGTTGCGTCGGGTGTGAAAACGGCTCCCGCTTCGGAGGGTCCGAATTTCACTGTTTTCATGCCGAGCATGCGCCGGATGAATGTTTCCGGGTCCACCACTTTGCTCATGGCCTCCGGGTCGCCTTCTTCGGCGATGGATGCCGATTCGGAGTATGTTTCGCCGGCTATGGCCCTTACGCGCTCGGTCACGAACGAGGGGGACTGGCAGAAGAGCACCGTCTCTTCCGATACGAATTCGAGCAGACTGATTCCGGAGGCCGTGTCGGCTACTGACGGGGGCAGCAGGGAGGCGGATTCTATTTTTCTTTCGCTGAGCTGGGTCTCTACGTTGAACACCCTGATGGAGTCGATCTCATCGTCGAAGAAGTCGATTCGGTACGGCAGTTCTCCCGCGAAGGACCATACGTCGACAATCGAGCCGCGTCTGGCGAACTGTCCGGGTTCGTAGACGTACTCTGTGGTGTTGAATCCTAATTCGAGCAGTCTTTTCACCAGGTCCGACATATTCATGCGGCTCCCGGCCGCGACTGTCAGGCTGTTTTCAGATATGTGTCCTGCATCAGCCACTTTTTCCGCAAGGGCTTCAGGGCAGGTCACCACCCAGCGGGGAGGATTCTTTCCTTTCAGTCGGTCGAGCACCTCCGTGCGCAATATCTGCGAAGGAGGATCAGGCTGTCCGTATTTGATGTCACGGCGGTAACCGCTCGGAAAAATCCCTGCGGCGTCATCGCCTGCGATCCGGCACAGGTCGTTGTAGAGATAGCCGGCGGCAGTGATGTCGTCGGCTATTATGATGGCCGGATGGTCCAGAGGCTCCATTCCGGCGAAGAGCATGGCGGGAGCGCTTCCCGCGAGTCCCTCGAGCGAGATGCGGCGGCATCTGCTGTCGCCGAGGAGTCTGGCCAAAGCGCCCGTGCGGGCGCCGGCGGCGAATATCTTGTCGGCTTCCCGTAGTTCCATCGCCTGTTATCTTCTCGTTATTTCTTTCCAAGAATAGAATTGTATTTCTGCGGGTCGTTCAGGATCGCTTCGGCGGCGCTGAGAGCCTTGTCATCGCGGAGAGACCATGCCACGCGCCCTCTGTCGTAATAGTAGCGGCCCACAATCTCGCTTCCGAGATACTGCTCGATACTTTTGCGGTTGGTGTCGAGATCCTTGTCGAGATTATGCACCAGAAGTCTGCCGAGCCGGTTGAACGCAGAGTCGGTTTCCTCGCTTGAGTATCCCTCGTCCTTGGCTATTTCGCGGAGCTGTTTGAGACCCTCCTCCATCACCTTGTCGTATTTGAAGCGGTTCGGGTCGATTGATTTCTTGAAATCAGCATAGATGTCGTCGGTGATCTCGAACTCCTCGGCTGCGGCAATTTCCGGATGTTCGGCTGCGAATTTGGTGGCGTAGTCGAAGGCCCAGTTGTCGCGTACCACGTTGTAGACTATGCGGTTGATTTTGCCCCAGTCCACCACCGAGTCTGGCGAGAGGCCGCCACCGTCGCGCATGGTGCGTCCGTGGAGGGTCTTGTATTCGTGTGTGAGGCTGTCGGGGACGCGCTCCACGGAGCCGTCCTCGTTCCTGTGGGCATAGTCGAGAGCCTGGATGAGGCGTCCGGAGGGGGTATAATACTTCGCTACCGTCACTTTGAGCAGTCCGGAGTATGGCAGCGGCCGGGTGGTCTGCACCAGACCCTTGCCGAAGCTGCGGGTCCCGACGAGCACGCCGCGGTCGAGGTCCTGGATCGCACCCGCCACAATCTCAGATGAGGATGCGGTTCCTCCGTCTATAAGCACGGCGAGCGGAATGTCGGGGAAAATAGGAGTCCGGGTTGTCTTGTAGACTTTTTCAGTCCCGTTCTTGTAGCGGGTACGCACCACTTCCGTGCCTTTGGGCACGAAGTTGGAGACGATGTCGACTGCCGCTTCAAGGAGACCTCCGCCGTTGCCGCGCAGGTCGAGCACCACGTTTTTGAGTTCGGGATTCTTCTGGAACTGTTCGAGGATGGCTCTGACCGCTGCCGGCGACTTGTCGATGAACGACGACAGATGGATGTAGCCTGTGCCGCCGTTGATCACTCCATAGTACGGCACGCTAGGTTCCTGGAGTTTGGCGCGTTCGAGGGTGAAATCGATGATGGAGTCGGCGCTCCAGGGACGCGCCACGCGCACCCGCACTTCAGTGCCGGGAACTCCCCTGAGGAGCTTTGTCACTTCCTGCACTCCTTTGCGGGATGTATCGGTGGAGTCCACGCGGATAATTCTGTCGCCCGGACGCATGCCGCTTTTGGCTGCCGGCGAGTTTTCCATCGGCGAGGAGACGAACGTGGAGCCGTCGCGCTCCATTATCACTGATCCGATGCCGCCGTATTCGCCGGTGGTCATCTTCTCGAGGGCCTCCTGCTCTTCCGAATCGTAGTACTCGGTATAGGGGTCCACTGTGGAGAGAAACGCCCCGATGGCTTCCTTGAAGCTGCGGTCGGGATTGATGGAATCCACGTAGTTAAGTTCCAGCTCCTTGACGATGCTGTTGAATGTGACGAGATTCCGGGCCACGGCGTTGTCATCGCTCTTTCTGGCTCCTACGGTGAATGCCGTGACAAGGACTGCTGCAACTGCTGCAACCGATATCGATAATCTTTTTTTCATAGTGTGGTGGGTGCGCCGGGTTCTGCCGGTGTGCCAGGGTTTGCGGTCGAGGGATGCGGATAGTCGACGGTGTAGTGGAGTCCGCGGCTTTCCTTGCGTTCGAGCGCCTGGCGCATCACGAGGTATCCGATGTTTATGATGTTGCGCAGCTCGCAGAGCTGTCGCGAAGGGGTGGAGCGGCGGAACAGATTTTCGGTCTCCTGATAGAGGATGTCCAGACGGTTCCATGCGCGTTTCAGTCTCAGGTCGCTGCGTACTATTCCAACATAATATCCCATTATCTGGTTCACCTCCTTTTCCGACTGGGTGATAAGTACCATTTCCTCGGGATGGGAAGTTCCAGCGTCGTTCCATTCGGGGACATCCGAACGGAAGTCGTAGCCGCTTATGTGTTCGGCGGCATGACGCTCTGCGGCATCGGCGTAAACCACAGCTTCAATCAGTGAGTTGCTGGCCAGGCGGTTTCCTCCGTGCAGACCGGTGCGGCTGCATTCTCCTACGGCATAAAGCCGCCTGATGGAACTTTCGCCGTTTAGATCCACGGCAATTCCTCCGCACAGATAGTGGGCTGCCGGTGCCACCGGTATCATGTCCGTGGTGATGTCTATGCCGAGAGAGAGGCATTTGTCGTAGATGTTGGGGAAATGTTTTTTTGTTTCCTCCGGGTCTTTGTGGGTGACGTCGAGAAAGACATGGTCGGTGCCGTGAAGTTTCATTTCGGAATCGATGGCCCGTGCAACGATATCGCGCGGGGCGAGGGATAGCCGCGGATCATATTTGTGCATGAACTCTTCGCCGTCGAGATTGCGGAGCACGGCACCGTATCCGCGCATGGCCTCGGTGATGAGAAACGAGGGGCGGTCGCCGGGGTGATAGAGAGCGGTGGGATGGAACTGGATGAACTCCATGTCCTTGACCGTTCCTTTGGCGCGGTATACCATGGCTATACCGTCGCCAGTGGCCACGAGCGGGTTGGTGGTGGTGGTATAGACTGCCCCCACTCCACCGGTGGCCATCACTGTGACGCGGGCAAGGAAGGTGTCGATTTTGCCGGTCTCCTCGTTTAGGATGTAGCATCCGTAGCATGTGATGTCGGGAGTTCGCCGTGTCACTATCTTGCCGAGGTGATGCTGGGTGATGATCTCCACGGCAAAGTGGTGGTCGTAGACATCGATGTTTTGGGAGGACCGCATCCGCTTCACGAGACTGTTCTGGATTTCGAAACCGGTGTTGTCGGCGTGGTGGAGGATGCGGAATTCTGAGTGGCCTCCCTCTCGGTGAAGATCAAAACTGCCGTCCTCCTTTTTGTCGAAGCCAACACCCCATCCGATCAGTTCCCGGATCTGTTCAGGAGCGCCCCGCACCACTTTTTCGACTGCCTCGCGGTCCGAGAGCCAGTCGCCGGCGATCATAGTGTCCTCGATATGCTTGTCGAAATTGTCCACCTCGAGATCGGTAACCGAAGCGACTCCTCCCTGGGCGAGTGCCGTGTTGGCCTCCTCGAGCGTGGTCTTGCAGATCACGGCCACGCGTCTGCCCCGGCGGGCGGCCTTGAGCGCGAAGCTCATGCCTGCGATTCCGGAGCCAATCACCAGATAATCGTACTTATAAACCATAGAAACAGAGGGAAACCATATTAAAGAGGTGAGGCCGGGATCAGAAATCTGACCACCGGCCTCGGGGATAGGATGGATTTGGGGAGTAGTCCATAGCAGAGTCGAACTGCTCTTTAGAGAATGAAAATCTCTCGTCCTAACCGATAGACGAATGGACCGACACAAATCCTGATCGCTGTCGCCTCCGCGAGCCGGAGCGAACTCCTTTTCCGGGCGCCATGCGAGGGATTATTACTATTTTAAATTTTGTTGATGTGCTGTGCGAGACTGCTGCAGAGGTTTGCCGCCTTGTTCTTGGAGATGATGTTCTTGCGGCCCAGACGCTGCAGGAGGGCGCTTGTCTTGTTGTAGGCTGCCTGTGCTTCTGCCTTGTCGGTCATTTTACGGATACGACGTACGGCATTACGCGCTGTTTTTGCCCAGTAGCGGTTCTCCAGCTTGCGGCTTTCCGACTGGCGAATTCTTTTTAATGACGATTTATGATTTGCCATTTCTAAAAATTTCTTTTTGTCTGTTATGAAAAATAGTAGCCCATAGCAGAGTCGAACTGCTCTTTAGAGAATGAAAATCTCTCGTCCTAACCGATAGACGAATGGGCCACGGCTGAAATGCCGGTCTCGATGGAGATTCCGCGCATTTTGCGATTGCAAAAATAGTAATTCTTTTTTATCTGACCAAAAAATTCACATTTTTTTGCTTATTTTTTGTTATTTTCCCATTATTTCGCTAACTTTGCTTGCTGATTTGGCCTTTTTTTCTGTTTTGCAGGGTGGATTTCTTGTCTGAACAATCCGATTACGGTTCCCCCCGCAGCGTTGTGCCGGATCAAACAAAAAACTCAATTATGATGAAACATTCATTTCGCAATGCCTTACTCATTGCCGTGGCCATGTTCCTGACATCGGTTCCGGCTGCCCGTGCCGAATGGAACGATTCTATCCGTTACCACGGCGAGCTGGTGATGAACGCCGGCGGCGGCGACCATAATCCTTTCTGGTTCGCCTCCGACATGCACGGCCTCGCCTCGGTTAAACCCAACAGCGGCTGGCTCCGTCTCGGAGCCTTTCACGACATCGACCGCAACAAGCGGTTCTCGTGGGGCGCAGGCGTGGACCTTGCCGTCGCGCTCAGAAATACGTCGGTGTTCATGCCCCATCAGATCTACGGCGAGGTGAAATACCGCTGCCTCAATCTCCTTGTGGGACAGAAGGTGATTCCCGATCCGATAGTGAACTCCGATCTCTCGTCGGGGGCCCTCGTCTATTCGGGTAACGCCCGTCCTATTCCCCAGGTGCGTATCGGCATTTTCGATTATGCCGATTTCTGGGGCTGCAAGGGTTGGTTTGCTGTAAAGGGTTATATCGCTTACGGCATGTTCACCGATTCCTGCTGGATCGAGGACTGGGTGCACCCCTCGCCCGGATCCCCGTATAGTCTGAACACTCTCTATTGCTCGCGCGGCGGATACCTGCGCGGCGGTAATCCCGAAAAGTTTCCACTCACCGGCGAGATCGGCCTTAATATGGAGACCCAGTTCGGAGGCACAAGCTATTTTACATATACCGACGGACGCACCCGCGTCTCTCCCCATCCCAAGGACCTCAAGGCATGGATCAAGGCTTTCATCCCTATGCGCGGCAGCGCGGACACTGACCCGGGAGAGCAGCTCAATGTAGAGGGCAACATGCTTGGCAACTGGAGTTTCGCGCTACGTTGGGACGACCCTTCCGGCTGGATGGTGAGAGCCTACTGGCAGCATGTATTCGAAGACCATTCGATGCTCTTTTTCGATTATCCCTGGAAGGACGGACTTTACGGTGTGGAGGCACGGTTCCCCAAAAACCGCTTCGTGTCGGAAATCGTGGTGGAACTGCTCTATTCAAAGGATCAGGCCGGCCCCGTCTATTGGGACCATGTGCCGTCTCTCGACGTGCAGATTTCCTCGCGCGACAACTATTTCAACCACTATATCTACAGCGGTTGGGAGAACTGGGGAATGGGCATAGGAAATCCGTTCTTTATCTCTCCTATATATAATAAGGACCATGTGATGCGTTTCTACCATAACCGCCTGGTTGCATATCATCTTGGATTCAAGGGTTCGCCCACCAGTCAGGTCGATTATAGAATCAAGGCCTCGCTGCTCCGTTCGTGGGGCGCATGGGGAACACCTACCCCAAAAGTGGAGAAGAATTTCAGTCTGCTTGCCGAGGTGAAGTGGCATCCTGCCAGACTTAAAGGCTGGGAAGGTTCGCTTTCTTTCGGTATGGATGCCGGCACGATCATCGGCAACAGTTACGGCGCGAGGATCGGAATTTCGAAAACCGGCTGGCTTTTCGCTCCTAAAAAGAAATAATTCAGGTTCACATACCTGAGTAAATGATACTTATATGAAAAAAGTTATATTTATTATAATACAGGTCTCCCTGCTTGCGGCTTCATTGGTAGCCGTTCTTTCCATGTTTTCCTGCCGCAGAGCCACAAACAACGGCAAGATCGACGGAAACTGGCGCATCGAGACCATGGAGGATGTGGCTACAGGAGAGGTGTCGCATCCGGTGAATTTTTTTCTTGCCATTCAGCTTGAGATGGCGCAGTTCCGCGAGGAGTCTGCAGCCGGAGGACCTCAGCTAAACGCGCTGATTTCATACACGAAAGGCGCCGACGAGATTGGGATGGAATTCCCCGAGGGCGCCGGCAATCATAATTCATATCTCGAAACTTTCCGTATGCCGTCGCGTAACGTTACGTTCAGGATCCTTAAGCTTGACTGCAGCAAGCTTGTTCTCGAAAGCCCGACAACAATCTACCGATGCTCCCGCTTCTGAGACGTAATCATATTGCCCATGTCAATAATCCCGACAGTATAAAAAGATGAGACTCAAGTTGGTTATCCTCGCTTTGTCGCTTCTGGCAACCACTGCTCTCCAGGCAGCGATCACGCTCCCGTGGGACACTCCGAAGCCCGATACGCTCCCCGCGTATCTTGACGGCTCCATGATGCCTTACGACTTCTCGGCCTGCGACCCCGTGCCGCAGTGGCCCGACTCCCTGCGACCCGTTTTCGTTGCGTACGTGGCAAGGCATGGTGCGAGATATCTGTCCGGCCCAAAGAAAGTTGACGAACTCGAGAAAATTCTCGCCGAACGGACGAAAGCTGGGAAAATCACCCGCGAGGCCAAGGCTTTCTATAAGTACATAAAAGAAGTCAGGGCTCATTCTGACGGGAACTGGGGAGCGTTGTCACCCGAAGGCGTGAGAGAGGAAAAAGAGCTTGCCCGGCAGATGACCGGCCTTTTTCCCGCTCTTGGAAAGGGCTTGTCGAATATCGACACCAGGTCGACGTTTGTACCCCGTGCGATGATGACAATGTATCAGTTCAACCATGAGATGATGTCTCTCAATGATTCTCTGGAGTTTGCGGCTGCCTCAGGCCGTCAGTTCTCCCCCCTCCTCTATTTCTTCGACACCGACACCGCGTACGCCTCATGGAGGCGCGGCGGGGAATGGGAGAAGGTCTATGACGAGTTTCTCGACAGACATGTCTCGATAGAGCCGGCCCAACGGCTGCTCGGAGACAACTATACCAACAACAAACGCCGTCTCCGTCATCTCACCATGCAGATATACGGTGTGATTCAGGCTAACCGCGCATCTGGACTCCCCGCGCCTACCACTGCGTTCATGACTGTCGAGGAGTACCGCGGCTGCTGGCTGGCTTCCAATCTCCTCCACTATCTGCGCAATAATATTTCTCCTTTGAACTCGTCGGCCGGCGCGGCGGCCGCTCCCCTGTTGCTTGCCCTGATTGAGAGTGTCGACAAGGCTTGTTCTCCCGATTATGATGGGGTAGCCCTACAGGGTTGGTTCGGGCATGCCGAGACCCTGCTCCCGCTTTTCTCGCTGATGAGGCTGCCGGGTTGTTTCGCCCTTCCTCTCAATTGGGACAATCTTGCCGACGAGTGGAGACTGCAGGAAATCACTCCGCTCGGAGCCAATTTGGCGATTCTTATTCTCCGCTCCGTCACCGGACGCCATTATGCCGCCGTGAGGCTCAACGGGCGTACCGTCGCGCCTATACAGGGTGCGCCGTCGCTTCTCCCCTGGAAACAACTTGCCGACTTCTGGCGCGAGCAAGTCCGGGTTGCCGGAAGCTGACCGCAATCCGCCGGTACTTCTTTTGATCGATTCTCCTTTCTCCGGAAGGTGAGCCTGAGAAAACTTTTTTTCGGCTGTGTTTGTTGTGCATGATATATAACAATATAACACAAGGCTATGAAAGACACAAATGAAGCGGCCGCCCTTGTGGCAAAGGCCAAATCCCGGCTTGCCGATGATATGCGGCAGCGCGAAATAGGTGCTATTATATGGAACATTGCCGAAGCTGGTTTCCATTATATTCCTGAAATTAAACTTGACGATCCGTGCGGCGGGAAACCTCGTACTGTCCGTGTTACCGGTCTCTATCTTTACAAGGGCGCCTTGTACGCTATGGAAGAAGATGCCGAAGGTTTCAATGTGCGGAATTATTATACTCCCGGAGTGGATGTGCCCCCGGTAGTGGTCACTCTGACCCCCTCGGTGGCCGGTGAGACTCTCGGCACGCCATCGGAGGAACATGGCTATACCGACGAGGGAACTCCCGAGGAGTGGCTTGTGTTGGCAGACTGTTATTTCGAGGCCATTAACGAGCGGTAAATGTTAAAACGGTTAATTTTGTGAACCAAAATTAACCGGTGAGGTTATAAACGCAGAGATTGTTTGAAATTAACTGAAATACAATACCTGCCGTAGTGAGCGCATGCTGATTCGGCAAGCGGATGTAAAGCCATACGTACAATGGCTCCGGATCCGGCGGGAACAGATTGTGTGGAGTTGTATTCCTGCCGGATCCGGAGACATTCTTTTCATCGGGCGGGCTACATTATATCTATATCTGAAGTCGACTCTAATTCTCAGGTTACTATTGATATTACATCACCTTTTCGTAACCTTGATGTCGCGGGAGTGAGGACTATGTGTCCGATCTCCCGCTTTTCATTGTCACGCACACACCGGTATTATCAATTTTGAGGCACCTTAGATTTGCAGCGGCAAACCGAAACTGAAATAGAAATGATAAATTTGC
>ERZ777305.1221-NODE-1221-length-32965-cov-23.747341_pt1 | contig 32965 bp, 27 predicted proteins | sample MGYA00374965_ERZ777305 | MGnify/ENA primary metagenome ERZ777305 (study PRJEB29328, sample SAMD00013331) | mouse gut metagenome | study: EMG produced TPA metagenomics assembly of the Metagenome analysis of fecal microbiota from mouse which was promoted... | reverse complement strand
AGCAATTAACCTACGCTCATTTCCAATAAATTACACTCTTTTCGTAACTTCATGATGCAAAATTACTAAAAATCAGACAATATCGCACTCCCGAAACAAATATTTATTTAAATTAAAAGATTGGAGGTTGGAGTGAACATTGAGTACCTGCAATGCGTTGATAGTCAAAAAGACTAAAAAAAGACACTCATGAAGAAAATCGGTATTTTTTACGGTTCAACCACCGGCGTTACAGAGAAAATTGCCAAAAGAATAGGGGAGGCACTTGGAGTTCCCCCGGAAAATGTTTTTAATGTCAAGGAAACGTCTCCGAGCAAGGTCGGCGATTTTGATGTGCTCATATTGGGGTCAAGCACATGGGGTTCCGGCGAATTACAAGAAGACTGGTACGATTTTCTTGACGGGCTACAGGCTCTGTCTCTTAAAGATAAAGAAATCGCCATATTTGGTTGTGGAGACGAAAATATGTCGGATTCATTCTGTAATGCGGTTGGAATTATCTACAGACGGTTGCTGCAGACCGGCGCGAAATTCATAGGAGATTTCAGCACTTCAGGCTATTCATTTGAGGAGTCGAAAGCGAAAGAGTCATCCGGCATGGCTGTCGGGCTGTTGATAGACGAGACAAACCATCCGGAACTTACCCGGCGCAAGATTTCAGAGTGGTGCGATGAGTTGAATAATCGGATAAAATAAAAAAAGCGGAGAAGCCAAGGCTCTCCGCTTTTATAAAATATCAGTGTGTTAGCCTTTTATTGCTGCAACACCGGGCAACACCTTGCCTTCTATGGCTTCAAGAAGAGCGCCGCCGCCGGTTGAAACATAAGACACCTGATCTGCAAGACCAAATTTGTTGACACATGCAACAGAGTCACCACCTCCGACGAGTGAGAACGCGCCGTTGTCGGTAGCTTCAACGATAGCTTCGGCAATAGCACGGCTTCCTGCGGTGAAGTTGTCAAATTCAAACACACCGGCAGGTCCGTTCCAAAGGATTGTCTTGGCTGTTTTTATCACATCCTGGAATGCCTTTCGTGTATTGGGGCCTGCATCAAGACCTTCCCAACCATCGGGAATTTCCATACATGATACAACCTGGGTATTGGCATCATTACTGAAAGCGTCTGCTGCCACGCAGTCTGTTCCAAGCACGAGGTTCACGCCTTTTTCTTTAGCTTTGCGAATGATGTCGAGAGCCAAATCGAGTTTATCATTCTCACAAATGGATTCTCCGACATGACCTCCCTTAGCTTTTGCAAATGTATATGTCATGCCGCCGCACAGGATGAGGTTGTCTACCTTATCCATAAGGTTTTCAATGATGCCTATCTTGGTTGACACTTTTGAGCCTCCCATGATTGCAGTGAAAGGACGTTTGATGTCGCTAAGGATATTGTCGACAGCCTGAACCTCTTTCTCCATAAGATATCCGAGCATCTTGTTGTCGGCATCAAAACTATCGGCGATTACGGCTGTGGATGCATGCTTGCGGTGAGCGGTGCCGAATGCGTCGTTTACATAAACGTCGGCGTAGCTCGCAAGAGTCTTTGCAAACTCTTTCTGGCGAGCTTTCATTTCTTTTTTTGCGTCTTCATAACCTGCATCGGTTTTTTCGATGCCGACAGGTTTTCCTTCTTCCTCGGGGTAGAAGCGAAGGTTTTCAAGGAGGAGCACTTCTCCGGGTTTCAGATTAGCGGCTACTTCTGAGGCATTAGCACAGTCGGGAGCGAATTTTACATCTCTGCCAAGCGCTTTCGCTACAGCATCTTTTATCTGACCGAGTGAGAATTTGGGGTTCACCTTTCCTTTGGGCTTGCCCATGTGGCTCATTATAATGAGGCTGCCGCCATCTTTGAGAATTTTTTCAAGAGTGGGAAGCGCACCGCGTATACGGGTATCATCTGTAATGTTGCCGTTTTCATCAAGGGGCACATTGAAGTCTACTCGCACAATGGCTTTTTTGCCGTTGAAATTGTAGTTGTCGATATTCATTTGTCTAATTTTTAGGTATTATGTTTGTTTAATGACACAAAAATAGATGTTTTTATTCAGATAATGAACATGAAAACATCGAAAATATTCAAATGATTCCGCGTTTGTTCAGTTCGGTTGCCATCTGGTCGCGCAACGCACAAGCCTCCTCGGCGGCTTTTTCAGCGAAATCTGTTCCTGACGAGGCATATATTATTCCACGAGACGAATTAACAAGAAGTCCGCAGTCGTTTGTCATGCCGTACTTGCAAACCTCTTCAAGGCTTCCGCCCTGGGCTCCCACTCCGGGAACCAACAGAAAGTTGTCGGGCGCAACTTTTCTAATATCCTCAAACATCGCTCCCTGCGTAGCTCCAACAACATACATCATCTCATCGGGAGTAGCCCATTTGCGGGATGTATTTATGACTCTTTCGAACAATGGGGTGCCAGTTGAATCTTCCGTGAGCTGGAAGTCATGTGAACCTTTGTTTGAAGTAAGAGCCAGCAGAATTACCCATTTGCCCGGATAGCCGAGAAACGGGCTCACGCTATCCTGTCCCATATAGGGCGCCACAGTAATAGAGTCGACTCCCAGATGTTCAAAAAAACTTCTTGCATAAAGCTGAGATGTGTTTCCGATGTCTCCACGTTTGGCATCAGCTATAATAAACTGGTCAGGATATTTTTCTCTAAGATATTTTACTGTTTTTTCAAGAGCAGTCCAGCCCTTGGCGCCAAAACTTTCATAGAAAGCGAGATTTGGCTTGTATGCCACACAATAGTCGGCAGTAGCATCTATGATTGCTTTGTTGAAAGTAAATATGGGGTCCGGTCCGTTTGCAATATGCTCCGGCACCTTCTTTATATCTGTGTCCAATCCTACGCAGAGAAATGATTTTTTGCGTTTGATATTGTCAATCAATTCTTTTCTTGTCATTTTCTTATGTATTATAATGTTGTTGCCTTTAGTTTCTCTGCGTTTTCAGCGACGATAAGGTGATCTATACAATCCTGGATATCACCGTCGACAAATGCTTGCAGATTATAGATGGTATAGTTTATCCGGTGGTCGGTTATACGGCCTTGAGGGTAGTTGTATGTACGGATTTTTGCAGACCGGTCTCCTGTCGATACCATGGTTTTGCGCCGGGATGCTATGTCGTCAATATATTTTTGATGCTCCTTATCATATATAAAGGTGCGCAGACGGCTTAATGCCCTCTCTTTGTTTTTTGGCTGGTCACGGGTTTCGGTACATTCAATTAGAATCTCTTCGGTTTCTCCTGTGTTGGGATTGCGCCACATATACCTCAGTCGAACTCCGGATTCCACTTTATTTACATTCTGCCCTCCGGCGCCACCGCTGCGGAATGTGTCCCATTTTATCTCGCCTTCGTTTATTTCCACATCAAAAGGCTGTGCTTCGGGAAGAACGGCAACGGTAGCTGCCGATGTGTGAACTCTGCCCTGAGTCTCAGTCGCAGGAACACGCTGCACCCTGTGAACACCGCTTTCGTATTTGAGGGTGCCATACACATTAGCGCCTGACACAGCCATGACAATTTCCTTGTAGCCGCCGGCGGCGCCTTCATTTGCGGAGGTTACGGAAGCAGACCAGCCTTTATGCTCGCAGTACCGGCAATACATCTTGAATAAGTCTCCGGCAAATATTGCGGCTTCATCGCCACCTGTGCCGGCTCTAATCTCTACAATCGCATTTTTTCCGTCCTCCGGATCCGCCGGGATTAACAGCAGTTTTATCTCCTCTTCGAGTTCCGGCAAAAGAGCCTGTGCCGCCGCAAGTTCCTCCTGCGCCATCACGCGCAGTTCTTCATCGCTTTCAGACTCGAGAATCTGCTTGGCTCCGTCAATATCGTCCAGCGCGTTTTTGTATCGGTTGGTGGCCTTAATGAGCTTTTCAAGCTCGCTGTACTCCCTGGTCAGACGCACATAACGCTTCATGTCGGAAATGACAGCCGGGTCTGTTATAAGAGTGGAGACCTCCTCAAATCTGGCATCTATGCCGTCAAGGCGTTCCAATAGTGAGCTTTCTGCCATATATAGTTCAATTCTTTGTTTACAACCGCGAAGTTAATAAAAATCCGCCAAAAAGTCAACCCCCAGTCGGGTCTGTTTACTGAAATTTACTAAAATAAAATAATAAGGTTGCGCATTAAGGGCTTAATTACTAATTTTGCAACTCATTTGAAACAAAATCTACAAAATAAACATACAGATTATGAATGTAAGCATGTCAAAGTCAGATGCAGTGAGCGCACGCCTCACTGTTGCAGTTGAAGAATCTGACTACCGTCCGAAAGTAATTGAGGATCTGAAGAAAATCGGTCGCACACACCAGATTCCCGGATTCCGCAAGGGACATGTGGCTCTCAAAGATCTTGAAAGACGTTTCGGCAAAGATGTGACATCTGATGTCATCAATAGAGAGGTATTTGAGGCGGTAATGAAATTTATCGAAGACAATAAGCTCAACGTACTTGGTCAGCCTGTGCCGGTAGAGGTGAAAGCGCTTGACTTTTCTCAGAAAGATTTCACTTTTGAGTATGATCTCGCACTTGCTCCGGAGCTTGACATCAAGCTTGATAAAGATGAAAAGATTCCCTACTACGAGATTCAGGTCAGCGACGAAATGGTTGCCGAGCAGGATGAGGCTTTGCGCAAACGCTTCGGCGCGCAGGTTCCCGGTGAAGTGTTTGAAAAAGACGCTCTTGTAAAAGGAGCTATTTTTGAATTGGACGAAAACGGCAATGTAAAAGAGGGTGAAGGCGCTATTCAGGTTGTAAACGGAATAGTAGCGCCCATGTTCTTCAAAGACAAAGACCAGGCATCTCTTTTTGAAGGCAAAAAAGTCGATGACAAGGTTGTGTTCAATCCCTGGAAAACATGCAACGGAGATACTACAGAGCTGTCATCAATGCTTCAGGTTGACAAAAACCGTGTGGCAGACCTTCACAGCGACTTCCAGCTCACTATATCTGAAATAATAGTAGTGCGTCTGGCAGAACACAATCAGGAATTCTACGATCAGGTGTTTGGCAAAGACAAAGCTACTGACGAGGCATCATATCTGGCACTCGTAAAAGAGATGATTGGAGGCAGCCTCAAGCAGAACAGCGAAATAATTTTCCGCCTTGATGCCCGCAAGTATTTTGTTGAAAAATACGGCAATATGGAACTTCCGGCCGCTATACTGAAAAAATGGCTTATCAATCGTGATGAAGCCATTACAGAAGCGAACATCGAAGAAGAATACTCTCGCATGGAGCCCGACCTCAAATGGCAACTCATAAAAGAGTCTATTGCAAACCTTGCACAAATCAAGATAGAAGAGACAGACCTTATTGAATTTGCCAAAAACATCGCAAAGCAGCAGTTTGCTCAGTACGGCATGACCAATATGGACGACGAAACACTGACAAACTACGCCAAGAACATCCTTGCAGACAAAAACTATCGTCCTCGCCTTATTGAACAAATCGGTGACATTAAATTGTTTGACGCAATTAAAAATGGAGTGACTCTTGATGTGAAGAGTGTTTCTCTCGATGAGTTCAAAGAAATAGCATCTAAAGCCTGATAAGGGTACACCTTATATATAATAGCACAATCACCGCAGTTCCTTTGGTAAACATTGGTCGCTGCGGTGATTTTTTTATACCAAAAGTTGCATTGCCCCTAAAAAAATCGTAATTTTGAAGTATAAAAACCAACTCAAGCTAATTATTTAAGCAATATGAAGAACGATTTCAGAGACTATGCGGTGAAACATCTTGGCATGAATGGTCTTGCCCTTGACCAGTACGCCTCTTCTATCACCTCAAGTTATATATCACCAACCATTATAGAGGAACGCCAGCTTAATGTGGCACAAATGGACGTTTTCTCAAGGCTTATGATGGATCGCATAATATTTCTTGGCACCGATGTCAATGACTATACCGCAAATGTGATTCAGGCGCAGCTGCTGTATCTTGATTCAGCAGATCCGGGAAAAGACATAAGCATATACCTGAACTCTCCCGGAGGCTCCGTTTATGCAGGGATGGGTATATACGACACCATGCAGTATGTATCCAGCGATGTTGCTACAATTTGTACCGGCATGGCAGCTTCTATGGCGGCTGTTCTGCTTGTCTCAGGAGCTAAAGGAAAAAGATTCGCACTGCGTCATTCACGAGTAATGATTCACCAGCCCATGGGCGGCGCTCAAGGTCAGGCATCAGACATAGAAATAACTGCCCGTGAAATCCAGAAACTCAAAAAAGAACTTTATACAATCATATCAGACCACTCCGGAATGCCGTTTGACAAAGTGGAACGAGACTCAGACCGAGACTATTGGATGACTGCGCAGGAAGCCAAAGAGTACGGCATGATAGATGATGTTCTTGTTAAAGCAAAACACTGATTGTTGATGGCAAAGAAAAAAACAACATTTTCATGTGATTTCTGCGGACGCCCTGCTGACGCGTCAGAGGTGCTTATTCCCAGTGCTGTTTCAGACGTGCATATCTGTGCAGAGTGTGTGGAGCAGCTGGATGAGGCTCTGAAGGTCTATCGAGAAGAACTGCATGGAAAAAGCGTGGCAGCCGCAGAGGTGGCTACACTGGACAACGTGCCAAAACCGTTGGAAATCCGCAACTTTCTTGACAGCTATGTCATAGGTCAGGATTCTGCTAAAAAATATCTTTCAGTTGCAGTATACAACCACTACAAACGTCTTGCCCAGAAACAGGACGATGATGTTGACATTGAGAAAAGCAACATAATAATGGTTGGTCCTACCGGCACCGGCAAAACACTCCTTGCAAAAACTATAGCCCGTCTCTTGGATGTTCCATTCACAATTGTAGATGCTACAGTACTTACTGAAGCCGGCTATGTCGGAGAAGATATAGAAAGCCTTCTGACCCGCCTGCTTCAGGCAGCCGATTACAATGTCGAGAAAGCCCAGAAAGGTATAGTATTTATTGATGAAATAGATAAGATTGCCCGAAAAGGCGATAATCCATCCATAACAAGAGACGTCAGCGGAGAAGGAGTTCAGCAAGGTTTGTTAAAACTCCTTGAAGGCTCGGTTGTCAATGTGCCGCCACAAGGAGGCAGGAAACATCCTGAACAAAAAATGATTCCGGTTGACACCAAAAACATATTGTTTATCTGTGGAGGCGCTTTTGACGGAATTGAAAGAAAAATAGCCCAACGACTCAACACGCATGTTGTCGGCTACTCAAACAACTCCTCACGTGGAAACATAGACCGCGACAACTTTCTTCAGTATGTTGCGCCGCAGGACCTGAAGTCATTCGGACTCATCCCCGAAATCATAGGACGTCTGCCAATACTCACGCACCTTGACCCTCTTGACAGGGACGCATTGCGCAGAGTGCTCACCGAGCCTAAAAACGCAATCGTGAAACAATATGAAAAATTGTTCGGTATGGACGGCGTTAAGCTCACCTTTACCGATGAAGCCCTTGATTTGATTGTGGACAAAGCGATTGAATATAAACTTGGCGCAAGAGGCCTTCGGTCCATCGTTGAGTCTATAATGATAGATGCCATGTATGAGGTTCCTTCGTCAAAATCTAAAAAATTCGAGGTTACGGTACAATACGCACTGGAGAAACTCCGTGCCGCCAACTTTGAAATGTCAACCAATAGTTAATCAGTTTAATTCTAAATAATTAACCACATTTATTCCCCGGCAAATTGTATGATTGAGAAACCTCTCCTCGCTGACGCGCTTAAGCTGCACTTTGGATTTGATAAATTCAAAGGCAATCAGGAAGCTATAATAAAAAGCCTTCTTGACGGCAACGACACATTCGTTTTAATGCCGACAGGGGGTGGCAAGTCCCTGTGCTATCAATTACCATCGCTGATGATGAAAGGCACGGCTATTGTCATTTCCCCGCTTATCGCCCTCATGAAAAATCAGGTGGATGCCATGCGCAATTTCAGTGAGGCGGATGACATAGCCCATTTTCTCAATTCCTCACTAAACAAAGCCGCTATTGACAAAGTCAAGGATGATGTATCATCCGGTAAAACCAAATTGTTGTACGTTGCTCCGGAATCACTCACGAAAGAAGAAAACATCGAATTCCTCAAAACAGTGGAAATCTCTTTCTATGCGGTGGATGAAGCCCATTGTATATCCGAGTGGGGACACGACTTCAGACCTGAGTACCGTCGAATCAGACCTATAATAAATGAAATAGGGAAAAGACCCGTGATTGCGCTGACAGCAACGGCAACCCCAAAAGTACAGCACGACATTCAGAAAAACCTTGCAATGCTTGATGCAAAAGTTTTCAAGTCCTCGTTCAACCGTGAAAACCTGTATTATGAAATCAAGCCGAAAAACAACAATGTGGATCGCGACATAATTCGGTTTATCAAGAATAACGAAGGTAAAAGCGGTATCATATACTGCCTTAGTCGCAAAAAGGTTGAGGAACTTACTGAAATACTGAAAGTCAATAATATTAAAGCTCTTGCGTACCATGCCGGAATGGACGCCTCGACTCGTTCTGACAATCAGGACGCGTTTATCCATGAGGATGTAGACATTATTGTGGCTACAATCGCCTTCGGAATGGGAATAGACAAGCCCGATGTCCGGTTTGTAATACACTATGACATGCCTAAATCTCTTGAAGGCTATTATCAGGAGACCGGACGCGCAGGCCGCGACGGTGGTGAAGGGCAATGCATAACCTATTATTCGCCCAAGGACCTCCAGAAAATGGAGAAGTTCATGCAGAACAAACCAATATCGGAACAAGAAATAGGCAAACAGCTTCTTGCCGAAACAGCGAGCTACGCCGAATCAAGCATCTGCCGTCGCATATCGCTGCTGCATTATTTTGGAGAAAAATATGACGTGGAGTATTGTGGTAATTGTGACAATTGTAAAAATCCAAAGAAAAAAGTGGAAGCCAAAGATGATTTATGCGCTGTGATTGAGACAGTTATTGCGTTAAATGAAAAGTTTAAAGCCGACCATGTCATAAATGTAATGCGGGGCAAGACCTCCGCTGAAGTTCGAAGCTATGGACATGAGGATCTGGATGTATTCGGCATTGCGTCATCTTCCGATGAACGGTTCCTTAATGCAGTTATACGTCAGGCTATAATTGCCGGATACCTTGACAAGGACATTGAAAGCTATGGAGTCATAAAATTGACTGCCGCCGGCAAGAAATTCCTGAAATCGCCTAAATCGTTCAAAGTAGTTGAAGACTCAGACATCAATGAAGACGAAGAACCCGAAATAGTAAAGAGCGGAAGTGGATGTGCTGCTGACCCTGAATTGTATTCCATACTTAAAGACCTCAGAAAAAAGATAGCTAAAAGTGTGTCACTGCCTCCATATGTCATATTTCAGGACCCCTCACTGGAAGCAATGGCGACTACATATCCGGTCACTATGGAAGAACTTGCCGGTATTTCCGGCGTAGGAGTCGGGAAAGCCAAACGCTACGGCGAGGAATTCATAAAGCTGATAAAAAGGCATGTGGAAGAAAATGAAATCGAGCGTCCGGAAGACCTGGTTGTCAGAAGCGTGGCAAATAAAAGCAAAGTCAAAATAGCTATAATACACGCCATAGACCGAAAAATATCATTAGAAGAAATTGCCGAATCAAGAGGTCTCGAGTTTTCCGAACTGCTTGATGATATAGAAGCTATTGTAAACTCCGGTACTAAAATCAATATCAACTACTATATTGATGAAATTTTGGACGACGAGCAACAAAACGATATTTTCGATTATTTCAAACAAAGTGAAAGCGGAGACATCGAAGAAGCTTATAAAGAATTTGGCAGCGAATTCTCCGAAGAGGAAATTCGGCTGGTAAGAATCAAGTTCTTGTCTGAAATGGGCTATTGATTATGGCAACAGATATTGTATCATATCGCAACGTAGAGTTACACCGCAAAGAACTAATAGTTCTGAAAGATGTCAATTTCTCACTTCAAGAGGGAGAGTTCGTGTACCTCATAGGTAAAGTAGGCAGCGGTAAAAGCTCTCTGTTGAAGTCTATGTACGCAGAGATACCTGTAGCTGACGGTTCTGCACAGGTTCTTGGATTTGACCTGAAAACAATACGACATAAAGACATACCCCTGCTACGGCGCCAGATCGGCATAGTGTTTCAGGATTTCCAGTTACTGACCGACCGTTCTGTCTACGAAAACCTCCGTTTTGTCCTTGACGCAACCGGATGGAAAGAGAAAGATTCTATTGACAGACGCATTGAAGAAGTCCTCTCGGAAGTAGGCATGCTGAATAAGTCTTACAAGATGCCACATGAACTGAGCGGCGGCGAGCAGCAACGCATAGTGATAGCCCGAGCCATGCTGAACCGACCGAAACTGATTATTGCCGATGAGCCGACGGGCAATCTTGACCCCGTTACCGGCGAGCAGATTGTAGGTCGCCTGCATGAAATATCCAAGAATGGCACAGCTGTAATAATGGCTACACACAACCTGTCTTTTGTTGAACAATTTCCGGGTAGGGTAGTGCGTTGTGAGCGAAAACACCTGATAGGAGACTGATGTACCGTTGTTTATTGAAGTATAACTGAAAACATGATAATAATTGGTATTGCAGGTGGCACTGGTTCAGGTAAAACCACTGTTGTCAACAAAATAATATCAAGTTTGCCGGCAGGTGAGGTGGCTGTCCTGCCACAAGACTCATATTATAGAGACTTGAGCCCCTTGCCTATGTCTGAAAGAGCTAAGGTAAATTTCGATGAGCCAGCCGCCATAGAGTGGGAACTGCTGGTAAAGCATCTTACAGAACTCAAGCAAGGAAAAACAGTACAGATGCCTACATACAGCTATCTTACATGCTCCAGACAAAAAGAAACTGTTGAAGTTGCCCCACGCGATGTAGTGATTGTAGAAGGCATACTGGTTCTTACAGATCCGGTGCTAAGAAACATGCTTGACGTTAAAGTGTTCGTTGACGCAGACGCAGATGACCGCCTGATTAGGGTTATATCTCGCGATTGTGTGGAACGCGGCAGAACCCCACAGACTGTAATTGACCGTTATCAGGATGTCCTTAAGCCGATGCACTCTATGTACATAGAACCCTCCAAAAGATTTGCCGACCTGATAATACCTCAGGGTGGAGCCAACAAAGTTGCTATAAACCTGCTGGTTGATTATATCGAGGCCCGCCTCGCAAAAGCACAAATGCTAAAAAACTAATCTATGGCATTCAGCATAAAGTTCGATAATAAGCCTAAGGCTTCTGCAAATGCGGAAACAGTCAGCTTCTATGAATCTGATGAGATCAAGACCCCGCAGCAGGAAAGCCGTAAAAAAACTGAAACAGACAAAATGGTTTTGAGGACCGAGAACCTCGTAAAAAAATACGGACAGCGTACTGTGGTGAACCATGTTTCAATTAATGTAACTCAAGGTGAGATTGTCGGGCTATTGGGACCAAATGGAGCAGGCAAAACCACTACATTCTACATGACTGTAGGGCTTATAACACCCAACGAAGGTGAAATATTTCTTAATGACTTGAACATCACCAAGTACCCGGTTTACAAACGTGCGAAAAACGGCATCGGCTACCTTGCTCAGGAAGCATCGGTGTTCAGAAAACTCACGGTTGAAGACAACATAAAAGCGGTGCTTGAAATGACTGATACTACTGAGGAATATCAGAAAGAAAAACTGGAAAGCCTTATAAACGAATTCAGTCTGCAAAAAGTAAGAAAGAATCTTGGAGACCGCTTGTCCGGAGGTGAAAGACGGCGCACCGAAATTGCCCGATGTCTGGCTATTGACCCGAGCTTCATAATGCTTGACGAACCTTTCGCAGGTGTTGACCCTATCGCGGTAGAAGATATTCAAGAGGTAGTGTACCGCCTTAAAGAAAAAAACATTGGTATACTCATTACCGACCATAACGCGCAGGAAACTCTGCGCATAACAGACCGTGCCTATCTTCTTTTTGAAGGAAAGATTCTCTTTCAGGGAACATCCGAAGAACTGACGGAAAACCCCATTGTAAGAGAAAAATACCTCGGACGGGCGTTCGTATTTAACCGCAAGAAGTTTGATTGAGCGCTTTTCTCAACAAAACTAAAAGGACAGATACAACTGCCGCGCTGACAAATGCTAATACCACTTCATTGGAAGTTATATCACTACATTCCTGGCAGGCGCTGCCGATAATCCGGTTAGTGCGTGCGACAGTAATACCGACAGCGGCTATTGCATTATTCGTAAAATGCGCTAATACCCCAAGCCACACATTGCCGCTCCACACAACAATGTAACCAAAACCTGCACCTAAAACAAGTCTTGGTATAAAACCAAAAAACTGCATGTGTACAGCGCTGAATATAAAGGCTGTAACCCAAACGGCGACATGCACATTCATTCCACAGGTAAGCAAAACTCGCTGCAATGATCCTCTGAAAAACAATTCTTCACTAAACGCCGCAAGAACGCCTACTATCAACAATGCAACAATAAGATTCTTGACTCCGGTTCCGCCTATAAGCATTTCAGTAAACTCCTGAGCCGCTTTCTCCGAAGAACGCATCCACGCCTCCAATGCAGTCATGGAATCGGGGAGACTCATACTCATATTCCACTTTACAAGAAGATTCATTGCCGGTATGGAAGCTATTACTACAGCCACTGTCAGCATACACACCAATAAAGAAGGAGCTTTACCTACCATCAAAAAATCTGCCGGGCGTCTGCTTATAACTACCGCAGTAACAACCGCCGGCATAATAAACAACATAACATCCTGTACCACAGTAGCTATTCTCAGACGAGCTGCTGTTACCCCTCCGTATGATATAACCCCTGTTATAACAGACCCTAATATAAAAAACAGAACACAGACACACACAAATGCGATTAAGCGCTGTCCGGAACTGACATTAAACTGTAGCTTATTATTCATAAATGCAGATAGAAAGGAGACGTCAGTGAAATATACTCGTCGGTATACCCTGAATCGTTTCCGTGAATAATTAATGTTGTTGTTTCTGTTGCAATATTTTTTTTCCCAGACAACCATAATATCCTTTTGGGACTCTTTGCATGTGTTGTCTTTATATAAGTCTTCTTTGCAATATGCATACGGGCTATGGACATTGCAAAAACAATATCCGACTCCCTGTCTGCCGGAGAAATGAATGCGAGCAACCCATCATCGTCAAGGTACCGCGCAGACAGTCTTATAAGAGACTCAAATCCCAGACTCGCTTCATGACGGGCTAAGTTTCTTGCCTCATCGGGGCCTTTTAGAGCATCAGCGAAAAACGGCGGATTACAAATTATCAGTTGCGGCTTGAACCGGCTTAAATCTATTTCCATTACATCGCCGCATACTATTTTAATAGACTCGCACCACCTTGACCTGCTTATATTCAATGCTGCCTCATCAGCCGCAGCCTTGTCGATTTCCACTCCCGTGACAGAACCGACACCTCGCTGGGCAAGCATGAGTGACAGAATTCCGGTACCGGTGCCGATGTCTAAAGCTCTCTGAATACCCTCGACCGGCGTCCATGCTCCAAGAATCACGGCATCTGTGCCGACTTTCATGGCACCGACACCGTCTCTTACCTCAAATTGCTTGAACCGGAACACCGGTTCCCTGTCAGGATTAACGCCCATGAATGCAAAGTTATGGCTTTTTGTGCTATATTTGCACATATATAACCAAAAATCGAATTGATATATGATAGTCAACAGCGCACGCTTCTCAATAAGTAACTCTGATGTAAGAAAATGTCCCGATCATAAGATGCATGAATACGCTTTCATAGGCCGCTCGAATGTCGGCAAATCAAGCCTTATAAACATGCTGACCGGACATAAAGGGCTTGCCATGACATCAGCGACCCCCGGCAAAACCATGCTTATAAATCATTTTTTGATAAACGACAGCTGGTATATTGTGGATTTGCCGGGCTACGGATATGCCCGAAGAGGGAAGGACAGCCGTGACAAACTCAAGAAAATGATAGAAAACTACATACTTGACAGAGTCCAGATGACCAACCTGTTCGTATTGGTAGATTCTCGTCACGAACCTCAGAAAATCGATTTGGAGTTTATGGCATGGCTTGGCGAAAATGAAATACCGTTTTCTATTGTATTCACTAAATTGGACAAACTTGGAACAGACGCCGGAAAGAAAAAAGTGGCGGAATACTGTAAGGCGCTTCTTGACCAATGGGAATCATTGCCTCCTGTGTTCCTGACAAGCAGCGAAGATGGCAGAGGACGGGAAGAACTGCTTGAGTATATAGAGAGCCTCAATCAATTGCCATTGGAATAAAGAACAATATCTACGGCAAGCGTGTTTAAATGGTAAAGTCAAAACCTTTACCATTATGGAAACAAACAAAGAAAATAAAGCTACTGTAGAACAGGCTCTTGAATACCCCGGAGTCGCTCAGAACGAAGCCGACAACGACAAAAACACCGAATGCCTGCAAAAACAAAGTACAGAGGATCTTAATAATAATCCGCGAAACAACGAATTATAAAAAATCGTAACTACTCAATGCCGCACCACTATGAACTGTGCGGCATTTTTTGTTTATTAGCAGTTACTTTATTTGATTCGGACAAATAATTGCATATCTTTGTACACAAGTATGGATGCGTCATTCTTTAACATCAAAGAGCTTAAACAATTACCAACCCTTATAAGAAAGCTGGTAACACTCTGTGGTGCAACAGTGCCTTATGAGGAAAGACATAGGCTTGCCCGCTCGGTATCCGCACTTGATTCCGGCATGGCTCATTGTCGCGATTCATTCGGCAGAAACAGCCTGTTTCACTACATGATGTCCGTGAAACTTCTTTGCGAGGAAATCGGCTCTGACCGTAGCATGATTATTTCTATGATACTTACCCCATTATGCAGAGCCGGGCTTCTTAAGCCTGAAGATGCTGCCGCCGAATGGGGAGATGATGTGGCTGCTCTGCTGACCGGATTGCTAAAGGTAGAAAACCTCTATGACAGAGGTGTGGTCGGTGTCAGCGAGAACTTCCGCAATCTTCTTATGACATTTGCCAATGATATAAGAGTAATAATTATCAAGATAGTCGAATGCACGGTACGCATGCGAGACATCAACCATCATCCAGATGAAGATCGTGTAAAGCAAACGGCATTCGAAGCCAAATGCCTTTATGCACCTATAGCGCATAGACTCGGCTTGTATAAAATTAAAGGAGAGCTGGAAGACTTGGCGCTAAAGTATACTAATAGAGATATCTACACCCGCATAGCTCACAAACTTAACGAAACCAAAGCCAACCGCGATGCTTATATAGCCGCATTCATAGCCCCTGTAAAGGCAGAGCTTGAAAAACAAGGTCTTAAATTTGATATAAAAGGCCGAACCAAGTCAATATCCTCTATCTGGAACAAGATTCAGAAACAGCACAATGACCTTGAGCATATATATGACTTGTTCGCCATACGCATAATTCTTGATGTGCCCAAAGAACGCGAACGCAGCGAATGCTGGCTTGCCTATTCTATAGTCACAGACATGTATCAGCCAAATCCGGCACGACTCAAGGACTGGCTAAGCATCCCAAAAAGCAACGGCTATGAGTCACTGCACATCACTGTTCGCGGCCCGGAAGCTAAATGGGTGGAAGTGCAGATACGCACCCGGCGGATGGATGAAATTGCCGAAAGGGGAGTCGCAGCCCACTGGAAATACAAAGGAATCAAAAGCGAAAACGACCTTGACACATGGATGAACCGGGTCAGGGAAATCATAGAAGGCGCAGAAAGCGGGCCTCTTGAACTTATGAAAGAGTTCAAGATAGATGTGTACGACAAGGAGGTTTTTGTATTCACTCCAAAAGGCGATTTGTATCGGCTGCCGCTTGGGGCGTCTGTTCTTGATTTCGCGTTCAACATACATTCGCGCATCGGATGTACATGTACAGGTGCCAAAGTAAATGGTCGCACACGACGTATCAACCACAAACTGCGCAGTGGAGATACCGTGGAAATTATGACTTCCGCCAATCAGCAGCCTAAGCTGGACTGGCTTAATTTCGTAGTGACATCCAAAGCGCGCACCAAAATACGGCAAAGTATTAACGAACAGCACAGCAGAGTCGCAGACCTTGGCAAGGAGCTGCTTCACAGGCGTTGTAAAAACCGTAAGATAGAGCTTGAGGAAGCAACCCTGATGAAATTAATTAAAAAGTTAGGTTACAAGACTGTAACTGACTTTTACAGCGAAATCGGCAAAGAGACTATCGACTCCGCCGATGTCATAAACGCCTACCTGAATCTTGAGGACAAGGCTGAGACTCCGGTGGAAGCGCGTTCGGCAGGAGAATTTACGTTGCAGCAACCGGTACATGAGGATACCGACGGCGATATTCTTGTTATCGGAGACAATATAAAAGGGGTCAACTATAGGATGTCCAAATGTTGCAACCCCATATATGGCGATGATGTTTTCGGATTCATTTCAGCAGAAGGTGTCATCAAAATTCATCGCAAGGATTGTCCTAACTCTCCCAACATACGTAGTCGCTACCCTTACAGAATAATAAATACAAGGTGGAGTGGCAAGGCAGGTCAGATGTTTGCAGCCGTACTGAATGTAGTAGGGCAGGATGACATAGGCATAGTGACAAATATAACATCTATAATAAACAAAGAGTCAAATGTCAGTCTGCGCAGCATTTCCATAGACAGCAATGACGGCATTTTCAGCGGACATCTGACAATCGGAATAAGCGATACGGCGTCACTTACCAACATTATAAAAAAAATCAAAACAGTAAAAGGAGTAAAAGATGTACAACGCGTATAGCAAATTACTTATAACCGTCGCGTTGGGCGGCACCATGGCATTTTCATCTTGCGGCAATTCCGATGAAAAGAAAGCAAGAGAGTACGTTGACCTGGCAACCAAATTAATGAACGACAAGGAGTATGACGCCGCACTGGCTAATCTTGATTCCTTGGATAGACAGTACCCGTCTGAAATAGAGGTTCGCAGAGAAGGCATGAGTCTCCGCCCTCAGATAATTGAGTTGTCGTCTTTAAAACAGATTGAACAATGCGACAGCGCAATAGCCGGGCTTATCATAGAGAGCAACCGTCTTAAGGAATCGCTCAAGTTTGTTCCTGATGCCTTTGAAGGCTACTACACGACCAAAGCCTTGGCCGGTAAAGTACCTGCCGAAAAATCAGGTTTATACGCCCGTATGACTCCCGATGGAGTTTATATGGTAATTGCATCTTCCACACAGAAATCCATGTCTACAGGCGTGACACTCATAGCTAAAGGAGGAGAGTCTGTCTCTACTCCGGACATCGCCAATGACGGAGAACGGAATGACCGCAGCAGGGGTGTTGAAATCATTACATTCATGCCTGATGAATGCGACACTCTGGGACAGTTTGCCGAAGCTCATGGAGGCATTGCCTTAAAAATAAGATACAATGGAGCGAAACCATACGAAATGCCGCTCCCGGAAGAACAAGCTTACGCACTTGGCGAAATATACCGGGCAAGCAAGGTGTTCAGACAACTCCGACTGGCACAGTTGCAAAAAAGCCGACTTGAAAAACAACTCGAGATAGCTCGTAACCAGCGAGCCCGCACTTTCCGTGAATCAGCGGAATAGTACCCTTTGAATTATAAAGTTTTGTCGTTAGATACAAAATATACAATTTTGCGTAATTAATAACGAAACCAAGTACGCAAAAAGCATGGCAAAAATCATCGTGAAAACACTCCTTTGAGGTGCTTGAAATAGGAAGTCTTCACACCTCAGCGTGAAGACTTCCTATAACCTATTCTCAAGTCAATCTTTAAATACTGGCAGCAGTGTTAGGCGATTAAGTCGGGCGAGAGCCGTATGGTACTCGTATTGTACCTTGAGATAATCCCGCCGTGCCGCTATGAAATAGTTCAGTTCGCCAAAATACTCATACAGACTCATCTGACCACCGGCAACAGCCTTGCGTAAAAGGGCTATATTGTCTGTGCTTTCAAATATGGGTCTGTACTGCTGCATTTCCTCAAACAGGCTTACCACTCTGGCTCTCTGCGCCTTTAAAGCTGCAGATTCCTGATTTGCGGCAAATACCGCTTCCGATTGAGCTAACTGCGCCCTGATTCTTGCCGCTTTCTCTTTTTTTCTGGATGAAAAAATAGGCAGCGATATTCCGGCGGTCAGACCATGCCATTTATCTTCACCTTCGTTTTCATAGGTATATCCTATGCTTACCCCAGGCAATAAAAGCCGCTTTTCAACAGATTCCATTGCTTTTGCTGAAAGGACATTCTGCCGAGCTTCAAATATCGCCGGATTATTCTCTGTCAGCAAGAGTTCATATGTATCCGATGGCAAAAGAACATCATCCGGATAGTCTTCAAGAGCCGCGATTATGCCAGACACGTCGGTTGCACACAACCGTTCAAGCGCTTCAACTGCCGAATAGTAATTTCTTTTATCGGCAGCAAGTTGTTTCCGTATTCCGATACGTTCTATCTCTATTTTGTTCAAATCGAGCCTCGTGATTTCGCCTTTATCAACACCGGTCTTTGCGGTGATGTACAAACGTGAAATACTGTCATTGAGCGTACTTGACAGTTCCAGATATTTTTTAGCGGCTACAATATCAATCATAGCCTGTTTTATTTCTAAAGTCTGAGACATGACAGCAGAACGCTCAGCTGCGGCATATGCTCTTGAGGCTGCGGCAATGCCTTTTCTGCGTGCCACATACACGCCCGGCCAGTCAAAAGACTGGGATATGCTTATGTTCCATTTGTTTTGAGTGAGCCCTTCTCCCCAAAGATAACCGAATTCGGCATCCATAGGAGATAGCGAGTTTTCGGATTCGAGCTCTGCAATGCCGGCTTTGCTTTCAAGATTCAAGGACTTGACTGCATAACTTTCCATTGCTAAAGACCTCGCTGCCTCATTGAAATCAAACGCCTGACATCTTAACCAGGCTGTCGCGACAAAGAATGAAGAAAGAACTATTTTGTTATTCATATTTTCCGTTTATGTTCACACACATAGTATATAATAGGAACGACAAATATATTCAATATAGTTGAAGTAAACAAACCGCCAAGAATAACAACAGCCATAGGTGATTGAATCTCATTTCCTGGGGCACTGCTTTTTATGGCGAGAGGCACTAAGGCGAGGGCAGATGTCAAAGCTGTCATAATAATAGGATTCAGACGGTCGACACTACCACTCATCAGTATGTCTTTAAGAGGCTTGCCCTCTAACGCAAGCGCTGAATAGCGCGACATAAGCAACATGCCGTTGCGCGTTGAAATGCCAAGCAGTGATATGAATCCGATTATTGCGGGGATATTCAGTTCGCCGGAGGTAATTCTCAAAAGCAACACTCCGCCAATCATGGCGAGGGGCATGTTCAGCAGAATAATCAGCGCCTTGGTTATATTTTTGTACTCCTGATAAAGCAGCATAAAAATTATAATCAGGGCTCCTGAAGAAGCGAGCATCAAAGTGCGTGAGGCAGAAGCCTCGCTTTCAAACTGACCACCATACACTATGTGATAGCCCTGGGGCAGCTTGATTGTTTCAAGTCTGCTGCGAATGTCATCCACGGCACTCTTCATGTCGCGGTTTTCTATATTTGCGGCAACGACCAGTCTGCGACTCACATTCTCTCTGTTTATGGTATTGGGTCCGGTTGTCGATACAATGTCCGCAACATAGTCAAGGGGTACTGCTCCGGTAGGTGTACTGATTATTATGTCCTTTATCTTATCAATCCCGCTTCTGGCGGCATCCTCAATCTTCAGCGTGAGATTATAGGGGAGTCCGTTCACATAAACCTGAGAAACAATTTCACCCGCAAGTAATGTCGATACTGCGGAATTGAATTCAGGAATTGTTATACCGTATCTGGCAAGCATGTCACGGCGAGGGCGTATTTCTATCTGCGGTCTGCCAATCTGCTGCTCTACATTTATATCCACAATTCCTGGAATCTCCGAAATTTCCGACCTGATTTCATTGCCGATGTTTTGAAGTACGGTTAGGTCATCTCCGAATATTTTTATAGCAATCTGCGCTTCAGTTCCGGAAAGCATGGCATCGATGCGGTGGCTGATAGGTTGCCCGATTTCAATATTCGTACCGGGAATTTCTGCCAGTTTTGACCGAAGTTCGCTTACCAACTCACTTTTACTTCTTGAGCCGAGTTTATATGGCGCTTCGATTTCTGACACATTGACTCCTAAAGAGTGCTCGTCAAGCTCGGCTCTGCCGGTTTTTCGAGCAACAGTGCTGACTTCGGGCATAGACAGTATGACACATTCAGCCATTCTGCCGATTCTGTCACTCTCTTCCAATGAAATTCCCGGCAAAGTACTGACATTGATTGTCAGAGACCCTTCATTGAACGGCGGGAGGAAACTCCTGCCAAGTGTAAAGAATATAATTATGGAACCGACAAGCATAACCGCAACAGAGGCAAGCACAGTCCGTTTGTTGTTCATACATCTGTCAAGAGCTTTAATATACGCCGATTTAATACGTTTTGCCAGCCAGGGTTCCGAATTCAGGTTTTTTGCAGACGGCTTAGACAACAGATAGCTGCATAATACCGGAGTTACAGTCAGAGCCACTACGGTAGACGCGCCTAAAGCTACAATAAATGAAATTCCAAGCGGCTTAAGCATTCTGCCTTCAATACCACCAAGAAAGAACAACGGCAGGAAACTTGCTATTATTATGAGCGATGAATTCAATATCGGAAGTCTCACCTCCCGCGAAGCCTCGAATACTACCGATAGAGTCGGTTGACGCAGGTTGTCCGGAAGTGTCGCATTGTGCCTTATACGTTTGTATACATTTTCAACATCGACAATAGCGTCATCAACCAATGAGCCTATTGCTATCGCTATGCCTCCGAGACTCATAGTGTTTATGTTAAGTCCGAAAGCGTGTAGGACAATAATGGTGATTATAATTGAAAGGGGAATGGCTACTATTGAAATCAGAGTCGTGCGCAGATTCATCAGGAAGAAGAACAGCACAATAACAACGAACAACGCACCCTCAAACAAAGATTGTTGCAGATTCCCAATAGAAGCATCGATAAAATCGGATTGCTTGAATATATCGGTAGATACTCTGACATCTTTAGGCAGAGTCTTGCACTCATCAGCCAAAGTCTTTTCTATTTCAGCAGTCAAATCAATTGTGCTGCTGTGCGGCTGTTTTGTGACAGTGAGCAAAACAGCAGGGTGTCCTTTTTCTGATGCAAGTCCGAGTCTCGGAGTCTTTGCGCCACGAGTCAGCACGGCAATGTCCTCAAGAGTCACTATCTGACCGTTTTCTGCCTTGACCACCGATTTTGCAATTGTTTCCATGGATGTCGTAGAGACATCACCTTTTATCAGGTATTCATTGCCAAAATCATACATAACACCTCCGCTCGGATTGGTATTTATGTCTGAGACAGCTTCTTTGACCTCACTAAGCGTCACTCCATGAAATTTCATTTTATCCGGAGACAATAGAATCTGATACTCGGTTTCGTCTCCACCTATAACAGATACCTGACTGACACCTCCAAGAGACAGCAGGCGAGGTCTCAGAGTACGGTCGGCAAGATCGCGCAACTCTGAAAGGGAAGTGGAGTCTGCCGTAAGTCCTATTATCATTATCTCACCAAGAATTGATGATTGCGGACCAAGAACAGGCGCGCTTACTCCTGTGGGCATACCGGAGGATATCTCAGAAAGTTTTTCCCCTACCGTCTGACGGGCGCGATATAAATCTTCATTCCATTCAAATTCAACCCATACAACAGAAAAACCGGTAGAGGACGAAGAACGAACTCTTCGAACTCCGGGAGCTCCGTTCATTGCGGTCTCAATAGGGTAGGTGACTGTTTTTTCAATCTCTTCAGGTGCGAATCCCGGAGCTTCAGTCATAACCACCACTGTAGGAGCATTCAGGTCCGGAAATATGTCCACATCAGTGTTAACCAGCGTATAGCAACCCCACAGCATAACAATGCCGGTGATTATCAGTACCGTAATCCGGTTAGCCAGCGAGGCTTTAATTATTTTGTCCAACATGGCTGTAAACGGTTTAATGGTTGTGGCTATGACCTTCAGGTACGGCTCCGGACGTTTCGGCAAGGCGTATAAATACTGCGCCCTCACAAACAATCTCATCGCCCGATTTCAATCCGTCAACAATCTCAACAGACATGCCATCAGATGCTCCAGTTACAACTGGAACTTTCCTATAACCGTCATCATCAACCCGGACATATACAAATCTGGCTCCCTGTTGCTCTGTGACAGCTTTTGAAGGGACAAAAATTACATTTTCTCTTTCGGCTCCTTTCAAAGCGATTTCAACGAATGAGCCTGCCATTAAATTGCCATTATTCGTTATTGAGAAATATAATGGCATATATCCTTGAGTGGCAGAAGTAGGGGAGTCGGCGGTAGGAGCCGCTTTTATACTGTCGAAAGACACCCAGTTTCCGGATCCGGGAATCCTTATATTGCCATCCGTAATGTTTTTTGATTTATTGAAATATCGAACAGGAATATCTGCCTTCAGAGTCAATTTGTTATTCTGGCTTACGATAGCTATCGGTTGTCCGGCATCAACATAATCGCCGTTTTGTACTGACAGTTCAGTAAGCACCCCTTTGATTGGAGATGAGACACTGCCTGACGCGGCAGACGGGCTGTAGGATGCGACCGCCTGATTATATTCTGCCTGCGCCTGATTTACCTGCTGCCGGGTAACAATACCGTCTGCAAGCAATTCTGTCAGCCGATCCAGTTCCTTTTTTGCCGCGACTACTCTTGCTTTAGCTACAGCTGAGACATCTCCGCCTGAAATGCCTGTTGTTGAAATAGTTGCAATTGTCTGTGATTTTTCGACATCCATGCCCTGTGCAATTCCAGACCGGAAATTGATAGTGCCGGACTTAGGCGCAACCAAAGTTATGCTACCGGTTGTTGACGGCATTATCTGACCGGTAACATTTATAATTTCAGAAAACACACCCGGCTGTACCGTTATTGTTTTAACACCAAATGCTTCTGCATCCTTTTTATGTAACACAATCTCATCGCCATGGTCATGATGTGCGTCAACTTCCTCGGAATGAGAGGATTCATTGTGCGTACATGAGCACAACATAATTACGGACAGCAAGTTGCCGCATATGTATAATCTATTCATAATCTGTTAATTAAGAATTAAAAATAATAAAAGGGGAGAGGTTTGCCTCAATTCTTAATCAACATGCCGGAGGTGCTCTAAGTGGTTTAATGCCTACTGTTTGACATGGTATCGTTTTCTCTTGTGGAAATTCTAATGAAATTGAATTGTCAGCCTTGTAGTCTTGCTGTAAAATATATGAAGTAATTCCCAGCAAAAAAAGCTGTTGAAACGTATCAACGTCAATCTTATGATTTTCTGTAATACACGAGTAGTCAGCAGAAAGCCAGCAATCATCAGAACAAGGATGACTGTGACTGTGGTCGTGAGCGTTACCTGAAGTATTCTCGGCTTCATGTTCACAAGCTATAAGCTCATGCTGACTCAATGCAATTTCATAAGAAGATATAATTCTGAAAAATATATCTCCATCACAATCATGATGATGATAGCGATGCAAAGCCATTGAGCTGATGCAGATTATCAGCACCGAGTGGCATATGTATTTCAGAATCCGACTCACAGAAAGTTTTCTATATGGGCAAAGGTAATAAATCAAAATCGAATCTGCAAAACGCCTGTTATTTGTTTGCCCATAATGTATATTATGTAAAATAAGGTGTGAGAGAAATAATTTTCGACTCCCCGCCTTCAATCGTTTGTGCCCGCGTACTAAATTGTCCTCAAGAAATTCATACATGAGAAAACTTTCGCATGATGTTATTGGAAGGCAGCCCCTTCAGTCATGAACTGAAAACTAAAAGTTGTGTAATTGCGTTTCTTGTCATACTGTTCAAGAACCAGTGCGCCTCTTTGGGCTGACATTATTCTCTTACTAAGAGAGAGACCTATGCCTTGTCCACCACTTCGGGTTGTAAAAAACGGTGTAAAAATATCCTTAATGATATTTGCGGGAATAATAGGACCGTTGTTGCTTATTGAAAGTGTGCTTCGATTGGATTCCTGCGAACCGAATATTGTTATAATAGGATTATCGTTGAGTGTAACAGCCTCGACCGCATTCTTCACTACATTACTTATTGCTCTGATTGTCAGAGTTCTGTCGCAGTATACGATTATTGATTCAGGTACATTTACTTCAAACGCTATCGGCTTTATGCCTGACTGCCAGTGGGTTGCAACGCCGATTACTTCTTTGATCATAGACAGCAAAGAATGAGAGGAAATCTGAGGATTGGGCATGAGGGCAAGAGCTCTGTAATTTTGAGCGAACAATTTCAAATTTTCGCTCATACTGGAAATTGTGTCAAGGCTCTCTCGTATTATATTCATATCGATTTCCTCGTCCGGGACTTCCCTAAGTGTTTGAGATATAGAAATTATCGGAGCAAGGGAATTCATTATTTCATGTGATAGTGTGCGTACAGATAGGCTCCAGGTTTCTTCTTCTTTCCGGTTCAACGCCTGACTGATTTCTGTCAGTACAAACAACTTTATTTTTCCATAGTGAAAAAAAGATGCCTCACTGCATGCTATAGACAGGTTTCTATCGGGCAGTTGCACTGACGTACAGTCTTTATGGCGCAAGCCACAGAGACTTGATGCCAGTTCGGGATATATCTTTCTGATTCGGTCTATACATGGCACAATATCCATGTATAGCATGGAAAGGCACGTTTTATTGGTTGTTATTACACGCATTCTGCTGTCTACCACCATAACTCCGACCTGGATGTTGTCAAGTATTATATTGAAATAGTGCTGTTTCTCAGCGGTTTTAACCCTCACGTCATGAAGCATCGCCGATATTTGGTTGAGCTTTTCCCCTACCCTTGCATAGTATTTTCTCTTAGGAAAGCGGAGCGATGTGTCTTGATTCTTTACAGCCTCTATAAGAATTGACATGTCTATATCCACTGATACTAATATCCTTACAATCATCAGTGAATCTATAAACGCCAACGATGCGCATACACCACACAAAATATACTCCTTATATATATATAGGAAGGTAGCGGCGATGGTGAATGCCACCAGACATATCAGAGCTACAGTAATTCTAATCATAACCCCATTTTTTTTATCTTGTTGTATAGAGTCTGTCGTGTGATTCCTAAACGTGTAGCTACAGCTGTAAGATTGCCACCGCATTCAGTCATAGCTTCAGCTATCATTGTCTTTTCCATATCAGCAAGAGTTCCGGTCGGTTTTGTTTTGCCCGAATTATAAGACACCGTATCAAGCGTGAAATCAGACGGTTGTAAGATACGGTCATCACTCATAATTACTGCATTTTCCACTGCATGTCTGAGCTGACGAATATTTCCCGGCCACGGGTGCCGTTGCAAAAACTGTATGGTTTCAAGACCTATTTCAACATTTTTTCCATAAGCTTCGCTGAATTCAGCTACAAATGCTTTTGCAAGGACTTCTATGTCTTCCGGTCTGTTTCGCAACGGTTCAAGAGTCAGGGATATGGTATTTATACGATAGTACAAATCCTCCCGGAACTGACCTGCCGCCACCATTTCGCCAAGGTTTCTGTTCGTTGCACATATCAGCCTTATATCAACCGGCACCGGCTTGTTCTCCCCGAGTCTCGTAACCTGACGTGACTGCAGTACTGTCAGGAGTTTGCTTTGCAGATGTATTGGCAGATTCCCTATCTCGTCAAGAAATAGAGTACCGCCTGTAGCGCTCTCTATTTTTCCGGCTCTGGATGCGGTTGCTCCTGTAAATGCACCTTTGGCATACCCGAACAACTCGCTTTCAAACAATGATTCGGGCAGAGCTCCGACATCAACGACTGTCAAACCGAAATTGCGTCGCAGGCTACGCCGGTGTATTTCCTCGGCAATAAGCCCCTTGCCGGTACCGTTTTCTCCGTTTATAAGAATGTTGGCATCGGTCGGCGCTGCTTTTTGAATCAAGCCAAGAAGACGGGAGCTTTTTTCGGAAGTTCCCCAAATTAAGGCTTCACATCCGGCATCCGGATTGTTAATTTTAGAAACCGGCTGCTTCATAGCCGCTTCCACTACCTCTATAAACTTATTGTTGTCCCACGGCTTTACTATAAAATCTGCCGCACCTTCCTTAATTCCGCGAACCGCAACGCTTATTTCGGCAAACGCTGTAATCAGCACAACAGGTGTAGTCGGACATATCTTCAAAAATCTTGACAACCAATAAAACCCTTCGTTTCCGTTGTTTACCGTCGACTTGAAATTCATGTCAAGGACTATGAGTCCTGCTTCCGCAATAGATACAGCCGAAACATTAGCCGGATTGTCAAATGTTTCCACGTCGTATCCCCTACTCCTCAATAAAAGCCTCAGAGCGGACAGAACTCCTCGATTGTCATCGACTATGAGTATTTTTTTGCTGTTTGCCATAATGTACAAAGTTAGCCATTAATTCCGTGGCACAAACATTGCACACACATATCGCAACTACATGATTGTAAACTAATTTTACATGTGATGTATGATTTTTTGACAATAATGTCAAGTGCGTTTGCAGGCAATCGACTATTAAACAGACTATTATAATGTTTGGCACAGAAAATGCAATAATAGAATAAGATGAATTATATTAATTTAAAAATCGACTTAACCCCAAAACCTATATATAATGAACAAAATTCGATACGCTTTTAAAACATTAAGCGCATACCGGTCCTCTACAGCGATTAAAATCCTGTCGTTGGGACTCGGACTGACAATGTGCTGCTTTATTTTTGCGAGAGTGGCTCACGACAATTCTTTCGACTCAAAGTTCCGGGATCCGTCATCACTTTACCAGCTGTGGATGCAGTTTTCGATAGATGGCAAGGAATTGCCTGTACAACAGGCGTGTCTATTTCCTTTAGCAGGAGCTTGCGCCGATGAATTGTCTGATATAGTGAGCAGTGCTACAGTTGTAAATCCTCTAGGTTCTAAAGAATTCAAAAATGGTGGCAATATTGTCGAAGGCGACTTGATTGTGACCGATTCAATGTTCTTTGAAACAATGGGTGTTGAACTTATATGCGGCGACCCCAAAGCTATAACTGCCGACGGTGGCATCTATATAAGTGATGTCGCGGCTAAAAAGTACTTTGGCGATGAATCGCCCCTTGACAAAGACCTATATTATGGTGAGTACCTGCTATCTGTGAAAGGCATGTTCAAGTCATGGGGAGAAGAAACGACGCTCCATGCGGATTTTATAGGCAACATATATGAATGGTGCGGCGGCTATAGAATCAATTCATGGGATGGAGGAGACCGCTGGTATGAGTATATAAGACTGAAAGAGATTCCAGAATCGGCGGATGATTTCAACAAAAAGATTACTGCTGTTCTGCTCCGTCACAACCCGCCTACCGAATCTATAAGTATCAAAGGAATGGCAGCCCCCATTCGCGACACTTATTCCGGTTCGGATCAGGTAAGGCATATGACACTCACCCTCTCGATTCTTGGAATAGCAATTCTTATTATCACATCTCTGAACTATGTGTTGCTGTGCATATCTTCTCTCAGCAGAAGAGCCAAAGCCATCGGTGTTCACAAATGCAATGGAGCCAAAGCCGGCACGATATACGGAATGTTTATAATAGAGACATGCCTGGTACTCTTGGGTGCATTGCTTTTGGGAGCATTCTTCTGGTGGCTTGCAAACCGTTTCGCTCAGGAAACCATTTATGACAATTTTGCCACATATGTGTCTTTTGACAGAGTCTGGATTGTGTTGGCTGTGACCGTTCTGATTTTCATAATCGCGGCTCTTATTCCTGCAAATATATTCAGCAAGGTTCCGGTTTCTCAGGTTTTCAGACGTTATACAGAAAAGAAATACGGATGGAAACATGCCTTACTTTTTATAGAATTTGCCGGCGCCGCCCTTGTGTCCGGAATATTAGTAATAGTTCTGGCTCAGTACAACACTCTGATAAACACCAATCCGGGATTTGATGAAGACCATATCGCTTTGGTATACAATCCGTCAAACACCAAAGAGGAATCTGAAGCATTGCTCGCCTCATTGTCCGGGCTGCCGTATGTGGAGGCGGTAACAAAATCCCAGTACTATCCGGGTAGCGGATATAGCGGAAACATTATCTCAAACGAGTCCGGTAAAAAACTCTTTTCAACAAGATACGATTACATCGGTGAAAACTACATCGATGTAATGGGAATCAAGATGTTGAACGGCAGTTTCCCCAAAGACTCTTCAGAAGTTATTGTCAATGAAAAATTCACTGAATTGATTGATATGACCCCTGAAACCGCTGTAGGCAAAAGAATTCACTTTGGCGGAGATCCGGTGTTTATTTCCGGTGTAATAGAGGACTTTACCACCGGAAACTATTATCAGCCGCAGCAGCCGTTTCTTGGGAACAATGCCGAAAAATATACACTTAGATATTACAATGTCAAATTGTCAGAGCCGGTCATGGAGTCGTATATGAAACTGACTGAAGCTATGCCTGAAATTCTGGGAACAAGTAAATCAGTCCACACATCCCTGTTTTCAAACATGAAGATTGAAACATACAGCAGTGTCGCTCAATTCCGGTCACTGGTCGTGATTGCGACTATTCTTCTTATGCTTATATGCGCCATAGGCATGACAGGATATCTGTCTGACGAGATGCGCCGCAGACAACGCGAAATCGCCATAAGAAAGGTTAACGGAGCGTCAACGGTGTCTATTGTCAAACTTATATGCAGAGCGGTTCTTGTAACAGCATTGCCCGCTGTAATATTGGGCACTGCGGCCGCGTGGTACTTCTCTTCTTTGTGGCTTGATCAGTTTGCTGTGACCCTGGACGGACTGTGGCTGAAATTCGTGCTGTCAGGCATCTTGACCGTATTAATCATTATGATTGTGGCAGCCGCCCTCATTATACGCCGTGCATCGGCCAACCCCGTTGAAAATTTAAAATCAGAATAAACAAATACAGTTATGATAAAAGTTAAAGACCTAAAGAAAATCTTCCGCACATCTGAAATTGAAACAAGTGCGCTGAATGGAGTGAACATAGATGTGAATGAAGGCGAATTTGTCGCTGTCATGGGCCCCTCGGGGTGTGGCAAATCAACTCTGCTGAATATCATCGGGTTGCTTGACAATCCGACAAGCGGAACTTATATGCTTGACGGAAAAGAGGTGAGCGGACTTAAAGAAAATGAGCGTACAAACCTGCGCAAAGGCAATATAGGATTTGTATTTCAGAGCTTTAATCTTATAGACGAACTTACTGTAGCGCAAAATATAGAACTGCCGCTGACCTATCTCGGAATATCGCCTTCAGAACGGAAACAGATGGTCAAGTTGGTTCTTGAAAGAATAAATATGAGCCACCGGCAAAACCACTACCCCAACCAGCTCTCAGGCGGTCAGCAGCAAAGAGTTGCTATAGCCCGCGCTGTGGTGGCAAATCCCAAAATACTTCTGGCGGACGAACCCACCGGCAATCTTGATTCTACAAACGGCAAGGAGGTAATGGAACTGCTTGGCGAACTGAACTCCAAGGGAACAACAATAGTTATGGTCACGCACTCTGCCCGAGATGCCGCTTATGCTCACAGGACAATAAATCTGTTTGACGGATTAGTGGTAGCGGAAGAACACCTCTAACAGCTCAATCTTCCGATATTCCATAGCTTCTCAGTACTTCGAAGTCAATATCGTCCATACCCGCACGCCTGAGCCTCACCGACTTGTTATGGTCCGACAGGTAAACGCGTGCGGGTTCTTTATACCCTTTGCTGAGAACACTTTGTGTAGTGTCGCTTGTCGTGGTTCTTATACCTGCCATTTGCAATGCTGTCTGCGCATATGCCTTACTGGAACTGATATTGGCGTTCCTGTTACTCAGCGCCGTTTCACATATATCCGGATATCTCTGTCGGTAACAGTTGTTGAACCATATTACCATGGGCACATGTATCTGATATACTGACGGCACCGGTGATGCATGCAAAAACAAATCGCGATAATCGTCAAAAATATCCTCCCCATGGTCGGCTGTGTACAAAATAGCCGCCGGCACATTGTCTTTTTCAAGCATTCCGGCAACATCCGCTATCAATTTCGAAGTCACACATATACTATTGTCATAGGCGTTTATGAGTTCCTTACGGAGAGATTTGCGGGCCTGAACGGGATAATCGGGCGTAAACATCGGATTCATGCCTTCGTACCTGTCTTTGTAACTGAAGTGAGAGCCGTATGTGTGAAGCACAATCAACTGCCTGTCATATCCCTGATTGATTTCATTTTCAAGCAAAGGCAAAAGAGCGAGGTCATTGGGATTGGCGGGAGCATCCGGTGCTTCTTTAATAAATACCGCAGTGTCTGCCTCAAAGCCGAAACGGTCTATGAAAGAGTGATTATACCTCTGGTTGGAAAAAAAAGCCGTTCTGAATCCGGCTTCCTTAAATGCCGTAATTATACTCTTGACATGATATATTGAATCTCCGAAAGTTTCGGAACTCAGGTGACTAAGCAGCATAGGCACACTTTTATGGGTTGTATTGCTTTCACTCAGCACCTTGGAATATGATATGAAAACCGAATCGGGCAGCTCTGCGTTGGTCTTGCGCCCATATCCGTTAAGCTGCCAATGGTCAGCCCGTGATGTTTCGCCCACAATAAGCACATAAACCTCACGACCTTTATGAGAAGAGTCTGAGATTGCATGATACCTGTAGCCTTCATTTGATATGGATTCGGATTTTACACTGCGGTCAACAGCCAGACCTACATTATACAACGCATTTACCGGAAACAAATCGTTTTCTACCGCATACCCTTGTCTGCCGGAATATGCCGCGACAATGCAACACAGTCCGGCTATTGCGGTCAGAAAAAAGGGCTTTCTGCATCTGCTTATAGTACTTTCAGGAATCCGTACTTTTTCTACACAAAGGCATATTGCCGCGATAATCGGAGGCAGATACATTATTACTACTATTCCTATGGCAAACGCCATATTGCCGAGTAATTCTCCGACTTCTGCAGCGTTTGTTGTAACAACATTCAGAAACATATCCACCGCAATCACACTCCTGCCGTAGAGATGTAGCAGAACAATCTGGAATGCCCCAAAAAACATCAATGGAAACATCAGCAAAACACTTCTTCCAACATTTCGCGAAAGGCACAGACAGTATCCCCAGCACCCTAAAGGCAATAACACATTCGCCAGTCGCCCGGCAATCGGCATGTTCTCTGTGAAGGATAATACGAAATTAGGGCCTGTTATTACAATCAGAGTCCACCAGAAAAGAATTGTGGATATTTTTTTGAAAAATTTTTCAGAAAGCTTCATTGATATTGAAAATAAACGATGTCTCGCCTCGACCTATTCCGAAGTCAAGGCGCACGTTACTCCTTTTTTTGAACTCCCACCTATATCCTGCGCCAAAGCATGGCAACACCTTGCGCCAGCTCATTTTTGCGATGGACGGCACTACTGTACCGACTCCTCCCCACACCGCAATGCCGTTGCGACGCCACACATGCTGTCTTAGCTCAACAACTGCATCCATTGCTATTTTGTCTCTGTACCGACCGTCATAATAGCCTCTCATGGTTGAACTGCCACCAAATGTCGCCATCATACCCCACGGCACATCACCATAACTGAATTTGGCATTGATTCCGGTGGCAAGAATACCACCTTTCCATAATTTATTGTAATGGCTTCCTTTAAAATGTGTGGTGCTGAAAGCATAGCGGTTGCCTAAAAATTTTGGAGAAAACCGCTGAGACAAAGACAACAGCCAGCCTTTGTGGGGCTCTGTATAACTGTCTCGGGTGTCGTACTTTATTGTAAATCCGGCTGAAACTGTCGTAGTGTGTAGACGTTGACCTTGCCAAAGATATACATAATCGGCATCGATATCACTGCCCTTTATAAAACAGAAATCAGCACCGGGCCCTAGATACAGACCTTTTGCAGCCCTAAAGTACCAGTCAAGGGAGCCTTTCACATAGAACTGTTTGAATTTGGTTTCGTTGGAATCGTGCTTGCCGTTTTCATATCCTATACCCCAGAATTTTGTCGGGAACGAATAAAAGTACACATTATATTCAAGCCGTTGCTTATCATCAGGGAATATATTGTTGCCCTTGATTCCGAGAAGATAGAACCCGACTGTAGATACATCTCCATAAAGACTGACATTGCTGGGCAACGATGTCGTATCGCCTCGCATATAGTAGTTTCCTGCCGCGACCAACCCAACACCCAACTGAGTGTCGGATGAGTAATGCGGGCCTCCGATAAAACTAACATCGAATTTCTTGTGGGACTTCGGTTTATTGCTTTCATTGAAGTAATCCAAGAAACGCTGTAAAATGTTCTTTCGGACAATTGAAGTATCTGCCGGATTGTCTTCTACCGATTGAGCCGACAATACCGGAGCCATCAGCATACCTGCTACACAAAACAATAGCCTATAATACAATAAAAACTTTTCCACGCAGCAAAATTACTAAAAAAATATTTACCACTACACACTATCGTTTAAGGAGTTACCCTTTTTGACCTATAAAATCGGCAAAAAGGAAAACTTCCGTTTTTAGTATTTTTTATTGGTCTCATAAAATACAAGCGCGTTACGAATGCGTTACAATATAAATTCAACTATGATTTTATGAAACGCTTAAGTACATGACAAAAATTTGAAAACATCGAATTTTGGAGTATAAACCGGACGCATAAGTATGGTCGAAATCTCCTCCAAACCGTACTTGACAAGCGACT
>ERZ777305.1220-NODE-1220-length-32996-cov-4.160347_pt1 | contig 32996 bp, 26 predicted proteins | sample MGYA00374965_ERZ777305 | MGnify/ENA primary metagenome ERZ777305 (study PRJEB29328, sample SAMD00013331) | mouse gut metagenome | study: EMG produced TPA metagenomics assembly of the Metagenome analysis of fecal microbiota from mouse which was promoted... | reverse complement strand
TTCCAAAGCAAAAAAAGGACTGAATGAAATTATTTCATTTCATTACAGCCCCTTTTTATAGTTTAAAATCTTGAATAATGTCATCATTCATATCTTTTCCATCAAAATAAGGTTTCAACTTATAGCCTGTTAATTTAGCAACTACATTAGATGGAAAAGAACGAACCAATTTATTATAATCTGTTATAATATCGTTGTAATATTTTCTAGCTGCAACAATTTCTGATTCCGATTCAAATAATCCAAGTTCAATCTTCAAAAATGACTCATTGTTTTTTAAATCTTCATATTTTTCTTTATATTGATGAAATTCGTTAATTGCCTCATATAGTTCTCTATCCAATTCAAAATTAGATAATTTTTTAGAACGTAAAGCAATAATGGTTTCTAATACCTCTTCTTTTTTATTGCCACTTACTGTTTTAATAATTCCAATGGATTTATTGAGTAAATCAAACCTTTTTCTAAGTGTTGTATCAATAAATGCTTCTGCTTCATTCATACGGATGATATGCGTTTGATAACGGTTGTAAACACTAACATACCAAATTAACAACATACAGATTACAATAAAAATGATGAGACCATATATAATTAAGTTCATTATGATCACCTGTAGTCATTATATCAAAATTTGTTCTGAAAAGCTAGTTGTTTGGAATAAATTCTGGACTATAATTGATTTTTTCATCGAAAGTAATGAAATCTACATAAATCATTAAAAGTAAAAGCCATTTACCAGTACTTGGCTCACTTAAGATAATATGATCACGACCAGATTGTTCTATAATTCCAGAGAATTCACGATCTTTGAATTCAACAGAATCAGGAACTGTATAATGGACATGAATTTGTTTTCCTTTATTTAATCTTAGTATGTTTTCGATATAAGATTGTTCTAAAGGCATTTGTGCACTATAGTTGGGCGCAGTTGATTGATTGGGAACTGCCATACCACTTCCTGTATAAATCGGTTGACCTGGAAATACATTTTTGTCAAAATAACCACTATTATTCATTTTAACCATTCCTTTCATTTTAATGATATGAAACTAAATGCACTTTATGATATAATTGGATTAATAGAAAGTGGTGGGAAAGTGAAAGTAAGTGTAGGTGTATCTGTTCGTCATGTACATTTAACAGAAGAACATTTGAAAATATTGTTTGGAGAGAATGCAGTTTTACATGAGAAAAGACCCATTCACCAGCCAAATCAATTTGCAGCGGAAGAATCCGTAACCATTCAAACAGAAAAGTCTAAAATAGAAAATGTGCGTGTGTTAGGACCCGTTCGCTCCTACACGCAAGTTGAAATTTCTCTTACAGATGCCTATCAATTAGGTATACAGCCCCCTATCCGTGATTCTGGGGATATCAAAGGAAGTGCACCCATTACAATTATGGGTCCAAAAGGAACTGTCATTTTAGAAGAAGGTTGTATCATTGCCGACCGGCATATTCATATTACACCCAAACAAATGGAATTATATGGTTTAACAGGATTCACTGAGGTACATGTTCAGGTAATGGGAGAAAAAGGTGGAATGTTAAGTCATGTGTATTTGAAAGTAGCAGAAGCCTCTTATTTTGAGTTGCATTTAGATACCGATGATGCGAATGCTTTTCAGTTACATAATGGGGATATCGTTACTATTTTAGAGGGGAATCAAGATGGTATTTAAAGTATGCGATAGATGCAAAGGAACAAACATAAAAACATTGTTACCTAAATTAAAAGAAATGAGTAAAGATGCACAAATACAAGTGGGTTGTCAAAATTTTTGTGGAGTTGGAAGAAGCAAAAGTTTTGTAATTGTAGATCATATTCCAATTGTTGCTGAAAATGAAGAAGAATTATTGAAAAAAGTAACGGAATATCTGACAAAAACAAAAAAATAGTGTATTTTATAGATACATAAGTGATTATGTTGTGCAGAAATAATAATTTAATGATATAAAAAGGAAAATTTGGATGTTAATAAATGAAATAAATCCTATAAATAAAGAAGGGACAAATTTATTACAAAAGACTGACAATATAATAGATGAAATTATAGAATTACCATTAAGAAAAGCTTGTAAAATATTTAAGCAAAAAGGAATGGAAACTGTAATGAGTAGTGCGAATAAAAATAATATTATACGTGTGGGAGAAAAAGCTATAGAAAAAGAAGATATTTATGGGAGCCCTGAAAAATTATTTGAAACGCATACATTTTTAGAGGCAGGCAAAGGATATGCTTGGATAATGCTTAATTTTAGCACATTATCCAGTGAAAATAAGGATTTATTATTTCAATTAGAAGAAAAACTTAGTCCAAAGGTGATTTGGTTTGTACATCCCACTGAAATGAATGGTAATATTGAATTTTCTTTAAAAACTGGAAAATATGATTACAATTTTTTAAGACAGGTTTTGGATCAAGAAAGTATACCACAAAATGTAGAAATAGATACTAAATTAATTGAATTTGAAAAAAGGCACATAGTTTTATTATACCCATGGACAAACTCTTCTACGGAAGCCGTATTTCTAAGAATGTCTGTAAATGAACAAACTACAGTGGAAGAGGTAGAAGAATACTTTGCAAATGTCGCAGAATGTTTTAAGGAGCAAACTATGCAAATTGAAGATGAAAAAGATAGTCATAAAAAATATTATTAAACGTTTATTATTTTTCCAATTATTAGAAGTAATTTGTAAATAAACTTAAAAAATTGTGTAATTACAATTTTTTATTGTCCATTCATTTCATGGAAGGCAGCTTCTAAATCATTGTCATCTGCAAGGGGTTGTGTACCTTTAATATAATAAAATATTTTTTTATTCTTTGTATCATTGGTAGCAGGTTTCCCGCTAATCGGATCGACTAGAACACCTACCACATTAGAAGGTGTCTGATACCAATTATTTTCTTTTTCTCTTAAATAATTTTCCATGGTATCTGCCCAGGCATTTTTCATAAGTGTTCCATCGCTTACTTCCGTTTCTTCGTTATTATCATATCCAACCCACATTCCTAAAATCACATCTTTATTATAACCAAATATCAAATGATCGGTATTGGTCGTGCCAGTTTTAATCGCATACGTTTTCGTGAGCTTTGGTGCGATATTAATACAAGTTGGATAATTATAATCAATTAACTCTTTGGAATAAGAATTGGCTAGTAACTCATTTAAAATATAAACAGTGCTTTTATTTAAAATATTTTCCTTTTTCTCTTTATACTCATATAAAACATTTCCATTCATATCCTCAACACGGCGGATAAAATGAGGCTCTATTTTATATCCTTCATTTGCAAATGTGGCATACCCCTTCATCATATCTAAAATATTAATTTCTTCGGTACCTAAAGCAAGAGATGGAATTGCTTGTAAGTTAGAAGAAATGCCTAATCTATCCGCAAATTCAACTAAATTATCTTCTCCTAAAAATAGATGTGTTTTTACTGCATAAATATTATCTGAGTATGCAATCGCAGCTGCCATACTAATTGGTTTATTTCCATAAGTCTCCGCATAATTTTGGGGACTATACGTTTTATTTTCCGAAAAAGTAAATGTGGTTTTTTCACTGGTAAAGGTAGTTGATGCCGTAAAACCGCTTTCAAGAGCAGTATAATATAAAAAAGGTTTCATCGTAGATCCAACTTGCCTTTTCGAACTGGTGACACGATTGAACTGACTTTTGTTATAATCTCTGCCACCTGCAATCGCAAGAATATTTCCAGTATTCGGATCCATCATAACCGATGCGACTTGTAAGTCAGGCTTGCTGATCAAATTTTTGGAAATACTTTCATCTAAGTCTTTTTGTGCCTCCATATCCAAATTGGTATAAATTTTAAGTCCACCTGTTTCTAAGAAAGAACTTGGAATAGTGCGAATTTCTTCTAACTCTTTCATAACTGCATCTTGATAATACATTAAAGTAGGAATGTCATCATTTTCCTTTTTGCCAATATAAGTAAGTGCTACTTCTGTAGCTTCCTTTTTTTCCTCTTCCGTAATATAGTTATTATTTACCATAGCTTGTAAAATAACGGCTTGTCTACTTTTGGCTTTATCAGGATTCGCAATTGGTGAATAATTAGAAGGAGATTTTGGAATGCCCGCTAAAATAGATGCCTCTGCAAGTGTTAAATCTTTGGCACTTTTTCCAAAATAGTATTTACTTGCATTTTCAATTCCAAAAATGCCACCATAGTTAATGGTATTTAAGTATCCTTCTAAAATTTCATCTTTGCTATAATGTGCTTCTAATCGCATGGTCAAAAAAGCTTCTTCAATTTTACGGTACCAAGTTTTATCAAAATCTAAAAATAGGTTTTTTGCATATTGCTGAGTAATGGTAGAGGCTCCTTGTAGTCTTTTTCCACTCGAAATATTGACCATCATTGCTTTTGCGATTCTTAAAAAGTCAAAACCTTGATGTTTGTAAAAATTCTTATCCTCAACAGCGAGTGTTGCTTCGATGATATAATCAGACATTTGGTCTAAACTGATCCATTCCTTGTTGGTCCCACTATATAAATTATTATCTTTATCATACAAATAAAATTGGTTGGCAGAACGAATGGGTAATTTACTAGATAATTTTGCATATGCATAAAGACCAATATAAACAACACATAAAAAAAGGCACAGTATTCCAATTACTTTCATTGCTCTTTTGACGTGTTTCATCTTGTTTCACCTCTAATGTTAGTATTCTAAAAAAAATAGAATTTATAACAAAAATAGTATAATTTTTTAATTATCTTTTTATAAGTTCTTAAATTTTATTTGAAACCTTACTTATAAGTATCTTTAGCTTTTTTGAATCAATTTTCTAAATTTCTAAGATGAGTATCTATCATTTTAAACAAGCAAAATACAAGTATTTACTTTAGTAAAGGAATATGCTAAAATAATAAGCAATTAAGGGGTTTTAGTAAATGCCAATTAATGCTAGAGAAAAATTTACAAATGCAATATCAAGTAGATTAGAAAATTATCAATTAGTATCAGAACGAGCTATTACAGATTTAGATGAATTAGGTCACATTTTGAAAACAGCAACTGGATATGGATATAGTTTAATTCCTTACAAAGATTGTTTGGTAGAAGCAAGTGCATATGAGTATTGTTATGACAATGGATTCAAATATTTAGTAAGTGAAATAGTATATGAAAAGAATAAAAATATTCATACTATTGAACAACGAACTTTGACAACTGATTATCATAATGCACCAATTGTAAATGTTACGATTGAACGAGAAAAAAAGGCTATATCACAATTATTAATTACTTCTTCTTCACAAGATGATATATTCCCAGAAGCAATGAAAGATATAGAAATAGAAAAAACAGGTATTCATGTTGATAATTATTGTGGTTCTGTATTTGAAACTTATGAAGGTTATGACACACTAATTCTTGAAAAATATATGCAGTATTATCCTATTTTAGATTATGAAAACCCCAATGATTTATTAAGATTATGTGGGTGCGGAACTAGGTATTTAGAAATTATTTATCATAACTATGAACCAATATATGCGCAACTTTCTGATAAATATAATGTAGAAATGGCTGGTTTTAATTCTAATTCAAAAGTAGATGCCAAAAAAATTGTAAAAAGGATTGATGAAGAAGTAGATGCGATAGTTGCTAATATACATTCATCACTAGAGAGAGAAGAAAAGCAACATCGATATGTAAAACAATAGTTATTTGACAAAAACAAATCGTATTGTTATAATGTATATAGATGGAAGAAATTCCATACAATAAAAAAGAGATACGTAGAACTTTCGTAGGTTAAGCGTTATCTCTATGAATTATTTTTGTGAAACGCTTAAGATTCACTGAGGTGCAAAAAGCGTTTTCTTTTTAGTCTTTGTTTTTGGGTCTTAGGTCTAAAAGCAAAATTAGAATAACTAACATTACTAAATATTCCATATGTTCATTTCCACATAGACATCATCTCACTTTCATGTGGAACGCTTAACAGTTCATACATATCTCTATATTCATTATACCATTTGTTGGACTATTAGTAAATAATTTTAAACTTATTTTACAAAGAAAAAAAGACATTACAGATTTTGAAAATTTGTAATAAAATCATCGCAGAAATGCGATTTTATTTTTCTCTATTATTTTTTATTTTTTTCTATAGGTGTTACCTGAATTTTTAAAAATCGTGTGTTTTTTCAAAATTATAATTTATAAGTACGTTATAGTACAACTCATATTATTTCTAATGATTGTAGAACTTTTCTTTTAGAAAATACCTGTATACCTTAAAATAGAGATCTTTGTTTAAACACTAAAATTTATAACAAAAATATGAAAAAATTTCCAAAATTGTATGAGAAAATAAGCAAAAAATAGGGTCTTATAAAACTTTTAAAAAATATAGTGCATTTCTATAGTAAGTATGTTATAATGACTAACGAAATGGAAAAGAGGGATTCCATGTCAAAGATAAACATAAAAGCATTTTTAGAAAATCAAATAGAACATACCCAACATAAAACAGAAACGATTGGGATTCAAAATGAAAATAAAATAATCTACCAAGATAATGAAATCCAAATGATTTTGACCATAATGAATACTGAAATTCATATGAGAAGGATCCAAAAGGAAGCTATTTTGGATTGCAGTTTTAATCCCTCTTTGACAACAGATGGAAATTATGATATAAAGAGTGTCAATATGATGATTCCAGTAAAAATGAACACAAAAAAGTTACAGATAGAAAAAGGAAAAATTGTACTCGAATATGAAATGACATTGGCAGATGAACCACCTAAGAAATTTTACTATGAGTTAGCATATGAGGTGATAGAATGATAACAAAGAAGCTAGAACAGTTTTTAGAAGAAGAAATACAAAAACTAGGTTACGAAGAAAAAGTAAGAGTAATTGTATCGAATCGAAGAGAATTATGTGATTATCAATGTGATGATTGTTTTCGCCTAGCTAAAATCTATCATAAAAGTCCAATGGAAATTGGAAATCGTATTGTCGAGGCAATTCAAAATAGTCCGAAGTATGCAGAGTACTTTAAAGAAGTTACGTTTGCGAATCCTGGGTTTATCAATATGACTTTAAGTGATACACTCATCAATCAACAAGTGAGATGTATGATGGAGAAAGAAAAATTTGGAATGGAAATGCCTTCAAAAATAGATACTTATGTACTAGATTATGGTGGTGCTAATATTGCGAAACCACTTCATGTTGGACATCTAAGACCTGCGATTGTAGGAGAATCCATGAAACGTATTATTGCGTATATGGGGCATAAGACAATTAGTGATGTCCATTTAGGTGATTATGGATTACAAATTGGTCAAGTCATTTATGGAATTTTGAAAGACCAAAAACAGGTAGAAGAAATTACATTGGAATATCTAGAGGACATTTATCCAAAAATGAGCAGTCTTTGTAAAGAAGATGAATTCGTTAAAACAGAATGTGCAAATATTACCAAAGACTTACAAGATGGGAATCTAGAATATCAATTATTATTTCAAAAAATCAAAGAAGTGTCTGGGAATGATTGTAAAAGACTATATGATTATTTAGGCGTATCTTTTGATTTATGGAATGGAGAAAGTGATAGTTACCCTTATATTCCTTCCACTACAGAAGTTTTAAAAAATATTATAGAGGTAAGTGAAGGCGCAAAAATTATACCTGTCAGTGAGGTAACTGATGCCAAAGAATTACCACCTTTAATTTATCAAAAGAGTAACGGTGCTTATTTGTATGCTACCACTGATTTAGCCACTATCTACGAAAGAATGGAAAAATATCATCCAGATTATATTTTGTATGTTGCAGATAGTCGTCAATCTTTACATTTTGAACAAGTATTTCGTGCATGTCGAAAAAGTGGTCTTACCAAAAATACTAAGTTAGAATTTTTAGGACTTGGTACTATCAATGGAACAGATGGTAAGCCATTTAAAACAAGAAGTGGAACAGCGCCAAAATTAGATGCTTTATTTGAACAAATAAAAGGTATTTTCTTAAGCCAAAAAGAAGATAATAAAGATATGGAAGAAGAGGATATTGATAAAATTGTAAATGCGATTTTAAAATTTGCCGATTTACAAAACAATCGTGAGCGTGACTATATTTTCGATATTCGTAAGTTTTCCAATGTAGTCGGAAAAACAGGACCTTATATTTTATATACGTTTTTGCGAATTCAAAAAATATTAGAAAGTGTATCTTTGGATTCTAACATAAGTAATCACATTTATAATGAAGATGATCGTAAGTTGCGGTTGCACTTATTAGAATTGGAAGCTTCTTTAAATAGTGCTTTGAAAGAAAGATTGCCAAGTCTTTTAGCTGACTATATTTATACACTTGCACTTCTTGCCAATACATTTTATCAAAACAATCGTATTCAAGGATTAACAGATGAGGTACAAAAAAACGATTGGTTGTCTCTTTTCAATTTAACAAAAAATGTTTTAAAAGAAATGTTGAATTTAATTATAATTGACATTCCACAATTTATGTAAAGTATTTTTATTTCATGCATAGTATGATATGAAAACAGTAGGAGGAATTATTATGAAATTAAAAAATATGCCAATAGAAGAGATTGAATTATTATCTTATACCGATCTTACATACTTACTTTTAAAAGAAAATGGAAAATCAATGAATACACCAAGTATTTTTAAAGAAATATGTAAGTTATTAGACTATAGTGATGATGAATATGTGGCAAAAATAGGAGACTATTATACCTCTCTTACCATTGATAAACGTTTTGTTTTATTAGAAAATAATGAATGGGATATTAGAGACCGTCATTCTGTAGAACTTGTCATGGATGAAGAAGATGAAACAGATGAAGTGGAGGAAGCAGAAGAGGAAGAAGTGGTAGAAGATACTGAAGAAGAAAATATCGATGAAGCAATTGATGATGAAATAGATGATGAATTGGATGATGATGACATGGGAGATTTATCGATTGTATCAGATGAAGAAGAGGAAGAATAATTTTCTTCTTTTTAATTGACAAAGAACAAATGTTTGTGTATGATTAATTTAGGTGATAGATATGAAGCAGTTATATATTGATTTTGATGGTGTGATTTTAGATACGATTACCTATCCTTATGAATATGTAGAAAGGAAGTTAGGTTTAGAAATTAATCCTGAAAACATGAGCAAATTTTATAGTGAACTAGATTGGAAAGATTTTTTGAAAAAAGTTCCAGTGATCAATGATAGTATTGATTGTATTCAAAAAATTATTGAAAGTAACCTTTTTGAAGTGAGTATTTTGACCCATGTAACAACTTTAGAAGAGGCTATTGAAAAGATAAAATATATAAGGAAATATTTTGATGATATCACAATCATTCCTGTACCTAGAAAAATTAGTAAAACGAAGATGGTGCATACAGAAGGTTCTATCCTAATTGATGATTATGCAGGTAATTTAAAAGAATGGACAGAAGCAGGAGGGATTGGGGTTCGTTTTTCTCCTAAGTTAAGTAGTAAAGGGTATCCTGTGATTGATCGGTTGGATCAAATTTTGGAATTAGAATTTGTGTAAAATTTGACAAGATTTCATTTTCTGTTATAATAGGCAACATTAGACAAAGAGGAATCATAATATAGTTTGTGGATAGGTAAAATATAAGTATGCCATTTGCAATTATAAAAAATGTTTTTCTTTGTTGCAAAAAGGGTGTGTTGTTAGTGAATCTAGAAAAGCAAATGATTGAGGAATTAAATTACTTTCCAGAAACTTTAACATTATTTGAGCAAGCAAGGTATCTTTATCTACGGACTTGTCAATTGTTTCAGTATGATTTTAGATACTTATATGGGGATCCTGAAACAAGAAATCAAATCTATAATTTGCCAATTGACATACAAAAAATAGAGGAATTTCGTATTATTTGTTCTACATGGTGTATTCTATATCAGCAATTACTTAATATCATTGGTGTAAAGAGTGATATTCTCTCTACTGGGAAGCACAAATCCATTATATTTCAAGTGGATGGTTTTGAATTAGAGGCAGATGCCACTTGTGGTGCAGATATGACACGTGTTAAAATGGGACATGAGACAAGGAAATATATTACAAGAAATGAATGCTCAACTTACAAACAGTTATTGATAGATACAGATATAAAATTAGGGTACTTGAAGAAGATGTATATGAATGAATGTGTAGAACTTCTTGCAAAAGATTTGAAAATTCAGTTTAAAGGTCAAAATATAAATCCATATGAAGATTTAGAATTTAATTATGAAACGCTTTTATATAAATTTAATTGGGTAATAGATTTAATCAATAATACGACTAAAATTAGTGGATATTATGATAGTAATTATTATATGAGTTATTTGCTACCAAAGTTTTTGACTAGATGGGAATGGGAAAAAGTTCTATATGCGCCTTGCTATCAAGTGGAAGGTGAAACATGGGATATGATGAGTTTAATTAAAGTTGAGCAAGAAGAAAGTCCATTCTATTTTTACCTACACGATGTAGATGGAAAATTTATGATTACAGAATTACCGGATGAGCAAAGAAAATATTATGTGAAAAACTATTCAGGAATTAATAAACATTTATTTGTAGACAATAATTGAAAGTACTTTATTAAATTGCTAGCGGTCCTATCTGCTTATATAGAAGTGGTCATAATACTGAAATACTTTTGATATTTCTTTTTTTTTCTGTTATAATGTGAAAGGTGATAAAAGTGGCAAAATATGATGAAAGCTCAATAAAGATATTAGAGGGACTTGAAGCAGTACGAAAAAGACCAGGTATGTATATTGGCTCAACAGATAAAAGAGGTCTTCACCATTTGGTATGGGAAATTGTTGACAATGGTGTAGATGAAGTCATCAATGGTTTTGGTAAAAAAATAAAAATTGTGATGTACAAAGATCACAGTATCAGTGTAGAAGATGAAGGGCGTGGTGTTCCTGTTGGACAACATGCAAGTGGAATGAGTACACCTGAGGTTGTTTATACCGTATTACATGCAGGTGGAAAATTTGAATCCGGTGGATATAAGGTATCAGGAGGACTCCACGGCGTAGGTGCATCTGTTGTAAATGCATTAAGTAAATGGATGGAAGTTAATATCAAAAAAGATGGATATGAATATTATATTCGTTTTGAAAATGGTGGAAAAACAGTAGTTCCTTTAAAAAAATTAGAAAAGACAAGTAAGACAGGAACTAAAGTAAGATTTTTACCAGATGATGAAATTTTTTCTACAACCAATTTTTCATTTTCTACCATTTGTGAAAGAATGCAAGAATGTGCTTTTCTTCTAAAAGGATTAACCATTGAGGTAGAAGATCAAGAAGAAGATAGAAAAGAAGTATTTCACTATGAAAATGGATTAGAAGCATTTGTAGAATATCTAAATGATGACAAAACAGCACTACATAAAGTCGTTCATTTTGAAGGAATGAAAGATAAAATTAATGTTGAAGTAGCTTTTCAATATACAGATACCTATTCTGAAAGTATTATTTCATTTGTAAATAATGTCAAAACCAATGATGGTGGAACCCATGAAGTTGGATTTAAAACCGCATTAACACGTGTATTCAATGACTATGCACGTGCCAATGGATATTTAAAAACAAAAGATAAGAATCTAGAAGGACCAGATACAAGAGAAGGATTAACAGCTATTATCAGCTTACAAATACCAGAAAATTTACTTCAATTTGAAGGACAGACCAAAGGAAAATTGGGTACTCCAATCGCAAGAAATGTTGTAGAAAGCATTGTTTCTGAAAAATTACAATTTTTCTTAGAAGAAAATAAAGAAATTGCCACTAATATTTTGAACAAAATGGTCAAAAGTAAAATGGCCAGAGAAGCAGCTCGAAAAGCCAGAGATGAGGCCAGAAACGGAAAAGATAAAAATAAAAAGGAATATGCGATTAATGGTAAACTTGCACCAGCGCAAAGTAAAAACCCTGCAATCAATGAGTTATTTTTAGTCGAAGGAGATTCTGCAGGTGGATCTGCAAAACTAGGACGTGATCGTAAATTTCAAGCCATTTTGCCATTGCGTGGGAAAGTATTAAATACGGAAAAAACCAAGATGGAAGAAATTTTAAAGAATGAAGAAATCAACACTTTAATTCATGCGATAGGTGCAGGGGTGGGAAGTGATTTTACCGTAGAAGATTCGAACTATGATAAAATCATCATTATGACCGATGCCGATGTGGATGGTTCTCATATTCAAATCTTATTACTAACATTTTTTTACCGATATATGAAGCCATTAATTGAACAAGGACATTTATATATCGCAATGCCACCTTTATACAAGATTTCCTGTGGAAAAGAAGCAGAATATGCTTATACAGAAGAAGAACGGGCAAGTATTTTACAAAAATTCAAGGGAAAACAAACAACAACTCAAAGATACAAAGGTCTTGGAGAAATGAATGCTGAACAATTAAAAGAAACCACTATGAGTGTGGAAACGAGAAGTTTAATTAAAGTAAATATCGTAGATGCTGCTTTGGCAGAGAAACGTGTCAGTGTTTTAATGGGGGATAAAGTAGAACCAAGAAAAGAATGGATTGAACAAAATGTACAATTTTCATTAGAGGATAATTTCACAATTTGACAAACCAATAATATATGCTATAATACCAAACTAACATTTGGTATTTTTTTGACAAAGTTCGACAATTTTTTTAGAGTTTATATCATATAATAAACTATGTGTGAAAAGGAGAATCATAATGCAAACAGGAAATAGAATTCGCAATAAAGCATATTTAGACGAATATGCCGATATATTGAGTAAGACAATGTATAATAAATTAGATGGTCAAAGTATTTTATATATTGTAAAGGGAATATTAATATCAGGTAAACCGTGCGAGGATTGTTGGGGTTATGCATCATTGGATGCGTATTTAAAACAACAACGGAGAATAGAAAAAATAGAGTATATAAGGCAACATATGGATGTATTGAATATGAATTTAACAGCTATGATTGATGGTCAAAGTATTTTATATGCAATAAAGGAAATATTAGTATCTAATAAACAGCTAAAATGTTGTCGTAGTTATAAGTCATTGAATCAGTATATCGAAAAAAATGAAGAATCACAAGAACAATTAGGAGAATTACAAAATCCATCACAAGAATTACAAATTAGGAAACAACGTAAAGAAGAAATAGAACTATTACATATACTATCAAGCGTTGTTAGTGTTGTAAATAGGAGTCAAGATATGAATCAGGTAAATCGAATTACACCTTTTTATCAATGTGTTGGAAATAGTCAGAATGACAATGGATACCAAAAACAAATGGCATCAATCGCATAATCTATAAAAAATGCGTTAATTTAAAAGAAAATCTTTGCACTTTTTTTTTTTTTTGCTATAATGAAGCAAGGTGATAGTATGCAAGAAGTACTAAAAAAAATATATGACTATTCCTTAGAAGAAATCATGGGAGAACGTTTTGGAAGTTATGCCAAAAGTATTATTCAAGATCGTGCCTTACCAGATGTTAGGGATGGTTTAAAACCCGTACAAAGAAGAATTTTATATTCCATGTATAAAGAAAGACATACCTATGATAAACCAACTGTCAAATCAGCTCGCTGTGTTGGAGATATCATGGGTAAATTCCATCCACATGGCGATTCTTCTATTTATGAAGCAATGGTCCGTATGAGTCAATGGTGGAAACAAAATACAACTTATATTGATATGCAAGGAAATAATGGTTCCATGGATGGCGATGGTGCAGCTGCGATGCGTTATACAGAAGCACGCCTTTCCAAAGTCAGCAATGAATTACTCAAAGACATTGATAAAGATACCGTCAATATGGCATGGAATTTTGATGATACTTTATTAGAGCCGACTGTTTTACCAGCCAAATTTCCGAATTTACTTGTCAATGGTGCGAATGGAATCAGTGCTGGATATGCAACCAATATTCCTCCTCATAATCTAGGAGAAATTATCGATGCTACCATCAAACGTATTGATAGTCCGAATTGTAGATTAGATACCATTTTAGAAATTGTGAAGGGTCCAGATTTTCCAACAGGTGGAATTGTCGAAGGAAAAGCAGGAATTCTAGATGCTTTTACAACAGGTCGTGGTAAAGTAATTGTGCGTTCTAAAATTGAATTTCTAAAAGAAAAAGGAAAAGAGCAAATTTTAATTACTGAAATTCCTTTTGATGTCAATAAGGCATTATTATGTAAGAAAATCGATGAAATCCGTATTGATAAAAAGGTAGATGGCATTGCTGAAATCAGAGATGAATCGGATGGAGAATGTCCTGTACGTATTGTGATTGATTTAAAAAAGGATGCGGATAGAGACCTTGTACTCAATTACTTATTCAAAAATACTGATTTACAAATTTCTTATAACTATAATGTGGTTGCGATTGTAAACGAACGCCCAATGACATTAGGAATTTTACCTATTTTGGATGCGTATATTGCTCACCAAAAAGATGTCATTACCAGAAGAACAAAATTTGACTTGGATCATGCCCTAAAAAGAATGCATATTGTTGAAGGATTAATCCGTTGTTTCTCTATATTAGATGATGTCATTAAAACTATTCGTGCTAGTAAGAATAAAGCAGATGCCAAAGAAAATTTGGTGAAAGAATATGCTTTTTCAGAAGAACAAGCAACCGCTATTTTGGATTTACAATTATATCGTTTAACCAATCTAGATGTTACTGCTTTAGAAGAAGAACAAAAAAATCTTGCTTTAATTATACAAGGACTAGAATCTATTTTGGCTTCCGAGGAAAAACTAAAAATTGTGATGAAAGAAGAATTGCGTAAAGTAAGAAATGAATACGCAGTTTCTAGAAAGACGGAAATTAGGGATGAAATTACCGAAATCAAAATTGATACAACTAAAATGATTAGCAGAGAAGATTGTATGGTTGTAGTAACCAGTGAAGGATATGTGAAACGCGTATCTTTAAGAAGTTACGATGAAACAACCGAAACCATGGTAAAAGAGGGGGATTATGTAATTGGTAAATATAAAATGTCAACAATGGATACTATTTTGTTATTTACTGATTTAGGCAATTATTTATATGTTCCTGTTCATGAATTACCAGATTTAAAATGGAAGGAATTAGGAAAACATATCAGTAATTTAATTGCCATTTCATCTGAAGAATCTGTTATCGCAAGTATCCCTGTTTACAACTTTGAATCAGAAGATATTATTACTATATTTACAAAAGATGGTATGGTAAAACGTAGTTTATTATCGGAATTTAAGATGCAAAGATATTCCAAACCAATAACCGCTATCAAATTAAAAGGACAAGATAAAGTTGTAACCGTAACAAAAGAAATGGAAGACAATATCTTTATTACCACTACAAATGGCTATGGATTATGGTATGAAGCAAATGAAGTACCAATTACAGGAGTGAAATCAAGTGGTGTCAAAGCCATTGCCCTTAAAAATGATACTGTGGTAGCTGGTCATCTCTTCCATTCTGATATGGAATATTTAACAATTATTACTGAAAAAGCAACTGGAAAACGTATTAAATTAACAGAATTTGAAAAGACCTCTCGTGCACGTAAAGGGGTGCAAATTATAAGAGAAGTAAAAACCAATCCTTATCATATTTTAAATAGCTTTATTGTTGGATATAAAGAATCGATTGTCTTAAAAACAAAAGAGGAATTTATAACAGTTAAGTTAACAGAACTTCCAATTCAAGATCGTTATGCGACTGGAAGCACTATTACAAAACAAGAAATCGTAACAGCTTATCCAGAGGTAAAAGTAGTCAATCAAGAATCTGTTCCACAAGTGATTGAAAAAGAAAATATATCATTAGAGACAATTGATGATAAAATTATGACAATTGATGATTTTCTAAATGATATTGAGAAGTAATTTGTAATAATAATCAATATTAGTTGTAAGAATACATATTATTTAGTAAAATAGAAATAGAGAGGAAGATTATATGGCATTATTTTTAGATATATTAAAAGTAGTAGTTGGTTTTATCGCTGGTGCGGTTGCCGGATTCTTTATTGCACGTAATTATATGAAAAAATATATGAAGAAAAATCCACCAATCAATGAGCAAATGATTAAAGCGATGATGACGCAGATGGGCAGAACTCCTAGTCAAAAGCAAGTCAACCAAATGATGAAATCAATGAATAAGTATATGGATTAAGAGAGTAATCTCTTTTTCTTTTTTTGCAAAATTTCCATCAATCAAAATAATTAGCGTTTTTGCTAATTGTTTCTCATTTAGGATAGATATATTAAATATGTATATGCTCAAAATTCTATAATAAATGTCATCTTTTGTAAAATTATGTTATAATTTTTAATAGATATGTAAGGAGTGTTACTTATATGAGTTCTATAATAGATTTTTTTAACGGCTTGAAAGAAGAATGGATTGATATGAAAGATAGTAAGATAGGGAAAATATCAATAGTATCCACAATATCTACATATTTACTACTGCTAATTTCAATCGTTTGGGGGATAATATCAATCATTATGTTTTATACAAAGAATGGTTTTCACTTAAAACTTTCTTCATCTATATCCTCTATTTATTTTAATGATATTATGAAATATCTGTATATTTTTCTAGCGATTATATCAATTATTACTATTTTCATTTTATTTTTTAAAAAATCATCTAAAAAATCCAAAATTTTATTTTTTGCTTCTATTGTTGGTATTTTTATATCTATTTTCCTAATGATACTATTTTCTATTAAAGAAAATAAGAATTTAACTTTATTATTTGCATTTGTATTTTTAATATTTTGTATTTTACCAATGATTGTTATATATAAAACAAATATTAGTCAAATAAAAACTCTAGTTATAAATAGTATAATTTATTATCTACTTGTTCCTCTTATTTTACTTTTACTTTCTAATTTTATCCCATTAATTATAGGAATAGTTGTGATTGGAATTATGTTTAGTATATTAAGTTTTTCTTCTGGTAGTGGTGGTGTAGAAATATCAAATAATAATACATCTAGAAATGATCCAAAGAAAAATATAGAAAAATCACAATTAAAATCAAATAAAAAAATAATTGAAGTTCCGAGTGATATGAAACTTTATAGAGAAAAAGGAACTTTTACTCCTGATTATATTGTTCAAGATAATGGATTATCTAGTATGAAGATCTGTACACAAGAAGAATTTGACAAAGGAAAAGTAATTATTATCCAAGATAAGAACGAAATAAAATACGTTGGATATAGAAAGAAATAAGAGGTTTAAAAATATGAAGAAGATTATTGAAAACAAAAAAATTATTATTCTTATAGTTATAGTGGTATTGCTTATTGCTGGTGGTTTGATCTACTATTGTATAAATAATAAAAATGATGAATTTATTGTTGGAAAAACTTTAAAAATTGCTGATTCTAGTGATTATCTAGTTCAGTATGAAGATGATAGCTATTATTTAATGAAAGCTAATGCTGATATTAAATTTAATGTATCAAGTGAAGATAAAGAAATTAAATATAAAATAGTAGATGAACAGGATAAAGAAATAGAAGCTAAAGTAAGCAAAAATAAAAATGATTATGTTATAGCTTCTAATAAAGAATATGAAGCTGGAAAAACTTATAAAATCACTTTGGAAAATGCAACATTTACAGATGAAAAATTAAAAGATATTAAGACTTTATATTTTACGATTGTAAGACCGAATGCCAATACACAAGTTTTAAATGATAATGTGATAAAAGTAAATCAAGACACTATTACAAATGTATTAAAAGATAACGATTACTACACAATCACATCCAAAAGAGAATTTAAAAAAGATGATATTTTATATTATCAAAATAAAGATGAAATAATTGCTTTTAAAGTAGATACAATAAAAAAAGAAAATGATATATTTACAATCAAAACAATAGCCCCTAATTTAGAAGAAATTTTTAAAGAATTAGATATATATGGAGAATTTAATTTAAGACTTGATGATTTTATAACCAATGATGAATTAAAAGATTATATTAAAGTTGCTATTGCTAAAGAGGGATTACTCGATCATATTATTCCCAGTGTTTATGCTTATGAAAATCCGAGTATAACAATTGAAACAAGAAAAGACGGAAGTGCGAAAGTAAATGTTAGTATTGACTTAAAACATGGAGAAAAATCTATATTTAAAGACACTTTAGAAAATCACGATATTAAATTAGAAATAGAGCTTATAGTAAAATTAAAAGCGCATAGCGATATTAATCTATTTAAAGCAAAATATGATATTGGAGCCAATATTGATATTGAAATTAAAACAGATTTTAATATTAATCCTACAGATGATGATTTTAAGCTATTTGAAAGTGAAATAAATGATAATGAAGAAGTAAATATATCATTGGCACGTGAAAAATTAGATAATCTAGAGATGGATTCTTCAAAAGAAGAAGATAATATTATAGAATATGTAATTCCTACTCCAATTCCTGGTCTTACTGTTAATCTAGAAGTTGACCTTTTAAAAGAATTAGAACTTGCTTTAAAATCTTCAATAGCTATGAATAGTAGTATCAATATTGAATTTGGATATAACAATAAGGGATTTTATAAAGATTTTGATTTCAATGTAAAAGATAACTCATATGATATTTTAGGAAAAGTAGAAGCTAAAATAGGATTAGATCCTAAATTAAATGTTAGTTTCATTGGAGTTATGGAAGCTGGTATTAAAGCTCCTTTAGGGGTCTATCTAGATGGACAATTAAATTATATAAAATCGGCAAGTAAAGATGAATTAGATGGAAAATTAGAGCTTGGTGCATTTGTAAGTGCTGGATTATATGCAGAATTTCATGTATGGAAATTAGAACTTGCGAAAGCAGAAGCTACTTATGAAAAGAAAATTCCTATCATAACATTAGAGGGAACGGTTCAAAATAGTGATTTGTCTATGTATTCAGGAACTTATAAAAGTATGTATGGTGGTACAGAGGAACTTTATATAAAAGATAATAAACTATATTATAGATTTTCAAATGGCGAAGAAAAAGAAATAAATTTCAATAATAAAAAAGATGATGGCGGTATTATTGTTTATGAAAATAGTGATATGGCATTTAATGCTATATATATTTATCCTATTGGAGTGGAATTTTCAGCAGTTAATATTCATCAAGATGGAAGAATAGAAACTGATAAAACAAAAATACGATTATTTCATCAAAATTCTGGTGTTAGTGGAATTGAAAGTGTTTATTATAAAGATGATTCTACTAATAATTGTGAAGATGTATTATGTGGAGATTTATCCTCAATTGCAGGAATATATAGCTATTCAAATATAATTGTAACAATTGAAAATGATAAATTTATTGAGATACAAAAAGGTATTCTTTTAGGCGATGAAGATCATACAGAAACTTTTGATGTAAGTAAAATGGAAATTAGTCAAGAAACAGATGGCTCATATAAATTTTTATATGAACCTGGCAGCTGGGAAGGATATTTTAAAATTTCTAAAGATGGTAAAAGTCTCCTTCATTGTCATGATATGGGTTGTTTTGAGCTTACAAAACAATGATCGCGTTATATTTTCCGTATAAATATGTTGTTATGAAAATGCTAAGGAAACTTGCGTAAAATAAAAAAGGAATACTTAGTTTTGACAAGTTAAGCACTATTATATTGTTCAAGTACTGCCTATACAGTAAGCTATTTTTACAGAAAATCACACCCATTAAAAGGTATGATTTTTGTTTTTAATAAATTCTCTTAACATTTTTGTTAATGCTCTTTTTTCAATACGGGAAACATAACTTCTAGAAATACCCATTTCTTCTGCAATTTCTTTTTGTGTTACCTCTTTGGTATTATTCAAGCCATATCTTCTTGTAATAATCTCTTTTTCCCTATCATTCAGTACATTAAAATACTCTTTTAATAAGTCAATGTTGTTTTGATTATGGATGTCCAAAGCAAAATCTGGTTTCGGTGTTTTTAAAATATCTAAAAAAGAGATTTCGTTTCCATCTTTATCAAAACCAACAGGCTCATTCAGACTGATATTTTTGCTATTTTTTTTATCACTTCTAAAATACATGAGAATCTCATTTTCAATACATCTGGCACAGTAAGTTGTAATTCTTGTACCATGTTTATAAGAGAAACTATCAACACCTTTGATTAATCCAATCGTTCCAATACTAATTAAATCATCGGCATCTTCTTTTCTATGTTCATATTTTTTCACAATATGCGCAACCAATCGTAAATTGTGTTCAATTAGTAAATTTCTAGCCTCTTTATCCCCTGTTTGGGCAAGTGCAACATATTTTTCTTCTTCTTCTTTGGATAAAGGTTCTGGAAAAATTTGATTGGAATAAGCCGCGGTAAAGAAGGTTAAATCTTTGAATAAATAACGGATTAACCGTAAAAACATAATACTCACATCCTCTATATAAATATAAGTGATTGCATCATTTATTATGTCAAATTCCAAAACTTTCCAACAAGTGTATATTGCATAGGGTATCTTTCTTCGAACAAATCTTATCAATCTACTTGAAAAATCAAGCAAAATAAAGTAAAATGTGATTATTGAATGAAGGAGCATGATGATATGACAAATCACGATTTAGCAAACCTTATTTTTCCAAATATTACAAAAACAATGGAAGATTATGAAAAAGAATACCCTGAAAGAAACCTAAAAGAAAACGCTTGCGTAACACGTTTCGCACCCTCTCCAACAGGTTTTGTTCACATTGGTAACTTCCAAGCTGCTTTAATTGATTTTGTAATGGCAAAAAAATCTAGTGGTGTATTCTATTTAAGAAATGAAGATACCGATAAAAGTAGAGAAGTAGAAAAGGCTGTAGAAATTATTATGCAAGTACTACGATATTATGGGATGGAACCAAACGAATATGAATATGATGGTAAGGTGATAGGTAACTATGGACCTTATATTCAAAGTGAACGTAAAGAGATTTATCATGCTGGCATCAAACATTTAATTGAAATTGGAAGAGCTTACCCATGCTTTTGTGAAAAAGAGCACTTAGATCAAATGCGTGAAAATCAAGAAAAAAATAAGATGCGAACAGGATACTATGGACGGTATGCAACTTGTAGAAATATGAGTGTAGAAGAGGCGATAGAAAAAATAAAGGCAGGAATACCTTATGTCATTCGCTTCCGTTCTAATGGAAATTTTGATGATCGCTTTTGGTTTGATGATTTGGTAAGAGGGAAACTATATCTCAATCAAAATGATCAAGATATCGTCATCATGAAGTCTGATAACTTACTTCCTACTTATCATTTTGCGCATATTATTGATGACCATTTTATGCATACAACACATGTGGTAAGAGGAGAAGAATGGCTTCCATCTGTCGCAGTTCATATTGAATTATTTGAAGCAATGGGATGGACACCACCTAAATATATTCATACACCTTTGATTTTAAAGCAAGATGGTGAAATCAAACGTAAAATCAGCAAACGAAAAGATCCAGAAGCTTTAATGAGTTATTATATGGAAAAAGGATATCCTATAGAAGCAGTCATCGAAGCTTTGATGACCATTATTAATTCCAATTATGAGGAATGGCATACTGCGAATCCAGATAAGTCTTTTCTCGATTTTGATTTTCAAGCAAAAAAAATGTCTTCATCCGGTGGTGCTTTATTTGATTTAGAGAAACTAAATAACATTTCTAAAAATATCATTTCTAAAATGGATAAAGAGACTTTATATCAAAATGCCTATGAATGGTCAAAAACCTATTCCGATCGATTAAAAAATCTAATTGAACAAGATCCTGAATATTTCAAACAAATTATCAATATAGAAAGAGAGCAAAAAAAGCCAAGAAAGGATTACGAAACATACGCTTCCATTCCGGATGAAATCTGCTACATGTATGATGACTTATTTGAAAAAATGGATACTTATGATTTTCAGAAGATTACAGATAAAAATGAGATTGCAACAATCCTAAAAACTTATATAGAGGATTATTATGATGAACAAGATGATAAAGATACATGGTTCCAAAAAATCAAAGAGCTTACTACAAAATTAGGATATTGTGCAGATATGAAAGCTTATAAAGAAAATCCCGAAGCTTATAAAGGAAGTGTTGCTGATATCAGTACTGTCATTCGTGTTGCTTTGACGACCCGTTCGATGACACCAGATTTATATGAACTTTTAAGGTTACTTGGGAAAGAAAGAATAGAGAAAAGATTTAAAAAGTTTTATTAAATAGAAGAATTAAATAGAAGAGCCAAGAAGTAATTGGCTTTTTTCTTGAAATATGCTATACTACTGGGTAAAGAATATACCAATTTAGATGGTATGGAGGTATTTTTTGGAAGAAGTAAGTAATCAAAAAACAAAATTTGCAGAAGGTCTTTGTTTTCAAAAATTATTTTTTGTGTTTTTAATTGGCTCTATAGTGGGTGCTTATTATGAACAAATCTATAATTTGATTACGAATTATATGAGCACACATGAAATTGTTTGGAGTTTAAGACGTGGTGTAATCTATGGTCCATTTAATGTTATTTATGGGTTTGGTGCAGCTTGCATGTCTTATGTTCTTTTAAAAAAAGATTATAAGTGGTACCAAATCATTGTTCGAGCTGGAGTTTTAGGAGGAATGATTGAGTACATTCTTAGTTTTTTACAAGAAGTATTTATCCATACAACCTCTTGGGATTACAGTGGTAAATTTTTAAATATCAATGGTAGAACTACACTTCCTTTTATGCTCGTTTGGGGATTGCTTGGACTTTTGTTTGTGAAAGTCATTTATCCATTTGTCTCTTCTTTGATTGAAAAAATTCCTTCTATTTTAGGAAATATGAGTTTTAGGATTTTACTTGTATTTATGATTCTTAATATGTTTCTTTCTTGGTCAGCACTTATTCGTCAAACATTAAGGAAAAACAATTATCCAGCTTATACATTTTTAGGTAGATTCTATGACCGATATTACACAGATGAATTTTTGAGTAAGTATTTTCCAAATATGGTGCATTTAGATGAGGGGTAGCTTATGGTAGTATTCGGAATATTGTTGATTTTATATGCAATCTATTTATATATCAAAAGTAATATTGTTTTAAGACAAAATAAGTTAGATTTAAAACAAGAAAAGGGAATACCACGTATTGCGATATTGATTCCTGCTAGGGATGAAAGCTTAGTAATTGAATCATTGTTAAAAAGTATTGAGGGACAAACTTTTCATTTAAATGCTGAAGATGTTTATGTTATTGTTGAAACAATAAAAGATCCAACAGTTGAAATCTGTCATCGTTATCAGAATACGGTAATGGTACGCGAAGATTTAGAAAATCAAAGAAAGGGTTATGCTTTAGAGGAAGCGATTCAACAGATTTTACCAAAAAAATACGATTTATATTTTATTTTTGATGCAGACAATGTGTTAAAAGAAGATTATATCGAAAAAATGGTTGAAAGTTACCATCAAGGATATGCAATCGCAACTGGGTACAGGATGCCTAAAAATGGGAATGATAATGTGATTGCTGCCGTTTCAAGTCTTACCTTTTCTATGATTAATACATTGGGAAATTTAAGAAGAATTAAGGAAAATGCTAATGTAATTATATCAGGAACAGGATATTATATAGATGGTAGTTTGATTGAAAAATGGGGCTGTTTTCCATTTCATAGTTTAACAGAAGATTATGAATTATCCTTATATGCAATTTTAAACGCAATACCTACTTATTATAATGAGAATGCAATCTTTTATGATGAACAACCCACAAAATATAAACAAACGGTCAATCAAAGAATTCGGTGGATTAAAGGATATTTTAGTTCTAGAAAAAAGTATATTCCTCTTATGAAAAAAAACTCTATCAATTATGGTAGTGTTGTAAAGGAAAAAATTGGTGTCAAACCATTTGTCTTTTTCATTCTTGGATTCGTCTTTATTTTGATTCAAAATTTAATACAAGTGATTGCTGCAAAAGATATTTTGTTTGTTACAATTCGTATGATTTTCATTTTACTGTGTATTTATTTTATAATGATGCTTGTAACAGGATATATGATAAAAAGGGAAAAATATGAATTTGGTTCAAAAATGAAATGGAAGGTTATTCTATATAATCCACTTTATTTAGTTACTTATATTCCATGTGCCATCAAGGCAGTTTTAAAAAAGAATGTTACTTGGAAAAAGATAGAACATGGAAAAAAATAGTTTTTTGAAAGAAGCAATTTTTTGTTTTTTTCTATAAAAGACTATTAACAAAATCTACTTTGTCAACAGCATGACTCTATTTTAGTCTAATTAAAATAGAGTTTTTTTGTTGTCGCTTTTTGTAGTATAATGGGAATATAAAATAGTAGTTAAGATTTTTTAAGAAGTATTATCTTAGACTTTATATTTAATATTAAAGAATGATTATTTTATGTATGCTTATGAAGAAATATTTTAACTTATATATTTTACGTTGTTATTGTTTGTATTTATTAGGCAGTTATCAATTTGTAACTGTTCTTTTTTTATCTTATTATTTTAGAAATAAATCTACTCCACTATTAAATTTATAAAAAAATTTGATAGGAGGGGAAAATTTTCACTTATTTATTTCTTTTTTTGATTGAATTTTTCAAGCACGTTAAAAAATGTTCAAAATGTCTAGTGAAAATCCAGTGAAAAAAAGGTTATGATTTAGTTGTACCGGTACAAGAGAAAGGAATGTGAATGTATTATGGATTTAACAAATCAAAATGGAATTAATGATGTAATGGATGTATCTCTTGATGATGTAAATACTACATCAACAACAGGTACTAGTAGTGATATTACCTTGGATGACATTTATTTTAAGGATGCTTTTACAAAGACTGGAAATAAACTGAATTTGGAGGTAAACAGTGCAAAGGTAGATTGCATAACAAGCAAAAACAATAAGTTTAGTTTGGATGAAGAAGGAAATTTAACAGTAAAATCAATTACCACTGAAAAAGACAATAGTAATCATTTAGATATGGCTGAAGTTCTGAAAAAAGTTTATCCAGTTGGAAGTTTATATATGTCTATAAGTAGTACAAATCCATCAACCTTATTTGGGGGAACTTGGGAAAGAATTAATGGTTATTATTTATATGCTGGAAATGGTGGAAATACTGCAGGAAGTAATACTTCTGGAGGGCCTAGTACAAACTCTACGGGAAGTACTGCAATTACGGTTGCACAAATGCCAAAGCATAAACATCTTATTTATCAAGATGCAAATGGAAATGGTGGTAGGCATGCGGTTGCAACTGGATATTCCTATGGTGGAGGAAGCTTGATTGCAAGACTTACGAACGTAAATGAAGCATCCAATCTCTCACCAAATAGTGGTGATAATGCAAAAGGGTTGGTAAATGCTGATTACACAGGCAGTGGTCAAGGGCATACCCATACACTAAATAGTCATACACATACTGTTACACCATTACGATTTGAAGTTTATATGTGGAAAAGAACTGCATAGTGTTCTTTTCTCACATATGGATTATTGCTATGAATTGGTTAAATTATTACCAACAAATGAAGTATGAAGTAGATATTTTAGAAGTTCGATTAAAAATGATAAAACAGTATGAACAAAATTTAGAAGTAGAAAAAAGTCAAATAGAAAATACAATATATATTCAAAATAAATTATTAAAAAAAATAGAAATGAGTTTGAATACATCTCAAAGAATTGAATTTAAACTCTTAAAAGAGATTGTGATGGATGGATTAAGTGTAACAAAGGCAATTGAAAAAGTAGCGTATGAAGAAGAAAAGGATGTTTCTACCTTATGGAAATATTATTATCCGAAAGTAAAAGAAAAAATAGCAAATTTGCAAGCTATGAAAGATGAATAGAGAGGAGAAAAAGCATGAAAGAAATAGAATTAATCGATAAAAGAAAAAATAGAGAAAAACATTTTTTACAGGAAAATGGCGAGATTATTGCTAGAATGTATGAGGAACCAATTCATTTTCTAAAAAATGGTAAGTATGAAGAAATTAATAATACATTAATTTTAAAAGATGATTATTATATCAATCAAAACAATGCTTATAAAGTATGGTTTGGACTACATCCTAGTGATGATTTTATGCAAATGGAAACATTGGATTATTATTTAAATATTCGACTCAAAACACATGGTGATTTTAGTATTCAAAAAAATACTAATAAGTCAATATTAGAAGATAGAATTTGTTATAAAAACATTTTAGAAAATATGGATTTAGATTATCAAGTATTAGCTACGAAGGTAAAAGAGTCTATTGTGTTACATAATAAAAATGCAAATATCAATGAACTAGAATTTATTATAAGAACAAATATGGAATTAAATATAATAGATGACAAGAGAATTTGCGCAAGTAAAGATGGTAACACTATTTTCTATATGGATGCACCTTATATGTATGATTCTAATGATATTATCAGTCATAATGTGCATTACCTTTTGGAAAAGAAAGAAGAGGAATATGTATTAAGATTAGTTGTGGATCAAGATTGGTTAAATAATCTAAATATTACTTATCCAGTTGTAATTGATCCAACAATTGTAGGAGATAAAAACGAAAACAGTGTTTATGATACCTATATTTATCCAGAAGATACAGGGGTAGATAGAAACAATCGTGCCTATTTAAAAGTAGGTGTTGAAAAAGTAAATGGTGTAGATGTTATCAATCGTTCTTTAATCAAATTTGATTTACCAGTGCTTGGAACAGGAAGTTATATCACTCATGCACAACTAGAATTAACTGGGTATCCAGATTTTACGAATTCATTGGAGCAGGATTTTGTGAATATTTATCGTGTAACAGAGGACTGGAATGAATCAACCGCAAATTGGAATACAATGAACAACAAATATGATTCTAGTAGAATAGAAGGAACTTTTGAGAGTAACCGAAATTACTTTCAAGAAAATGGTGTTATTAGTCCTTTTGGATCAAGTACTGATATTACAAGTTTAGTGCAAAAATGGTACACAGGAACACCTAATTATGGTATTATGTTAAAAGCAAATACAGAACAATATCGTACAGATATTATTCCTATGTTTTTTTCAAAAAATAATACTGTAACAGGGGATAATCCGAAACCAATATTAGAAATTACTTATCGAAATCAAAACGGATTAGAAAGTTATATGGATTATAACCAACAAAGTTTCAGTCAGGGTAGTACCTATCATAATACCTATAATGGAAATCTAACAGGTGTATTTGATATTGGTGCAACTATCGGTGGAAAATTGCCTGTTGGTTTAAAATTGGTCTATAATACCAACGATGTTGTTTTAAATCAAAATCTTGGATATGGAATTGGTTATCGCCTTAATTTATTGCAAACCATTCAAGAAGAAGAAATCGACAACAGAAATTATTTAGCATATGTAGATGAAGATGGGACCATTCATTATTTCTTAAATCAAAAAGTAAAATATGAACAAAATGAAAATGGTTCTAGTGGATTTGTAACAACCACATATGAAAATACTTATTTTGATGAAGATGGTCTAGGTTTGGAAATTGAAAAAAGTACAAATACTTATATCATGAAAGATAAGAATGGCAATCAGAAAAAATTTGTAAAAAGTGGTAAATATAGTTATTTAACTGAAATCAAAGATGTCAGTGGAAATAAAATTAGTATTACCTATGATACAAATCATAGAATTACCAAAGTAGTAGATGCAAATAATCAAGCAATTAACCTTACTTATGGAGTTAGTGCAATTACAGTTACAAGTCCTGATCAAGTAGTAACTTTAAATCATGAAAATTGTAATATTACAAGTATTGTAAGTATTCAAGGAACAACTACGCTTACTTATTCCAATAATTTGATTTCTAGTATTACAGATGTAACAGGTAAAAAACTAGAATATACCTATTATGAACAGAGTCCATATAAAGTAAAGAAAATAACAGAATATGGTCTTAATAATACAATGGGTACCTTCTATGAAGTAACATATGGTTTTAATGCAACAACCATTACAGATTCTAAAAATAAAGTACAAACGATTGTTTATAATTCTTATGGAAATCCTATTTCTATGAGCAGTCTAAAAGATCATAATGATATTACAAATGCTTATGGGATGAAATTAGAATATGGAGAATCTATTCGAGGTGTAAATACATATTCAAATAAATTATTGGAAAATCAGATTCCATTAAAATACGTAAAAAACTATATCAAAGATTCTAGTTTTGAAAAAATGGAAACAGAATTTATTGCAGAAGGGGCTTCACATGTAGTTACATCTTCGGATTATGCCAATAGTGGTAATAGAAGTTTAAAAGTACAGCTTGGAACAGGTGCATACCAAGGAGCATATAAAGAAATTGAAGTTTCAAAAGGAAAGTATTATACATTAAGTGCTTATGTAAAAGCACTATATCAACCGATGCTTTTAGGTTTATATTATATGGATAATAATGGAACTATGGTAATAACATTCAGCGACAATATTAAACAAACAAGTCAAGCAGGTGCATTTGAAAGACATGATGTAACAATCTTTTATCCAAGTGATGCTACAAGTAATTTATATATTGGATTCTTTGAGGGAGACCTTTATTATATAGATGACATTCAGTTAGAAGAAGGACAAGTTGCTAATAATTATAATATGATAGAAAATTCTGATTTTTCAGAAGGCCTTTCCTCATGGGATTTAAGTGCAACAAAATTCAAAGATGATACTGATATTCCTGTTGCAGATGTTTTTGAAATAATCAATGTTACAGACAATCAAAAAGCTTTAAAAGTAAGCATGAATCCAGAAGTATCTAGTACTTTTTCTAAAACATTTAATGTAAAAGGAAAAGCAGGAGATATTTACACATTGTCATTTTGGTATAAAAATGAAGGCTTAGTGGCAGGAGAAGGAATGTATTATGGAACTTATAACAATATTATATTTGGATTTATCCCTGTAGCAGAATTTGGAACTGATGATGTTTATATCAAACCATTTAATCCGAATGAAAAGGAATGGCAGTATTATTCTTGTACCTTTACAGCACCATTTGATTTCAAAGAAATAAATATGTCATTTTTACAATCTATGAATGCTAATAACTTCTATATTACCAATATCAATTTATTTAAGGATGTTAGAAGTGTAACTTATGATTATGATGAAAACGGGAATGTGATTTTATCAAAGAATTTAAACAAAGATTCGAGTTCATTCAAGTATGATAAAAACAATCAATTGATTGGTATGTTTGATCCTAAGGGTAAGAATTTTACATTTGAATATGATAATATTGTTACTGATAGAGTTTTAAAAGGAGTATCAGAAACAGGAATTTCGAATGAAGTGGAATATGATTCTTTTGGTAATCCACGCATTACTAGAATTGTAAATAGAGGACAAGAGACATATGTTACTGAAGAAACTTATAGAATCAGATTAAAAGGAACCGAAAAGTATATTAGACTAATTGATAATTCTATATCACTAGTAGAAGATTTATGTAATCACGATTCATGGATTTTTGATACAATACTTACGGGTACTCATGATTATTTTAGAATATCACACTCTATTATTTCGCAAAAATATTTAACTTTAAGTGATAATAAGTTAGAGTTCATAGATAATAATAATGAGTATTCTTTATTCACATTTATTAAAAATGAAAATGGAAGTTATTGTATTCAATGTAAGGCAAATAATTTATATTTATATAATGATAACAATAGTTTACACTTCAAAGAATTAGAAAAAGGAAATTATAATTTTGAATTTTATTTAGAAGCTCTGACAAATTCAGTACTTTATACTGATCCAGTTGCAACTGCAGAATTTATTGAAAACAGTTGTGAATATACAGAAGATGGAAAATATATCAAAAGTATAACAGATACAAGAATGCATAAAACAAGCTATGATATTGATACAACAACAGGTCTTCTAAATTCAATTACTAATGCCAAAAATCAAACAACAAATTACGTTTATAACGATAAAAGACAGTTAACTGGCATTACAACGAAAGATAGAAGTGTAGGCTATACTTACAATAATCAAAATCTATTATCAGAAATTACCCAACAAGATAGAGTATATCATTTTATCTATGACAACTTCTTAAATATGAAATCTGTAAAAATAGGAGATAATATTACCTTAATTACCAATAATTATGAAGAAAACAATGGTAATTTAGTATCTTCTATTTATGGAAATGATGATTCCATTACTTATGAATATGATGAATTTGATCGTATTAAGAAAGTAAATAAGATGAATGATACGTATGAATACTTCTATGGTAATAATGGAGATTTATTAAAGATAAAATCCAATGAAAATACAATCAAATATACCTATGATTCTGGTAAACGGTTATATAAGTATTGTAATAACAATTTTAAAATTACTTATGGATATGATTCTAACGACAATATTATTAGCAAGAAGTATGTTTTAAATGGAACAGAATATACCGAAGTGGTAAATACGTTCAATAAGGATGATGCTCTTACAAAAGTGCAAATATTTGGTGATTTAGGGGTAAGTTATTATTACGATAATTTAGGAAGATTAGATTATAAAAGTTTAAATCATGTTATTCCAATATTTTACGAGTATTTAACAAATGGTAGGAGAACTTCTTTGTTAATCAATAAAATAAAAATAGAAAATGATGTTTATTCTTATAAGTATGATAAGTTAGATAATATTACACATATTTATTATAATGGTGTATTAGAGAATAGATACTATTATGATGATTACAATGAACTTATCAAAGAAGATAATTATATTTTAAATAAAACGATAAAATATACCTATGATAGCTTAGGAAATCTATTATCTAAAAAGGTATATGAATTAGGTACAAATAATCTAGTAGCTCAAGATAGTTATCAATATAATAATTCAAATTGGAAAGATCAATTAACCAAATTTAATAATGACATAATAACTTATGATGCAATAGGAAATCCACTTACCATAGGAGAAAATATCACATTAGATTGGGTAAATGGAAGACAATTAAACCAATATGTTGATGCAAATAACACAGTAGAATATCAATACAATAAAGATGGAATTAGAACTTCTAAGACAATTAATAATGTGAAGACAGAGTATTATGTAGAGGGGACATCTATTATATTTGAAAAAACGGGTAATGATGTGTTATACTATATACGTAATGAAGTAGATGGATTAGTAGGATTCAAATATAATGATGAAACTTATTATTATATTAAGAATAATCAAAATGACATTATTGCAATTTTAGATAATCTTCATAATTATGTTGCAAAATATACCTATGATGCGTGGGGCAACATCATATCTATTACAGATAGTGATGGCAATGATATATCAAATGATGATACTCATATAGGAAATATCAATCCATTTAGATATAGAAGTTATTATTATGATAGAGAAACCAATCTATATTATTTAAACAGCAGATATTATAATCCAGTTTGGGGTAGATTTTTAAATTGTGATAACTATATTAATAGTAATAAAGATATTATTTCACACAATTTATATGTATACTGTAGTAATAATCCAATAATAAATTCTGATGTGACTGGATTTGGAATAATAAAATCTATCATCAATATAGGGAAAAATATTTCTAATTCTCTAAAAAATGTAGAAAAAGAAGTTCAAAAGATTGCGGCACCCCAAACATTACCAAATTATACAAAAGTTTTAGATAAAACTTTGATTCGAAATGTAGCACAGGCAACGATAATCAAAAATTCTGTTTCACCACCTTCATCTATGAATTATTTTTATCAAAAAGAAAAATCAAAAGGGGATTGGGATTATAAGCTTGAAAAAAATTGGGAAAGAGACATTGATGCACCATTTTTGGGGGCAACAGGTCAATTTCTATACAATGGGGAAATAACAACTGCTGAAGATTTTGGTAATATCCATTATGCTATTATTGGATCACAAATGGGATATTCTCCAACATTATTGTACATAGGTGGTGGATTCGCAAAATGCGGAATAAGTATTAGAATATTTGAACCGCCATATTATTGTGATGATAAAAATGACCACGAATGGATTAAAAAAGGTATTGATATGTATTATAGTGGGAAATAAAGGTGATTAATGTGAAAAAGAAGCAATGGTTTGTTGCAGGATTTAGCTTGACAATTACAATAATAATGATATTAGCAATATTATATTTCTTAGTGTTTGGCATTTTTACTGCACACTTCGGCAACAGAGTGAAAGATACTGAAATTATAGAATTGTTTAAGGATAATCGCTTGCTTTTTGAGAATGCTGTTAACGAATTGATTGACGTAGATACAATTATAATAAAGAAAGAATCTAATACTTCTTATATGATATTATTAGAAAATAATGAAAAAGAATCCGTGATTATTTCAAATAATTCAAGCAAGTATTTTAATTGCATAAAAATTATGGAAAAACTAAATATTACTTATGTGTCTAAGGAATATAATAATGTAGAATTTATGGTAAATTCTATGATTGGTTTAAGTCAATCAATTGTTTTGATTTTTGATATTGAGAAATATAAATATACACATATTGCTACTAAAATACTGAATATATATAATGATTGGTATTATATTGAGACAAAATAGATTGAAAAATATGATACTATGGGTATATAAGTAGTTTTAAACTTTCTATATTTTATCATGTTTTTGAAACCGATGATGGTTGGAAAGTACCAACGCATGAAGATACAGATTGGATTTGGTAATCAAATGAAATGACTGAATAACTATTTAGTCATTTTTTAAATTTAGATTGATTAGAACTTCTAAAACCATCAATAATGTAAAGACAGAGTATTATGTAGAGGGGACATCTATTATATTTGAAAAAACGGGTAATG